>Ga0194116_10000016_pt1 | contig 373164 bp, 322 predicted proteins | sample TA2MahsurfametaG_4_FD_148617 | JGI IMG/M metagenome (GOLD analysis project Ga0194116, IMG submission 148617) | Freshwater microbial communities from Lake Tanganyika, Tanzania - TA2015008 Mahale S9 surface | ecosystem: Environmental > Aquatic > Freshwater > Lake | place: Tanzania: Lake...
TACAATGCCTTTTATTTTTTTATCATTGATGCGCTGAATAAATGCCTCTGGGAAGGACCGCTCTTTTCCAAACAGGATACCAATCTTTTTTGTCATGGTTAAGTTGTTATCCCCAAATTATGAAAATTGGGAGAATTCTCTTCTCTCTTGGGCGGGTTGAATGCATTATTTTTGTCTGCATGTTCAGGCCCCAGCGTTTGCGTACTGCTTTTGAAACGCATCAAGTTCTATCGGTGCACCTCCAGCGAACGGTCCGGGTAGACCTCTACGTTCCAGTTAGGATGGAGCAGTTGGGACACATTGATCTGTTATTCATCAATGATGGACAAGACTTGCTGAAAATGGATTTTGATTCGCTGTATGTTGCTGTATCCACGAAACATCCACTGGTGGTTGTGGCACTGCATGCTGGATCCGAACGAAGAAGTGAATACGGCGTGGCGGGTCGGCCCGATTATATGAACCGTGGCGACAAAGCCAAAGCATACCAACAGTTTGTTATCGAAGAAGTTTTTTTACTGCTGCATCGTGTTCTTCCGGGCAGAACCATTGGTCATCGTTGGTTGGCTGGATTTTCACTTGGTGGACTCAGCGCATTTGATTTGCTCATGGATGAACCTGAACTGTTTGATGCAGTAGGCGTCTTCAGCGGGTCCTTTTGGTGGAGATCCAAACCCCTGGAGGATGGATATGACGAGGAGCGCGACCGCATCATGCATGCAAAAATCCGAAGCAAACGTTTGCATGCTCATGTCCGGTTCTTTCTGGAAGCGGGACAATTGGATGAACAAGCGGACCGTAATAAAAATGGTATCATCGATTCAATCGACGATACCATGGGGATTATATATGAATTAGAGCGACTGGGATACAGTCGCTCTACTCAAATTTTCTATATTGAACTGGAAGACGGCGCACACGATATTGCAACATGGGCCCGTGTCATGCCTCAGTTCATTCAATGGCTTATTTCACCGAAAATGGAACCTGCAGGTTCTCCCATTTGATGGTGACGCCGTTTGATCCAATTTCATAGAGCAGTGCTTCATTGAACGATGATGATGCGGATGATTTAACTTTTACCCTCAGCACATCCTCTTCCTGCTTGTACGAATAGGCTCCCCATTGCTTGGGATTTTTATTGAAGATGATGGTCCATTCTTTTTCGTCTGGAATGGTAAACAATGCGTATTTGCCTTTAGGAAGCGACTGGCCTTCAATTTTTACATCGGCATCAAATTCGATGGTAGTCGCCTCATTTGCTCCTGCCCTCCATACTTTTCCATAGGGCACCAGTTCTCCCCAGATTTTTCTTCCCTTCACAGAGGGTGAACCGTAGTTAACAGTTACTGTCGTGGATCCAACTTTTCCAGTAGCGGTTTGAGCGGGACTGGGTTTTGAATTTTGTGCACAGGCAGTGAAGCCAAAATGGACCAGCATGAGCGCGGTCAAGATGAATGAAATCCTTTTCATTGGTTATGATGATTTAGTGAGTGACGGTATTCAATTGACGTCGGTACATCTGAATGGTATTCTCCCATCCATAGTACAATGCATCGGATACCAACGCATGGCCGATGCTGACTTCATCTATAAAGGTAACTTCTTTTATCAAATAAGAAAGATTGTGCAGGTCCAGGTCATGTCCCGCATTGATCCCCATTCCCAAGTCATGCGCACGTCTGGCTGCCTTTCGGTAAGGGGCCACTGCTTGTTCTTTGTCCTGAGGATACATTCGCGCATACTGTTCGGTGTACAGCTCGATGCGGTCGGTTCCGGTGGCAGCTGCTCCTTCAATCATTGTCAGATCCGGATCACAAAAAATACTGGTTCGGATGCCGGCTGATTTGAAGATTCCAATCATTTCACGCAAATAATCCTTGTTGCCAATCGTATCCCACCCATGGTCGGAGGTAAGTTGCCCCTCTGCATCCGGCACCAGCGTTACCTGTTGCGGGCGTACTTCCAATACCAAGTCAACAAATTTCGATTCTCTGCAATTGCCTTCTATATTGAACTCGGTGGTCAGCACGGATCGAAGTGCGCGCACATCCGCGTACCGAATATGCCGTTCATCCGGGCGAGGATGAACCGTAATGCCCTGGGCGCCGAATTGTTCAGCGTCCAGGGCCATTTGAATTAAATTGGGATTGTTTCCGCCTCTGCTGTTTCGGATCGTAGCGATCTTATTGATATTGACAGAGAGGCGGGTCATGGTTTAGTAGCGGTAGTGATCAGACTTGAACGGACCATATTGGGGAATGCCCAGGTAGTCGGCCTGTTCTTTGCTGAGCGTGTCCAGCTCTACACCGATTTTAGCCAGATGAAGCCGGGCTACCTTTTCATCCAGGTGCTTCGGTAACACAAACACGTTATTATCATAATTCGCGTGGTTGGTCCACAACTCAATCTGCGCCAGCGTCTGATTGGTAAATGAGTTACTCATCACAAAGCTGGGGTGACCCGTAGCGCAGCCCAAATTCACCAGTCGACCTTCTGCAAGCAGGATGATGTCCTTGCCGTCTACATTGTAAATGTCTACCTGAGGCTTAATGGTATCTTTGGTATGACCATAATTCGTATTCAGCCAGGCGACATCAATTTCAATATCAAAGTGTCCGATGTTGCAGACAATGACTTTGTCTTTCATGGCTTTGAAATGCGTTCCGGTGATGAGGTCGCGGCAACCGGATGCGGTTACCACTATGTCTGCTTCCTTAACTGCATCTGCCATTTTTTTGACTTCAAAACCATCCATCGCTGCCTGAAGTGCACAGATGGGATCGATTTCAGTTACAATGACACGGCAACCGGCACCTGCCAATGATGCGGCAGAACCCTTGCCTACGTCACCGTAGCCGCCCACCACGGCTACTTTACCCGCCAGCATGACGTCGGTCGCCCTGCGGATGGCATCCACCAGTGATTCTTTACAGCCGTACTTGTTGTCGAATTTCGATTTGGTGACCGAGTCATTTACGTTGATGGCCGGCATGGGCAGTGTTCCTTTGGCAACTCGCTCATACAAACGATGCACACCTGTGGTGGTCTCTTCTGAAATTCCTTTCACGTGTTGAACCAGTTCAGGATATTGATCGAGTACCATGTTGGTCAGATCGCCTCCATCGTCCAGAATCATATTGAGTGGACGATCAGCTCCGCCAAAAAACAGGGTCTGTTCAATGCACCAATCCGCTTCTTCAATGGATTGACCCTTCCAGGCAAACACCCCAATCCCTGCAGCGGCTATTGCAGCAGCGGCATGGTCTTGTGTAGAAAATATGTTGCAGGAGCTCCACTTCACTTCAGCGCCCAGTGCTACGAGGGTTTCAATCAATACAGCCGTTTGAATGGTCATGTGCAGGCATCCAGCAACACGAGCTCCTTTCAGGGGTTGGCTGGGACCATACTCTTCACGAATGGCCATGAGTCCCGGCATTTCTGCCTCTGCGAGTCTGATTTCCTTGCGGCCCCATTCTGCAAGGGTGATATCCTTTACCTTATAGGGAAGAGCAAAGTCCAATTGCTTGTGTGCGGTGGTTGACATGTGCTTAAAATTTTGCGCAAAACTATAGCTAATTGCCTAAAATCCCTAATCCTGTGGAGGCTTTAAACGTCCAGTACCATGATAAAATCATCCATATAAAAACTATTTCCAATATCAATCAGGGCTTCGGATTCCACCCGAAATCCCATCTTGGTATAAAAGCCGATGGCCGGGTTTCGTTTGTTGACATTGAGCTCCAGTTCTTTTCCTCCTGCGGACACTACCTCCTTGCTGATGTACTGGAGCAATTCCCTGCCTCTTCCTCTTCCGTGCAGTTCGGTACGTACATAGAGTTTGTTCAGCCGGAACCGGTGGGGGGATTCGTTGTTTTTACGGGAGAAGGAAGCATATCCTGCCGGATTGTTTTCGTCGATCAACAATAGGAATTGATGGCCCATAACGTTCATCTGTTCCAAAAGTGAAACCTCGCTGTACATCTTGTCCAGCATATAACGGATCTGATCGACTGAAATAATTGCGGGATAATAATCCATCCAAATGCGCTCGCTCAGTTGGCGAATAATGGGGATCTCGGACTGCCCAGCTTTAATGATCATGCCGTTGCTTTTTGGTGAAGTTAATAATTCAGTCACTCTGCTTGTTTGAAGTTTACTATTTTCAATCCAATGAATTGTGTATGAAAATTATTTGGGTCCTCCTGTTTTTTGTGGGAATGTTCTTCTTGCCGGTGAAGGATGTAGAATGGCCAGAGTACTTGGGCGGTGCCGATCGCAACCACTATTCCAGCCTGGACCAGATCAACCTGGGAAATGTAAAACGGTTGAAAAAAGCCTGGGAGTTCCATACCCGCGATACTTCTGGTCAGATGCAATGCAATCCCATCATGGCCGATGGATTGCTGTATGCAACCACCGCATCCGTTGAGGTGCTCGCGCTGGATCCAGCCACCGGAAAAGAAGTCTGGCGATTTCAACAATCCGGTCATCGGAAATGGTACAGCACCAATCGGGGAGTGAGCTTTTGGAAAAAAGGAAAAGATGCACGGATCCTTTTTACAGCCGAAAGTTGGCTCTATGCGTTGGATGCAAAAACCGGAAAGCTGATCTACGGTTTTGGCGATAGCGGAAGAGTGAGCCTGCGAAAAGGATTGGGGGAAGCGAATCAAAACCGGTTTGTGATTTCCTCAACTCCTGGAGGCATTTTCAACAACTCCATCATCATGCCCCTTCGCTTGTCTGAAAGTGCGGGAGCTGCCCCTGGATATATTCAATCATTTGATGTGGTCACTGGAACACTCAATTGGGTATTCAAGACCATTCCGCATCCGGGGGAAGCAGGGTATGAAAGCTGGGAGCCCGACAATTACTTGAACGCTCAAGTAGGAGGAGCCAATTCATGGGCAGGCATCAGCATCGATCATCGGCGGCAACTGGCTTTTGTTCCGACAGGTTCCGCTGCATTTGATTTTTATGGAGGGAACCGCAAGGGGAACAATCTTTTTGCCAACTGTCTGCTGGCGTTGGATGCCGTGACAGGAAAATTGCGTTGGTACTTTCAATTCACGCATCATGATGTGTGGGACCGCGACCTGCCGGCTCCACCCAATCTTGTTACCGTTAACCGAAACGGGAAAAAGATCGATGCCGTGGCACAGGTGACCAAACAGGGCTTTGTCTATGTGTTCGACCGCGACAGCGGTAAACCCTTGTTTGATATTCAGGAGCAGAAAGTTCCGGTGGACGGACTTGAGGGAGAAGTACTATCGCTCACGCAGCCTATTCCAATGCAGCCTGCACCGTTCGCACGGCAAGCGATTGCTGAGCAAGATATCAATCCATGGTCGATCAACCGCAATGATCTGATGCGCCAGTTCCGCACTATTCGCAAAGAGCAGTATGCGCCTCCCTCTCTGGAAGGCACCCTGATCTTTCCGGGTTTTGACGGAGGAGCAGAGTGGGGAGGAGCAGCCTTTGATCCTGAAACCGGACTGCTCTACGTAAATGCCAATGAAATGCCATGGATTTTGACCATGAAAAAATTAAATACCTCGAAATCAATCAATAATGTAGCTTATCGTCAGTATTGCATGAGCTGTCACGGGGATCGTTTTCAGGGCAATCCAGCAAGCGGATTTCCTTCGCTGGAGGGCATCATTCCGCGAAAAGGTCGCGAGTATGTCAGCCAGATCGTGCGCAGCGGGAAGGGAATGATGCCCGGGTTCCCGGCACTTACTGCGGCACAGGTCAGTGAAGTGCTGGACTTCATGGAAGGGAAACCATCGGATTCACAAACAAGTGATCAGGATACGGATGAAGGTTCACTTTCCTATGGGTTCACGGGCTACAACAAATGGCTGGACAAGGAAGGATATCCGGCGGTTGCGCCTCCGTGGGGGACCTTGACCGCTATTGATTTGAACTCCGGAGCGCACCGGTGGAAGGTGAACCTGGGCGAGTACAAAGAACTCACCGCAAAAGGCATTCCCATCACCGGCACAGAGAACTATGGCGGTGCAGTGGTCACAAAAGGTGGGTTGCTGGTTATTGCAGCCACCCGCGATGGAAAAGTGAGGGCGTTCAACAAGTTGACTGGAGCGCTGCTATGGGAGTCGGATCTCCCTGCTGCTGCGCATGCTACCCCCAGCACCTATCTCTATAAAGGCAAACAATATTTCGTTTTAGCCTGCGGCGGAGGTAAATTGGGAACGAAAAAAGGCGATAGTTATGTGGCATTTGCATTGGATGAATAACACGGTGCTGCGTTCATCATTAGCAACAGTTCTAGTGATGGCTTCATCAATTGCGTTGGCTCAGCGTTTTGCGGGCAATCCAGCATCGTTGAAATGGAAACAGGTGGATCGTCCGGGGGTTCAGCTTATTTTCCCACAGCAGCAACAAAAAAATATTTCTCCGATTCTGGCCCGACTGGCACAATCCGATGCAATGCAGGTGGGTCGACTCGGTTCGGAGACCAAAAAAATTCCAATTGTCCTTCAGCCTTTCCCCTTGGTTTCAAATGCGTATGTGGGACTGGGACCCTGGCGCAGTGAGTTCTACATGTTTGCTCCTCAAAATGCCCTTGAACTTGGGTCCACTGCCTGGGCAGATAACCTTGCTGTGCACGAATACCGCCATGCCCATCAGTTTTCAAATTTTAAAAAAGGAATTTCCCGCCTGGGATACTGGGTTGCTGGGGAACAGGGACAAGCATTGCTCAATTCAGCTGCAGTTCCGGATTGGTTTTTTGAAGGCGATGCGGTCTACCATGAAACGCGGCTCCTTTCGCAGGGCAGAGGCCGACTGCCCATGTTTTTTGATGCCTATCATTCTCTCTGGAGGGACAATCGCACCTATCGTTTTCAGAAACTGCGCAATGGGTCACTGAAGCATTTTGTGCCCAATCATTATCAATTGGGATACATGCTGGTAGCTTATGGCAACGCCAAATATGGAAGCGATTTTTGGAAAGATGTCACCTCCGATGCCGTTCGATACAAAGGGTTGTTCTATCCGTTTCAACGAGCGGTGAAAACCCATAGCGGACTGAAGTATACAACTTTTGTCAACAATGCTCTCAATGAATTCAAACAAACGATGGGCAATTCCCTGGATGAACATCGGCCATTGCAGGTAAAGACCAGTCGCGTAACGACCGATTACCAGTATCCTGTTTTTGTGGATCAGGATTCCATCCTGGTATTAAAAAAACCGTACAATCAAATTCCGCATTGGGTCATCCTCCATAGCGGAACATCCAAGCGAATTGCAACAAAGGAAATCGGGTACGAAGATTATTTCACCTACAAGCGGGGATTCATTGCCTACACCCGAACTACTTTTGATCCTCGGTGGGCATGGAGAGAGTACAGTGAGATCGTGTTGAAGAATATATTTGATCATTCTCGTCAGATCATTGTGAAAAAAGGCCGCTATTTTTCTCCGGATCTTTCTAGCAATGCCGATCGGGTTGTGGCCGTTCAGGTAGATCCAGAAGGAAGGTGTGAATTGCATGTCATCGATCGGGAATCAGAAAAAATCTTGTATAGGCTGACCGATAGGACGAATGAATACTTGAGTTATCCGGTGTTTTCAAAAGATGACGACTGCATTTTTTATGTTTCTCGTCGCCCTGACGGCAAAAGCAGCATTTATTCCTGGAACTTCACCACGCATGAAATCAAACCAATACTCTCGTCGGTAGAAGCCCCCATTGCTTTTCTTCGTCAAAAAGAAAACGAGTTGATATTTACCCTGACGCAACACCAACGAAATGAGCTTTGGAGCATCCATGCACTAACGGGTACAACAACGCGAATTGCATCTGGTGTTACGGGGGCCTATGCCGGGGACCTTCATGTAGCCAGTCGGCGGTATGTATTTTCACGCCCTACTGCACAAGGGGAAGCGGTTTATATGGCCAACGGTGGAATGGATCGCATTCAGCAATTCCCGGCTGCTGTGCACATGGTGCATCCTGTTCAAGCGGAAGAACAAAATGCACTGCGCGGAGGCGATATGGATTCTGTATCGGCAGACAAGTATTCGAAGTTCGCTCATCCTATCAATATTCATAGCTGGCGTCCGTTTTACGAGCAGCCTGAATGGAGTTTTTCACTTTACGGAGAGAATGTGCTCAATACTACACAGACAACGCTGGAATATGTGTACAATGAAAACGAGCGATCCCATAAAGTCGGAGCCAGTTTATTGTATGGTGGTCTTCACCCCTGGATCACAGCGACTACCAATTACACTATGGACAGGAGTTTTCAAGACAGCAGTCGAAGTCTCCGATGGAATGAATGGAATGGAGCGTTGGGCGTTTTCTTTCCATTCAACTTTAGTTCAGGTCAGGTGTACAAACGTATAGAACTCTTGTCGCGCATCAATGCTTCATCTGTTCAATATGAAACATCCAGCATTCCAAAACCGGAAAACAGGTTTCTTCCTTCCATTCAAAATCAATTGGTCTGGTCGGTGCAAAGTCAGCAAGCCATTCAACACATATTTCCGCGCTTTGCCTGGACAGTTCGGTTGCAGCATCGCTTTACTACGGGACCCACACGCGCGGGACAATTGTTTGCAGGAACTTCTGTATACCTTCCAGGCGCATTCAAGACCCACTCGTTTGTCGCTAACCTGTCCTTTCAAGGAAGGGATACGTTGCGGCAATATCTGTTCAGCAATATCTTTCCAAGTGCTAGAGGTTACCAGGCCATTGATTTCCCACGCATGTGGCGCTACAGTTTCAATTATCATCTGCCATTGGTTTATCCGGATTGGGGGTTTGCCAATGTGGTTTATTTCCTGAGGGTTCGTGGCAATTTATTTTATGATCAAAGCAACTTGAAGAGCCTCAGGACAGGCCGAATAACACAATTGAGCAGCACAGGCGTAGAACTTTACTTTGACACCCGGTGGTGGAACCAGCAGAAGGTAACGTTTGGAGTTCGGTACAGCCGCTTGTTGGATGCCGATAAGTTTATTCAGCCACCCAATCCAAATACGTGGCAGTTCATCATGCCAGTGGACCTGTTTCCTAATCGATGAGCTAGATTTCGATGAAGAGTTCTGTGTGGGGCCTTCTCACTTTCTTGGCGGAGGATAGAAAATCATTCTGATCATCGCGGTATCCGAGCGCAAGCAAACAGGTGGCGTGTAGATTTTTCTTTTCCAGCTCTAGCACATCATTTACTCCTTTGGGAATGAAACCTTCCATAGGAGTTGCATCGATGCGTTCCACTGCTGCCGCTGTCAAGCCAAACCCCAGTGCGATATAGGCCTGTTTTTCTGCCCACTCTCGGAGTTCTTCCGGACTGCTCTCTTTTATTTTTTTTAAAATGTTTGCAGCAAAACCGTTGAGTGAAGTGCGCTCCACGTTGCGGGTTTCGGAAATTTGTTGCATGTATTGTTCTACTTGATCTTCTTTGAAAGAAGTCCAGGTAGCAAAGACGAGTAAACATCCAGATTCCACTACCTGTGGTTGATTGAACGCATGGGGGAGGATGCGTTCCCTTGTCGACTTATCGCGCACCACCAAAATAGTATACGGTGCAAATCCCATTGAGCTGGGCGAGAGCCGAATCGCCTCCAGGATACGTTTCAACACATCTTCTGGTAACGCTTTGCCCTTCATTCGCTTTGCAGCATACCGCCATTCTAGTGCTTCCAAGAGTTGTTTTTTCATTATATTAATGTTTAAACATCAAAATTACAAATTATTCACTGCGCTCAAACTTTTTAATTTTTTCAGCCTATATTTGCAACCCGTTTGGGAGTTTAGCTCAGCTGGTTTAGAGCATCTGCCTTACAAGCAGAGGGTCGGCGGTTCGATCCCGTCAACTCCCACAGGCCTCAGGGTTTATGCAGTAATAACTTCATAAACCCTTTTTTGTTGCAATTCATCACAATTTTATTGCTTGATCCGGTAGGTGTTTTTGTCGCTGAATGGTTAACTTGGGACAAAGAACCGGACAATGAAAAAATTGATAATCCTAGTATGTTTTGTTGTAATTGGTAGAAGCAGTAATGCGCAAGAAGGAATGGCCTACCAAGTTCCTTCTAAAGAAATCATGGAGCTGGCATTGGTGGATCCAACTCCTTCTGTGAGTGTCGACAGTAAAGCTGCTGTCATGTTGATCATGGGCAGATCTTCTTATCCGATGGTTGAGGAGCTGGGACAAGCAGAAGTGAAATTGGCAGGATTGCGATTGAATCCGCGTAATTTTTCTCCTACGCGACAGAACTACATCACCTCCCTGCGAGTTCAGCAGTTGAAGTCGGGAAAGGGAATGGGGATTGTTGGTTTACCGGCTCCATTGCATGCGTTGAGTCCAACCTGGAGTCCAGCAGAATCAAAGATTGCTTTTTACAATGTCACTCCGACAGGAGTGGATGTGCATGTAATTGATGTTGCTACTGCGGTATGTAAAAAAATCAACACCAAAAAAGTCAATCTCGTGCTGGGTTCTGGCATTGCCTGGTTGGATGAGGCCACCGTGTTGTATAAAACAAGTGTCAACCTGGCCGCTGCATTGCGTCCTCGTCCGGTAACACCAAAAGGTCCCACCATTCAGGAGAATCTGGGTAAAGTCGCTCCCAGCGTGACCTATCAGGACTTGATTCGTTCGGCATACGACGAATATGTTTTTGAGTTTTTAGCCACCAGTCAACTCGTAAAAAATACCAATGGAAAAGAAATGCCTTTGGGTACACCCGCGATTCACGGTTCGATTTCGGTCTCACCGGATAAGCGCTATTTGATGACGAGAACCATCCGCAAGCCATTTTCATACTTGGTCACTGCAGGTGGCTTTGCTGCAGATGTGAATGTGATGTCAATGGATGGATCGTTTGTCAAGACCATCATGCAATTGCCTTCTGCAGAAGGAACTCCAAGTGGATACGATAATGTGCAAAATACTGCCCGTGCATTCCAATGGAAAGACGATGAAGCAGCCACCTTGGTTTATGTGGTACCGTTGGATAGTGGGTTGATTAAAAAACAAGTCCCACACCACGATGCAGTCTATGCTCTGCAGGCGCCATTCACCGGTTCTGCAAAAGAGTTGTTCAAAACAGCTGGACGATTTTCCAGTGTAACGTGGGGGAATCAGGAGCTGGCATTGGTTACCGAAGTGTCCCGTTCTAAGCAACAGTACCGGGTCAGCAGGTTCAATCAACAATTGAATCAGTTTGATCTTTTATATGAGCGCAGTTTAACAGATCAATACAGCAATCCTGGAACACCCGTCATGGTAAAAAACAGTTATGGCAAAGAGGTTATTGCATTGGTGGATCAGGGACAATCCATTTTAATGAACAACACCACAGGTTCTTCTCCAAAAGGGGATCTTCCTTTTTTATCCACGTTTAATCTGCAAACCAAAGCCAATTCAATCATTTGGAGAAGCCAGGAAGATTGTTTTGAATTTGTTGTCGATGTTTTGAATACCCAATCGCTTTCTTTTGTGACCCGCAGAGAGACGGAAACCGAGCCGCCCAATTATTATCTGAAGTCATTGTCTCAGAACGCATCTCGGCCGCTTACCGCATTTCAACATCCATATGCTTCAATGACCGGGATCGTCAAGGAAAAAATTAAGTATACCCGAAAAGACGGAGTGGAACTGACCGGCGATCTTTATTTACCCAACGGGTACAGCAAAGAAAAAGATGGAGCACTGCCCACACTCATCTGGGCCTACCCGCGCGAGTTCACCTCTGCATCGGATGCCAGTCAGGTGAGAGGCAATCAACACCGCTTCACGCTCCTCAGTTGGGGATCTCCTGTGTTTTATGTGACCCAAGGATATGCGATACTCGATAATGCAGAAATGCCCATCGTGGCAACATCCGCAGATAAAAAACCCAACGATGATTTTGTCAATCAGCTGGTGCTCAATGCGACCGCCGCTATCGATAAACTGGTGGAAATGGGAGTGGGAGATAAAAATCGAATGGCGATTGGGGGGCACAGTTATGGTGCCTTCATGACCGCCAACCTGTTGGCACATGCTCCGGGATTGTTCAAAGCTGGAATTGCACGTAGCGGAGCGTACAACCGCACGTTGACTCCCTTTGGATTTCAAAATGAAGAACGGACCTTGTGGCAAGCGCCACAGCTGTATTTAGGAATGAGTCCCTTCATGTACGCCGATAAAATCAAGACTCCTATTCTGTTGACCCACGGTGAAATGGATGACAATACCGGAACCTATCCCATCAACAGCGAGCGGTTGTATGCCGCTATTAAGGGTCACGGTGGAACTGTTCGTTTTGTGTATTTTCCGTATGAGGCACACGGGTACCGGGGAAGAGAGAATGTATTGCATCTGTTGTATGAGCAAGGCCGATGGTTGGATCAATACGTAAAAGGTAAATAATGTCCATATGAAACGAGAACAATTTCTAAAGCTTACCGCAACAGCAGGAGCTGCTGCTTTATTGGGCGACCTGGAAGGATTTGCACACGAGCAAGCCACTAAACTGAAAGTCGCTATAATTGGATGTGGCAGCGTGAGCAACCGGTACATCCCGCATTTACAGAGTTCTTCATTGATTGAGATCGTGGCACTCTGTGATATCAAGTACGATCGCGCGATCGCACAGAATCAGCAGTACACTGTAAACGCTGCTACCTATTCATCCATTGATGCATTGTTGAAGGGTGTGCCCTTTGATATGATGGTGACGTTGACCGATATGCAGGCGCACGGAGAGTTGAATAAAAAAGCCTTGATGGCGGGTAAGCATGTTTGGAGCGAAAAGCCAATGGCCAATACCTATGCAGAAGGAAAAGCATTGCTGGAGTTGTCGGTCAATAAAAAATTAAAGCTGTGGGGTGCACCTGCAGTCGTGAACAGTCCTCAGTTTGCCTTCATGAGCAAATGCATCCAGGAAGGAAAAATTGGGAAAGTGGCGTCTGCGCATGGACAGTATGGTCATACGGGACCAACCTGGTCGGCATTCTTTTATGAAAAAGGCGGCGGAAGCATGCCGGATCTTGGCGTGTACAACATTGCTACGTTGACAGGACTTCTTGGTCCTGCTCATTCGGTGATGGCGATGACCAGCATCGTTAACCCGGAACGTGTTGTAGATGACAAAGGCAAGATCAAGGTAGAAGCGGAAGACAATGCCCATATTCTGATGGATCATGGTCGCGGTGTCATCAGCCACGTCATGTGTGGATTCAATTATTTTGATCCCTATGGTCATGAAGCGAAAGATCAGCAGTTACATTCCATTCAAGTGTTTGGCGACAAGGGAAATTTGCGATTGATTGGATACGATTGGGAAACCAATGGAGTGGTATTGAGTGATTCCTGGGACCGGCCCGCTTCGCTTCACGAAAAAGAATCAGGAGGGTATGTCTGGCAAGAAGGTGCAACAGTTGTGGGTGAGTCAATTGTCCGGGGCAACCAACCCCGGATTCATGTTGAGCATGCGCTGCACGTTTTGGAAATCATGGAGGCATCCAGGAATTCTTCAGCACAGGGCAAGCGCATTGAGTTGTCCTCTCGTTTTCCCTGGCCGGTAGTATGAGCGGGGAGTCGACCTAAATATGTAAATTTGCATCGAACTTGGAACATTAGCTCAGTTGGTTTAGAGCATTACTTTGACAGAGTAGGGGTCACTGGTTCGAGTCCAGTATGTTCCACGAAACAAACGCACATGCCATACAACAACCCGCTTCATCAGGAGGAGTTTGAGGTAGAGGTATTGGACAGTTCCCGCTACGCGCTCATCGTTTGGAACGATGACGTCAATACGTTTGACTGGGTCATCAAGACACTCATTGAAGTATGCAGGCACGAGCCGGAACAAGCGGAGCAATGCGCAATTCTTATCCACTTCACGGGCAAGACGGATGTGAAGCGTGGCTCTTTTGAAGCCTTGAAGACAATGTGCGAGGCCATCATCGACCGAGGCATTGGCGCTACGGTAGAAGAAATCAATTGAAATAGACGGCCTGCTCCGGATGCTGCTCGGCGTAATACAGTACAAGCGAGCGGACAAATTCGTTGATGGGTTGTGGTTCCAGCAAGGCAGTAAGTTTTTTGATGCTGCTCTTCCGTTCTTTTACTGAAATGAAACCCACTCCTAAAAAATCCTTTTTCCCCAGTAGGACGCAGGCAAATTCAGAAGCATCTCTGCCTTCACCAAATACTGCTACCACCGGAGTGGTTTCATGCAGTTGAAGAATGGCGTTTGTTACTTTTTTATTGTAGTGCTCAACCTGTTCTTCCTGAACACAAATGCCTTCACAAGGTGAGTCGGTCTGCGTTGTGCACTCAACCTGATCTTTTTGAATGAAACACATCCTCGGGCAGAGTTTATACTCTTTGCTGATGCCGTTTAAGAGTCGAATACCATCCGCATACAGCGGGAAAGAAGCATGTACCTGCAGGTTGCGTTTTTTCTTCACAATTCCGAGTCGCAAGACACCCTGCTGATCCAAAAAACTGCATATCCCAAATCGATTTTCAAAACGTTTTTGAGAACGGTTGAATTCCGGCCATATTTTTTTTATCTCCAGGCTTTCCATTACACTCATCATCAATTCATTTCCGCAGGCCTTGTAGGTGATGCGGTGGACGTTTCGCAGGAGTTCTTGTTTCCGCTTGCTGACATCGTTGTTGGAAAAATGACTGGTCACCCTCTTTCGCAACCGAATCGCTTTCCCCACGTAAATAATTTTCCCTTTTTTATCGTGGAAGTAGTAGATGCCCGGCACATTGGGCATGGATTCTACATCGGTATTCGATAGGTGAATGGGAAGGTAGCTGTCCATGCTTCCTTTCTTCAGCATCTGTTGCACATATCCTTTCTGGTCGCGCTCCATCAAACGATGAAACAGTGTAGCAGTTGCTTGTGCATCGCCCATGGCGCGGTGGCGATCGCTGATGGGTATGCTGAGCGAGCGACACAAGTTTCCAAGGCTGTAACTGTCCAATTGCTCAAATACCTTTCGGCTCCAGCGCACCGTACAGAGCTTTCGAACGGAAAGGGTATGGCCATGCTGTTGCAGCTGGTGGGCGACAAACGAAAAATCGAAATTGACGTTGTGCGCGACAAAAACTTTATCCCGCAAGAGTTCAAAAATTCTATCTGCAACTTCTGAAAACACGGGAGCATTTTTCACCAGTTCATCCGAGATGCCGGTCAATTTTTCAATAAAGAGCGGGATGGGCTGCATCGGATTGATCAAAGTGGTGAATCGATCCAGCTCGGTGGTTCCATCTGAAACAATGATGGCTATTTCTGTCATTTTACCCGACCCTGCGTTTCCGCCGGTCGTTTCAATGTCTACGATTGCATACATGGCACTGGGAGAAGAGCAAAACTAACAAGATTTGCTCACCCGGTGAGGTTAAAATGATGCTGCATTTCCAATTCCAATGCCCGCTTATCCAATTGCTTGGCCGCCTTGTTTTCGATCCAGGTAGGGTGATACTGTTTACTTTTTTGCAGCGCTTCCAGCAGTTCAAATCGGGTTTCTCCTGAACCCAAAATCAAAATGGCATTGGCTTCGCCGAATTCATTGACAATGGACTGTATGAACCGGCTGATCCGGTTGTTCTCGCGGGACTGATCCTGTTTTTCACGGTTGAGGGTGGTGCCAAAAAGTCCCACTTTATCAGTTGTTTCCCCCCTGTACCGCGTTGTGCCTTCATGCTGGGACTGAATTTCTTAGAACACCGGATCTGCATGCGGGGAGTATTTGATGACCAAGGCTTTATTTTTATCGACCCATACTCCATATCGGTTAACGAAATTGCTTGATTTCATCTAAAATATTGTTTTATAGATTTTTATGAGATTTAGCAACATTAAGACTTTATTAATCTGCATTCAATGATTTTACTCATCTTCAGGGCTTCTTCACATCAGGTACTTGCCGACTTGCACATGTTAAATTTTAACATTAACTTTACAATTGAGCGTAACCATTTTAGTTTTCATCCGTACCAATTTATAATCCGATCCTAGGGAGTCATGACCAATTTCTTCATCCATGAAAAAAAACATCATGAAATCACTGGTATCTTTTAAAATGCCGCTCAACGTTAAGATTGCGCTTATCGTTCTTGCACTCTATGGTGCGATTGGATTAGTGACCTATCTGGTTTGGTAGGCTGAATTCCTTCCTTTTCTCGTTACCTTTGAGCCGATTTTAAAGGCTGGAAGGTGATGGAAATTTCCAAGAATTTTGATTTTAAGAAGGCCGAGCAAAAATGGTATACCCATTGGCTGGATTACAAGTACTTTGAGAGTCATCCCGATGATCGGGAGCCGTTCACTGTTGTGATTCCTCCTCCCAATGTGACAGGGATTTTGCACATGGGGCATTGCCTGAACAACACAATTCAGGACATTTTAGTGCGCCGGGCTCGGATGATGGGTAAAAATGCTTGTTGGGTGCCCGGCACTGATCATGCTTCCATTGCAACAGAAGCGAAAGTGGTGCAGATGCTTAGAGAAAGGAGGATTGCAAAATCCAGTTTGTCCCGTGAAGAATTCCTGCACTATGCCTGGGAGTGGAAAGAAAAATACGGGGGCATTATTCTTCAGCAATTAAAAAAATTAGGGTGTTCGCTGGATTGGAACCGTGTGAATTTCACGATGGATCCCGACTACTATCGTTCTGTCATACAGGTTTTCAACGACCTCTACGAAAAAGGATACATCTACCGCGGAAAGCGGATGATCAATTGGGATCCAAAAGCCAAAACGGCGTTGAGTGATGAGGAAGTAATTTTCAAAGAAGTCAACGGCAAGCTCTACTTTTTAAACTACAGATTGGAATCGCCCTCCGGTGATGTGCAACACATAACCATTGCAACCGTTCGACCTGAAACGATTCTCGGGGATACGGCTATCGCTGTGAATCCCAATGATCCCCGTTATCAACACTTGATTGGTCAGCATGCGTATGTTCCCATCATTGGAAGAAAAATCCCCATTATTGCGGATGATTACGTGGCCATGGATTTTGGAACAGGGGTATTGAAAATTACTCCGGCACACGATATGAACGATTACCAGATCGGTACCAAATACGGTTTGGAAGTGGTGGATGTGCTCAACGACGATGGTACCATGAGCGAAGCAGCTCAACTGCTGGTTGGAATGGATCGGTTTGATGCCCGAAAGGAAATGGTTCGTCTGCTCAACGAATCAGGGAATATGGAGAAGATCGAAGAGTATGTTCACCAGGTGGGATTTTCAGAACGCACTGATGTTGTGGTAGAACCTCGCTTGTCGCTGCAGTGGTGGGTAGATATGAAAAAAATTTCGGGTCCCGCCCTAGCAGCTGTGACAGAAGGTGAAATCAATTTTCACCCTGCAAAATTCAAAAACCTCTATCGCCATTGGATGGAAAATATCAAGGACTGGTGCATTTCACGTCAGCTTTGGTGGGGCCATCGCATTCCTGCGTGGTACGATGCTGAAGGTCGATTTGTGGTTGCGATGGATGAACAAGAAGCCCTTAAAAAGTTTCAACTATCCTTTGGCATCGAGCGCCCCACACTCAAACAGGACGAAGATTGCCTGGACACCTGGTTCTCATCCTGGTTATGGCCGTTTGAAGTGTTCAAAGGGATATCCAAGCCTGGAAATGCTGAGGTCAATTATTATTATCCCACCCATGCATTGGTCACTGCCCCGGAAATCATTTTCTTCTGGGTGGCCCGAATGATCATGGCCGGATATGAATACACCGGTAAGAAACCTTTTCGCGATGTATATTTTACCGGTATTGTTCGTGACAGCCAGGGACGTAAGATGAGTAAGCAGTTGGGCAACTCACCGGATCTGCTCGAAATGATTGATGAAATCGGCGCAGACGCCGTGCGTTTTGGCATCCTCATTGCCTCACCAGCCGGAAATGATTTGTTGTGGGATAAAGCATCCAATGAACAGGGGAGAAATTTCATCAATAAAATATGGAATGCGTTGAAGCTGGTGCAGATGTGGAAGGAAAAAGAGAAAAGAGATCTGCTGCCTCATGAAATAACATTAGATAGTGATTGGGTCCATGACTGGATGAATACCCGATTGCAAGCAGCTCGCGTAGAAATCCATCAACAGATGGAGCAATACAAATTGAGCGAAGCCCTGAAGACACTTTATTCATTAATATGGGATGATTTTTGCAGTTGGTACCTGGAGTGGGTAAAACCGGGTTATGAAAAGCCAATGGAAAGTCGTCATTTGAACCATGTGCTGCAAGTCTTTGAGCAGCTCTTGGAACTCCTGCATCCCTTCATGCCCTTTGTCACAGAAGAAGTGTATCACTTATTGCGTGAACAGTCGATTGATTTGTGTGTCCGGCAACATACCCCGCCTCAACCCATTGGTGATCAGGAACACATCATTTTAGCCCAAGGTGAACAATTGAAATCTGCTATTACAGCAATACGGGATGCAAGGGTAAAAGCCAAGCTGAAAAATAAAGATGAGATCGTAGTCCGTTGTATAACCGCGCAGCAACACGACTGGCAAGCGGTACACAGTATTTTGTGCAAACAAGTCAATGCCCGTTCATTTAGTTTTGATAGTGATTCCACTGTGAATGCGGTTGCAATGGTAGTGGGTGCCAATAAATTTTTCATGGAGACCGGCCAGCAACTGAATGTTGATGAACAACGCAAGGAGCTGCTCAAAGACCTCAATTACTACGAAGGGTTCCTTGCTTCAGTAGAAAAAAAATTATCCAATGAACGTTTTGTGCAAAACGCAAAACCCGAGGTAATTGAACTTGAACGAAAAAAACAATCAGATGCCATCGGCAAAATCTCACTGCTCAAAGAAAGCCTTCAGGCGCTGGGGTAGTATGCAATCCATCCGATTGGGATGGTTGCTGCTTGTCTTCGTTCCGTTGCAGCAGCAATTTTCCAGTCAATGGGGCCCGCTCGCATCCGGGCACTATTCAGTCGAACAGATGAAAGCCATCCTTCCTGCTGCTCTGCTGGTCAAAGACAATCAAGGAAAAATAATGACTGTCGAATCGTTTCGTATCAATTATAAATTCAAGAGTTCGTATCGGGATGCTGAAACCGGTAAGGTTGTTTCTACTGCTGAACTGCGGGTAGGGGAATTCAAGCAAGCTTTTTTGTCGACTGCCTGGATCGAAAGCGTCCGCGACAATATCAAAAAAGGGGACACTATACTGTTTACGGGAATCTTATTTAGAAACAGCAACCATAAACTTCAACCTGCACCTCAATTGCAAGTGATTGTCAAGTGACTTCCAGTCGACATTCTCCGTATATTGTAAAAAAAATTGCACCATGCGGGTAACATTCCTCGTTTTTACTTTTTTCCTGAATATGCTCCATGGGGTTGCTCAGGATCATGCATCCCGCATCATCGAACAGCTCAATAAGCAGTCCACGCATTTTGCAGAAATGGCTCAAACCATTTGGAATTGGGCCGAACCGGGCTATTTGGAAATTAAAACAACCCAGTTGATGCAACAGGAATTGTCCAAGGCCGGGTTTACTATAGAAACAGGCACGGCTGGCATACCAACTGCATTTGTCGCTACCTATGGATCCGGCGCCCCTGTGATTGGCATATTGGCTGAAATGGATGCATTGCCCGGATTGTCGCAACAGCCTCTTCCAAGCCGCAATCCCGTTACAGAAGGAGGCTATGGCCATGGATGCGGTCACAATTTATTTGGAGCGGGTTCAATTGCAGCTGCGATTGCTGTGAAAGACTGGATGCAATCCAATCGAATTAAGGGAACCATAAAGCTATTCGGAACGCCTGCTGAGGAAGGTGCTGGCGGGGGAAAAATTTATCTGGTACGAGAAGGCGCATTCAATGGAGTGGATGCCGTACTGCAATGGCATCCTGGCGATAAAAACAGTGCCAGTCCTTCATCCACATTGGCGTATAAAGTGGCCAACTTTAGTTTTAGGGGACAAGCAGCACATGCAGCGGCAGCCCCCGACAAAGGAAGATCTGCACTCGATGGGGTAGAGGCCATGAATTTTATGGTCAACCTGATGCGTGAACATGTATCGCAGGAAACCCGGATTCATTACGTCATCAAAGAAGGCGGACTCACCTCCAATATCGTTCCGGATTACGCCAAAGTGGAATACACCATTCGGCATCCGAATGTAAATGGGCTCAATGAAATCTGGAACCGACTCATGAAGGCAGCAGAAGCTGCAGCACTGGGAACCGGAACCACGGTTTCTCATGAAGTGTTGACCGGTCTCTATAATGTATTGCCCAATGAAACACTGGCTAAGCTGGTGCAAAAGAATTTAGAGAAAGTAGGCGGAGTTGGATACACACCGGAAGAGCAGGAGTTTGCGCAACAAATCCGAAAAACCGTTGCCTCCACAACCTTGCCTCCGCTCTCTCAATCCTCTGCCATTGAACCCTACTCCTTGAATGGCTTGACATCTGCTTCAACTGATGTGGGCGATGTGAGCTGGGTTGTGCCTACAGCGGGACTTTCCACGGCTACTTGGGTGCCCGGTATCCCGGCGCACAGCTGGCAAGCAGTTGCGTGCGATGGTATGTCCATTGGGCATAAAGGCATGATGGTGGCTGCAAAAACGTTGGCGTTAACGGCTGCCGATATTTTACTTAAGCCCGATGTCATCCCAGTGGCTAGCCAGGAGTTGAAACAGGCGCGTGGCGCTGATTTTATATACCGATCATTGGCAGGTGACCGCAAACCACCACTGGACTACAGAAAATAATACTAAAGCGCCCAATTCACCACCTGGTTGACCCATTCTGCTCGGAAGGGAGTGCTGATACGAATATAATTATCCGTGTATCCCTCCATCATGCCATTTTTATTCTCGTGTTCAAAGAGGACGTTTCGCTTTTTCCCTTCCTGTTGCGTTCTAAAGTATTGCGATTTCATATACGAGAGATTGCGTAGTATTTTATTGCGTTCGTTGCGAACGTGCATGGATACTGAATCGGCAATCTCAAGGGCTTTGGTATTGGGTCGCTCTGAATACGTAAACACATGCAGGTAAGAAATATCCAGGCTGTGTAAAAAATCGACCGTTTCGTTGAACTCGGTTTCACCCTCACCCGGAAATCCTACGATTACATCAACACCGATGCCACAGTCGGGCATCATTTTTTTAATCAATGCAATGCGTTCAGCGTATAGTTCTCTTCGGTATCTTCTGCGCATTTGTCCCAAGATTCGGTTGCTGCCACTCTGCAGGGGGATGTGGAAGTGCGGCATGAATGTTTTACTGCTGGCGACCCATTCAATGATTTCGGGGGATAATAAATTGGGCTCTATGGAGGAAATCCGGAATCGTTCTATACCCTTGGAATCTTCCAACGCCCGACACAGCTCATAAAAGCTTGAACTGCGCTGCTCGTCAATGATGCCGTAGTCTCCCAGGTTCACACCGGTAAGAACGATTTCTTTAACGCCCTGTTGAGCAATTTCTTCTACCTGTTGCAACACGCCTTCTATTGAATTGCTTCTGCTCTTTCCTCTGGCCATGGGTATGGTGCAAAACGAACACGTGTAATCACATCCGTCCTGTACTTTTAAAAAAGTGCGGGTACGGTCGGTTACAGAGTACGCCGCATTGAACCCTTGTACTGCATCGATCTCACAGCTGTGCACGCTTGCGGTATCGCTTTTTGTGTACTCCCGGAGGTGGTCAACAATATTGAATTTTTCAGCAGCACCCAACACCAAATCCACTCCTGGAATGGATGCAATTTCTTGAGGCTTCAATTGAGCATAGCATCCGGTAATGACAACAACGGCTTCTTGGTTCTGGGCTTGAACCCTTCGGACCAATTGTCGACATTCTTTATCTGCATTTTCTGTTACAGAACAAGTATTGATCACGTAGATATCTGCTTTTTCCTCGAAATCACGCCGTATAAATCCCTCTTTTTCCAGCATCCTGCCCAAGGTAGACGTCTCTGAAAAATTCAATTTACAGCCCAGTGTATGCAGCGCTATGGTTTTTTCGGTCCTCATGCGGTCGGCAAAGATACAGCGGGGAAAATGTATATTTGAAATATTCTATGGCGCTGTTGCGGTACTTATTATTTGCATTTCAGGTGGTGTATTGTCTATATGCCATGCTGTTGTTTTCCTGCATCATTTTATTGCTTTCTCCCTGCTTGCTGGTTTGTTTTTTTATGGGCAGGATCAAGGGGGGAAACATCATGTACCGAATCTTTAGAATCTGTGCGAAAATCTATTTGGTCTTGATTGGCATTCCACATCGCACATCATACGAATCCCGGCCCGACCCCGATGAGCAATATATTTTCATTGCCAATCACATTGCCTACCTGGATGCGGTCATCATCATTGCATCGGTACAACACGATTTTCGTCCCATTGGAAAGTACGAGCTCTTGCGGGTACCGATTTTTGGCATGCTCTATAAGTTTTGTGTGGTGACGGTTAACCGGTCGAGTGCAGAAGATCGAGCGCGAAGTTTGAATGATCTCCGAAAAATACTTGCGCGGGGAATTTCTATTGTTGTATTCCCGGAAGGAACGTTCAACATGAGGGATACACCTTTAAAAGAAATGTATGACGGCGCATTCAAACTGGCTGTTGAAATGGGCAAGAAGATACAACCAATTGTTTTTTTGGACGCCTTTGATCGCATGCACTATCGCCACTGGTTTACACTGACGCCGGGTCGGTCGCGGGCCATTTATCTTCACCCCATTGATCCTGCTGATCATCCGGAAGCAGACGCCAAGCAGTTGAAAGAGATGGCTGCTCAACAGATGGCCGAAAAGTTGATTGAATACAAGGCCTCCTGGATAGCCAACGATTATTTTACCCGTAACGCAAAATGATTTGATGTGTTTGCAGAAGTGATCTTGCCATTGGCGCTCCCCAAGACGTTTACATACGCCATTCCACAGTCGCTGATCGATTCAGCGGTTCCGGGTGTTCGGGTGGAAGTGGTGTTTGGTCGACAAAAACGCTATGCTGGCATCATTAAATCGGTTACCCACATTCCACCACAGGGATTTCAGGCAAAACCCATTCTGCAAGTACTGGATACAGAGCCGATTCTCCATCCCCAGCAACTCCAACTTTGGTCCTGGATCGCCACCTACTACATGTGCACCGAAGGTGAAGTGATGGCCGCAGCGCTACCTGCACATTTCAAATTGAACAGTGAAACCGTACTTGTATTCAATGAAGCATATGGAGATGATTTCTCGGCGCTGGATGAACAGGAATTCCTGGTTGCGGAAGGGTTACTCTTGAAAAAAGAGTTAAAAATTGATGAGGTTCAGGGTATTCTGGATATCGGACATGTTTATCCGGTTGTACGAAGGCTACTGGAAAAAAATATTTGCCACGCTTATGAATCGATTCGAGAAAAATATATTCCTAAGCGTGAAAAAGTAGTGAGTCTGCATGTGGATTATCACAATGAGTCTGCATTAGAAGCGCTGTTGAACAATTGGTCGAGTAAGGCGCCCAAGCAAATGGAGTTGCTGTTGTCGTTTTTACACCTGCAAAAAAGTGATGTACCGGTGAGGCAAACCGAATTGCTAAAAAAAGCTGCTGCTTCTCCAGCACAGCTGCGTTCACTGGTGGATAAAAACATTCTAATTGTATCAGAGCAACAAGCGGATCGAATCCCCATGGGGGAACGTCGCATTTCTGTTGATGTTGAGCTGTCTACCGAGCAACAGCAGGCCTGGGAGTCCATGCAGTCGCAGTTCTCCCAAAAAGAGACCTGTCTGCTGCATGGCGTTACTTCCAGCGGTAAGACCTTGCTCTACATCAAGCTGATGGAGCAGGCAGTTCGTAACAATACACAGGTATTGTTTCTGCTGCCTGAAATAGCCCTTACCAGTCAGATCATCCGAAGATTGCAGCAGCATTTTGGGGGATATATTGCCATTTATCACTCCAAATTCAATCCCAATGAGCGTGTAGAAATTTGGAATAAAATTCGGAGCGGTGAGGCGAAGATCATCATCGGAGCACGTTCTGCACTGTTTCTTCCTTTTGTCCACCTGACTCATATCATCATTGACGAAGAACAGGACGCCTCATTTAAACAACAAGATCCGGCTCCACGGTACAACGCTCGGGATGCAGCTCTGTATTATGCTACTTTATTTTCTGCTAAAGTACTCTTGGGAAGTGCAACACCCAGTTTGGAGTCCTATGCTCATGCATCATCGGGCAAGTATGGGTTAGTTAAATTACTGGACCGCTTTGGAGGGGTAGCGCTGCCGACTATTGAAGTCATTGATCATCGCCAGCATCGCGCTGAGGGTGGAATTCGTTCAATCGTCACCCCGGCACTCAAAGAAGCTATTACAGAAAGCCTTCGTCAGAAAAAACAAGTCATTTTATTTCAAAACCGAAGGGGTTACGCGCCGTATAAAATGTGTGCGACCTGCGGCAACATTCCCCATTGTGAGCAATGCGATGTTACGCTAAGCTATCATAAGCTGCAACACAAATTGAAATGCCATTATTGCGGAACAGCGTATCCGGTTCAATTGCAGTGTGCCGCGTGCGGTTCTGCAAAATGGGTAGAACGCAATTTTGGTACAGAAAAAGTAGAGGAGGAGCTGGCTGCCTTGTTTCCCTCAGCCACCATTGCTAGGATGGATGTGGATACCGTAAAAGGTAAAACTGCACATGAAGAAATGATCAAGAATTTTGAGCAACGCCGTATGGATATTCTGGTTGGGACACAGATGGTAGTAAAGGGACTCGATTTTGAGCACGTGGCACTGGTCGGAATTTTGGATGCCGATGGATTGCTTTCATTCACCGACTTCCGGGTCAATGAGCGGGCTTTTCAATTGATGGAACAGGTGAGTGGTCGCGCAGGCAGACGAGGTGAACAGGGCCGTGTTTTGATTCAAACGGCTCAACCTCACCATACGCTGATAGGGTTGGTGGTGCAGCATGACTATACCGCTATGTATGAATTGGAGATGAAAACCCGGAAAGTATTTCATTATCCTCCCTATTCCCGCATCATACAATTCACGTTCCGGCATGTCAGCCAAGATATGGCGCTCCATGCCGCTCGTTTTTTTGCAAATCACTTACACAGTTCGTTTGCAGATGCAATGATTGGTCCCGCAGAACCGGTTGTCAACCGCATCAAAAATCGGTACATCTATGAAATTTTATTGAAACTTCCACGCGAAGGAACTCGTAACGGCCAGGCTCGTGTATTGATTCAGCAAGTGCTCACAATGCTGGAACACGATAAGGCTTTTCGATCAGTACAGGTCCAGATAAATGTAGATCCTCAGTAGTTATTTAAAAATGACTGTGCCGGGTGCACGCATGAGTTCCATCTCCAGCTGCTTCAGGTGTTGATGGGTTTGCAACAGGATCATCATGTCGTCAGGTTGATGTTCGCGCTCAAGATCCATTTGATTTTCAACAATGAGACGCTTTACTTTTTTGAGTTTCAAATAGGTGATGCAGGAAGTGACTTCCTCTTTGTACAATCCATCTCGGTTCTTGATTTCTCCTTTGTAGTATTTGTTCCAGTTGGGACTGATCTGATGTTTTTCGGAAAGGAGTCCCACCACAGTTTGCGCGATTGATGGGTTGCTGTGGTACAAAAACATTTTTTCCTGAATGGCAGTGCCCGATTGTTTCATCGTTTTATACTCCTGCATGATGTCCAATACATGCCGGTTATCGAACAACTCTTCCAGCCCATCTTTTTCCAGTTCTGCAAAAATATACTCAGCGACAGAAACAGAATCGTCCCATGCTTTATCTCCAAATTCTAACAGCGCCCTCAATACGGCTTGTTCATTCAGGTCATCTTTGAACAACAACTCAACGCTTTCATCTTGAGCAGGAGTTGGCTCGTTTTTTGGACCTTCTTGTGCATCCTTGATTGATTTCTTTTCTTCACGGGTCAGTTTATCCTGAGCAAGTTTTTTGACAAGTGCCGTTAGCCCTTGTTCATCAACCTTTAAAATCTGGGAACACTTTTTGATATAGTCTTGCTGACGGGTAAAATCTTCTGCCCGATTAAATTTAGAAATGGATTCGGCGATTTGATTCACTACCGCCGCTTTTTTGATGCTGTCGCTTCCTGCTTCTGTGAGCGCGACGTCCAACTGGAATAGAATGAAATCCTTTTTATTGGCACTGATGAACGAACGAAATCCGTCTGCACCAACTTTCTTCACATAACTGTCCGGATCCTCTTTATCGGGAATCAACACTAGTTGCACATGCAGTCCTTCTTCAATGGCCAGATCAAGCCCGCGCAGTGCTGCCTTTACACCAGCGGCATCTCCATCATAAATGATGGTCAGGTTGTTGGTATACTTGCGAATCAGACGGAGCTGTTCAATGGTAAGAGCCGTACCACCGGAGGCAACAACATTTTCAATTCCGGCTTGGTGCATGGCTGTTACATCCGTATACCCTTCTACCAAAAAGCATTCATCCGAGCGGTCAATCGTATGACGCGCAAAATAAGACCCATACAGGATCCTGCTTTTGACGTACAACTCGTTCTCGGGTGTATTGATGTATTTGGGTCCCCGATCACTGCTTCCAATTACACGTGCACCAAACCCAATGATCTTTCCGCTTTGGTTGTGAATGGGGAAAATGATTCTGCCCCGGTAGTTGTCAACCAGCTCGCCGTCCCGCTCCACACAGAGTCCACTGCGTTTCAAGAGGGTAGCAGAATATTGATTTTTCAATGCCTCTTTTGAAAACGCATCTCGCTCGTTGGGCGAATAGCCCAGTTGAAACTTTTCAATTGTTTCATCCTGAAATCCGCGTTCTTTCAAATAACTGAGTGCAATATCTTTTCCTTCTTCCGTTTCTTTCAGCTGAACAGCGAAAAACTTTGCCGCAAACTGATTGAGGATATGGAGGCTTTCGGCGACTTGTTGCTGTTCTCTATACTCAGGACTGGTTTCTGTTTCGATGACCTCTATGCCATACCGCTGTGCCAACCATCGAAGTGCTTCAACATAGGAATACTTTTCGTGGTCCATCACAAACCCAATTGCATTTCCACTTTTCCCACACCCAAAGCATTTATAGATTTCTTTGCTGGGAGAAACTGTAAAAGATGGCGTTTTTTCGTTGTGAAAGGGACAATTGCCTATATAGTTGGAACCTCTTCGCTTGAGCTTCACGAATGATCCAACAATATCAATGATATCGATTTTAGATTGAATATCCTGTATGGTCTGCTGAGCAATCACTGTTCCGGATTGAACCGGTGAAATTAATAGAAAAAGACCTCATCCACAAAAACCCATGCTTTCTGTCCCTTGCCCCCGTGCCATGCAGGTAGAGAAGTAACATTGATGGCCTCCACTTCAATGTATGCGTAGTTGCCTTTGTTTATAGGGACAATATAGGGAATGACGGCATTTGATCGATAACCAGTAGGCTGATCCGGTTGTAGCATTCCAATGGTTCGTAGATGTTGCGGTGAATCACCGCCTCTGATGATGATCTTTGATGGGGGAAATACATAGGCTCCGGTATTGTCTGCCGCACTGACCACCACCTTGGTAATTTCTGGTACCGTTGTAAGATAAAAGCCTGCTTTGAGGGGTTGTTCGCGATAGCCCAGCCAGTTCATATTGAGAATCTCCGGGTATCCTTTTTTAAGATCGGTGAGCACCTCCTTTTCATTTTTTCGGTAGCGTTCATGGGGGGGAATAAGCAGGCGAACTGAATCAACAGCAATCCCTTTTTGAAAATAGGTATAATCGGATGGATCACTGTTCAACCATCCCTTATTGAATGCAACGGAAATGATGCGTGTGATGGGTGAGGGTTCAATGGGTTCTTTGTAGAGAATCCCGTTGAGGGAGTCGGGTTTGCTGCCATCCAACGTGTATCGGATTGAGGCGCCCGGCAATGGGTGCCGAAGCACAATGCGTTCGTTTGCAGCGATGATGGTGCGCTCCGTGTTCACGGGACGGGGTGAGGTCAATTTCAATACTTCAGATGGATCTGGCGTATACCCGGTTTCAAAAACGATACGGGGTAGTTGCTTTTTTGTCACTTCAAGTTCATTGGACGAAACCGCTGTATTCCAGATAAATACTTTTTTTACAGCAGTTCCTTTCAGTTGTTGAAGCGATGCTATAGTTACCGGAGTATTGGAAACAGAAATGATCTGAAGGTGCTTGTTGGAAGCGATGGACGAAAATGTTTTTCCGGTTACGTTTGTTCCATTCAAATTTAATTTTTCCAGATTGGGGAATTGGCGAATCACATCCAAGACTTCATCTCCACAAGGCATTCCCGAAAGGTTTAGGTCTACAATTTGTTCTGCAATCGGACTGCATTCTTGTAAGAGTGAAAGGGTGAAGTGCTCCTTTAAAAAAAACCGTACACTCAAAGCAGGTGTGTTAGCCGATAAGGGAATGATTCTTCTAAAGGGATTATTCAAATCTGAAATGGTGGATGAATTGGCCGCATCAAACGCATAAACGGTTTCATCTTTTTTTTCTGTTGAGCCGGCAGATAATTCCGCTACAGTAGAACGGAGAGAATCTGTTGGAGTCAGCTCTTTAAAGAGAGTGGAAGGACTGGCTCCTTTGCTGACCCATGCGTGCAGGATGAGCAATTCGGAGGGACTGAGTTGTGGCTTACCGCTGGGGGGCATGTGTTTCTCGTCTTTCATCTCCAAAACAATACGTTTCAATAATTCACTGTTCAAGGGATCGGTGGCATCCAGTGAAGATCCTGACTTGCCTCCGGTTTTTAAACTGGCAAACTGCGTCAGGTCCAACTCGCCCTTTTTCTTGTTCGGATTGTGACAGGCCACGCATTTGGTATTCAATATGGGCTGTACTCCGCCTGCCCATATGGAAATACTGTCGTTTGCACTGAACGGCATAACCGATTTGTTTTCTTGAGGAGTGAATGAAAGAAAATCACTGCCATGGGTGAGGGATCCGCCTTGGTGACTGCCAATGAGCAGAGCAACAATCTGGAGACTAAAAAATAGATTCCAGATCTGAGGACGAACATCCAGGTATTCACGCAGGTAAACAAGAATCAGCAAGGAGATGCACAAACCAATGCTCCACCATTTATGGGTGTTGAGAAGGGTTGCATCGTATTCGCCTGACGATGACAGCAGCAAACCAGCAAGCGCAGTCAAGGATGAAAGAAATGCACTCCAGCGGAGGATTGTCGAATTGAGTTGCCGCAACGCAGCTGCGTCATGACTACTTTGTTCCAAAATGGAGAGGGGAAGCAGCAGCAGGACCAGTGCAATGGGTAAATGCAACAACACCGGATGGAGCCGACCCGCCGAAAGCCATCCCGAAGGAATGGGTTGAGGATCGATGATCACCCATCCCAGTACCAATAACAGAACAAGGACTGTGCAAGCAGAAAGGCGATTCATGGTGATCGGCATGTTACGCTATGATTCCCGGTACGATGTTTCCGGCTACATCGGTCAGTCGGTAACGCCTGCCCAAGTGCCGATAGGTGAGTTGTTCATGATCAATTCCCATCAAGTGCAGAAGTGTGGCATGAAAATCATGCACGCTTACAGGATCCTTGACAATGTTGTATCCAAATTCATCGGTTTCTCCATAAACAGTGCCCGGGCGAATTCCACCACCCGCTACCCAGAGCGTAAAGCACTTGGGATGATGATCGCGACCATAATTTTGTGCATCCAGTTTTCCTTGGCAGTAATTGGTCCTTCCAAATTCTCCGCCCCAAATCACAAGTGTTTCGTCGAGCAATCCCCGTTGTTTCAAGTCCTTGATGAGTCCGGCGGATGCGCGATCCACATCTTCTGCCTGCATGCGCATATCGCCTGCAAGATTACCGTGCGTATCCCACCCCTGGTGGTAGAGTTGTACGAAACGCACTCCTGATTCAGAGAGTTTTCGCGCCAACAAACAATTTGCAGCATAGGTTCCGGGCACCAGGCAATCGGGACCATACAGTTTTATTGTCGCATCCGATTCCTTGGTTAGATCGGTGAGTTCAGGGACTGCACTTTGCATGCGATACGACATCTCGTATTGTTGAATACGGTTATTGATCTCCGGATCGCCAATCGTTTCAAATGACTCTGCGTTGAATTGCTCCAGCTGATCCAACATGTCTCTTCTGCTTTGTCGATCATGTCCTGGCGGATTGTTCAAATACAAAACCGGATCTTCTCCACTGCTAAATACCACGCCTTGGTGGATGCTGTCCAAAAAACCGTTGGTCCATAGTTTGGAATATACACCTTGTCCATTGCCTCTGCCACGCGACAGCAACACCGTAAATGAAGGCATGTTGGAATTTTCACTTCCCAATCCGTAACTCACCCAGGCGCCCATGCTGGGACGATTGCCCTGCTGAGCTCCGGTCTGAAAAAAAGTAAGCGCAGGATCATGGTTGATGGCTTCGGTATTCATCGAGCGGATAAAACACAGCTCATCTACAATGGATGCCATATGGGGGAAAAGTTCGGATACCCAGGCACCCGATTGGCCGTGTTGCGAAAACTCGAAAGTTGACCCTACCAGTGGAAATTTTTCCTGATATGCCGTCATGCCCGTCAGCCGTTGTCCCATCCGTATGGATGCGGGCAATTCCTCTCCATGCATTTTATTGAGCAGCGGTTTATAGTCGAATGTCTCCAACTGCGAAGGCGCACCATTTTGAAACAAGTATATGATGCGTTTTGCTTTTGGGGCAAATTGTGCTATTCCCAGGGGAAGGGATTGTACATCGTGCGCTCCAAAGAGTTGGTCTTTGAACAGCAGGGTGCCCAATGCAGCACTTCCAATGCCCAGTCCCGCGCCCGTTAAAAAACGACGGCGCGTGACGTTCAATCGAAACTTTTTTTCCTGTTGTTCCATGGGTTTATTTTATGGTAGTTTCATCCAAATTGATCAGCATTTGATTGATCTGCATCAGCGCTGCGGCTTCAGCAGGGTCAGGAGCGGATACTTGCGGGTATTCGCCGGCAGAGAGCAGCGCGCTGGTTCGTTCTTTATTTCCTTTATATTTTTTGTATTCGCGTTGATAGTAAGCTTCCAATCGATTGAGTTCATTGTCAGATGGCAGTCGGCACACCAGCTTTCTAAATGAACGATTGATTTTGTCTCGAATGCTTCCCGTTGAAGCAGCAGTGCGTTGCGCCAGTACACGCGCTGCCTCCAGGTACTGGGGATCATTCATCAATACCAGGGCTTGTAAAGGCGTGTTGGTACGCAAGCGGGTTACTTCGCACTGGTCTCGGTTGCTGGCGTCCATGATCAAAAGTGAAGGTGGGGGAGCAGTTCGTTTGATGAAATGGTAGAGCCCTCTTCGGTAGAGTTTTTCGCCATTGTCTTGCACATACCGGGCCAGTTCTCCTCTGCCTGAGGTGGTCGATTCCCATACGCCTTTTGGTTGATAGGGTTTTACACTGGGGCCACCGATCTCCGTATTTAAAATGCCTGCAGCAGAAAGAATCAAATCTTTTTGCAGCTCAGCGCTCAAGCGAATCCTGGGAAAATAACTGTAGTATTTGTTTTCCGGATCCGTTTGTTGTTTTTTCTTGGAACGCGTTTCAGATTGTTGGTAAGTAGCGGAAGTGACGATCAGTTTGATCAGTCGTTTGATGTTCCATCCGCTTTCGCGAAAATCGACAGCCAGCCAGTCCAGCAACTCAGGATGTGTGGGCAATTCTCCCTGCATCCCAAAATCTCCCACCGTTTTTACAAGTCCCCTTCCGAAAAAATCATTCCAAATGCGGTTGACGTATACACGCGCGGTCAAGGGGTGTGCTGGCGACAACAACCATTTGGCCAATCCTAGCCGGTTCTGTTCATATGATGAAGTAAATCCGAGTATGGAAGCAGGAGTATTCATGTTCACCGTGTCGGTTGGTTGATCGTACACTCCGCGTTTCAGTACACGGGTTTTTCGAATATCGGCACTGTCCCGCATGATCATGACCGTTACGTCGGATTCTTCTTTTTTGTTGATAAACGAAAGCACATGCTGAACGTCTTGCGTGCTGATTTTCATGTTGGGTGGATCACCGGGAGATGCAAGTTGTATGTCGCCGACCAATCCTTTTTCGGGAACGCGATCAAAAAATGCGAACATGCTGTAATAGTCTTTTTGCGAAACAGGATCGTATTTATGATCGTGGCATTTAGCACATTCGAGTGTGATCGCCATGAATGCTTTGCCAAAGGTGTTGGTTCGGTCGGTTACGTATTCAATTCTGTATTCTTCATCGATCACGCCACCTTCCTGAGTGATTTTATGGTTGCGATTGAAACCTGTTGCCAGCAACATTTCCTTTGAAGGATGGGGGAGGAGATCACCTGCCAGTTGCCAGGTTAAGAATTTAGAAAAGGCATAATTTTTATTGAATGCGTGAATCACCCAGTCGCGCCACGGCCACATGGTTCTGTATCCATCGTCTTGATATCCGTGGCTGTCGGCATACCGTGCGATGTCCATCCAGGCGATGGCCATTTTTTCTCCGTAGTGCCGACTGCTCAGTAATTCATCCACAATTTTCTCGTACGCATTTTCTGATGCATCGTTTAAAAACCATTCCTGCATTTCGATGGAAGGAGGAAGACCGGTGATGTCCATACACACCCGTTTGAGCAACCGTTCTTTGTCGGCCAGCTCATTGGGAGAAAGTCCCATTTCCTCCATTTTGGCGAACACGAAATGGTCGATTGGATTCTTGGGGTTCAGACTGCGATCCACTTTCGGGATGGAGGGTTTTTCAGGAGCTATGAACGACCAATGGCGTTTGTAGCCCGCTCCTTGTTCAATCCATTTTTTTATGATGGCAATTTCCGTAGTGGTGAGACTGAGTTTGGAAGAAGGTGGCGGCATGAGTTCGGAAGTATCACTTGTGCTGATGCGGTGATACAGTTCGGAGGACAATGGGTCGCCCGGAACAACCACGTGTTGGGAAGGATTGTCTTTCAGCACTGCAAATGCACCTTCCTCTGTATCCAGTCGAAGTCCTGCTTCCCGTTTATTGGCATCCGGTCCATGGCATTTGAAACAGCGATCAGAGAGGATGGGGCGAACATGGTAGTTGAAATCGACAGTCGTTGGTACGGTCGCTTCTCCCATAGTTGTTTGGTCGCTGAACACAAAAAAGCCAATGCCAATCAAGATAAGTGTGGCGAGGCCGAAAGTCAATCGTTTGCTCATGCAGAAAGGTCAATCGTTCTAGAAATGAAAATACTCATTTTTTGCCGCACCCTTCTAAAAATACAGACCTTGAATTCAGTAATTTTGATCTACAACTGATTTTGCAATGCAGCACCCAGCTCCCGCGCATTTTCGACATAAAGAAGCCATTGAGTTTGTGCATGAAATGGCAGACATCTGCACGCCTGCATCTATTTATTGGTGCGATGGTTCCACCGAGGAATATGATCGCATGTGTGCAGTGCTGGTAGAGAATGGAACCTTTAAGCGACTCGATCCAACAAAATGGCCAAACAGTTATGCGTGTATTTCAGATCCAAGCGATGTAGCACGGGTGGAGGACAAAACATTTATCTGCAGCAGAAGAAAAGAAGATGCGGGTCCCACCAACAACTGGGTAGACCCTCGGGAGATGAAACCCAAACTCAAGGAGCTGTTCAAGGGATCGATGAAGGGACGAACCCTCTACGTGATTCCTTTTTGCATGGGACCCGTTGGGTCGCCTCTGGCAAAACTTGGAATTCAGCTCACCGACTCTCCCTATGTTGTGGTAAACATGCACGTCATGACGCGTGTTGGAAAAGCAGTGATCGATTCACTCGGTGAAGAGGGTGAATATGTGAAATGCTTGCATTCGTTGGGGGCTCCGCTTGAACCGGGACAAAAAGACGTTCCCTGGCCCTGCAATCCCTCTACTAAATACATTGTGCACTATCCGGAAGACCGGGCCATTGCTTCCTACGGTTCCGGATATGGAGGCAATGCACTGCTGGGAAAAAAATGCCTGGCATTGCGCATTGCTTCTGTCATGGCCAAAGAAGAAGGTTGGCTGGCGGAACACATGCTTATTTTGGGTGTTGAAGATCCGCAAGGGCGCAAGACCTATGTTGCAGCAGCCTTCCCCAGTGCATGCGGTAAAACAAATTTTGCCATGCTGATTCCTCCAGCTGATATGCATGGCTGGAAGGTGACAACCGTGGGAGATGATATTGCCTGGATCAAACCGGGTAAAGATGGAAAATTGTATGCCATCAATCCAGAATACGGATATTTTGGGGTTGCCCCTGGAACCAATGCACATACCAACCCCAATGCCATGAAGGCATTGGCAAAGAACTCTATTTTTACCAATGTCGGGATAACAGCAGACGGAGACATCTGGTGGGAAGGCATGAGCAGTCAACCTCCTGCCAATGTGTATAATTGGAGAGGAGAATTGCATGATCCCGCTTCCGGTAAACCCGTTGCGCACCCCAATGCACGATTCAGGGCCCCGGCACACCAGTGTCCAAGTATAGATCCTGATTGGGAAAATCCAGAAGGTGTGCCCATCAGTGCATTTATTTTTGGTGGAAGAAGAAGCAATACGATTCCATTGTTGTATCAAGCTTTTAATTGGAACTTTGGTGTTTACCTGGCAGCAACTATGGGCTCAGAGACCACGGCAGCTGCATTTGGTGAAATTGGTAAAGTAAGAAGAGATCCATTTGCGATGTTGCCTTTCTGCGGGTACCACATGGCCGATTATTTCAACCATTGGTTGCAGTTGGGTAGGAATATTCCCAACCCACCACGGATTTTTGGAGTCAACTGGTTCAGGAAAGATAAAGACGGACAATTCATCTGGCCAGGTTTTGGGGATAATGTGCGCATGTTGAAATGGATCGTGAGAAGGGTGTATGGAGAAGTCGTATCCATTGAAAGTCCCGTTGGATGGGTGCCCAAATATGAGGACATTGATTGGGGAAGTATGAGTTTTTCGCTGGAACAATATGATGCGGTGATGGATGTGGACAGAGAAGCATGGAAAAAAGAGATTCTTGCGCACGAAGAACTGTTTTCCATGATGTACGACAAGTTGCCTAAAGAATTTTTCTTCATGCGTGAATTGTTGTTGTCGGGGTTGTGGCGTTCACCCGAGCATTGGTCATTGGCTCCGGAAACGGAATAAAAACGTATATCTATTTTATGCGATATTTAGCACAAACAGTACTCATCTTGATAATGATGAACGCTCATTTTGGTTATGGACAATTTTTAAACACTCGGCTCTATCCGGTGTATCAGGGAGATGATTTGGGATTGACGTACACACCACAGCAATCCAGTTTTAAAATATGGAGTCCCACTGCAGAAGCGGCGCGAATCATTTTGTATGGTTCATCCCTTGGGAAAGATCAATTGGGCAGTTACCCCATGACTAAATCGGAACAAGGCACCTGGTCGATTTCATTCAACAGCGACCTCAAAGGGCAGTATTACGTGTTTCAGGTGTTGATTCAGGATCATTGGCGGGCAGAAGTCCCTGATCCCTATGCCAAGGCTGTAGGCACCGATGGAAGGCGAGCCATAGTAGTGGATATGGCAGAAACCCATCCCAGGGGCTGGTCGTCCGACCGTTCTCCGGTTTTTTCAAAACGTAAATCATTGCCAAGCAATACCGGTGGACTACCGGTAGATGCAATTGTTTATGAATTGCACGTAAGAGATGCCACCATTCATCCCTCTTCCTCAGTGCAACACAAAGGAAAATTCAAAGGACTTGCAGAGGGAGGTGTGAAAAATGAAAACAAAGTGGGTACGGGACTTGATCATTTGCAGGAGCTTGGAGTAACACATGTTCATCTGCTTCCTTCTTACGATTTTTATAGTGTGGTGGAGTCGCGGCCCGACAGCCTTCAGTACAATTGGGGCTATGATCCACTGAACTACAATGTGCCGGAAGGTTCGTATTCAACCAATCCGGATGATGGAGTGACTCGGATTCGTGAATTCAAAGAACTGATTCAGGCCATGCACAAAAAAGGATTGCGGGTGGTCATGGACGTGGTCTACAACCACACCATGCTCACTGAACATTCATATTTCAACCAGTTGGTGCCGGGCTATTATTACCGTCAGCGAACCGACGGCTCATTTTCCAATGCTTCTTCCTGCGGAAATGAAACAGCCAGTGAACGGCCTATGATGAGAAAGTTCATGATAGAATCGTTGAAACATTGGGTGAACGAATACCATGTGGATGGATTTCGATTTGACCTCATGGGAATTCACGACATCGAAACGATGAATGAAATCTCTAAAGCATTGCATGCCATCAAGCCGGATATCCTGCTCTATGGAGAAGGGTGGACCGCCGGTGATTCACCCCTTCCGGAACCGCACCGGGCCATCAAAAAGAATGCCCATCAACTGGAAGGAATTGCAGTTTTCAGCGATGACCTGCGTGATGGAATAAAAGGCAGTGTGTTCGAGCATCACGACAAAGGATTTGCATCAGGAAAGCCAGGAATGGAAGAAAGCATCAAATTCGGAGTGGTCGCCGCTTGTCCGCACCCTCAGATACGCTACCAGCAGGTCAATTATTCCCGCGCGGCTTATGCAGCAGAGCCGGGACAGGTAATTTCTTATTGCGAGTGCCACGATAATCATGTGCTCTGGGATAAACTTTCTATTTCCAACGCTGCAGATCCTGAATCCCTTCGAAAGCAAATGCACCTGCTTTCGCTCTCCATCGTTCTTACTTCTCAGGGTATTGCATTTTTACATGCCGGTACTGAGTTCCTGCGTTCCAAAAAAGGGGTGGAGAATTCATTCAATGCCGGAGACAGCATCAATGCCATCAACTGGTACCTGAAAACACAGCACGCGGATGTGGTAGCCTATGTGAAAGGGTTGATCAAGATGCGCAAAGAGCATCCAGCATTTCGACTGAATACCCAACAGCAGATTGCCGATTGGATTCGATTCGATGAAGGACTTGCCCCAGGACTAATTGCATACACCATCAATGGCGCGGCAGCAGGAGATGCATGGTCGAGCATTCGCGTGATCTACAACGGAACGGGTGAGGTGCGCAGTCTTGAGCTTCCTGACGGCGACTGGAAACCGTTTGTCCATAACAACATGAGTATGACTGCAGGAACCACCGCTGATCTATCGCGCATTGCTCCTTATTCAGCCAGCATATATTATATAAAATAACTCCATGAAAAAAGCATACATCCTTTCTGCTGTTCGAACACCCATCGGAAAATTTGGAGGGACGTTCACCAGTATTCCTGCTACCGTGCTCGGAGGAATTGCCATTCGGGGAGCGGTGCAGCGAGCGGGCGTTGATCCTGCCCGCGTGCAGCAGGTGATCATGGGAAATGTCATTGCAGCGAATCTGGGACAGGCGCCTGCCCGACAAGCAGCGCTGCATGCCGGGTTATCCAATTCATGCATCGCCACGACTGTCAATAAAGTATGTGCCAGTGGAATGAAGTCCGTCGCCATGGCCTGCCAATCCATTCAATTGGGTGATGCAGATCTAATTGTTGCCGGCGGCATGGAAAACATGAGCAATGTCCCTTTTTATGTGGAAGGGCATCGGTGGGGGCATAAATACGGGGACACGCGACTGATTGATGGACTTTCAAAAGATGGATTGACAGATCCATATGATCAGCAAGCAATGGGCTTGGCAGCAGAACACTGTGCCAGCGAATGTTCAATTGGACGGGAAGAACAGGATGCTTATGCCATGGAAAGCTATCGTCGCTCTCAACACGCTTGGGAAAAAGGATATTTTGATCAAGAAATTGTTATCGTAGATCTTCCCCAAAAAAAAGGAGCACCCATTCAGATGAACCAAGATGAAGAACCCTGGAATGTAAAATTTGAAAAAATCCCGATGCTTTCCTCTGCATTTAAAAAAGATGGAACCGTCACCGCTGCCAACGCCAGTACCATGAATGATGGCGCTGCTGCATTGGTGATTTGTTCAGAGGAGTTCCTGCAGCAAACGGGACTGCAGCCTGTGGCAGAAATTCTCAGTTATGCAGATGCCGAACAAGAGCCGATCTGGTTCACTACTGCACCGTCGCTTGCATTGCCGACTGCCTTGAAGAAAGCCGAACTTTCCCCTGATGAGATTGGCGCTTGGGAAATCAACGAAGCATTTTCAGTAGTCGCCATCGAAAACGCAAAACGTTTGGGGATCCGGCTCGATCGATTGAATCTATTTGGGGGTGCTGTATCGCTGGGACATCCTTTGGGTTGCAGCGGAGCCCGAATATTGGTCACCCTTTTATCTGTGTTGCATCACAGTGGCCATTCCCATGGCGCAGCCGGAATTTGCAATGGCGGAGGCGGAGCCTCCGCCATGGTGCTGAGGCGCTGCAATTGAGAACAGCCTGCGAAAAGCAGCGGGGTATTATTTTTTGTCTTTAACCGCCCGTGCAATACTTTTGCAGCACAAATTTTCGAACACATGGGAAGGATCATAGCGTTTCGGGAAGCACTTCGTGAAGCAATGCAGGAAGAAATGCGCCGAGATGAGCGAGTACTGCTGATGGGGGAAGAAGTTGCAGAATACAATGGAGCCTATAAGATAAGCCAGGGCATGTTGGATGAATTTGGTCCCAAGCGCGTAATTGATACACCCATTGCAGAACTGGGATTCACAGCTGTCGCCGTTGGCGCTGCCCAAAACGGACTTCGCCCCATCGTGGAATACATGACCTGGAACTTCGCTGTATTGCCATTGGATCAGATCCTCAATACCGCATCCAAAATGCTGGCCATGAGCGGGGGACAAGTAGGTTGCCCAATCGTGTTTCGCGGACCCAACGGTTCAGCCGGACAGCTGGGTGCACAACACTCCACTGCTTTCGAAAGCATGTATGCCAACATACCGGGTTTGAAAGTCATCTCTGTCTCCAATCCTTACGATGCGAAGGGATTGCTGAAAAGTGCCATTCGCGACGATGATCCGGTGGTCTTCATGGAAAGCGAAGTGATGTATGGCGATAAAGGAGAAGTGCCAGAAGAAGAATACTTGATTCCAATTGGAAAATCGGATATCAAACGCCCGGGCCGAGATGTCACCATCGTTTCATTCAACAAGATGATGAAGGTGGCACTGGGTGCAGCAGAAGAACTGGAGAAAGAGGGAATCAGTGCCGAAGTGATTGATTTGAGAACCATTCGTCCGTTGGACTGGATGACGATCCTGGAGAGCGTGAAGAAAACCAATCGCTTGGTAATCGTAGAAGAACAATGGCCTTTCGCTTCCGTTTCTTCTGAAATCAGCTACCGCATACAAAAAGAAGGATTCGATTACCTGGATGCTCCTATCCGCAGGATCACCGCAGTAGATGCTCCCATGCACTATGCACCTAATTTGGTCGCCCTATACTTACCGGATGTTGCCAGAACGGTTGCTTTGGTCAAGGAAGTGATGTACCTCAAAAAATAGGGCGGTGCTGCGGGTGTTGTTTTGGTCGACTCTTTTCCTGATGGCTGTCGGCTTGCAGGCACAAGTACCATCAACTGCGAAGGATTCTTCCACAAAAAATTTACAAGAAGTCATTGTACAGGCATACGGATCCAATTCCTCTTCCTTCAGTGTACCTGCTTCAATTGGTAGTGTCAGCCGAAGCGATCTGCAGCGTTATTCTGTTTTTAACCTTTTACCTTCTTTCAATGGTGTCTCTGGTGTTCGACTGGAAGAGCGCTCCCCTGGCAGTTATCGTCTTTCTATTCGCGGAAGCTTACTGCGATCTCCTTTTGGAGTACGCAACGTAAAAATATATTACGATGATTTTCTGCTCACAGATGCTGGTGGCAATACCTATTTGAATTTACTGGATGTTGCGGCTATCGGAAAAGCGGAAATCATCAAGGGTCCCGCAGGCAGCAACTATGGTGCAGGAACCGGTGGGGCAGTGCTGCTGAGCAGCACCGTTCCCGAAGAAGCGGATACTTCCACGTGGAAGGTACGCGTGGGAGGGGGAAGTTTTTCAACCTTGCAAGAATCGGTTCACTATCAGTCCCGGTCCAACGGGATGGAATGGGGATTGACGCAATCGCATTTTCAATCAAAAGGGTACCGTGACCACAGCGGCATCCGAAAGGATCTGGTTCAACTTCGGGCGAAACTTCAAACTTCGGCTTCGGTTCAAACCGATTTATTGATGCTGTATGCGGATTTGAATTATAAAACGCCAGGTGGACTCACCCTTGCACAGCAAGCTGTCAATCCGCGTCAGTCGCGACCAGCAACACCCACTTTGCCTTCGGCACGTGATCAACAAGCACAAATTTTCAATAAGACCCTGCTGGTGGGGGTAAGCAACCGGTTTGTAATCAGTGAAAAGTGGAAGCTCATCAACGCCCTTACTGCATCAGTGACATCGTTCAAAAATCCGTTTATCACCAATTATGAATCACGGAAAGAGACCAATCTGGGTTGGCGATCCACATTTCAATTTGATAACGGCAGAAAAAGGCTGGTGCAATGGCAAGCAGGTGTGGAGTGGCAAATAGGTCGCTATGAAATAGACAGCTCGGGAAATATTCGTGGAGTGCCGGATCAACGTCGTGTGCGCGATAAAATAAATGCCGACCAGCTATTTGTTTTTTCTCAGCTTCGACTTCGGCCCTCAACGCGGTGGGAACTCCAAGCAGGGTTGAGCGCCAATTCATTTGGATACGCCATTGATCGCGTGGCGGGTACTGCATTGAATGGGAAATGGAAGTTTCAGCCACAGGTGTTGCCGCGCGTTGCGGCATCGTTCATTCCCGTGGATGGGGTTGCTTTTTTTGTTCAAGTGGCAAAAGGATTTTCTGCACCTACTCTTGCTGAAGTCAAGCCTTCGGCTGGGGGATTGTATACCGGACTCCAGGCAGAGTCGGGATGGAATACCGAAACGGGTGTGCGCATAAAGGATCGGCGAGGTCGTTTCCTCCTTTCTTCGCAAGTGTTTCAATTTGATTTGCGAAATGCCATTGTTCGTCAGGTCAACGCAGGTGGGGCAGAATATTTCATCAATGCGGGAAAGGTGCGTCAACGCGGATGGGAGACGGATGCAAGTATGTACCTCATTGCCAATCGATCGTCGTTTGTCCGCCTGCTTCACTTGAAGGCAGCCTATACCCGGAATAACTTCAGGTTCCTTTCGTATGCGCCATCCGGCAATCGGTATGATGGGAATAGGCTTACAGGTGTTCCGGAACACACCATTGCTTTTTCCATTGCTTCTGAATACAGGAATGGATTGTTTCTGAATTTCAACATCAACCAGGTGGGCCGCATTCCACTCAACGATGCCAACTCATTTTGGTCGGATCGTTATTCGCTCATTCAATTGAAAACTGGATGGAAGGGAAGCTGGCGGCGCACGGCGATAGAAGTCTTTTTACTCGGCGATAACCTGGGCGATGACCTGTATTCGCTTGGACACGATATCAATGCGTTTGGAAATCGTTTTTACAACCCTGCGCCAGGTCGCAACCTTCTGCTCGGCTGCAGTATTCAGCTTTAATTATCGCGGGGATCGGCTGCGTTGTGCGAACAGCCACGGAAAGAGTTCCGCTTCTGTGAAAGCATTCTTCCAGGAGTCGTGTCCCACGCCCGGATATTCGGTGTACCGCGCATTGGGATTTGATTTTTTCAGCAGACCGTAAATCAACCGAGAGTTGGCGACGAAAATCACATTGTCCTTATCGCCATGAAACAACCAAATGGGTAGATTTTTTTTGAATGCGGATACCTTAGCAGGATTGGCTGCACCGCAAATGGGAAAAGCAGCTGCAAATATTTCTGGTCTTCTCCAGAGTAATTCGTAGGTGCCGAAACCTCCCATGGATAATCCTCCGAGATAAACCCTGGAGCGGTCGACTGCTCCCGATGCCAACAGGGTATCGATAAAGTCCGATACGAGTTTTAGTGGTTTTCGAATGGGTGCATCGGCGCGGTATTCATACCCGGTGCTATCGTGTGAAGCGTTTTTCGTGTACTCTGCCCATTTATCGTTTGGGGGACACTGAGGAAACACGACAATGGCCGGATACTTCGCGCGCCTCAACGAATCCAGAAACAAATTGGCTCCCCATACGAGTTGAGCTTCGTTATCATTTCCCCGTTCGCCTGCGCCGTGCAGGAACACCACCAGCGGATATTTTTTTCCAATCTTGAAATCAACGGGAGTCAGAATTCTGCAGGGCAGTGTGTCATCGCCGGAAATGAATAGTTGTTTTTCAAAGAGGTTGTTGTCTTGCCCGGATGTTGCAAAGCAGATGAACAGCAGGGATAACAGGCATCCAATTTTTTGCATAGCAGGGAGCAGGTTTATATTCTTTTTGTGATGATGGGGATCATTTCTTTTTTCCATGTGTAAAAACTTCCTTCCATGATTTTTTCACGCGCTGTTTTCACCAGCCACAAATAAAAGGAAAGGTTTTGTATGCTGGCGATGGTCAGGCCCAGAATTTCTTTACATTTTATCAAATGCCGGAGATATGCTTTGGAATAGTACTGTGAATATTCGTTTGAGAGACCCGGATCGATGGGTGAAAAGTCCTTTTCCCATTTTTTATTATCTATGTTGAGGATGCCCTGCGTGGTGAACAGCATGGCATTTCTACCGTTCCGGGTGGGCATCACGCAGTCGAAAAGATCCACCCCCAGTGCAATGCACTCCAGGATGTCCGCTGGGGTTCCGACTCCCATCAAATAGCGGGGTTTGTCTTCTGGAAGGTGTTCGCAAGCCCAAGCACAGGTTTCGTAAATGAGCTCGGTCGGCTCACCCACGCTCAATCCACCGATGGCATTTCCGACGGCATGTTTGGACGCAATGAATTCGCAGGATGCTTTTCGCAGGTCTTTCTCGGTGCCTCCTTGAGAAATGGGGAATAGATTTTGATCATGATCGTAAAGAGGAGCGGTGGTGTTGAATTGCTGAACGCACCGGTCCAGCCACCGATGGGTCAGTTCCATTGATTTTTTTACATAGCTGTATTCACTTGGATACGGCGGGCATTCATCAAATGCCATGATGATGTCTGCACCAATGACCCGTTGAATGTCCATGACGTTTTCGGGCGTGAACAGGTGTTTTGATCCATCAATGTGGCTTTGAAACACCACACCTTCTTCGGTAATCTTTCGGTTTTCTGCCAGCGAGAACACCTGATACCCTCCGCTATCGGTCAGCAGTGGCCGGTCCCATCCCATAAATCGATGGAGTCCTCCCGCTTCTTGCAGCACATCCAGTCCCGGTCGAAGGTACAAGTGATAGGTATTGCCCAGGATGACCTGCGCATCTACGGCTTCTTTCATTTGTTGCTGTGCAACCGCTTTAACGGTGCCGGCGGTTCCCACCGGCATGAACAGGGGAGTTGGAAATGTTCCGTGATCGGTGGTGATTGTTCCTGCCCGTGCTTGCGAGGATCCATCTTTTTTGAGTAGCTCGAATTTGAGTGCAGGCATATTGCAAGATAATATTACTTTTGATCAACCAAAACCACCTGTATGCAAACCGGTTTACTTCATCTGCATAACCTGCTTCGTTGGATCATTTTGATATTATTGTTGGTCTCCATTTACAAGAGTTATTCAGGTTGGAGAGGAGGAAAAGCGTTTCAGTCCGGCGACAAAAAGACCTGGCTGTTCACCATGATTGCCGCGCACCTTACCTTACTGCTGGGATTGTATCAGTGGACATTGGGCCGTTACGGTTTGTTTACCTTCAAGGGGGATGGCAACATGATGGGCAATGCCTTTACCCGCTTTTTTCAAGTGGAACACCCGGTATCCATGATCATCGCTGTAGTGCTCATTACCCTGGGCCATGGAATGGCAAAAAAGCCAGTGGACCATACCACCAGGTACCGTAAGGCATTCTTTTATTTTCTGATTGCTCTCATATTGATTGTTGTGGCAGTCCCCTGGCCATTTAGGGGAGATGTCATTGGAAGGCCCTGGTTCCCGGGAGCCAATTGATTTTATAAATAACTGAAAGTCAATTACTTAATTTAGTTTCTGCAGTATACAGCCTCTTCGGCGGGGGAAGGATTAGTGGGACAGCCGGGCCCTGCTATTTTCAGGTCAAACTTTTTGTAAAATTCGCCCGGTTTTATTATCTTTGCGCTCCCAAAAACCATGGCTAAACAATCGCTCATTAAGCAAGACGGAACGATCATCGAGGCGCTGAGTAATGCTATGTTCAAAGTGAAGCTGGAAAATGGGCACGAAATCCTAGCCACGATTTCAGGCAAAATGCGCATGAATTATATCCGCATTCTTCCTGGTGATAAAGTGGGGGTGGAAATGAGTCCGTATGACCTCAGCAGGGGAAGAATCATTTTCCGATACAAATAATTGACTTAAGGGTACAAAACGAGTATATGAAAGTAAGAGCATCAATTAAAAAGCGCAGCACGGATTGCAAGATCGTGCGCAGAAAAGGCAAGCTGTATGTGATCAACAAAAAGAATCCCCGATTCAAGCAGCGCCAAGGATAACCACAATACAAAACGAAACACAATAAACCAGTATGGCTCGTATCGCAGGTATAGATTTGCCAAAAAACAAAAGAGGGGAGATTGGGCTGACGTACATCTTCGGAATCGGTCGCTCAACCGCACAGTACATTCTTGCCAAAGCAGGAATTGATTTCAACAAGAAAGTAAATCAGTGGAACGATGACGAATTGAATGCTATTCGTAACATCATCACCAATGAGTTCAAGGTTGAAGGACAGTTGCGTTCAGAAGTACAAATGTCGATAAAGCGTTTGTTGGACATTGCTTGTTACAGAGGCCTGCGCCACAGAAAAGGACTTCCTGTAAGAGGACAGCGTACCAAAACCAATTCCCGCACCCGCAAAGGAAAGCGGAAAACGGTGGCAGGTAAAAAGAAGGCGCCTAAGAAATAATTTATAGCACCCGTTAAACTGTTCAATGCTGGAGGCTGGGTGCGCGGAGGATTGAACAGGGGTCGGACCGACCTGACAGTATTGTAGAGTATCTATTTAAAGAATTATGGCAAAAGCACAACAAAACAGCCCAAAAGCTGCAGCAAAGAAAAGGATCGTAAAGGTTGACAATTTCGGAGATGCACACATCAACGCAACCTTCAACAACATCATCATCAGTTTAACCAACAAGGCCGGTCAGGTCATTTCCTGGAGCAGTGCAGGAAAGATGGGCTTCAGGGGTTCTAAAAAGAATACTCCGTATGCAGCTCAAATGGCTGCACAAGATGCGGCCCGCGTTGCATTGGAAGCAGGACTGAAAAAGGTGGATGTGTATGTGAAAGGTCCGGGTGCGGGTAGAGAAGGTGCCATCCGTGCATTGGCCAATTCAGGAATTGAAGTGGTCATGATCAAGGACATCACCCCGCTTCCACACAATGGATGCCGTCCACCCAAAAAACGTCGCGTATAATTATTCATCATCAGGACATCCGATTCGGTTTTTTGATTTTTTGATAATCGGTTGTCTTCATTAAAAAATCAAAACAAAAGAACATGGCTCGTTACACAGGACCCAAAACAAAGATCTCCAGGATATTCGGTGAGCCGATACTTGGAAACGGTAAGTACCTCGACAAAAACAGCAATCCTCCCGGTCAGCACGGTGCACAGCGCAAGCGTAAGCAATTGGGTGAATATGCCGTACAGTTGAAAGAAAAGCAAAAAGCCAAATACACCTATGGTGTGTTGGAGCGTCAGTTCCGTAAGACGTTTGAAGAAGCAGCCCGCCTCAAAGGAGTAACCGGTGAAAACCTGATCAAGCTTCTCGAAGCGCGATTGGACAACACCATTTACCGCATGGGAGTTGCCCCTTCTCGTCCTGCAGCACGCCAATTGGTTTCCCATAAGCACATCATGGTGAACGATGTAGTGGTCAACATCCCTTCATTTCAATTGAAGCCAGGTGATGTCATCACAATATCGGATAAGAGCAAAGACAGCGAGACGCTGAAATCACAAATGCGGCCTAAGAATCCAAAGATTGGATGGGTTGATTTCAATGAGGGGGAGATGAGTGGAACGTTCGTTGCGTATCCAGAACGCGAAAATGTTCCTGAGAATATTCGCGAGCAACTGATCGTGGAACTTTACTCCAAGTAACAATAATTATTAACGCATAACGCGCACAACACTAAAAGATATCAACATGGCCATATTAAACTTCCAGCAGCCCGATAAAATTGTTCTTCAGAAAGCAACTGATTTTGAAGCAACGTTTGAGTTTCGTCCACTTGAACCCGGTTACGGAGTAACCATTGGTAACGCATTGCGCAGGGTTTTACTCAGCTCATTGGAGGGGTACGCCATCACCGGCATTGTCATTGAAGGGGCAGATCACGAATTTGCTACACTCAAGGGCGTCGTAGAAGATGTAACCGAAATCATCCTCAATCTCAAGCAGATTCGTTTCAAAAAAATACTTGATCATGATGTGCAGTCTGAGAAGTTGAACCTGACCATCAAGGGCAAATCTGAATTTACTGCCGGAATGATTGATGAGGTTACCGGTACTTTCCAGGTAATGAATCCTGAACTGCTCATCTGCAGCATGGATCCTACTGCCAAATTGAACATTGAATTGCATATTTCAAAAGGTCGTGGATATGTTCCGGCTGAAGACAACCAGTTGAAGGAAGCGCCATTTGGGTACATTCCCATTGACTCCATTCACACGCCTATGAAGAATGTGAAGTATGCTATTGAGAATACGCGTGTGGAGCAGCGGACCGACTTTGAAAAATTATTGCTGGATGTCGCCACCGACGGCACCATACATCCGGAAGAGGCGGTAAAGCAAGCTTCCCGCATTCTGATTCAGCATTTGATGATCATCACCGACGAGAACATTACATTCGATAACAAAGAAGAAAAGAAAGAAGACCTGGTCGACGAACAAACCCTTCAGCTGAGAAAAGTGCTGAAGACCCCGTTGGAAGACCTTGATCTTTCTGTACGCGCATTCAACTGCCTGAAAGCTGCAAAAATCAACAGCTTGAGTCAGTTGGTTCAGTATGAGCAGGAAGATCTGATGAAGTTCAGAAACTTCGGACAGAAGTCCCTATCTGAAATCGAGCAAGTGCTGCAAGAGCGTGGCTTGCACTTCGGAATGGATCTTGCAAAGCTGGGCATCGATATCGAAGAATATTAATTTAAAAGCGGGAAACCCATTCATCACAGGCCGTAATTCCTGACACGGTACGGCCTTAAAACAAACAGTCATGCGTCACGGAGACAAAATCAACAACCTCGGCCGTAAAAAGGCCCACCGCGAGTCCCTCTTGGGAAACCTCGCCAGTCAGCTGATCACCCACAAGCGTATCGTAACCACGCTTGCCAAGGCAAAGGCATTGCGTACGTTCATTGAGCCCCTGCTTACCAAGACCAAGAAAGTTGCCAGCAAAGAGCAAATCATGCACAACCACCGCATTGTTTTCTCTTATTTGCAGGACAAGGCAGCCGTGAAGGAATTGTTTACCGTTGTAGGACCTAAAATTGCTGCTCGCCCAGGAGGGTATACCCGCATCATTAAATTGGGCATTCGGGTAGGCGATAATGCTGAGCGCGCCATGATTGAACTGGTTGATTTCAACGAGGTGTACGGAAAAGGCAGTGAAAAAGCAGCTGCTCCAGCCAAAAAGACCAGGAGAAGCGCTGGCAAAAAGAAGTCTGCTGAAACGGCACCCGCCACTTCTGCAGAAGCACCAGCTGAGGCACCTTCTACAGAAACCCCCGCTGCAGAGTAACAATGTTGATAAATTATCATTCAGAAGGCAGGTCGTTTGGACCTGCCTTTTTTATTTTGCACTCAAATACACTCGCCACATGCCCACACAGGAATTGAACGCCGCACCTGCGGTTCTGGTACTGCAAGATGGACAGGTCTTCCACGGTAAATCGTTTGGAAAAATAGGGACGACATCCGGTGAACTCTGTTTCAATACTGGAATGACCGGCTACCAGGAAGTCTTTACAGACCCCAGTTACTATGGGCAAGTGCTCATCATGAATACGGTGCACACGGGCAACTATGGCGTGAAGCCGGAAGACGTTGAAAGCGATACGGTGAAGATCAAGGGACTGATTGGCAGAAACCTGGAAGAACGCTACAGCCGCATGATGGCCTCTGATTCTCTTCACAACTACCTGGTCGAGCAAAATGTTGTGGCCATTGAAGAAATCGATACCCGTGCCCTGGTTACGCACATACGCGAAAAGGGTGCAATGAATTGCATCATTTCATCTGAAATAACAGATGTGGACGTGCTCAAAAAAATGCTCTCGGAAGTGCCATCAATGGATGGCCTGGAGCTGGCTTCGCACGTCACTACCCAGGAAGTGTACCACATGGGCGATCCCGCAGCATCCATCCGAATTGCCGTCTTGGATTTTGGAGTAAAGCGCAACATCATTCAGTGCATGGCCGATCGTGGAGCCTATGTCCGCGTGCATTCAGCCAATACGGACTTTGAAGAGCTCATGCACTTCAAACCAAACGGGTTCTTTATATCCAATGGTCCCGGTGACCCCTCCGCAATGGGATATGCAATTGAAACCGTCAAGAAAATTTTAGAAACCAAACTACCGGTATTTGGGATTTGCCTGGGTCATCAACTGCTTGCATTGGCCAACGGAATACCAACCTTTAAAATGCATCATGGTCATCGCGGACTGAATCATCCTGTAAAAAATGTAATGACGGGATTGTGCGAAATCACAACCCAAAACCATGGCTTTGCGGTAGACCCCGATGCTGTTCGCAAGGCAGCCCATCTGGAAGTTACACACCTGAACCTGAACGACGATTCCATTGAAGGCATACGAATGAAAGATCGTCCTGCTTTTTCTGTTCAGTATCATCCAGAAGCCACACCTGGTCCACACGACAGCCGCTACCTGTTCGATGAATTCATATCTTTGATTCACAACAACTGATGTGAAGAAACTTGTCATCATCAACGGACCTAATCTCAATCTCTTAGGCAAAAGAGAACCTGATGTCTACGGAACACAGGGGTTTGATGCATTTCTTTCTCAATTACGCGCCCGGCATAGCGATATAGAAATTGACTATTACCAATCCAATGTGGAAGGGGAGTTGATCAATGCCATTCAAGAACATGGGTTTACTGCAGACGGAATCATTCTCAATCCCGGTGGGTATACACATACCTCTGTAGCCATTGGTGATGCGGTGGCATCTGTTACGGCACCTGTGATTGAAGTGCACATATCCAACATTCACGCCAGAGAAGAGTTTCGAAAAATTTCACATGTTTCTGCAAAAGCAAAGGGAACCATCTGTGGATTGGGACTCAAAGGGTACGAACTGGCCCTTGAATATTTCAAGCAATAACACTGGGTCATGAAGAACAGCATGCACATATTGACTGCTCTTCTGTTTTTTCTTCATACTGCTGCTGCACAACGATGGACACAATACAAAATCAGTCCCAGAGGCGATACCATCAATCGTCTGGATCAACATAAATGGAAGCAAGGTCCCTGGTGGATTCGGTATGAAGAGGTGAGGGGAGAACCCGGATTCGAAGAGGAAGGGCTTTTTGTGGATGACCACAAAGAAGGCCTCTGGCGCAAGTACAGTTTAATGGGTGATCTGATTGCCGAAGAACGATTCAAAGGAGGTTATAGGAATGGGCTGCAGCGGTATTATACCCGTCTGGGACAACTGCTGAGAGAAGAGGGTTGGATGGCTGTCGATCCCAAAGATCCGTATGACACCATCTTGGTCCCCGATCTGCTGCATCCCGAGTGGTTCACAGAGAAGATTATCCGTCATGAATCCGCGGAAGTAAAAAATGGTATGTGGAAATTCTTTGATCCTGTTACAGGTGATCTATTGCGAACGGAGTCGTTCAAATTTGGTCAACTGGAAACCGATAAATCACCTATCCGCATTAAAAAAGGCAAGGAATAACCTTGCCTTTTCAACCGATGGATTGAGTTTTGTTTACTTCCCCGCAGCGGACCTGATGACATTCAATGCTCCACCTGCCTTGAACCATTCAATTTGTTGGGCATTGTAGCTGTGTTGTGCCATGATGGTTTCAGCAGTTCCGTCTTTATGGTGCAACACCACTTGCAAGGGATTTCCAGGTGTAAAATTCGTTAAGCCGGTTACATCTACAGTATCGTCTTCCTGAATTTTTTCGTAATCCTCTTTGTTGGTAAAGGTCAAGGCCAGCATTCCTTGTTTTTTGAGATTTGTTTCGTGGATGCGTGCAAATGATTTTACCATCACAACACGAACACCGAGGTGACGGGGTTCCATGGCCGCATGTTCGCGGGAGGAACCTTCACCGTAATTCTCATCGCCAAAAACGATGCTGCCCAAGCCTGCTGCTTTGTAGGCGCGCTGTGTGGCAGGAACTGGACCGTATTCGCCGGTGAGTTGATTTTTTACAGAATCTGTTTTTTCATTGAAATAATTCACGGCTCCAATCAGGAGGTTATTGCTGATGTTGTCCAAATGTCCTCTGAACTTGAGCCAGGGACCGGCCATGGAGATATGGTCGGTGGTGCATTTTCCTTTTGCCTTGATCAGGATCTTCAATCCCTTGACATCGGTTCCTTCCCATGCTGCAAATGGATACAACAGTTGCAGGCGTTTGCTATCGGATTTTACATCGATGATGATTCCGCTTCCGTCTTCTGCAGGGGCTTGGTATCCTGCATCTTCAACAGCAAATCCTTTTAATGGAAGTTCATCGCCTTGAGGCGGATCCAACTTCACTGATTCTCCTTTTTCATTGATCAGGCTATCGGTGAGGGGATTGAACGTGAGGTCGCCGGCAATGGCTAGGGCGGTGACCAGTTCGGGACTGGCTACAAATGCCAGTGTGTTGGGATTGCCATCCGCACGCTTGGCGAAATTTCTGTTGAAGGAATGTACAATTGTATTGCGTTCCTGTTTTTCTGCTCCCATGCGATCCCACATCCCAATGCAGGGCCCACATGCATTGGCAAAAACGGTGGCGCCAATTTGAGAGAAGGTATCCAGGAAACCATCCCGCTCAATGGTGTAGCGAACTTGTTCGCTTCCAGGAGTGATGGTGAATTTAGCTTTGGTTTTCAATCCCTTTTCCGCCACCTGTTTTGCGAGGCTGACAGCGCGACTGATATCTTCATACGATGAGTTGGTGCAACTGCCGATGAGTCCCACCTCTACTTTTGTCGGCCAATTGTTTTTTGCAGCCGCCTCTTTCATCTGCGAAATCGGTGTTGCCAGATCAGGGGTAAAGGGACCATTCAAATGCGGCTCCAACTCACTGAGGTTGATTTCAATCACCTTGTCAAAATAGTTTTCCGGATGCGCATAGACTTCAGGATCACCGGTAAGATCCTGCTTGATGCTGTCAGCCAGATCTGCTACAGCCGACCTACCGGTTGCCCTCAGGTACCTGGCCATGCTTTCATCATACCCAAAGGTGGAGGTCGTTGCTCCAATCTCAGCACCCATGTTGCATATGGTTCCCTTTCCGGTGCAGCTCATGCTGGTGGCACCTTCTCCAAAATATTCCACAATTGCATTGGTTCCCCCTTTTACTGTTAGGATGCCCGCTACTTTCAGGATGACGTCTTTGGGTGAAGTCCATCCGTTGAGTTTGCCCGTCAGTTTTACACCTATCAGTTTTGGCATCAGCAATTCCCAGCTCAACCCAGCCATGACATCACAAGCATCCGCACCGCCCACTCCTATAGCAACCATTCCGAGTCCGCCTGCATTCACAGTATGCGAATCGGTTCCGATCATCATGCCGCCGGGGAAGGCATAGTTCTCCAGCACGACCTGGTGGATGATGCCAGCACCGGGTTTCCAAAATCCGATGCCGTATTTATTGGAAATGGAGGAGAGAAAATTGTAAACTTCTTCGTTCTCTGAAATCGCTTTTTTGAGGTCGGATCTGCTTTCCTCCTTGGCCACGATCAGGTGATCGCAGTGAACGGTAGAGGGGACGGCCACTTTTTTACGACCGGTAGTATCAAACTGAAGCAATGCCATCTGAGCCGTTGCATCCTGCATGGCAACCCGATCAGGCGCAAAATCAACGTAATCTTTTCCCCGGATAAAGTCCTTGATTTCCAACCCTTTCCAAAGGTGGGAATACAGTATTTTTTCAGATAGCGACAGGGGTCTACCGAGCGCTTTTCGTGCGGCTTCTACCCAGGCCGGCATGGCGGCGTAGGTCTTTTGTATGAGGTCCAAATCAAACAACATAATCTTGATTTTTGCTTCGCAAAGTTAACAAATTCAGGGGCTCAGCCCAATGGCCCTTGAAATAATGGGGATTATTTACCTTTATCGTATGGATCGGTTCAGGAGTTTCATCGAATGGCAGGTTTTTGGAGTCTGCACCCGAATAGGAGAGATCATGGGAATCTCCACGTTCACCATTCGTAAATATTTCATTTACATTTCCTGCCTGACGCTAGGATCGCCGGTCGTCTTCTATTTTATCTTGGCTTTTTGGATGAATCTGAAGCGCTATATCCTTCAGGCAAAACGCAATCCGCTTCGTTATAATTAATTGATCGCTTTTCTGATGGCAACCAATTCTGCCAGCAGGGGAGCCAGCTGATCCAATGGAAGCATGTTGGCTCCATCGCTCAATGCAGAAGAAGGCTCGGGATGTGTTTCGATAAATAATCCATCTGCACCGGTCGCGATGGCAGCTTTTGCGATGGTGCCAATCATTGTTGGATTACCGCCGGTTACGCCAGACGATTGATTGGGTTGCTGAAGGGAGTGCGTGCAATCCATGACAACCGGTACACCATGAGAGCGCATTATGGGAATGTTTCTGAAATCTACTACCAGATCCTGGTATCCAAATGTGGTTCCTCGTTCCGTTAAGATGATTTTTTCGTTTCCGGTTTGTTTTATTTTTTCGACGGCAAACCGCATGGATGCTCCGCTTAGGAATTGGCCCTTTTTGACATTGATTATTTTTTGAGTGGCGCCTGCTGTTTGAAGGAGATCTGTTTGTCTGCACAGAAAGGCAGGTATTTGCAGAATGTCAACAAACGGTGCAGCTAATGAGGCTTCATCTGCAGCATGGATATCGGTTGTGGTCGGCAAATGGAATGCGTCTCCGGTTTTTTTAAGCAACGACAATCCCAATTCGTCGCCTAGACCAGTAAAAGACTTTGTGCTGGTGCGGTTTGCTTTTCGGTAGGAAGATTTGAATACCAGCGGTATGCCAAACTGTTTGCAGATGCGTGTAGTTTCCGATGCTGTCTGCATGAGCACTTCTTCGCTTTCAATTACACAGGGGCCCGCAATCAGAAAGAAATGAGCAGGGTCGTAATCCTGTCCCACGAATAAGTCGTTCAGAAAGTCATGCATAGCGCAAAGATAGGTCGGTTCCCTCAGAATCAATATGTTTGCATATTCAAGTTGACTGCACATGAAAAAGGAAAAAATCTTGGTCATAGGGGCGAGTGGACAAATTGGTGTTGAGCTCACGTTGGCACTGAGAAAAATGTATGGAGGTGCTCAAGTCATTGCATCTGATCTCCGTGAGGAAAATGAATTGCTCAAAGGAACTGGTCCTTATGTTAGCCTGGATGTAATGAACAAAGAGATGTTGCACGTTCAAGTGATTCGCCAGGGCGTTACGCAGATTTATTTGCTGGCCGCTATTTTATCTGCAACGGGAGAAAAGAATCCGCCACTTGCCTGGAACCTCAACATGCAATCCCTGCTCAATGTCTTGGATATTACAAAGGAGGAAAAACTTTCAAAAGTATACTGGCCAAGCAGCATTGCCGTATTTGGTCCTACCTCCCCCAAACTCAATTGTCCTCAGCACACGGTCATCGAACCCTCCACGGTCTATGGCATCAGCAAATTCGCTGGAGAATTCTGGTGCAATTACTTTCATCAACGATTTGGAGTGGATGTTCGAAGCATACGGTATCCGGGACTGATCAGTTATAAATCAGCACCGGGTGGAGGCACCACTGATTATGCGATTGAAATTTTTCATGCGGCAAAAGCAGGCAAACCGTATACCTGTTTCCTAGACGAGAACACACGGCTCCCGATGATGTACATGCCAGACGCGATTCGTGCTACCATTGAACTAATGGAAGCGCCCGCAGATAAAATTCGCGTCCGTACTTCCTATAACCTTGCCGCAATGAGTTTTTCACCGCAAGAGATTTATCAGCAAATTCACGCTCATCTCCCCGAATTCGAGATACGGTATAGGCCCGATTACCGCCAACACATTGCAGACAGCTGGCCCAATAGCATCGATGATGCAGCCGCTCGAGCAGATTGGGGCTGGAAACATGAGTATGATCTTCCGAAAATGACAGCAGAAATGCTTAAATACATATGAATATGAATAAGCCTTCTCTTTTCATGCGAACCATCGTCCTGTTCTGTTTGGTAGTAATGGGATGGGGGTGCAAAAACAATGCACCACACACGAGTATGTGTGCTATCATCCAGCGAGAAGATGGCTATTCAATTGTATTCAACATGGAGGAGCAACGAACCGATACATCCCGGATCTGGGTCATACGCAATGGCGAAGAACGCATCGAGGTTTCGGATATTGAAGAACGCGGAGACTCGTTGGTGGTGCATCTGCCGTTTTTTGAGGCGGAGTTCCGATTGAAAACTACTTCTACGGGATATACAGGAACCTGGAGCAAGGCCACTTCAAAAGGATGGCAAACCATGCCGATTGACATTGAGTACGGGGAAGGACGATACGCACTGGCCAGTACCAAACAGCGTGTTCCAATTACAGGTGGATGGAGGGTTGAATTTTCAAAACCCGACGGAAGGAAAGGCATTGCCAAAGCTGAATTTCAGATCAAAGGGGATACTTTGTTGGGGACTTTTCTAACGCCCACAGGTGATTATCGTTTTTTGGAAGGTACATTTAATGGGGATTCAATGTTGCTCTCTACTTTTGATGGAACACACGCATTCTTTTTTAGTGCACGGTTGAGTCAAGAGGGACAATTGGTGAATGGAATTTTCGCCAGTGGACCCACGCACGTCGAACAATGGACAGCCGTAAGGGATGAAGCCATGCAGATTGATGAATCTACTGCTGCCATGCAGGTAAAAAATGCGGAGAGTCGACTTGATTTCGTTTTTTCTGATCTGGATGGCAATCGCGTAGGAATAAATGATGATCGATTCAAAGGAAAAGTGGTAGTGGTTCAAATCATGGGATCGTGGTGTCCGAACTGCATGGACGAAACACAGTTCCTCAGTTCATTTTACACGGAATACGCGTCAAAAGGTGTTGAGGTAATTGGGCTGGCATATGAATACACAACCGATTCGATTCGGGCAAGAAAAAATCTGGATCGCTTCAGAAAAAAGTTTGATGTGCGCTATCCAATGCTGATCACAGGGGTTACGTCTTCGGATAGTTTGAAAACCGAAAAAACACTACCTCAGATGACACCAATCAAAGCGTATCCTTCCATGATTTTCATCGGCAAAGACGGGATGGTCCGCAAAACACATGCAGGCTATTCTGGTCCCGCTACTGGAAAGCACCATGAAGCCTTCAAGGAAGAATTCAAATCGGTCATTGATGCGCTGGTGAATGAACCACTGAACTGAACTGTTTATAACGGGATCAGTCCCAGAATTGCTGTGAGGTAATGGTTATCCGTCTCATCAAAGGTGCCTAACTCTGCGCTGTCCACGTCCAGAACACCCATGACGGTGCCTGCATGAAAGAGGGGAACGACAATTTCGCTTTTCGAAAGGCTGCTGCAGGCGATATGACCGGGAAATTGTTCTACATCCGGTACAATGAGTGTCGTTGCTTTTTCCCACGCAGTTCCGCACACTCCTTTCCCTTTTTTTATCCGGGTGCAGGCAATAGGTCCCTGAAAAGGACCCAATACCAGTTCACCTCCTTTGACTAAATAAAACCCGACCCACAAATGCTCAAACTGTTGATGGATGGCTGCTGTGACATTGGCAAGGTTTGCAATCAGATCGGTTTCTCCTTCAAGGAGACCCTTGATTTGCGGCAAAAGGTTATCGTATTGGGATTGTTTATCGCCGCCGACAACGATCAGGTCTTCGCTCATGGTTTTATTCTTTTTTTATCATGCATTGTACATCAATTCCCAAATCCCAGCACATCTTTCATGGTAAAGATTCCTCTTTTGTTTTGTATGAATTCTGCCGCTAAAACAGCTCCCAATGCAAACCCTTGACGGTTTTTTGCATTGTGGACAATCGTGATTTCATCTACTTCCGAGCGATACTTGACCTCATGCCAGCCGGGGTAGGGATCAATCCGATCACTATGAATGACCACGCTGTGCGCTCCAGCTGTGGCTTCATGGGTCCAAGAAGTGATCGAAGGATGGGAGGCGATCAACTGTTCAGCAAGTGTGATGGCTGTGCCGCTGGGAGCATCTTTTTTTTGGGTATGGTGAATTTCTTTTATTTCAGGAGTGTACTGTGGATGCTGGGACATGATCCGGGTCAGGTGCTTGTTGACTTCAAAAAAAATATTTACGCCAACACTAAAGTTGCTGGCATACAAAAAGCTTCCATTCTTTTCGGAGCAGCGCGACTCAACCTGCGGCAGCGACTCCAGCCAGCCGGTTGATCCACACACCACCGGAACTCCCCAATCGATGCACTGCAGAACATTGTGCAGGGCGGTGTGGGGACTGGTGAATTCAATAGCGACGTCAACCGATCTTAGGTGCGCTTCATTGAAATCGGATGAATTGTCAAGATCAATTTTGATCGAGACGCTATGGCCTCTCTCTACAGCAATCGCTTCAATGGCTTTTCCCATTTTTCCATATCCAATCAATGCAATGTTCATGGTTGATCTATTAATGACTTACGGAGGCTTTGTTTTTGCCGGCAAAATTAAATTGAAATGCAGCTTTGAGTCCCCACTGTCCGGTAGGAGTAGAGAAATGCGGATCCAGCTTAAGTGTTACTTCGTCGGAAATATCAAAACCGCGCAAATGACCATCCACCGTTGCGTCCACGATATTGAGTCCCCAGGCAACCAAAATCCCCAACACTGAAAAGTCCATGCTTTTTCTGAATTCATTTCGATACAAGCGGAGCGACTCATTGGAAAGAGGGATCAATTGTGGATCGATTTTACTGAAGTTGGCAGTATCGTTGGTCGATCGGATGGTAAACGCCTCTCGTGTTTTTGTATACCATTTGCTGTTGTACCGAAACAGGGATACGGGTATGGCAATTACGCCGTACACAATAGGGATCTTCCAGTACTTTTTATTGTAGGCTTGTCCGAGTCCCGGTAAAATAGTTGAGTAGAGTGCTGCGGTAGAAGCCACAGAACGCTTTTTTTTTAATGTATCTGCCACAGGCGTCGGGGCATCGGATGTTGGGGAAACAGTGGATTGTGCCGAAGCAGTGGACAGCACCATAACGACGAAGGCTATTGTGCAACATAATTTGCATGCATTCAATGTAGGTCTCATCACTGTATGCGAACATTCATTTTTTCAAGAAGGCCATTGAGTTCTTCGAGAGAATAATATTCAAAGGCGATTTTTCCATGCCCGGACTTATGATGATCAAGCCGCACTTTGGTTCCAAAATGGGAGGACAGCTGCGATTCTATTCGTTTATACGGATCGTTGGATGATGCTGAGGGTTTGCCTACGGGTTTCTTTGAGCGGTATAAGTTTTTAACCAGTTCCTCTGTTTGCCGGACAGAAAGTTTTTTCGATAGAATGGCATGGTAGACGAACAGTTGTTTTTCAACTTCGCCCACATTGATCAAAGCACGGGCATGTCCCATCGAAAGCGAACCGTTTCTCACCGCAACGATGATATCGGGGGGAAGCTTCAGCATCCGGATGTAATTGGACACGGTGCTCCTGTCCATTCCCATTCGGGCTGCAACTTGATCCTGCGTCATGGCGCAATCATCCATGAGTCGCTGATAACTCAATCCAATTTCAATGGCGTTCAGGTCTTCACGCTGAAGATTTTCAAGAAGGGCGAGTTCCAGAACCTGTTGATCGTTGGCCTCGCGGATATAGACGGGTACATCCTTCACGTTTGCCAGCTGAGCAGCCCTCCATCTCCGTTCTCCTGCAATGAGGCGGTACTTGCCGTTGGATAATTTTTTTACCGTTAACGGTTGAATGATATCGTGTTGTTGAATGGATGACGCCAGTTCTTCCAGTGCCTGTTGATTGAAATCCTGTCGGGGTTGTTTGGGGTTGGGAATGATATCTTCAATGGCTACGCGGACGGTTGTTGCCGTTTCCGGAGCAGCGGGAGTGTTCAAGTTCCCTAGTGGTGATTTCAGCTCAGTATCAATGCTGCCCAACAGCGATCGAATACCCCTGTTGAGTGCTTCTTTTTTATTGGATGGATTGTGACTCATTTTCCAGGTTTAGTGTTCGTTCTGACTCTTTGATGCTGGTCATTCCGTTTTTTTGAAGAATTTCTTTTGCCAGATTCAGGTAATTGATGGCTCCCTTGCTTTCTGCGTCGTATAAGATAGCAGGTTTGCCGACACTGGGTGCTTCACTGAGTCGGGAATTTCGGTGGATCAGGGTGTTGAATACTAAACCCTCGAAATGACGGCGAACTTCATTGACAATTTGATTGCATAACCTCAGGCGAACATCGTACATGGTCATCAGAATGCCATCGATGGTGAGTGCAGGATTCAGTCGACTCTGAACAATTTTAATGGTATTCAGCAACTTTCCCAGTCCCTCTAATGCAAAAAATTCTGCTTGCACGGGGATCACAACAGCATCGGCAGCAACCAGTGCATTGACAGTAATGAGTCCCAACGAAGGCGAGCAGTCTACAATGATGAAATCATATTCATTTTTGATATCATCCAATATGCGCTTGATCACGTTTTCCCGGCTGGGAAAATTGATCATCTCGATTTCTGCTCCTACCAGATCAATGTGCGAAGGGATCAGGTCGAGGTAGGGGATCTCTGTTTTTAGAACTGCATCTTTTGTCTTGGCGTCGCCTACCATGCAGTCGTATATGCTGCACTGAATATTTTGAAGGTCAAATCCAACCCCCGAGGTGCTGTTGGCTTGGGGGTCGGCATCCACCAGAAGGGTCTTATATTCCAATACAGCCAGGCTGGCTGCCAGGTTGATGGCTGTCGTTGTTTTTCCTACTCCTCCTTTTTGATTGGCCACTCCTATGATACGAGCCATGCACGAAAATTTATGATTGTGTCAGGTTGACAAATTTACACTTTCGGTATCATTTTGGTGTACATATTATTGCTATTATTGATGTGTTAATTATCCCCATGAGAAGACTTTTTGGATCCTGGATTTTTATTGTAGTGATGCTGGCAATCGACTTCTATGTGTTTCAATCGCTGAAGATCGTGACCGCATCTTTGCCTGCACGGTCCAAGTTCTGGGTCCATGCAGCTTATTGGTCGTTTACCGTAGTGGCACTCCTCTTGTTTTTGATCATCCCCACCATTGGATTCAATGCACTACCGGTTTTTGTTAGAACCTATCTGTTTGCCATCATCATGGGCTTCTTTATTGCCAAAATGGTGGCAGCACTCTTTTTTGCTGTGGATGACTTGAGGCGGCTTTTTCAGTGGGGGGGACAAACCACTATGGCACTGGCCAATGGAAAAGGAATTTCCGCAGGAGAATCCATTCCCCGAAGCACATTTTTGTCCTGGTTGGGTATCGGTATCGGGGCGGGTTTATTCAGCACCCTGCTCTATGGGTTCAGCAATAAGTACAACTACCGTATTCAGCAGGTAAAACTTAGATTGAAGAGTTTACCTAATTCATTTAAGAATATGAAAATCATACATATATCCGATATACATGCAGGAAGTCTTGAGGATAAAAATGCTGTGAAAAAAGGCATTGAGAAGTTAATGGGATTGGAACCAGATTTGATTTTTTTTACCGGAGATCTGGTCAACAATACGGCAGATGAAATGGACGGCTGGGTTGAAGTCTTTTCCCAGGTCAAAGCTCCGATGGGTGTATACAGTGTATTGGGAAACCATGATTATGGGGATTATCACCCTTGGCCAGATGCTGCTGCAAAAAAAGCCAACTTGGACCGGCTGAAGTCCGTTCACCAGAATTTGGGGTGGAACCTGTTGCTAAATGAGCACCGCGTGATTGAGCGCAACGGGGAATCCTTAGCGTTGATTGGCGTGGAGAACTGGGGTGCAAAAGCCAACTTTAGTCGTTATGGGGATCTAAAAAAGGCCTATTCCGGAAGCGAGCCCCATCCTTTCAAAATTTTGCTCAGCCATGATCCCAGTCACTGGGATGCACAAGTGTGTGCTGACTACGGCGACATTGATCTGATGTTATCCGGCCATACCCACGGCATGCAGTTTGGGGTTGAAATCCCGGGGATACGCTGGAGTCCGGTGCAGTATGTGTATAAGCAATGGGCGGGACTGTACCAAAAAGGGCGTCAGCATCTTTATATCAACCGGGGATTTGGATTTTTGGGCTATCCCGGTCGCGTTGGAATTCTACCGGAAATCACCTTCATTGAATTTTCATAGGATTTAACATTTGTTTCAACTGCCTAAAGTTGGCGGTTGGCCGGGCAAAGGACTAACTTTATCACATCATTTAGCCATGCAGCGGTTTAAAATATATTGTATTGGACTGTTTTCAGTCGCCTGCCTCGCATCTATTCCTTCCACCGCGCAACTGGGAAAGTTCAACGAGAATGAACTCAAAGCTGAATTGGAATCCCTGAAAAGCGATAGCCTTGTAGCGGAACTTCGTTCATTATTCGATGAGTTGTATAAGCAGGAAAGTTTTTTTTCCGTGAACCTGGGGTACAGCAATCGTTTATTCAGTGCAAACAACATGGCCTTCAATGCTCAGCAAGTCAGCAGGGGTTCCGCTGCATTCATGCCTTCGCTTTCTTATTTCAACAAAACAGGTTTGGGGATCAGTACTACCGGATACATGAGTTCTATTAATGGTAAGTCAACCCTTTACCAGCTGGCCATATCGCCTTCATTCGATCACATAGGGAAAAAGTTCATGTACGGCGTCTCGTACAGCAATTATCAAAATCTGATGCGTAACCAAGATAAAAACGCATTCAATATGAATACCCCTTATCAGCATGAAGTATACGGGTATGCACAGATGAGAAGTCCATGGCTGCGCCCTTTTCTTTCTATGGGATGGGCAACAGGAAAATATATTGATGTATCTACGGCAGAAATCGAAATCAGTGGGGATGATTTTAAAATCGTGGATACGTCCGAGATTCGGTTGAATGATTTTTCTACCACAGTCGGAATCTCACACACGTTTGCTTTTGATAAGGCGATTACCAAGAAGGGGTATTTTACCTTGATGCCGCAGGTCTACCTGATAGGGGGAGTGCAGCAGTACAAGACACAGACAAAGTCAATCGGGTTTTTGGATTTCCCCCGATCAAAGCGTTCAGAGTTAGATCGTATACGAAAGCGGTACAATCTTCAACCTACAACCGTTTCAAAGTTCTCCATGCAAACGGCGGCCTTTTCGCTCAATGCCGCTTGGTACCATGCTAACGTTTCTGTTTCCGCTGGGTATTTCTTGGGATATTATTTTGAAAATATCACCACCAACAAGCTTTTGCATTTGTTCAATCTCAATCTGGGAATTACTTTTTAATTTAAAACCGACAACCATGAAACAATTACTTATTTCATTTGCCTTTTTGATGGCTTCGTTTTTTGCTACTGCACAAGGCTTCAGCATTGGACCCAAATTGGGGGCAAACATAACCGGACTGAACGGACTCCAGTTTCAAGACGGATACAATGTAGCCTATCATTTTGGAGTTTTTGCAGAGGTTAAATTAGGAGATCACATTGGTTTACAGCCTGAATTGCTCTGGAACCAAACATCGTACAAGACAACTTCCGTATTGAGCGGGTTGTATGCATCTTTACCATCCAATGCCAACCTGAAACTCAATTACATTTCAATTCCCTTATTGCTGAACATAAAACCCACGAAACTGATCAGCCTGCAAGCAGGTCCACAATTTGGCATTCTGGCCAACGCTTCAAACTCAACTGCGCAAAATATAAAAGACGCTTTCAAAAAAGGAGATGTTTCCATGCTGCTGGGTGTTCAATTAAAATTGTTATCGTTTAGGGTTTATGGGCGTTATGGAATTGGGCTGACCAGCATCAACGATATTGTCAGTTCTGAGTCCTGGAAGTCGAGAACCCTTCAGTTAGGGGTAGGACTTGGATTTTAATTTTCTCTATAGAGCATAAAAAATCCCGGTCGACCGGGATTTTTTATTGGCATCAATATTGCACTATATAGGATTCTGAGCCATATCCGCACTTTCTATTGACTGTTGCTGTCATTATGGCGTAAAAACGGAATATGGAATTGAAGATGAATTTTTTGCAGCAGGAAGACGAAGTCGATTTCATGCCCATCATTCCCCTTCACGAGGGGGAGGAGGCGGGAGATGAGGAAATTGTTGCCAGCTCTGCTTTGCCCTTGTTGCCCCTTCGCAACACCGTATTGTTTCCCGGAGTGGTAATTCCCATTACCGTAGGAAGGGATAAATCGATTAAGGCGATCAATGAGGCGTATAAAACCGATAAACTGGTGGGTGTATTGTCGCAGCGCGACAGCAATGTGGAGGATCCCGCCATTGCTGATCTGGTCACCATTGGTACGGTCGCCAAGATCGTAAAGCTCATCAAAATGCCGGATGGGGGCACCACCGCTATTCTACAAGGAAAAAAACGATTCTCTCTGATCAGGATTCGCTCAGAGGAACCTTTCTTTACTGCAGAAGTCAATCTGCTTGATGAACAGGTGCTGAAAAACGATGCTTCGTTTGATGCCATGGTTGCCTCCATCAAGGATTTGGCGGGACAAATCATTCAGCTTTCTCCCAACATCCCTACAGAAGCTTCCATCATCCTTAAGAATATCGAGAATCCCTCTTTTCTGATACACTTTGTGGGCAGCAACCTCAACTGCGAACTCACCGAGAAGCAGCAACTGCTGGAAATGAACGATATGCGCCTGCGTGCAGAAATGTTGCTCAGTCTGCTACAGAAAGAATTGCAGTTTGTTGAACTCAAAAACAAAGTCACCAACAAGACCAAAACAGAGTTGGATAAACAGCAACGGGATTATTTTCTTCAGCAACAACTCAAAAGCATCAAAGAAGAATTGGGTGGCGACAGCAATGATCGTGAGATTCTTCAGATGAAGAAAAAAGCAGAAGGGAAAAAGTGGACGTATGCAGCCAAAGAATTATTTCAAAAGGAAATTGAGAAGTTGGAACGCATGCATCCTAGCACACCCGATTATTCTACCGTCTACAACCATGTGGATTTGATGCTGGAGTTGCCTTGGGAAGAATACACGCATGATCAGTATGATTTGAAAAAAGCTAAAAAAATATTGGATAAGGATCACTACGGAATGACCCGTATCAAAGATCGGATCCTGGAACATTTGGCGGTATTGAAACTGAAAGGGGATATGAAAAGTCCCATCCTGTGTTTTGTGGGACCTCCCGGAATCGGCAAAACATCCCTGGGGAAAAGCATCGCCTCTGCATTGGGAAGAAAGTATGTTCGGTTCAGTCTCGGCGGACTCCACGATGAGAGCGAGATCAGGGGACATCGTAAAACCTATATCGGAGCAATGCCCGGTCGGGTGCTTCAATCCTTGCGCAAGGTGAAATCCTCCAACCCGGTCATGATTCTCGATGAGATTGATAAAGTAGGAAAGGATTTCAGGGGTGATCCCTCATCTGCATTGTTGGAGGTACTTGATCCGGAACAAAATCATTCGTTTTACGACAATTACCTGGAACTTGAATACGATTTGAGCAAAGTGCTGTTTATTGCTACAGCCAACGATCTTCAAGGCATTCAACCTGCATTGCGCGATCGATTGGAGATCATCGACTTGACCGGATATGCCGTAGAGGAAAAAGAAAAGATCGCACAAACACACCTCCTGCCAAAGCAAAAAGAAATGCATGGATTGAAGGAGGTCTCTATCAAAATCCCTTCTCCGGTGATGACTTGCCTGATTGAAAATTATACACGCGAAAGTGGTGTGCGGGAGCTGGATCGCCAACTGGCGGGTGTCATGCGCAATCTGGCAAAAGACCTGGCTGTAAAAGGTAAAGTGAAGGAAACGGTTTCGCAGCAGGACCTGATCCGCATACTGGGCAAGCCCAAGTACAGCAATGAACTTTACAAGACCGCAATCATGCCAGGGGTTGCAGTGGGATTGGCCTGGACCTATGTCGGTGGAGATATATTATTCATTGAATCAACGCTCAGCGATGGGAAAGGGGAGCTGCAGTTGACCGGCAACCTGGGTACGGTGATGAAAGAAAGTGCCAGCACTGCACTGACCTATCTAGTTGCCAATGCCCGAAAAGTAGGGGTTGATCCCGCGCTCTTCAAACAAAAAAACATCCACATTCATGTTCCGGAGGGCGCAGTACCCAAAGATGGGCCCAGTGCCGGGATAACCATGATGACGGCTTTGGCCTCAGCATTTACCGGGAATAAAGTGAAGCCGTATCTCGCCATGACGGGGGAGATTACGCTAAGGGGACAAGTGCTGCCCGTTGGGGGAATCAAGGAAAAGGTATTGGCTGCAAAACGAGCGGGACTCAAAGAGATCATCCTCTGTGCGCAGAATGAAAAAGATGTATTGGAAATCAACAGTGAGTTCATAAAAGGAATTCGATTTCATTATGTAAAAACCATGCAACAGGTCCTTGAAAAAGCCCTGGTCTAATTTTTTTAATTTTTTTTGAACCAAATGAATTTGTCCCTTGTTTAACATCCACAGAGAATCTTTTCTCTTATGTTGGTTGTTTTAAGGGTTAAGGAATTTCCCCCATTTTCATGGGGGATTTTCGTTTTAGGTCGCACCGAACTACATTTGTACATGTTCATCCGCGCGTTTTTTCTTCTTTTCCTGACTGGTCTTCTGGCGCAGACGAGTGCACAGACCCTTGGGGGACAATCCGCATTTTCTTTTTTAACAATCAGCCACCATCCACAATCCTCTGCATTGGGCGGACTCAACCTTACCCATCTGAACAACGATGTGGGACTTTCTGCCGTGAATCCCGCACTCATGCACCCCGTTCACAGTGGTAACCTTTCAACCAGTATGCTGCGCATCGCTCCCGGAGTAAATTCTTTGTTTGGCAATGGAGCCTTTTATCTGGAAAAAACTTCTACAACAATTGGACTTTCCATGAACCACTTGCTCTACGGTGATGAGCTACAAACCGATGCATCCGGAAATCAGTTGGGTAGAATCAGGGCCTTTGACCAATATGTGGGCGCATCAGCTTCTAGGTCATATGGAGAAAGATGGAGGTACGGGGCCACAGTAAAATGGGCGAACTCCCAATACGGACCCTTTAAAAGTTCAGCATTGTTTGCGGATGTGGGACTGACCTACACTGATACAGCACATCGGTTGAGATTGGGGTTTGTTGCGCGGAACATGGGGACTCAACTCAGTACCTATGCTGGTCAGTCGGAAGACATTCCCTTTGATATATCCATTGGAGTATCCCATCAGCTGGCAAAAGCTCCAATACGGCTGCACCTGACCCTGCAAGGGATACATCAGTTTGATCTGCTATACGCGGATACCACCTTTGAAGCCGAAAACTACGGTAGAAGTTTTCAACTAGGCACCATGCAAAAAGCGTTTTCCCACCTGGTGCTAGGGGCAGAATACCTGGTGGGTGAAAAACTTGTTCTCATGCTGGGGTACAATGCATTGCGTCGGAGTGAGCTGCGTATCCGTAACCTGAGCAATGGACTTGCCGGCTTCAGCTATGGCATTCAATTCAGATTGGGCAAAATTGATTTCTTTTATTCCCGGCTGCATTATCAGTCGCAACTCTCACAGCACCAGGTCGCCTTTACAGTCCGTTTCGCCAATCAGAAGTAACTCAGATTTGTTTTTGGGGATAGGGACAATACCGTCTCGTACATCAGGCGAATCGTCTGTTCAATATCGTCTTTGTGCAGCATTTCTACAGTAGTATGCATGTACCGCAGGGGAATCGAAATGAGTACGGACGGACAACCATCATTGGCGTAGGCAAATGAGTCGGTATCGGTTCCGGTACTTCTGCTGACTGTTCTCATTTGAACTGGAATTTTTTTCTTTTCTGCAACCTGCTCTACCAGTGATAATAATTTATTGTGCACGGCGGGTCCATAGGCAAGCGATGGTCCTTTGCCGCATGCAACGTCCCCTTCAATGATTTTATTGACCATGGGCGTAGTGGTGTCATGCGTAACGTCCGTAATGATAGCAACATCTGGTTTGATCCTTCTGGCCATCATTTCTGCGCCTCGCAGTCCAATCTCTTCTTGCACGGCATTGACGATGTACAAGGAGTAAGGCAGTTTCTTTTTGTTTTGTTTGAGCAATCGGGCGACTTCTGCAATCATGAATCCTCCAACACGGTTATCCATCGCTCTTCCAATCAAGTAGTCATAGGCCAACTCGTCGTATCCTTCTTCATAGGTGGCCACCGATCCAATGTGAATGCCAAGGGATTCGACTTCACGCTTGTTTTTTGCACCACAATCCAGAAAAAGATTTTCAACCGCAGGCTGAGGATCTTTGCGTTCACCTCCGCCCATTCGGGTATGAATAGCCGGCCATCCAAATACTGCTTTAACTGGACCCTTTTTACCATGCACAACGACGCGTTTACCAGGGGCAATTTGATGATCTACGCCTCCATTGCGTTTGAGATAGATCAAACCTGAATCTGAAATGTAATTCACAAACCAGCTGATTTCATCGGCGTGGGCCTCCAGCACTACTTTGAAGGGCAGATGGGGGTTGATGATGCCTGCTGCCGACCCGTAGGGGTCGGTCATGATTTCGTCCACATGCGATTGGATGTAGTGGATCCAGAGTTTTTGTCCACCGGACTCAAATCCCGTGGGAGAGGGAGTGTTGATGTATTTTTTTAAAAATGCGTAGGAATCTTCGGAAAGTAAATTGCTGCTGCGTCGTTTTGCCGATGCTTTCGCCATAATGAGGTTTTTTATAACCGCTGAATAATAATACGGGAAGTGGTTACAGTGTCGCTGTTATTCCCTGCAAAGTCCCTGATCCAGAAACTGAATATCGCCGTGTCACTTTTTCCGCAACGCGGCTGAAGTTCGATGGCATATGAAAACGTAACCAGAACATCCGCATCAAAATTCTTGGTCCGGGGGGTCTCTTCCGGAATCCTGTAGAGCACAGAATCGGTGAAGTTACCCAAGCCGCAATTCGATGTTCTTTTTTTAATCCAAAGGGTGTCCACAAAATCTCCTTCTTTATCTGAGAGCCGGAGGGTAACCTGTAAGTCACTGCCTACCGGCACATTGGTACTGCTGACGCTTTTGATCCGCAGTTGTGGCTTGGAACGGATGGCTTCTTTTCCGCAGGAAACCAGCAGGATGAACATCGCTATAAACAACCGCTTTGTCATGTACCTTTGTTGTGTTTTCAAAAATAACTGTAAATCGGTGAAAAACCTATCGGATCGTTTCCATTTTAAAGAACATTTAACCTCGGCAAGGGATGCTGATTTTCAGAAAAAAGCCCTGGAGGTTTTTGCGGTGCAGTCGACGTGCAACGCCATTTACAGCTCCTACCTTCAGGCATTGAATCGTCCTATGGGATCGTATGAAAACGCAAAAAATGTTCCGTTTCTGCCGATTTCTTTTTTTAAAACGCATGAAGTTAAAACAGGGTATTTTTCTGAGGAAACCTGCTTTGAAAGCAGCGGGACCACTTCTGATCAGTCGAGTCGTCATTTCATTCCTTCGGTGAAACAGTACCTGAACAATGCCACAGAAAATTTTCGTGAGTTTTATGGAGAACCCGAGCAATATTGTTTTTTGGCCCTATTGCCCTCGTATTTGGAAAGAGGAAATTCATCTCTGGTGGCGATGGCTGATCATTTCATTCGGTTGAGTCAAAAGGGGGGAAGTGGATTTTTTTTAGATAACCTCAACGAATTAGCGGAACGGATCCGGAACAATGAGCGCAGTGGCGCAACAACCGTGTTGCTGGGGGTCACCTATGCCTTGCTTGATTTCGCGGAACAATTTCCCATGCAACTGAATCATACCCTGGTGATGGAAACAGGAGGGATGAAAGGAAGACGGAAAGAAATTACTCGAACGGAATTGCATGCGCAGCTGCAGGATGCTTGGGGACTAAAATCGGTGCATGCTGAATATGGAATGACTGAGTTGCAGTCGCAAGCCTATTCATCCGCAAACGGCATCTTTTATCCATCTTCCTCCCTGCGCATTGTTTTGCGGGCAATGGACGATCCGTTTGAGACGTGGGAGCATCATGAGTTTCCCGGAAGGGCAGGGGCAGTGAATGTAATCGACCTTGCTAATCATCAAACACAGGCATTCATTGCCACTGATGATGTTGGACGCTTTACCGGTGATGGCGGATTTGAAATAACGGGTCGCATGGACAACTGCGATATCCGAGGATGCAGTCTACTGATTGTATAACGAATGTGGATGGGAAGAATACCTATCTTTGGTTCAATTATGGGAGTACTTCGACAACTAGCAACGTATCTGTATTTGAGAAAAAAAGATCCGGCTGCACCAACGTCTCAGTGGATCCGGTACATGCATGGAATCAATCGTATTTCTCTTTTGCTATTTCTTTTTGCCATTGTAGTGATGATTGTTCGGTCTTTTCTGAAATGAGCCGTTATGATGCCAGCGTGTCGAAAATGATCGATGCCGCTTTTTCAGATGCTTTACCGCCACTTTGAAGGAGCTGATCCAATTCGTTGATCTGTTGATGAAACGCTTCACGATAGGATGATGTGTGCAACATGCAGTGTAGCTCTTCTGAAAGTCGATTGGCCGTTAGTTGATCCTGAATCAATTCCGGAACAACTGGTCGGTCCAGTATCAAATTTACCAACGAGATGTACTTGACCTTGATCACTCGTTTCGCAATGGCATAGGACAGGGGGGAGCCTTTATAGCAGACCACCAACGGAACATTGAACAACGCGGTTTCCAGTGTTGCCGTTCCGGATGTTACCCAGGCGGCCTGTGCAATGCAGAGCAATTCGTAGGTTTTGTCTTTGAAGACCTTCACATTGTGGTATGCAGCGGTGAACCGGGTGATGAAAGCATCTTCAATGCCGGGGGCTTGAGCGACATAAAACGTTTCTTCCGGATGCTGCGCTGCGGCGTCCATCATGATCGGCAGCATGGCGCTGATTTCCTGTTTTCTGGATCCCGGTAAAATAGCAATGACGTTTTTATCCGGTGCAATTCCCCACTGGGATCGGATACTGGATGGCTGATGGTGCGACCTAAACTCCTGAATGTGCTCGATCAAGGGATGCCCTACATAATCAACCTTCATTCCCCATTTTGCATAGAAGGAAGGCTCAAATGGAAGGATCACCAGCATCCGATCGACCACGCGCTTGAGCGTGTGCACCCGGCCTTCTTTCCATGCCCAAAGCTGTGGAGAGATATAGTAGATGACCGAATAACGGTGGGCTTTTGCAAATTTGGCTATCGGGATATTGAACCCGGGATAATCAATCAAGATCACTGCATCGGGATGAAACGCTGCAATATCCTGTTTGCAAAACCTCATGTTGCGCAAGATGGTGGGAAGATTGGCGATCACTTCTGCAAACCCCATGAATGCCAAGTCGCGGTAATGCTTCACAACGGTTGCGCCTGCTTGCTCCATTTTATCGCCTCCCCATGCCCGGATGATGGCTTTTGGGTCTTTTGTGCGGATGGCTTGAATCAGACGACTCCCATGCAAATCACCTGAGGCCTCTCCGGAAATAATATAATACTTCATGAATCAAGCATAAGATCAATAGAACCATTTAAAGAGCAATGCGCCAATGGCGTAAACAACGGAAACGAGAAAAATTCCTTTTGCAGTTTTATCTTTTTTACCATTGATATAGAGGGTGAACAATACGACATTCAGCAGCAAGCAGGGGATACTCAACGCAGTCACCAGCTGCTTGTTTTGCTGCAACATGGTAAAAAAATCAGTTAATGTAAACCATCTGAATTTCCAATAGTAATACCCAAAGAAACTGACGATGGGCATGATCATACCCAGCAGTATGCCCAATCCGTATGCGTCACGACTGAACATCACCATGTATAGTCTTTTTCAATTTTATTCTTCAAGTGATAGTTGGTCAGGTCGTATTGCACCGGAACCACGCTCACATAATTATTGCTCAGCGCCCACACATCGGTTTCACGGCTCTGTTCCAGGTTTTTGAATTCACCGGTCAACCAATAGTATTTTTTCCCTGAAGGATCTTTCCGCTCTTTGAAATCTTCTTCGTATTTGGCATAGGCTTGTCGGCATACCCGAATGCCTTTGATCAGCGTCGCATTGCCTTTCGGGATGTTCACATTCAGGCAGAGGTGTTTATCGGCTTTGGTGGAGAGCATGCGTTCCACGATCATGCGGGTAAAGATTCGTGCAGCAGAAAAATCAGCCTCAATGCTGTTGTCCAGCAGCGAAATGCCTGCAGAAGGTATGTTTTCGATGGACGCTTCTATGGCAGCACTCATGGTACCTGAATAAATCACATTGATGGAGTGGTTGGCGCCGTGGTTGATGCCGCTGAGGCAGATATCCGGTTTACGGTGCAGGATCTTGTCGACGGCCAACTTCACACAATCCACCGGTGTTCCACTGCATGACCACGACTCGACTCCTTCCCAAAGGTGCACACGGTGCATTCTCAACGGAAAGCCAATGGTTACGGCATGCCCCATCCCGGATTGGGGCTTATCGGGTGCAACCACAACAATTTTTCCAAGATCTTTTACGGCTTCCACCAGGTTCGCAATTCCAGGTGCAGTAAGTCCATCGTCATTGGTAATGAGGATGATGGGGGCGGGTTTAGTTGATTTTTTACCTTTTGTCGGCATACGTGAATGGTGGTTAAAATTACCACATTTTAAACATCCCCTTTCCTCAGGTCCCATGGAAAAAAATTAGCAAAAAAATGGAAAAACTAAATTTTTTAGTATATTGCCACCAAATTCATTAGTATGGCACAATCATTTGCCGGACACAACCTCAAGTTCCTGAGAAAGCAAAAAGGCCTGACACAGGAAGAATTTGCAAACAAACTGAATATCAAGCGCTCGCTGCTGGGGGCCTATGAAGAAGAGCGGGCTGAGCCGCGGTTGGATGTCTTGGAGCAGGTCAGTGATCTCTTCAAGATCAGTTTGGATGAATTGTTGCGCAGGGATCTGAGTGAGCCCAAGACCAATTACCTGCTCCGGCGCAGGCAGCAGAAGCTTAGTGCAGAAGTGCAAATCATTCACTTTGTTCCGGTAAAAGCCGCTGCCGGCTATCTGGCGGGGTATGCGGATGAAGAATTCATAGACGAGCTCAATACATTTACATTGCCCATGTTGGGAAGCGGACACTTTCGGGCTTTTGAGATCATTGGCGACAGCATGTTGCCAACGCCCAGTGGTTCAATCATTGTAGGTCAAAAACTGGAATCTACCGACGAGATCAAGCAGCATGCCGCATGCATTGTAGTCAGTCGCCACGAAGGAATTGTCTATAAGCGGGTCAGTCGTCATCCCAAATCGCGTTCCAAATTCACGTTGATCAGCGACAATCCATCGTATCAGCCCTATGAAGTCAATGCCGAAGATGTGTTGGAAGTATGGCAGGCACAAATTGTCATTACCAAAGTAGCACAGCAACAGCGATGGGACGTAGGTCAGTTGGCCAATCTGGTCAGCAATCTTCAGGAGCAGGTCAGTACATTGAAGAAGCGGATGAATTGATTTATGCACACCCCGTTGATAAACTGCATCTGAGCGGCATAGCTCATTCAGTTAACTTTGATCGCTTTCCGTTGTAGGAAATGCACCCTTATTCATCCTAATTAAGTGAGAGAGAATGTCTAAGCAATTGGAAAACAAGCAGTTTGAGTACAACGAGGATTCGATAAAAAGCCTGGACTGGAAGGAGCACATTCGCCTTCGCCCCGGAATGTACATAGGCAAGTTGGGGGATGGAAGCAGTCAGGACGATGGAATCTATGTCCTGGTCAAAGAGGTCATGGATAATTGCATCGACGAGCACATGATGGGTTTTGGGAAGCAGATTGAGTTGGCACTCAACAAGCAAGAAGTTCGCATACGGGATTTTGGAAGGGGTATCCCGTTGGGTAAGCTGGTGGATGTGGTGAGTAAAATCAACACCGGTGCCAAATACGATAGCAAGGTGTTTCAAAAAAGTGTGGGGTTGAACGGTGTAGGCACCAAAGCAGTCAATGCACTGAGTGATTATTTCAGGGTTACGGCATTTCGCGATGGTCGGCAGAAAGTCGCCGAGTTCAAGCGAGGAGAACTCATAAAAGAACACAAGGAGTCGGTAACTTCCGAGTCCAACGGAACAGAAGTGGTCTTCATTCCAGATGCCAGTATTTTCAGGAATTATCATTTTATTTCAGATTACATTGAAAAGCAGCTGTGGAATTACTGCTATCTGAATGCAGGGTTGGTCATCAGTTTCAATGGGAAAAAATTTGTCAGTAAGAATGGGTTATTGGACTTACTACACCGCAATGCCAATGAAGATGAGTTGCGCTATCCGGTGATTCATCTCAAGGGTGAGGATATTGAAGTTGCCATTTCCCACAACGATGAATACGGGGAAGATATTTACAGTTTTGTAAACGGACAGCATACTACCCAGGGCGGAACACACGTGCTGGCTTTTCGCGAAGCATTTGTGAAAACCGTTCGTGAATTCTTCAAAAAGGATTACGATGCAGCCGACATCCGCCAGAGCATTGTAGCGGCAGTAGCAGTCCGGGTGCAAGAGCCCGTGTTTGAATCGCAAACCAAAACAAAGCTGGGTTCGCAGTTCATGTTTGAGGGTGGGCCCTCCATGAAAAACTTTGTGGCCGACTTTTTTGCTCGGGAGTTGGATAATTTTCTGCACAAGAATGCTTCAGTGGCAGAGGCCATGAAGAAGCGGATTGAGCAAAGTGAACGCGAGCGAAAAGAATTGGCAGGCATAAAAAAACTGGCGAACGAACGCGCGAAAAAAGCCAACCTACACAACAGAAAGCTTCGCGATTGCCGGGTTCACCTCAACGATGAGCCGCCTGCTAAAGCAAAAGAAGAGTTTAGTGCAAAGCAATTGCAATCCACCATTTTCATCACCGAAGGTGATTCTGCCAGCGGTTCCATAACCAAATCAAGAGAGGTGGAGACCCAGGCGGTGTTCAGCTTAAGAGGTAAGCCCCTCAATTGTTTTGGACTGACTAAAAAAGTAGTGTATGAGAATGAAGAATTCAATTTGCTTCAAAATGCATTGAATATTGAGGAGGGCATGGATGAGCTTCGGTATAACAATATTATCATTGCGACCGATGCCGATGTCGATGGGATGCACATTCGGCTTTTGCTCATGACCTTCTTCCTGCAATTCTTTCCGGATCTGGTGCGCGACGGCCATGTGTATATTTTGGAAACTCCTTTGTTTCGGGTCAGAACCAAACAAGAAACCATCTATTGCTATTCTGAAATGGAAAAACAGGAAGCCGTGAAGTCGCTGGGTTCAAAATCAGAGATCACCCGATTTAAAGGACTGGGAGAAATTTCTCCGGATGAATTCAAGAAATTCATTGGTCCCGATATGCGCAAGACACCGGTTATTTTGGAAAGTCAGATTCACATACAACATCTTCTTGAGTATTATATGGGGAAAAATACACAAGAGCGTCAAGATTTTATTGTTTCCAATTTGAGGGTAGAATTGGATGCAGTTGAACCATCAATATAATTGATCATGATACATGTGGTTTTCAATGTTGCCGATGAGGCAGTGCTTAAGCAAGCAATGGAGATGGATCCTGACGTACAAGGGGAGGTTTTTATTGTCCGGGACGACTATGCAGTGGGTCCAGTTGAAATGCTAATGTCCAGTGAAGGTCAACGCATGCGAAGCCAGTGGTGGAACGAAACGGTCATGGGCAGTGCAGGTGTCGATCAAGTGGACGTGCCGGAAGTGGATGATGTTGAAACCGTGAAGGCGATGAGTCATCGACTGGAGCAGGATGAAAGCGAATCCATCTGGATCTGGGCCGCGCAAAATCAGCATGATGTATGCGGATATTTCTGGCTCATCAGCCAGTTGTCATCCTATACGGGTCGTGTACAGATTCTCTATCTCAATAATTTGCCATTTATAAATGAGAAGGGACAAATATTCTATCCTAATTGGTTGCATCAGATACCTGCCCGTGAATTCATCAAGGCAAAAAAGTTAGCGCGACCCGTTACGAGCAGTGAGTTTGAATTGGATCGGGATGAATGGTTGCGTATCTGTGCGTCCAATGCCGGAGTGCGCATACTGGAGGGTGGTAAAAAAATTGTAGGGCATGGGTTCGATTATTTTGACAGTGAACTTGCTCGACATGTTACGACTGAGCCGCAAAAAGCTGGTAAGATCATCCATGGATTTCTTTCAAAGGCCAAGGACAAGACAGGGGATTTGTTTTTATTGTGGAGATTAAAGGAAATGCTTGCTGCTGAAAAATTCGATTATACCGGTGAGTTGAGAGGGCTCAAGGATTTTGAGGTGAAACGAAAAACTGCAGCAGCGGTGGGAGAACAAATTGGGGAATAATGGCAAAAGCAAAATTCAATACTGAGGTCGATCACGAATCCGGCGTCTCCGGTCAGTACAGAAATTGGTTCCTGGATTATGCTTCCTATGTGATTTTGGAACGTGCCGTTCCGGAAGTAATGGATGGACTCAAACCGGTTCAGCGCAGGATCCTCCATTCTATGAAAGAAATGGATGATGGTCGGCTCAACAAGGCGGCCAACATCATCGGTCAGACCATGCAGTATCACCCCCATGGTGATGCGAGTATCCAGGACGCATTGGTCAACCTTGGCCAAAAGGATCTGCTGGTGGATACGCAAGGTAATTGGGGAGATGTTCGAACCGGTGATGATGCTGCAGCAGCCCGTTACATTGAATCCCGCCTCAGCAAGTTTGCTTTGGAGGTCGCCTTCAATGCGAAAACCACACAGTGGCAAGTAAGCTATGATGGCCGAAAGAAAGAGCCTATTCAATTACCGGTTAAGTTTCCACTGTTGCTGGCACAAGGTGCTGAAGGCATTGCGGTAGGGTTGTCGACGAAACTGCTGCCGCATAATTTTATTGAATTGATCGATGCATCCGTCAAATACCTGAAAGGAAAACGGTTTGAGCTCTTTCCTGATTTTCAGACGGGTGGGATGATTGATGTCAGCAACTACAACGATGGCGCGAGGGGAGGGAAGATTCGTTGCCGCGCGCATATTCAGGAAATTGATAAAAAATCAATTGCCATTCGGGATGTACCTTATGGGGTAACGACTACCCAATTGATGGAGTCGATTGTCAAGGCCAATGATCAGGGGAAAATAAAAATTAAAAAAGTAACCGACAATACAGCGGCAGAGGTCGAGATCTTGGTCGAGCTGGCTGCTGGAGTTTCTTCTGCTATTACTATCGATGCTTTGTATGCCTTTACGGATTGTGAAGTCAGCATATCGCCAAATGCGTGCGTTGTTGCCGATCAAAAACCATTGTTTACATCGGTCACCGAGCTGCTCAAAATTTCTGCAGAGAGTACAAAGTCGCTCTTGAAGCAGGAGCTTGAAATTCGTCTGTCTGAACTACAGGAAAAATGGCATTTTACTTCACTGGAGCGGATCTTTTTTGAGGAAAAAATTTACAAGGAGCTTGAGAAGAAGCACCAGGATTGGGAGACCGTGTTGAAAGCCATTCAAAAAGGATTTGAGCCCTTCCAATCCTCATTCAAGCGTTCGATTGAGCGAGAGGATATTGTCAAGCTGACTGAAAAACCTGTTCGAAGAATTTACAAACTCGATATAGAAGAGCTCAATGCGCAAATCAAGGCGATTGATGCAGAAATCAAGCAGGTCAAGCACGATTTGGGTAATTTGACCGAATACGCGATTGCCTATTATGAATCCTTGAAGGACAAATTTGGAAAAGGTCGCGAGCGCAAAACCGAGATAAAGCCCTTTGATGTGATACAAGCGCGTCAAGTCGCCATGGCCAATGTTCGCTTGTACATGAATCGGGAAGAAGGATTCATTGGTACCTCGTTGAAAAAAGATGAATTCATTACGGAGTGTTCTGATTTAGACGACATCATTATATTCACAAAGCGAGGAATTATGAAAGTAGTGAAAGTGGACGATAAGGTCTATATCGGAAAAGATATTCTCCATGCTGCCGTTTTTCATAAAAATGAAGAACGCCTGACATACAATATGATTTATACCGATGGATCCAGTGGAATTTCATTTTGCAAGCGCTTCAATGTCACGGGCATTACGCGCGACAAAGAGTACGATCTGACCAAGGGCGCAGAAAAATCAAAAGTCAATTATTTTTCTGTCAATCCAAACGGGGAGGCAGAAACTGTTACCGTGGTATTGAGTCCGAATTGTTCCGCGCGCATCAAACAGTTTGAATTTGACTTTACATTACTGGATATTAAAAATCGATCGAGTATCGGAAACCAGGTAACCAAATATCCCATCCGAAATGTTAAGCTCAAAGAAGCAGGGGTGTCTACGCTTGGTGGAAAAGAGCTGTGGTTTGATGATACGTTTGGCCGACTGAACATAGAGCAGAAAGGGGCATTCCTCGGCAGTTTTCAGCCGGAAGATCTTTTATTGGTCATTCATCACGACGGCACCTATGAAATCAATTCCACTGAGTTGACTCAGCGATTTGATCCGGAAACTTTGATTAAAATCGAAAAATTTGATCCGGAGAAAATTGTCACCGCAGTGTATTTCGATAAGGATAAGCTACAGTATACGATTAAGCGATTCAAAATAGAGACAACAACCTTGAACAATAAATTTTCTTTCATCAAGGAAGAGGATGGGAATTATGTTGAGGCCGTTACAACAGATACCGATCCAGTGGTGCTGATTCATACCGGTCGGGGTACACAAGCAAAAACTTCTAAGATTAAAGTGTCAGGCTTTGTGGAACTGATGGGTTGGAAAGCAGTAGGTGTAAAATTGGCGGATTACACAAAAAGTACTGAGATTGAATGGGTTCAGGATGGTAAAAAGAAGCAGGGCGAGCTCTTTTAGTGGTAAATTGTTCCCAGATTCTCGCTTCTTTGAGAAGGCCTATATTTGCATTTGAAACAGTTTTTCAAAATGGCACCTGAAAAAAAAGATATCCAGTCTCAGGCTTTACCTTCTCTTCCTGCCCAGGAATCCAGCTCGTCCAGCTGGTTCAAACGCAGAAAAAAGGGGATCAGTACGACGACTGCTGAAAAGAAAGAGGTGCCGGATGGCTTATGGACCATGTGTCCATCCTGCAAGTACACCTGTACCACATTAGAACTAAAGGAAAATCTCTCCGTTTGTCCCAAATGCAACCATCATCACCGCATCGGAAGTGCAGAATATTTTGAATTCTTGTTTGATGATTCGATGTATACCGAACTTTTTGCGGAGGTTTCTTCTATCGATTTTCTAGGATTTTCTGATCTCAAGCCCTACAGCAAACGGCTGGAAGAGGCATACGAAAAGACCGGCCTACACGATTCCATTACATCAGCTGTTGGTAAAGTGGGGGGCAATGATTTGATTGTGGCGTGTATGGACTTCAACTTTATTGGAGGCTCCCTTGGGAGTGTAATGGGTGAGAAAATTGCACGGTCTGCAGAGTATGCATTGAGTCACCGTATACCGCTGATGATCATCAGTAAGAGTGGGGGAGCACGCATGATGGAAAGCGCTTTTTCTTTGATGCAGCTGCCAAAAACACTGGGGAAAATCAGTCGACTTGCCCAGCACAAGATCCCCTACATCTCGCTCTGTACCGACCCAACATATGGAGGCACTACAGCATCATTTGCCATGGTAGGCGATATCAATATAGGTGAACCCGGAGCCATGATCGGTTTTGCCGGTCCCCGTGTCATCAAAGAAACCATTAAAAAAGATCTACCCGAGGGCTTTCAGACATCCGAGTTTGTCTTGGAGCACGGCTTCCTGGATATGATAGTGGAACGAAGGCGCCTCAAGGATCGTATAGCATTGCTGCTCGCTCATTTCAAGGGCTAGTCCCTAACGGAACCTTCCATGGAAATTAGGAATAAATCTGCCACGTTCGAGTACTTCATCGAAGAGAAGTTCGAAGCGGGTATGGTATTGACTGGAACGGAGGTCAAATCAATTCGAAACGGGACGGTCAGTTTCGCCGACAGTTATTGCCTTATTCACAACAATGAATTGTTTCTTAAAGGGCTTCATATTTCTCCCTATGAACAAGGGAGTTATTCCAATCATCCGCCCACTAGAGATCGTAAGTTATTATTGAAGAAAAAAGAGATTTCCAAAATCCTTCAGCTCTTAAAAGACAAGGGACTGACGGTCATTCCATTGAAGATTTTTTTTAATGATCGAGGGTACGCTAAACTACAAATAGGTGTCGCCCGGGGCAAAAAACTCCACGATAAGCGCGAAAGCATTAAGCAGCGGGAAGCTGACCGGGAGATCAAGCGATTTGTTAAATAATTTCTTTCATTTTTTTGGATGTATTCGAAAAATAATTGACATTCGCTTCATGTTATCGAACATTACTAACGGCTATTGGCACCATGTCCCAACAGTATTGGGGTAGGTCCTTGTTGTTAGTTCAAATAAGTGAAGCCCCGTTGTTTGGGGCTTTTTTATTTGATTGAATTTGAAATTGAGTATGAAAAAGATACAGTTCAGTACGTTGGTCCACCGGCTCCCCTCGGATCTATTCACGCCCGTAGGGATCTACCTGAAACTGCGAGACCGATTCAGGGATACCATCTTATTGGAAAGTACAGACCATCATGCGGCTGAAAATAGTTTTTCGTTTATAGGGGTAAACGCAATCGGGGGAATTGAAATTACCAATTCGGATGTGGCGGAGTTTAAGTTTCCAACTGAACGTCCAAAAGAAGTGCTGTTGCATAACAATACAGTACAGTCGCTGATTTGGGAGTACATGCAATCTTACGAAGTGATCTCGACCGAAAAAGAGGCACGTTTCGCTCAGGGGTTGTTTGGTTATACCTCCTATGATGCTATCCCATTTTTTGAAACAATTGCTTTTGATAAAAAGCCCTATCTCAGGGTAAATGCTGGTTCCGAAAGGAACGACCATCCTGTGATTCCTCTGATTCGCTATCGGTTGTATCAATTTGTCATTGTCATAGATCATTTCCGGGATTCAATCCTGTTGCTGGAGAATCAGATCGATGGGTTGGATTCAGATGCGGATGGATTGATTGGAACCATCACGGGGAAGAGCAGTGATTCCTATCCGTTTGCTGTTGTTGGGAAAGAATTCTCCAATATGCGCGATGAAGATTACCTGGATTTAGTTCAAAAGGGAATTGCGCATTGTCATCGTGGTGACGTTTTCCAGATTGTGTTGAGTCGGCGGTTTGAACAAGCGTTCACCGGCGACGAATTCAATGTATATCGGGCGCTGCGCATGGTAAATCCTTCACCCTATTTGTTCTTTTTTGATTATGGCGACTATACACTCATGGGTTCCTCGCCTGAAAGCCAGTTGATCATCCAAAACGACAGGGCTATTGTACATCCTATCGCCGGCACATTCAAACGCACGGGGAATGACGAGACGGATCACCTTGAAGCGGAGCGTTTGCTGTCGGATCCAAAAGAAAATGCTGAGCATGTCATGTTGGTTGATCTTGCCCGCAATGACCTGAGTCGCGTGTGCACGGCCACCCGTGTAGAACGATACAGAGAAGTCAAGTACTATTCTCACGTCATTCACCTGGTAAGTGAGGTAACGGCGACCGTACCAGCGGCTATGAACCCAGTTGAGCTCATGGCAACTACCTTTCCTGCCGGTACGCTCAGCGGGGCGCCTAAGTTCAAGGCCATGGAATTGATTGATGCATATGAGCCCACCCATCGCTCGTTTTACGGAGGGGCAATTGGATACATTGGAATGGATGGTTCTTGCAATCATGCCATTCTCATCCGCAGTTTCATGAGCAAGGGAAATGTACTGTATTATCAGGCAGGAGCAGGTATTGTAGCATCAAGTGTTCCTGCAAATGAATTGCAGGAGGTCAACAATAAACTGGGAGCACTGAAAAAAGCGCTGGAATTTGCACAAACCTTCCATGCTCCATCAAAAAACAAAGCAAAGTGAAGCGATTACTCATATTGGATAATTACGATTCATTCACCTATAACTTGGTTCAGCTTGTGAAAGAGATCAATCTAGGACCAATCGACATTTATCGAAATGATAAAATAACGTTGGATCAGGTTGATCAATATGAGCATATTTTATTATCTCCCGGACCGGGTATACCAGAGGAAGCGGGTATTTTGCTTCCCTTGATATCGCACTACGCTGCCACAAAATCCATTTTTGGTGTTTGTTTAGGTCACCAGGCCATCGGACAAAGTTTTGGTGCTCGTCTTCTCAACTTATCTGATGTGTACCATGGGGTCTCAACTCCAATTGTGTTGAATTCAGCTGTTGCACATCACCGCAGAACAAACGATTGGTTCGGTGGATTTGAACAAACTCTTACCGCAGGACGCTACCACAGCTGGGTAATCGATGCCACTTGGGTGCCCGAATGCTTGGAAGTTACATCCACCGATCAGCAAGGACGCATAATGTCGGTCAGGCACCGCGAATACGATGTACAAGGAGTTCAGTTTCATCCCGAAAGTATTCTGACGGTTAACGGTGCTCAGATGATTAAAAACTGGCTTACCAACCGAATGTAAAATGCCATGAAAGAATTACTCTTATATCTCTTTGAGCACAGGACCTTAACCCGTGAACAAGCAAAAGAAACCATGCTCTCCATTGGAGAAGGTAAATTCAATGAACATGAATTGAGCGCCTTCATGACCGTTTATCTCATGCGCAATTGCACCCTGGAAGAATTGGCCGGATTCAGGGATGCGCTTTTGCAACTGTGTGTACCCGTTGACTTTGGTGCAATCGATGCCATTGATATTGTAGGTACCGGAGGAGATGGCCGAAACACGTTCAACATTTCAACGATTACCTGTTTTGTCGTTGCTGCAGCGGGACAACCTGTAACCAAACACGGAAGCTATGGCTCGAGTTCAGTGAGTGGTGCTTCTAACCTCATGACTGCATTGGGCTATCGGTTTAAAACGGATCCTGTAGAATTAAAGCGCGAGTTGGAGACTACTAATTTGTGTTTTTTGCATGCTCCGATTTTTCATCCTGCTTTAAAAACGGTGGCACCTGTTCGAAAACAGCTGGGTGTCCGTACAATTTTCAATCTGTTGGGGCCATTGGTCAATCCTTCTCGGCCTATGTACCAGATGATCGGAGTCTGCAATGTTGAAACAGCCAGGATGTATCACTATCTGCTTCAACAGGAAAAAAAGCACTACTGTATTGTTCATTCAATGGACGGCTATGATGAAATTTCACTCACTGCGGAAGTAAAGGTGTTGTCCGATCTCGAGGAACGCATGTATGCCCCTTCAGATTTTTCATCATTGGTGATTGATCATTCGGATTTATTTGGGGGATCCACTGCAGAACAGGCTGCTCAAATTGCTTTTTCTATTTTAAATGGGAAGGGAACTCAGCAGCAAAATGCAGTAGTCATCGCCAATGCTGCCTTGGCGTTATTTTCAACCGGACACTGTTCCAGCCTTTCCTCTGCATTGGAAGCAGCAGAGCACAGTTTACTTTCCGGTAAAGCAAAAAATACATTGAATCAATTGATGCAACTTCAATGAGCAGTATGACAATTTTAGATGAAATAGTAGAGTATAAACGCAAGGTGGTAGAACAACGAAAAAACGCAATGCCCTTGAGTCGTTTATATGAGTCTCCGTTTTACCAGCGTACGCCTATTTCCTACTTGGATGCCGTACGTACACATTCGGGAAGTGGTATTATTGCAGAATTCAAACGAAGATCACCTTCAAAAGGTTGGATCAACGAATTTGCCGATACCCAGCTGGTCATTCCTGCATACGAGCAAGCAGGGGCTTCTGCCGTTTCCATTTTAACCGATGATCATTTTTTTGGGGGTTCGGATGAAGATCTGATCGCCATTCGTGCTAAAACAAACATTTCAATTCTCCGAAAAGAGTTCATCATTGATGCATATCAGATCCACGAGGCAAAAGCAATTGGTGCAGACATCATCTTGTTGATTGCCGCCATTCTTGATCCTCGGGAAGTACAAGAATTCACTCGTATTGCCTTTGATCTTGGTTTGGAAGTGATTCTGGAATTGCACGACGAAGAAGAAATGGAGCATGTTTGTCCGGGTATCTCATTGGTAGGGATCAATAACCGTAATCTAAAGAATTTTGAAGTCGATATCGAAAGAAGCATGCGCATGATTGAAGCATTGCCCAAGGAGTCGCTCATGATAGCCGAAAGCGGAATTACGGAACCTGCTCAGTTGGCTGCATTTCGGCAAGCTGGTTTTGAGGGGTTTTTAATTGGAGAACGGTTCATGCGAACCCACGAACCTGGCGAAGCCTTAAAAGATTTTTTGAATAAATCCCATACCGTATGAAATTAAAGGTGTGTGGAATTCGCCAACAACGGCAGGTAGTGGAACTGGATCAATTGGGTATTGAATATATTGGATTTATATTTTATCCTTCATCCCCTCGGTATATGCTCAATGGTGATATTGATGCAGAATGGATGCGTTCCGCTTCCCTCAATGCGAAGAAAGTTGGTGTATTCGTGAACGAAACCGTTGAGCAAGTTGTTGAACATATCCACCAATGGGGTCTCGATGCTGTTCAGCTGCATGGTCGGGAAACGCCAACGGACTGTTCCCGTATTCGGCAGTACGCCCGTGTTATCAAAGCGTTTTCCATTGGGAATGGAATGTTTGAAGCCTATTCATGTGAGCCCTATTTTGATGCGATGGATTATGCACTTTTTGATACTCAAAGTGAATGGCATGGGGGAACGGGAAAGAAATTTGATTGGACTCTTATTGATTGGAGTAAGATAAAGCACTCTTCATTCATCAGCGGAGGAATAGGCGAGCAGGATGTCATTGCCCTAACTCAGTTAAGTTCTGCTCATCCTGTTGTGGAAGCGGTTGATGTGAACAGCCGCTTCGAACTAACACCCGGTAATAAGGATCTCATAAAAGTGACCCAGTTTTTTAATCAAATCAAACTAATTTGATGCATACACAATTTTCTGTTCCTGATGCAGATGGATACTATGGTGAATTTGGGGGGGCTTATATCCCAGAAATGTTGTTTCAGAATGTTGAGCAACTTCGGACACAGTATCGATTGATCATGGAAGAAGAATCGTTTCAAAAAGAGTTTAATGCTTTGTTGAAGGATTATGTAGGTCGTCCTACTCCGCTTTTCCATGCTAAGCGGTTGAGTGAGAAATACGCGACAACAATTTTACTCAAGCGTGAGGATCTTTGCCATACCGGGGCACATAAAATCAATAATACGGTTGGTCAGGTTTTGCTGGCACAACGGCTGGGGAAAAAACGCATCATCGCAGAGACGGGAGCGGGCCAGCACGGTGTTGCAACTGCAACCGTTTGTGCGCTGAAAGGCTTGGAATGCATTGTGTACATGGGGGAAAAAGATATGCAACGGCAAGAGCCCAATGTGGCGCGCATGCGCATGTTGGGTGCAACTGTAATACCAGCAACCAGTGGGAGTAAAACGCTCAAGGATGCAACAAATGAAGCCATACGCGATTGGATCAATAATCCGGTGGATACCCATTATATCATAGGATCAGTGGTGGGTCCTCATCCATATCCTGATATGGTGGCACGTTTTCAGTCCATCATTAGTAAAGAAATTCAAGATCAGTTGCTGAACGAGTATGGGGTAGATAAGCCTACCCGAGTCATGGCGTGCGTAGGGGGTGGAAGCAATGCGGCTGGTGCTTTCTATCATTTTCTAGATGACTCAGAAGTTGAAATAGTGGCAGTAGAAGCCGCAGGTCATGGGGTTCACTCCGGAATGTCAGCAGCCACCACCCAGTTGGGTGTCACTGGGGTTTTGCATGGCAGCAAGAGTATTGTTATGCAAACCAGCGATGGACAAGTGGTAGAGCCGCACAGTATCTCGGCAGGACTAGATTATCCGGGTATTGGTCCCCTGCATGCTCATCTGTTCAATTCCGGTCGAGGAATTTTCATAAATGCAACCGACGAAGAAGCCATGAAAGCTGCTTTTGAAATTTCTCAGTTGGAAGGGATCATTCCTGCATTGGAAACTGCTCATGCTTTTGCAGTACTCAACGATATGAAATTTGATCCTTCCGATATCACGGTCATTTGTCTGAGTGGAAGAGGGGATAAAGATTTATCGACTTATATGGCTGAATTAAAAAAGCAAGTTGATCATGAGTAGAATTCAAACATTGTTTCATCGCAAGAATACGCGTGTACTCAATATCTACTTTACAGCGGGTTATCCGGAGCTGAACAGTACGCTAGCAATTATAGCGCAGCTGGAGAAATCCGGTGCAGACGTGATAGAAATCGGCATGCCCTATAGCGATCCCATTGCGGACGGTCCCGTTATTCAACAGAGCAGTGCAAAGGCCCTTCAGAATGGAATGTCCATTGAAGTGCTTTTCACCCAGCTTTCTGAGTTGAGAAGTCTATGTTCTATTCCTGTGGTGTTGATGGGATACATGAATCCGGTTCTTCAATATGGTTTTGAAAAATTTTGTGAGCAGGCATCTAAAGTGGGAATTGACGGAATCATCCTGCCGGACATGCCGGTAATTGAGTTTGAGCGGGTGTATTCACCTGTATTAAAAAAATATGGACTCGATATGATTTTTCTGGTAACACCGGAAACCTCTGAGCAGCGTGTTCGACTGTTGAACCAATGCAGCAGTGGGTTTTTATATGCTGTTTCTTCTTCTTCCACCACGGGGAAGGATAAAGATTTTTCTAAAGTTGAACAGTATCTTGAGCGTTTGCTGTCTTATCGCCTTCATAACCCTATTTTGGTTGGCTTCGGGATACATAATGCTGCTACGTTCACGGCTGCAACTAAATATGCACAGGGAGCCATTGTGGGTTCAGCCTTTATCAAATGGCTGGACGAAAAAGGAGCAACTACTGAAAGTATTGATCACTTTGTAAAAAATATCAAAGGCGTATAGTATGAATGTGGTCGTCATCAAATACAATGCCGGAAATATTCAATCAGTTCAAATCGCTCTTGAACGAATGGGTATTATCCCGGTGTTCACCGATGATACGGATACGATTCTTCAAGCCGATTGTGTCATTTTTCCTGGTGTGGGTGAAGCTCGTTCCGCCATGCACTATCTGCAATCCCGTTCACTGGATAAAGTCATTCCTGCCATCCAACGGCCGTTTTTGGGCATTTGCCTGGGAATGCAATTAATGTGCAGTCACAGTCAAGAAAACGATACCCAATGTTTAGGTATTTTTCAACAGCAGGTGCTGCGCTTTCAACCAACGGAGCTGAATGAAAAAATTCCTCAAATCGGCTGGAATTCTATTCATACACTTACCTCGCCTTTGTTCACTGGCGTAACTGAGGGTTCTTATTGCTATTTTGTTCACAGTTACCGTGCGGAATTAGGGGAGAGTACGTCAGCCGTGACCGACTACTGTGGAAAATACAGTGCAGCGCTTTGCCGGGATAATTTTTATGGCGTGCAGTTTCATCCTGAAAAAAGTGCGGAAGTCGGTGAAATCATCCTTTCTAATTTTATTTCAATTGCTTCATAATGGATCTGATTCCTGCCATTGATATCATTGAAGGAAAATGTGTTCGACTATCACAAGGAGATTTTGCGCGCCAATCGACGTATGGGCCTGCTCCACTTGATATGGCCAAGCAATTCGAAGATGCTGGTATTCAACGACTGCATGTTGTGGATTTGGATGGGGCCCGTTTAGGAAAAGTGACCAATTGGAGCTCACTTGAAGCCATTACGCGTTCCACGCAGCTGAGCGTTGATTTTGGTGGGGGAGTGAAACACCGCGACGATGTGCAGCGCATTATACAGGCAGGAGCATCATATGTGGTTGTAGGCAGCATGGCAGTCAACAATCCATCAATTTTTCTCGAATGGAAAGAGGAGTTTGGTACCAACCGTTTTTTCATTGGTGCAGATGTGCACGCAGGGATATTAAAAACCTTAGGATGGAAAGAGGGTAGTGACCTATCCATCGAACAGTTTTTGTCGGGGTATACACAGAAAGGATTTGATTATTTTTTCTGTACCGATATTGAGCGGGATGGTGTATTTACAGGTCCCTCTCTCCAATTGTACAAGCAACTTCTGGAGCAATTTCCTTCTATTCGACTTGTGGCCAGTGGCGGTGTTTCTTCTCTGCAGGATTTGTACGATCTGCAACAAATAGGTTGTGCGGGAGCCATTATCGGCAAAGCGATATATGAAAATAGAATTTCATTAAAAGAACTTCAGCAATTTATCCTTCAACACCCATCTGTATGTTAACCAAGCGCATCATCCCCTGCCTGGATATCAAAGATGGGCGTACGGTAAAAGGGACCAACTTTCTTGAATTGCGTGATGCCGGGGATCCGGTAGAATTGGCTACCGTGTACGCTTTGAATGGAGCAGACGAGTTGGTGTTTCTTGATATAACCGCAACCCATGAACGGCGTAAAACTTTGTCTGATTTAGTACGCAGAATAGCAAAGTCAATCAATATTCCATTTACCGTAGGCGGAGGGATCACATCCGTTGAAGACGTTCGTGTGCTATTGGATAATGGGGCTGATAAAATATCTGTAAATTCTGCAGCGTTCAAGCGACCGGAGCTCATTTCTGAATTAGCCTCCGAGTTTGGCAGTCAATGCGTTGTTCTTGCTGTTGATATAAAGAAAAATGAACTCAATCAATATGAAGTGTTCCTCAATGGGGGGCGACTTCCTACTGGTCGGGAGTGCGCCGACTGGATCACTGAAGCAGTTAAGAGAGGTGCAGGAGAAATCTTGTTGACTTCTATGGACCATGATGGAGTTAAAAATGGATTTGCAGTGGAAATTACTGCTCGAATATCAAACATGATCAGTGTTCCTGTTATTGCATCCGGAGGCGCAGGAACGCCTGAACATTTTGCTGAGGTCCTTCAGGCTGGTGCTGATGCCGCTTTGGCAGCCAGTATCTTTCATTTCAAGGAAGTAGAGTTGCCCTTTCTTAAACAGTATTTAAAAGAGCAAAAACTCCCGATTCGCTGAACAGATTTATTATTTTTACAGCATGGATAGGTCAATTTCGTTTCACAAATACGCTGATGGACTGGTTCCGGCCATCGTTCAAGATCATCTTACGGGCCGGGTGTTGATGTTGGGATTCATGAATGAGGACGCACTGTCTGCAACAGAGCAAACCAACAAAGTAACCTTCTTTAGTCGTTCTAAAAACCGACTTTGGGTGAAAGGGGAGGAAAGTGGAAATTTTCTCGAATTCAAAGAATGCAAAGTCGATTGTGATTATGATACGTTATTGATCAAAGCAAGCCCAACTGGTCCTGTCTGTCATACTGGCGCACCAACATGTTGGGGAGAGGCCAACGATGCTCATGAGTCGTTTTTGCCCATTCTTGAAGCAGTGATTGAACAGCGGAAGCAACTTGCACCGTCGGATTCCTATGTCAGTGATTTGTTCAGCAAAGGGCTCAATCGAATTGCTCAAAAAGTAGGGGAAGAGGCAGTTGAGCTGGTAATTGAGTCAAAAGAGAACGATGCTGAAAAGTTTTTAGGAGAAGCGGCCGATCTGTTGTTTCACTATTTGCTTTTACTTAACAGTAAAGGGTATAGATTAGCAGATATCGAAACTGTATTGCGTAAACGCCACCGACCATGAAAAAATTATTGACACTTTTTTTTCTGTTTTTGACCTCTTTTTCTTTTTCGCAGGCAGAAAAGACATTTTCTGTAAAGGGGCAAATTGAGGGAATGCCAGACAAAACAGAGATTAGTCTCAAGGGTGAAGGAATGGACGAAGAACCATTGTTTACGGTGTTGTCGACCGGCAATGAGTTTGAAGTAACCACAAAATTGCAGTCGCCCGGGTTATACCAGCTGACTGCTAAAGGCACCAACCAAAAGTTGGCAATATTTCTAGATGGCTCATCCGTTGTCATAAAAGGAACATGGAGCACTTTTCAACAATCGACTGTTACGGGTTCTGCTTCACACAATGATTATATAGCGTTCAATACGGAGTTTAATCCGCTGTTTTCCAAGCTATCTTCAATTGCGCAATTGTTGAATAAAGGAGAAAAAGACGAAAATGGTACTTTGCGAAAATCGTATGCGGATATCGTAACCGATGTGAATGATAAGGTCGATTCATATATAGCTTCACACCGTGAATCACCGGTTTCTTCGTTGGTCATTTTAGTAGTTATGCAATTGAGCGACGATCCTTCTGTCATAGAGAAACGATATGCAGCAATAGCGGAGACTGCCAAAAACAATTATTTTGGTAAAATGGTGCAGCAGCTCATTGAAGAGGCAAAGTTTGCAGCAGTGGGAACAGAAGCACCTGATTTCGTTCAACAAGATCAAAATGGGAAGGGTATTAAACTCTCTTCATTTCGTGGGAAGTATGTTTTGATTGATTTTTGGGCCAGTTGGTGTGGACCCTGTCGACAAGAAAATCCTAATGTAGTCAACGCATTCAAAAAGTATAAAGAGAAAAATTTTACCGTATTGGGTGTATCGTTGGATCGCTCCAAAGATCCCTGGTTAAAGGCCATTGCTGATGACGGTTTGACGTGGACACAGGTGAGTGATCTGAAATTTTGGAATAATGCCGTGGCTGTTCAATACAAGGTGCAGAGCATTCCACAGAATTTATTGATTGATCCCAATGGAATTATTGTAGCAAAAAATCTGCGTGGAGAGCAATTGCAATCAAAGCTGGCCGCTTTGTTAAAATAGTCAATATACATCCTCGATGAGGAAGTACTCTGTCTTCTCTTTTGAAAAAACAGTAATAGAAAGAATATCGTAGCTCACCCAAATGCGTAATTTTTTTTGTCGTAAATATGCGGCACCTGCTGAACGAAGGTTGTTGAGTTTTTTCCGATTCACTCTGGATTCCGGAAGCCCCATCCATGTTCCTTTTCTGCATTTTACTTCAACAAAGTGAAGCTTATTTTCTTTCAAGCAGATGATGTCAATTTCAAATCGACCGATTCGCCAATTGAAATCAAGAAGCGTAAAGCCTTGTTCTTGCAACCATTGTTTTGCCATTTCTTCTCCCTGAGCCCCCAATTGGTTATGTGCTGCCATTCAATATTTATTTACCTTCGAAACTAATCTTATGAAGCACGAATAACGCGATATGATCTACCGGTTATCTGGATATATTCAGCACTATGATTGGGGAGGAAGCGATTTTATAGCAGAAAAACTACAGCTTGAGAACCCTGAGCGACTCCCTTTTGCCGAATATTGGCTGGGTGTGCATCCGGGTGGTGCTACTGCTGTACATCTCGACAATCACGCGCATACTACACTTGCTTCACTGGTTGCATCGGATAAACTCAAGTACCTGGGGCAAGCGGTTGTCGACCGCTTCAATGGATTACCGTATCTCTTAAAAGTATTGGATGTTAAAGATATGCTGAGTATACAGGTGCATCCAAGCATAGATAGGGCAATCACCGGGTTTGCACATGAAAATGAAAAACAGATTCCGTTAAATGCTCCAGAGCGTTCTTTTCGTGATCAAAACCATAAGCCAGAGGTAATGGTGGCCTTAAGTGAATTTTGGCTTTTGCACGGATTTGCAGCAGATATTTCATCCCGACTACAGGCCTTTTCTTTTTTACACCCATTTCAGGAATCCTATTCGACTGGCGGATTGGTGTCCTTGTTTTCAACTGTAATGTCCAATGCATTTCCCGCCGCAAATCAACGGTTACTGAGGCATTTGGATGAAATTATTCCTTTGTATGCCACTGGCAAGCTGGATAAACAATCCCCTGATTTTTGGTCGGCCCGCGCTTTCCAAACGTTTAGTAAAAATGGTCACATCGATGCTGGTCTTTTCTGTATTTACCTGATGAACCTCGTTCACCTCAAGCCCGGGGAGGGCATTTATCAACCCTCGGGTATTTTGCATGCGTACTTAGAGGGACAAAACATTGAGTTGATGTCCAATTCGGATAATGTGCTCAGGGCTGGACTTACCACTAAGCACATCAACTCCGAGGCATTGATTCAAAATACTCGTTTTGTAGAGACAATTCCTCAAGTTCTCCCAAAAAGCATAAACAAAACGGATGGTGTACTGCGCTTACCAGTTGATGATTTCAGTTTACGCACCCTTGAGCTGGGCCATAACAGCTCCCACAGCATGGAGAGCGAATTTCCATCGATCGCATTGTTGCTTTCTGGAAATGCACGCTGGTCTTCGGAAGGCAGCGGAACCATCCCTACAACAGGACTCTCTGCCATGTTCATCCCCGCCCAAACTGATTGGCAGATAGAGGTTGATCATCTAGCTCAATTGTTCATTGCCAGTCTGCCGTCCTGATGGGTTGGATGGTGTGGAGAAATTGGTCAGTTTTTCGGCTGAATGGATGCGGGAATTATTGTTATTTTTGCTCAAATAATTTGCATGAAGGTGACTAAACACACATGGATCTCTTTTGCCTTGTTGATCCTGATCGCTGCCCTCTACAGAGCCATACCGGGTCGCCCATGGGGATTTGCTCCACAATTGGCCATGGCAGTGTTTGGAGGAGCAGTGCTTTCCCGTAAACTTTCCTTTATCCTCCCGTTGTTGTCTATGTTACTTTCCGATGCGCTCTACCAATTGCTCTACATCAATGGAATGACACCCATCCAGGGATTTTATGATGAGATGTGGATGAATTATATCTTGATCCTCTCAATGACTTCGATTGGCTTTTTTACAAATCCCACACGGATAGTATCCATTGCAAAAGGGTCACTGATTGCTCCAACGCTCTACTTTTTCATTTCCAATTCGTTGACCTGGCTGGGAAATGACGGATATCACCGCTCGCGTGATGTTTTCGGGTATATACAAACCATGATCGATGGTATACCGTTCTATACCAATAGCCTTATTGCTACCTACGTTTTCTCTGCTGTTTTATTTGGAGCATATGGGTGGGCTGCAAAGCTTAGCCTTCGATGGAGCTAATATAGCCACTGTCTTCTAACAAATCATTGCCGTCTGCTGCTGCAGTAGCCAACTCATCGCATCGTTGATTGTAGGGATTAGTGGAATGCCCCTTTACCCAAATGAATTCAATGCGGTGCTGTTTGGAAAGAGCATGGTAACGCAACCACAGGTCCTTATTTTTTTTCCCACCTTTAAAATCAGTCGCCACCCATTTATCCAACCATTTTTCCATTACTGCCTGCACCACGTATTTGCTATCGGAATAAATTTCAATGTGGAGGCCGATTCTGTTCAGCGATTCCAATGCAACAATCACAGAAAGCAATTCCATGCGGTTATTGGTGGTGCGTTTGTATCCCTGTGAAATTTCCTTGGATTGACCTTTCCAGATGAGCAGGCATCCATAACCGCCTTTTCCGGGATTCCCTCTGGCTGCGCCATCGGTATAAATAGTCAATCCATCGTTGTTGATCATTCCACGATGCTTACCTTGATGGTATTGGTGGGAAGGTGCAGTTCAACAGGCGTACTTCCAGTATGCACAATGACTTCCCCCCGGGTAACAAAGCCCCGTTCGCGCAGGATATGTATCTGATCAGCGATTATCTGATCATAGCCTTCCTCCTCTTCGTAAAAGAATGCTCGTACTCCCCAGCTGAGGCTGAGCTGGTTGACCAAACTTCTTTCTTTGGTGAAGACATAGATATACGACTTTGGTCGGTAACTGCAAATGGTGAATGCAGTGTACCCCGACTGCGTCATACCGATCAATGCATCTGCATTGGTGCTTTCAGCCAGTTTGCAAGCGTTGAAACAAACTGCATCGCTGATATACGAAGGTGAATGGGGAAGGGGGTTGATGTCTTCTTCTCTATTGAAGCGGTATTCTGATTTTTCGGCTTCAATGATGATTTTGCGCATGGTTTCCACTACCAGCGTTGGGTGTTTTCCTATAGCGGTCTCTCCGCTCAACATAACAGCATCTGCTCCTTCCAAAACGGCATTGGCGACGTCAGTACTCTCACTTCGATTGGGTTTTACCCGATCAATCATGCTTTCCATCATCTGTGTAGCGACAATAACCGGCTTGGCACGATGCAGGCACATGCGGATAATTTTACGCTGCACAAGTGGAACACGTTCTATGGGAATCTCTACACCAAGGTCTCCACGGGCGATCATGACGCCGTCCGATTCCAAAATGATATCCCTCAGATTTTCCAATGCTTCCGGCATCTCAATCTTGGCAATGACTTTGGTTTTACTGCTTTGACTGGACAAGATTCCTTTTATGCCAATGATGTCGTCTACCTTTCTAACAAAGGAGAGTGCAACCCAATCAAGCTTTTCCTGAAGGATAAAATCCAAATCATTCAAGTCTTTTTCTGTGAGTGCAGGCAGTGAAATTTTAGTATCCGGAAGATTCAGTCCTTTTTTGGACGAAATGATGCCTCCGAGTTTTACGCGAACCCGAACATCTCCATTTGAAAGGATTTGTTCAACGCTCACCTCAATTTTTCCATCATCAATCATGATGGTATTGCCTACTTGCACATCTCCGGCAAGATTTGGATAGGATACATAAATCTTTTCTTTATTGCCTACTACTTTTTCATTCGAAAGCGTAAGCAGATCTCCTTCAACAACCGGGAGCGAATTGTTTTCGATTTCCCCCACCCGCAGTTTTGGTCCTTGGAGGTCTCCCAAAATGGCTATGTTGTAGGGTTCGGTACTGTTAATTTTTCGAATGTGGTCAATGATTTTTTTCTTATCCTCATGCGACCCATGCGAAAAATTGAGCCGAAAAACATTCACTCCAGCTTTCACCAGTGCCAGCAACTGGTCAAACGATTCGCAGGCTGGACCTACGGTAGCCACAATTTTAGTGCGGTGGATGGAATGCTCGTTCCCTGCTTGATTGTTCATTTCGGAGTGAAAGTATTTACCAATGTTTTTGCTCATGTGACCGGGTTATATTAGCTCGCCAGGATCTTCACTATTTTAAGCCACTCCTCGCTGATGCGTTGCTTGGCCTTTATGGCTTTATCCAAAGGCGTAAAATGCATTTTGTTGTTCACGATACCAACCATTACATTCGGTCGCCCCTCCAGCAAGCATTCTACAGCAGAGTAGCCCATGCGACTGGCAATGAGCCTGTCCATGCTGCTGGGAGAACCTCCTCGCTGAATATGACCTAAAATCGCAACGCGAATATCAAACCCGGGAATGTGTTCTTTGATCAAAGTGGCCAAATCATTTCCTCCTCCAAAATCATCTCCCTCGGCCACTACGACGATATTCACCAGCTTTCTTCTCTTTTCTTTTTCTGTCAATGAAGCCAACACGGCCTCCACATCGGTCTTTTTCTCCGGAATGAGGATGTGCTCTGCACCTGTTCCTATCCCACTGTGCAAGGCGATGTATCCGGCATCCCTGCCCATGACCTCCACAATGAACAGCCGATCGTGTGCATCTGCTGTATCACGGATTTTATCGATGGCCTCAATTGCCGTATTCACGGCAGTATCAAATCCTATTGTGAAATCCGTTCCGGCAATATCCTTGTCAATTGTTCCGGGTATTCCAATGCAAGGGATGTCGAATTCATTGGAAAAGATTTGCGCGCCTTTGAACGATCCGTCGCCACCGATTATGACCAGTCCGTTGATTCCGTGGCTTTTTATATTTTTATACGCTTTTTTTCTTCCTTCAGGAGTGAGGAACTCTTTGCATCGGGCTGTTTTGAGGATGGTTCCACCACGCTGGATGATGTTGGCGACACTTCTGGATTCCAAACGCTGGATATCGTTATCAATCATGCCCGAGTAGCCCCGGGTTATTCCGTAAACCTCGAGCCCATGAAAAATACCTGTTCTGACAACCGCCCTGATACAGGCGTTCATTCCGGGAGCATCTCCGCCAGAAGTCAATACTCCTATTTTAGTTACTTTTTTTGCCATTTTTTCCGTTCTAGTCTAATTGGTTGTTAGGCAAGCAGGATAAGGGTGTTTTCAGCGGTGTAACGGTCGCAAATCTAACGATTTATGACCAAAGAATGAGGTTAAAAAATCTCATGCAATGCCTGGATAAACGGGGTGGGGGTGTATCCAAGCGACTTTCTGGCTTTTTCTATGCTGAACCCTGTTTTTTGGGGACGTTTACCAATTTGAGAAAATGTACTGGCATCCACGGGTTGGAGTAAATCCGTATTCAGTTGCAGATGATTCGCTACGCACAGTGCCATCTCGTAAGGGGTATATCGCTCCAATCCGGAAATATGAAAGATGCCCTGTGCTCCTTTTTCTGCTGCCAGCAGAATGCCGTTGACAAGATCGGGTATATACGTGGGTGTCCGGATTTGATCGTGGACCACCTGTAAGGGGTGATTGGCTTCTAGATTTTCCTTTACCCAATGAATAAAACTGCTACGGTTCATCGCGCCCTTTTTTCCGTATAACAATATTGTTCGGATGATGCACCAATGCAGTCCACTGTTCATCACATGCAGCTCAGCCAGTTCTTTTGTTTGTCCATAGTAATTGACGGGCGCTGTTTGATCAGTTTCTTTATACGGACCATCCTCCCCGCTGAATACAAAATCAGTTGACAGATAACAAAAACGTGCGTTGATTTCACCGGCTGCTTTTAATAAATGTTCTGTCCCTTCTACATTGACCTTAAAACAGATGCTTTTCTTTTGCTCGCATTCATCAACCTGCGTCATGGCTGCACCATGAATGATCAGATCCGGATGGAACGATTGGAACACGGATTCGACTTCCTGCACGTTGGTAATGTCCAGCGAACAATGCGTTACGCGATCATGAAAAAACGATAAGGGAAGACGGTTGGAACCTTTTGATGTGGCACAAACCGTATGATGGGAAACAGACAGCTGCTCAGTCAGCCAAGAGCCGACCATGCCATTGCAACCGGTCAGAAGGATTCTCATGGGTGAAACACTACTCCAAATGTACGCTTTCCCAGTTCACTTTGAATCGAAGAAACATATCCTCGGCATACCAGTTGTCTTTTCGTGTCTTTTTGATGACTTCCTTGTGCTCAATTTTTTTGTAGGCAAATTCCTGCATGGCCTCCATCGACTCCCACATGCTGAACGTCGCTTGCTTGACAAATGGAATTTCTCCAATTCCTACCGAATACTGTAGTCCTTGTGCGTGGTCCATTTTTTTTGCTACGATGGGGACTGCTTTCCAGAAGGCTATCAAGGAGCGCAACCGTATGGTGGCTCTTGTCAGAACAGCCACTCGATCGGTGGGCTGAAGTGAAAAGGTATGCGAAGGATGAAGAAAGGTGGTTCCATCCCAGCTGCCGTGCCCTTGCACGGGTGTAAGTCCAATGATACGGATGGAAACGCTGAACAGTTTTAGCCAGCCACGAATGAAAAATCCCAGAAGGGCAATACCGCGGTTATCTTCAGGATCCAGCCATTGTTGTTTTGCGAATACCATGATGGACCATTGTTGAAGATCGGGTGTCAAATCAAAAGTTCCATTTTTTCCGCATCCCATCAATTTATAAAATGTAATTTTTTTATTGAGGAAGAGGGGGATATGGAAAACCGCCATAGAGAGAAGACCAAGGAAAAAGAGCAATGTGGGATAGCGGACCACAACCAGCAAGCAGTGCAAGGGTTGTGCAGATGGATCCGGGTGAGTTAGAATTTGTTTTTCCACATCATGCTTTCAATCGGTCGATCAGGCTGACCGCTGTATTTGGCGTTGGATTTCTGATTGTACTTGGTTTTGATCTCGCCCTCTACAGGGAAATAGATCAATTGTCCAATCGGCATTCCGTGGTATACCTTTACCGGTTGCTTTACAGAAATTTCCAGGGTCCAATTGCCGCAAAAACCTACGTCGCCTTTACCGGCCGTTGCATGGATGTCGATGCCAAGTCGACCGGTTGACGATTTCCCTTCCAGAAAGGGCACATGCTCATGGGTCTCAGTATATTCCAGTGTAACGCCCAGATAGAAAATGTGTGGGTATAATACAAACCCATCATCTGGAATTTCAAAGTACTCTATTTGATTGTGTACTTTGGCATCCAGAATGTGATTTGTATACGTAGCCAGGTATTTCCCCAGGTGAACATCATACGAATTGCTTCCCAAGCATTCCTGATTGAAAGGAGCGATCTTGATGCTCCCTTTTTCCATTTCTTCTAAAATTCGCAGATCAGACAGTATCATTCTTTAATTTATTGGAGTCCCGAAATTCGCGATTGAGTCAGATCACAATGATAAAGTTTTTCCACATAATGTAAACAGACCACCGATATCCACTTATCTTTAAGCATGCCGGTTGTATGGACATCCCAATCCGATCAATTAAAAGTTGGCGTATGGATCCTTCGGGAACAGGAAGAAAATTTTCTTTCTTTATCCTGGATGATCGACCAGCAACTGCCTGCGGGTCGACGATTGCAGCAATTGGCCTGCAGGGCGCTGCTGAAGGAATTGGATCCTGATTTTCCATTCCAGTCGTACAGCCTTGATCCACATGGCAAACCCTATTTGACCAATGGGTATTGCCATTTCAATCTATCGCATACATCCGATGCTGTCGCGGCAGTTATATCGTATGATTCTTCCGTTGGAATTGACCTCGAACGAATCAATGACCGTGTTATTCGCGTGCAAAAAAAATTTCTAAATGCTCCAGAGTTGTGTTTCATCGAATCGCAGGATCCCGCTCATCAAACTTCTTTCAGCACACTTTTTTGGAGCATCAAAGAAGCGCTTTACAAGTGGTGGGGAAGGGGCGGATTGGACTTTAGTCGTGATATTCAGATTGATCCCTTTCAAGGATCTTTTCCGGATACACTGGACGTACGACTCACCCTAGTTCCTCAAATCCTGCTGAAAGTACACTGCATTCAACTGCACGGTAACTGGGTGACCTACATTCACAATGAGTTGCCTGCTATTTAAGCGATGCCTGAAGTTTTTCGTTCAGCGTCACGTAATCCGGATTTTTAGCCGCTTTCGCCAGATCCATTGATTTGGAAGAAGCAGACAGCGCATCAGATTTCTTACCCAGCAAGGAGAGACAACGCGCTTTTTGGTACCATACCCAGTAGGCATTGGGATTTTGAGCAGTGGCCTTGTCCAGCCATTCTGCAGCCTTATTCAAGTCCTTGTTGTTGTCCATATAATACATAGCGGCATTGTAGTAAGGACGGTTGTCTGCATTCATCAGGTTGTCAATCTGTGCCATGATTTTTGTATCCAGGTCGACCTTGATGGGAAACGTGATCATTGTTTTTTCCCAGCTGATGGCCACATCAATTGCATTGGCCCGTGTATTTTCAAATGCTATCGTGAAGGTTTCCGCTGCAGTTGAAATGCTTGTGGGTTTTACCTTGATGCGCACCACGTCCTGCTCTGGCTTGTATGCAGACGGCGATGTTACGTCCAGCTGCTTGGATAGGATCACTACCCATTCTGTTTTGCCGGGGATGGACAACAAGCCGTATTTTCCGGGTGCCACTTTTTTGTCCCCGATGATTACTTCATCTGAAAATGTTAGCGTAGTGGCATTGTTTGCTCCAGTGCGCCAAACGGCATCGAAAGGCACCAAATCGCCAAATATGGCTCTTCCTTTTGCATTGGGTCGTGAGTAAGACAGCTCAATGGTTCCCAGTCCAAATTCTTGCCTAACCGTTTGAGTAGTTGATGCAGGAGGAACCCGAAGCGTTTGTGCTCTAACTCCGTTCACTAGCAGGAGAAGGGCGAGCGCAGAAATGATCTTTTTCATATGTATGTTTTTAATTTAATTGTTTTTTCAATGTTGTATCAAACCAAAATGTTCCCAATGGCAGCCAGGCTGCAATAAATGCCTGTATAAACAGCTTAAATGGCCAATTGCATTCATGTTTTACATAATAGGCCATTCCAACATAGGCTACAAACAACGCGCCATGTACCCACCCTACATAGGTTACTGCCAACGGCTGCCCCAACATGTACTTTAAGGGCATCGCAACCAATAATAAAATCAAAAACGAAATCCCTTCGGCAATTCCAATTTTTCTTAACCGGTTGATTAGTGCATTGTTCATGGCTGCAAAAGTAAGGGGCTTTCTATTTTTTTCTTGAAAAACCTGGATGAAATCGATTCAAGGTATCCTTTAAAAAATTTCTGTCCAAATGCGTATATATTTCTGTGGTGGTGATGCTCTCGTGTCCCAGCATTTCCTGAACCGCACGCAAATCGGCACCGCCTTCCACCAAATGTGTCGCAAACGAATGCCGAAACGTGTGCGGGGAAATTGTTTTCTGGATGCCTGCTTTGAGTGACACCTGTTTGATGATGTAAAAAATCATCACCCGGGACATTCCGGATCCTCTTCTGTTGAGAAATACACTATCTTCTGAACCTTTTTTGATCGACTGCTGATTACGGAAATGCTGGACATAGAGCTGAATGTGTTGAATGGCTACCTGTCCTATGGGGACCAGTCGCTCTTTATCTCCTTTACCAATGACCCGGATAAAGCCAATTTCCAGATAGAGGTTGGACAGTTTGAGCTGGATCAGTTCACTTACCCGAAGGCCACAACTGTATAGAGTTTCCAATATGGCCCTGTTGCGCTGTCCTTCTGGTTCGCTGAGATCGATTGCAGCAAGCATGGATTCTATTTCCTCTACACTGAGGGTATCCGGCAGCGCCCGTTTTAATTTTGGAGCTTGCAGCAATGCAGTGGGATTGGTGGTTGAAATCCCTTCCTGCATGCAATAAGTATAAAAGGATTTTATTCCAGAAATGATTCGGGCCTGTGTGCGTTCGCTCAGTCCCATTCCGGCAATCCAATGAACAAACAATTGCAGGTCGTTGAGTGTAAGCTCTCCGGGAGCAAGGAGTTTATTGTTCAATTGTAAGTATTGGGTTAGTTTTTCCACATCTGCAGCATAGGAATCCTGCGTGTGTTCGGCCATTGATTTTTCCAGCCGCAAGTAAAGCGCGAATCCTTTTTTTGAACTCTCCCACATGAATTGAAAATAAACGATTAGTTGGGTGATTTGTGCTACTTTAGCGACTCAAATTTACATTTAATTACTGCCCTAAACAGCACCTATGTGGAGCAAGTCACGTTTTCGTAGCATGGTGAAAAAAAGATCCCGTTCCCTGCGCCTTTTTCTAACCCGATTGTCAAAGCAGCCGGTTCCAGGATTGGATAAGCTGATAGCAGAAATTGAAATAGAGGTCTGGAAGAAAACAGATTGTTTGAAATGTGCTGCCTGCTGCAAAGAAATGACACCCACGTATACAGCAGGGGATATGAAACGCATCGCAGGCCATTTTGAAATGACAGTAAACGAGATGAAATCAAAGTGGCTGAAATTGGAGAGCAACCGAGATTGGATCAACCGTTCTATACCCTGTCAATTCTTGAATCTGAAGACGAATAAATGTTCGATATATGCCATTCGTCCGCAAGACTGCAGTGTCTTTCCTCATTTGTCCAAAAAGAAGATGGTCGATTATATCCATGTACATCACCAAAATCTCACGATGTGCCCTGCAACCTATCAGATGGTTGAACAACTCCGCAAAACATTGGAAAACGGTTAAATCAGAACGGATATCCAATGGCAAACTGAAATACCGGGCGGCTCCACACCTTTCGCACAAACCACCCGCCCTCTGAAGCTGAGTAATACTTGAGTGCATTATTTGAGCCAGTATTGGACGGACCGTACCGGGGATCTTTTATGGGAAATCCCAGGTCAAAACGCAATAAGAAATAATTGAAATCCACACGAGCGCCAGCACCGCTTGCAATGGCCAGGTCTCTGCCTAATTTATCAAGCCGGAACCCTGCATTTTTCAGGGTCTGATCCAAATCGTTTCTGAACCAGATGTTTCCAATGTCGGTAAACACAGCACCCCTCATCCAAAACCCATAAAACGGAAATAAATTGAACCGGTACTCAAGATTCGCCTCCAACTGAATATCGGCGTATTTATCATTGAATTTCCCGTTGGCCACAGTATCGTAAAACAGATTGGACCCGATACCCAGTTTTCTGAGCGACCATCCCCGCATGCTGTTGGGTCCGCCTGCAGTATAACTTTTGAAAAAGGGTAGGGTAACCTGTCCCTTTCGGGATGCTGTAGAGAATGCATAGCCCATGCCTGCAAATGCCCGAAGATTCAAGCTGCTTTTTTTATAATTGATTACATGCTTGAATTCTGCGTCAATTTTGATGAAGCGATAGAGATTGCTCAAGTATTTCCCTGAACGCGTTTGTTTATAGAATAGGGCACCTGTCAACAAACCGCTTTCTTCGCCATACACCTTCAAGAAACTGATGTGCTTGGTTCCACCTGGATTGAGGTTACGATTGAATAAAAAGTTGCTACCGATAATCAAACCATTGTTATACGTGTACAGCAAAAGAGGGAAGTCCTTGATCGATTCAATGAATAGGCTGTCGGGGTTGAATTGCGTAAACTCCAGATTGATCGGTTTTACTTGCCAAGATGTATTGGGATTGGGTCTCCACTCATATCCAATTGATGTATTGAAGGAAGTGAGTTTAAAAAAACGAAACCGATCTATATAGGATACATCTGCGGAAACAACTGTTCGTGCTTGCTGGAACCTCGACTTCCAGCGATCTCCTATAGGGGCCAGCATCCAGGGGAAGGTCAGTCGATTGCTTAAACTAATTTCACCCGTCAGAATCTTCTTGAAATTATTGAACTCAATACCCGTCCTGAGGCTATTCTCCAACTGAATTGCACGCTTTCCAATATTTCGGTTACGCAAGGTGAAATTGTTGGCCAGGCCCACTCTTCCACTGCCCACTTGAATCATCTGTGACGAATTGATGATGCTGCTTCCTTCAAGATCGATGCTGAAAAATTGTCGTTTTGCGGGTTGCATCCTAAGCGTGTAGTTGATCAGCCTGCTGCTGTCAATGGACTCTGTCAACAAATTGATGTTTTGCCAAACGTCCATTTTATTGAAGTTGCCTATGGTCTTATTGTAGTCATCGCGCTTGAACAGGCTTCCAGGCACCATGCTGATATTGGATCGGATAAAGTTGGGGTGAAAAGTGTTGTGCAGAGAGATGATGGCGACGTCGGTATCTTGGGGTAGGCTGTCCACGGCAACCGAGTCTCGCTCTTCCGCCATCAGATCAGGTATGACCTTGATCTTACCGATGGTGTACTGAACAAGATGGGTAGTGTCCCGATTGGCTCTTAGTCCAAATTGTACGTGTATTCGCGGAATGCCCCACTGGTGCGTGAGTTCCTCTAGTCGAATGGCTAGTTCAAAGGGACTGATCGAGGCGTCCAGCAATGAAAGGGCATTGGTATCGATCTCTGCAATGACATCCTCTTTTGAGATTTTGTAATAACCGTTGTTCTGAAAAAGATCGGTGAGTCGACTGATTTCCGCATCTACCAACCGATAGTCCAATCCAGTCCCTTTTTTCACAAATGCTTTATCGAGAGCGGACACCGCTACAGCCGTCAAAGCCGTATCGCTGAAATCGTATACCACACTATCAATGGAATAAAGGGGACCTGTTTGTACAGTGTAGTGTGTAACCACCCGAACCTGATCTTTTTTTCGAACATGGGCCGTATCAAATGACACCCCATTTTTTCGATAGCCCAGACTGGCCATCAAATTGCGCATATTGATAGCGGATTGATTGGAGTAACTTCGCTGATAGGCTACTGGCTGGTCCAATATGGGCGAAGGAATGAACCATGGAAAATTGGGCCATGGTATTTTTGAGGCCATTCGGATCTGCGCACTGTCATCTATTTGCTCAGTGAGTAGATTTTTTACCGTTGTGCGAATCGACTTGTTTTCTTCACCCGTTATATTTATTGTATTTTCGAAAAAGAAGGGTCGTTCAGAGGGGTAGTTTCGGACCACAGTACAGGATGCATAGCAGAAAAGTATTCCGAGCGGACCAATAAGATGTCGAAAATACCTGAGAGCGATCATGAAGTAGATTAAAATTCAAAGGTGATCACACGATCAGTTGTCAAATATATTCAAAGTTTAGGCGACAAAAAAGCCAGAGAACAGGAAGGGCGGGTTGTTGTGGAAGGACCCAAAATCATTGCTGAACTATTAAAAGAGCAACCGGAAGCAGTCAAACACGTATACGCCACCAAAAAGTGGCTGAGTCAATTCGAACATACACTTCCTGCTTCTGCGGATGCGGAAGAAGTATCCGAACAGGAACTTTCCAGAATATCTTTTCTATCCAGTCCCTCAGACATACTGAGCCTGGTTGAATTGCCGCATCCTGAGCCTTTTAAGCCCAGCCCCCATGGGTTCACAATGCTTCTTGATCAGATCCAAGACCCCGGCAATCTTGGAACCATAATTCGGACAGGCGACTGGTTTGGGATCGGTCACATCATGTGTTCTCCGGATACGGCTGATGCCTTCAGCCCTAAAGTTGTGCAGGCTTCCATGGGTAGTGTGTTCCGCATCCAGGTTCACTACGCGGATTTAAGTCAAATCATCCAAGCCCATGATCGCATAACGGTATTTGCAGCCGTTTTAGACGGAAGGTCCATAGACGAAGTCAAACCGGTAACGCCTGGCTTTTTGATCATTGGAAATGAGTCAAAAGGGGTATCGGCTGAATTGAGAAAAGATGCTGTACAGGGAATTACCATACCCCGGCTTGGCGGTGCTGAATCGTTGAATGCTGCTGTGGCCACGGGGGTATTGCTATCATGGTTGACCCGGCCCGTTACCTGAACTGAAGTTGCCGGGAAACACTGATTTTTCGACTGATCAAAGAGGGGACCAATAAAAATAAAAAAGAAACAACTAGACTGCACACGCATATGAGCATCACCTGAACAGGATCAATCATTACCGGTGCAGTACTCACATAGTAGGATTCTTCGTTTAGCTGAATAAAGCCTGTCCATTGCTGCAAAAGACAAATTCCCAGTCCTACCAATAATCCAAGTCCAATTCCCAATGCATTGATCCAGCTGCCATAAAGTAAAAAAATCTGCTGAACAGGAGATTCTTTCATCCCCAAAGCTTTCAATACAGCAATCATATGGGTTCTTTCCAGCACAAGAATGATCAAACAGGTAATTAGGTTGATGAGTGCAACAATCGACATGACGATAATCAGGATATACCGATTGGTATCTTGCAGCCCCAGCCAATCAAAGATTTCAGGGGACAATTCCCGAAGGGTCAAGACGGTAAGTCCTGATGGAAGTAAAGGGAAAAGCGCCTCACTCGTTTGATCCATTTTTTTGGGATCCTTCAATGTGATTTCATATCCACTGATGAGGGACGTGTCCCATTTGTTGACGCGCTGAAGGAAGGAAAGAGATCCAATTGCATAAACCTGATCAAAAACATCTATTCCGGTTTTATATAAACCGCTCACTACAACTTTTCGTATGCGTGGGGCCGTACCATCTTCCTGTATGAATAGACAATAGAGACTGTCGTTTACGCCTATGTTCAGGCGGGATGCTGTAACCGAAGAAATCGCCAGTTCCAATCGGCTTGCAGCACTGTCAACAATTGGCCATTTTCCCGACACCAAAAATGGCGATAGGGTAGTTAAAGCAGCAAGGTCTTGCACCCCTTTAATTTGTACCCCTTCTAGTTCACTCCCAGACCTCAAGATGACCGATTGTGTTGCATAGGGACTGAACTGCAGGATGTCAGTATTTTGCTTTAACAGTTGTTCGAGGCTATCCGATCGCGAAATGAGTGTATTTTCAGCAATGGTAGATTTTACGGGTTCGAATCGCTGGATACGCAGGTGTCCTGAAAACCCAAATACTTTATCCGCTATGATCTGTTGAAAACCATTGATGAACGACATGGCAATTACCATAGCCGCTATACTGATGGCAGTAGCAGCAATTGAGATTCGCATGATCAAAACCGAAAAACTCTTTTTTTCAGTGCTGATGATACGGGCCACAATGGTAAAGGGAAGGTTCAACTCAGATGTTTTGTTAAAAATACAAATCAAATATTGATTAATTTACCCTCAAATGAATTTGACGGGTAAACGCCTCCTGCTGATCATGCTGTTCTTGGGAGCTACACGCTTCTGCTTTTCACAACGTGAACCGGATCAGGTATACATGTCCACAATCCGATCCGTTAAGCTCAATCCTCCCAATGATCCCATCGGATATCCCATCATTGCTCTCAATTCTGCCGATCAGCTTGAATTGAATTTTGATGATCTTTCTGCCGGAGTGAAAACCTATTTCTATAGCCTTACATTGTGCAATGCCGATTGGACGCCTGCACAAATGAATTATTTTGATTACATAAAAGGCTATTCGCAGGTTCGGATTTCGAATTTTAGAAATTCTTCTATTTCCCTTACCCGCTATACCCACTACCAGGCAACTTTGCCGGATCGCAGCTGCATGCCGTTTCGCTCAGGCAATTACCTCTTGAAGGTTTTTCTAAATGGGGATACTACCCGGCTGGCTTTTACACGCCGACTCATGGTAGTTGACCAGCGCCTCCCTGCCGCTGTAATCATCCAACAGCCGTTTGATCAGCAGCTTTTTTCCACCCATCAACGTCTTCGCATTACCCTGGATACAAAAAATGTTGATGTTCGTTACCCGCAACAACAATTGAAACTAATGGTCTTGCAGAACTACCGCTGGGATAATGCAGTAACACTGGATGCTCCAACATTCATGCGATCTGCACTGCTGGAATACAGCAATGAACAACAGCTGTCCTTTCCTGCGATGAAAGAGTTTCGCTGGCTCAACCTGAGAAGTTTTCGATTGCTTGGCGACCGGATACGCCGACAAGAAAATTCCGATAGCTCGTTCGTTCTTTTTGCCAAAGAAGACCTTCCCCGGTTGCCCCGTCAGTATTTCTATTATAAAGACATCAATGGAATGTGCATCTACGAGACAGTTGAGCGCATCAACCCATTCTGGAATGCTGATTATGCTCATGTTCATTTATCACTGCGCCCTCCTGAGGGTAAACCTTACGGTACAGCCGATGTAGTGGTCATGGGTGAGTTAACCCGATATGGCAAAGACCCCGCTGCGGTGATGAAATTCAATGCCGAAAAGGGAATGTATGAAACCGATCTATTTCTAAAGCAGGGATATTACGATTATGCATATGCGCTTCGTGTTGAGAACAATCACACCTACCTTTTTGATACCGCTCCCATTGAACAGAATGCATGGGAAACTGAAAATGCCTATTTACTACTGGTGTATTATCGGCCATTGGGCGGGCGTTACGATGAATTGATAGCCGTTCGTGCTGTTTCCAGTCAGATCAACCGATCACTTCAATGAATTTTGCTAACTTCGCGCCGGCAGGTCTTGCACGACCAGCTCCTGTTGAACTCCCCCAGGACCGGAAGGTAGCAAGGGTAGACGGTTGAGCGGTGCGATGCAAGTAACCTGCTTTTTTATTGTGAATAACTCCAAATCCATGTGTTCTTTGATTTGAGTACTTTCGACACCAAATCCATTTCAATGAAGTTTTTTATCGACACTGCCAACCTCTCTCACATTCAGGAAGCAGCAGACCTTGGAATTTTAGATGGCGTTACCACCAATCCTTCGCTCATGGCCAAAGAAGGCGTGAAGGGTAAAGACAATATTTTGAAGCACTATGAAGCCATTTGTCAGATTGTAGATGGAGATGTCAGTGCCGAAGTGTTATCCACTGACATGGATTCTATGATTGCTGAAGGAAAAGAATTGGCTGCCATCCACACCAATATTGTTGTGAAAGTGCCCATGATCAAAGATGGAGTCAAAGCCATAAAATGGTTTTCTGATAATGGAATACGAACCAATTGTACGTTGGTTTTCTCGGCCGGTCAGGCCATTCTTGCTGCAAAAGCAGGAGCAGCCTATGTTTCTCCGTTTATTGGGAGAATTGACGACAGCAGTTGGGATGGCATTGAACTCATTGGGCAAATCGCTCATATTTATTCCGTACAAGGTTTTTCAACTGAAATTCTTGCTGCATCCATCCGCAACCCACTTCATATTGTCCGTTCAGCAGAAGCAGGTGCCCACGTCTGTACCTGTCCCCTGGATTCTATTTTGGGACTGCTCAAGCATCCATTGACGGATATCGGGTTGGCAAAATTTTTGGAAGACGCAAAGAAAATGTAACCTAGAGGTTCCACCAATAATTGAACTTCAATACAACGGCTCTGTTTTTTACGTTGAAGGGTGAAGGGTAGTAATTATCGGTGTAGACAATAAACAGATCAGACGCCGGTTTGTATCTCCACTGCAGCCGTGAGTTGATGTTGAAATTTTTTTGCTGGTTGTTGTACTGCATGAATGTAGTAAAGAACAGTTTATCGGTGAATGTGATTTCTACCCGGGGACCAACCAGCCAAAATGTAGTCTTATTCCATGGACTCGGTAGCGATATATGATTCATGCTGGCTGCGATCGCTAGGCTGACAAAGGGTTGATAACGGTACCCCAATTCAGCACTGATGAACGTACGCTTGCCATTGTTGTAATATCCTCCCAATCGTGCTGAAAAACTGTAGGTGAACAGTTGCTGGGGTTTTGAATTGTACGTGGTACCTATGGCATTCCATTGATGGCGCGAGCCCCTGGCCAAGGTGTCTTTTCCAAAATTGGTAGGATCAAAGGGTTGCAATAGCCTGATGTTATCGGAAGAAACCCATTGCGTAAAAGTCGACTGATCGCGCATGGCCAATGTATAGGCCATATACGTTGTATTCTCAGTAAACCTGAACTGGTTATCATAGAAACTAAAGGATTCCAGTTTGATGGAATGAGAAGCAATTTTTGGATTTTTTACAAAAAACAAACGCGTGATGCCCGGTGATAATCTGAAATAATCTTTCCTTGGTACAAAACCAACATCTGCCGTATAATTCCTGCCAACATATTCTTGTTGCCAGCTGATTTGCCATTTTCTCGTGGAATATTGAAGAGTAGCCGCATGCACCCAATCTTCTTTGGATATGTTTCTGGAAAATGATTTCAACAAAATCGCTTTGCCTGTCCAATGGTTATTCGAAGATGCGAGGTTGTATTCAAGTCCAATGTTTCGGTTGTACGGATTGGTGAAATACTTGGGATCTTTTTCGTCGCTGCGCAACACCTGATCGCGATTGACAAAAATCATTCCAATGTTTGAGCGGGAAAATACCCTGCGTTGCAGTGCAAATACAGTGTAGTTCTGAGCAGCTGTTTGTGTATTCAATACCCGCTCTGTTTGCATATTCATGAATCCCATTCTCCAGTCTTTGTTGATCTTGCCGCTCAGCCGGGCGCCTGCTACGATGGGAGTGTTCAAGCCAATTCTCCTTGAGAAAAAAGGACGAATGGTCGAGTATCCAAAGTTATTCACCTGGTCACCATTTTCTATGAAAAATTGTCTTCGTTCAGGGAAGAAGAGTTCAAATCGATCCAGGTTGGTGACTTGTCGATCAACTTCCACCTGAGAGAAATCAGGGTTCAGCGTAAGGTCGAGATTCAGGGAAGACGTCACTGCTACTTTTGCATCCAATCCAACTTCGAATCGGTTCTTAGCTGGAGTTTTGGCTTCAAAATTTCTACTGGTGCCCGCCAATGCAAAGGGGATGAGCGAAACATTGGTGCCGGCATGCGGTGGCGGCTGATCCCAAATCAATTCACCGGTATAGGCCAGCGACGCAGTAGGAAATTGACGCGGTACGGGGGCCCAGCTTGACTTCTCAGCTTTTGAAATATCGAGTCGGCTAAAATTCACACCCCAGGTAGTAATACCTTTTTTGTATCGAATTGTTTTGAATGGAATGGAGGCCTCCCAAATCCATTTGTCCGGATAGCTTTTGACAATAGAATTCCACTTGTTGTCCCAATTCAAATCGGCTCTTCCACCATCATACAGCAATCCATCCCATTGTGCTCCCGCTGCGTTTGATCCAAATGTGAATCCATTGATCTGATCATCAAACGGATCGATGAACAACAAGAAATTATCATTTTTGCCAAAGTTAAAATCTCGTTTGAGGGATTCCACCATGAACTGCTGATCCTGATCCGTATAGCAGATGGCTATGATGTAAAGATGATTTTCGTCGTGGGTCATTTTTACTTCCGTCCTGACGAACGCACGACTGGTATCCATGGGAAGAACCATGTGAAAATCCGTCGCGGTTTGCGCAGCAGACCATGCTTCATCGATTTTCCCATCGACCTGAATAGGGGCAGGAGATTTTCCGATCCTGTATTTGAAAGAGGAATTTTTCTTTTGTCCCCAAACATTACCTGGGGCAAACAACAGTCCGATAACAATAAAGCGAAGGAAAAAAGACAACCTGTATGCGATTTCGTTCTGTTAAGCTACGGCTTTCTTGACCAAATCTGCCGCTTCACTCAAAAGAATAGCACTTTGAACCTTTAACCCGCTTTCGTCAATGAGCTTCTTTGCTTCAACAGCATTGGTGCCTTGGAGCCGCACAATGATGGGGATGGAAATATTGCCCAGATTTTTATAGGCTTCTATTACGCCTGACGCAACCCGGTCGCAGCGGACAATCCCTCCAAAAATATTGATCAGAATGGCTTTGACATTGGGGTCTTGAAGGATGATTTTGAAACCTGCTTCAACGGTTTGTGCATTTGCAGTACCCCCCACATCCAAAAAGTTCGCCGGCTCACCGCCACTCAGCTTGATCATATCCATGGTGGCCATTGCCAATCCTGCACCGTTGACCATGCAGCCGACATTGCCATCGAGTTTGACAAAATTTAGGTTGTACTTTCCGGCTTCCACTTCGGTAGGGTCTTCCTCGGTGAGATCCCGCAAGGCAGCAAGATCAGGATGCCTTCCAAGTGCATTCTCGTCCAGATTCATTTTGCAATCCACTGCAATGATCTTGTCGTCAGCCGCCTTGAACAACGGATTGATTTCAAGCATGGAGCAATCCAACCCAACATAAGCAGTGTAGAGCTGTGTTATGAATTTCACCATGTTTTTGAATGCATCGCCCGATAGACCCAAGTTGAATGCAATCTTTCTGGCCTGAAAGGGGAGAAGACCTCCTCCAGGATGTACCCATTCCCGAAATATTTTTTCTGGTGTATCATGGGCCACATCTTCAATATTCATCCCCCCTTCGGTGGAATACATGATCACGTTTTGTCCTTTGCTTCTGTCCAGCAGAATGGAGAGGTAAAATTCTTTTCGCTCGGAAGGACCATCATAATACATGTCCTGCGCAACGAGAATTTTATTCACCACTTTACCCGTTGGACCGGTTTGCAGGGTGACAAGGGTGCCGCCCAGAATTTTTTGTGCAAATTCCTTGATGTCATCTTCACTTTTTCCAACCTTGACGCCGTTGATGCCGGTTTCCTTTACAGTTCCTTTACCGCGGCCACCTGCATGAATCTGTGCTTTTACGACCGCAAACCTGCTTCCTGATTTTTCTTTAATGGAAGCGTACGCGGAAAGTGCCTCTTCCACAGTGGAACAGGCCTTTCCTTCCTGTACGGGAACATGGTAGCGTTGAAGCAATTCCTTGGCTTGGTATTCGTGCAGATTCATTCCTGAAAAGTTTGCGCAAATATACTACAGCAACATCAATCAATGTTGATTTTCAGGCCTCAGGCTTCTCACTGTTTTTCCGGCTTGCCACATTTCACTTTCCCTGAGTTCTTTGAGTTCTACTTCCAGCTTTTCGCGGTAATCGGGTTGTAAGTTGGAATCAATGCTGCGCTGACTTTCTTTGCCTGCCGCTACACTGTCGTATAATTCATTGAACACCGGCATGGTGGCATCCCTGAACTTCTTCCACCAATCCAATGCTCCGCGCTGAGCCGTTGTAGAACAGTTGGCATACATCCAGTCCATTCCGTTTTCTGCCACCAATGGCATGAGCGATTGGGTCAATTCCTCAACTGTTTCATTGAAGGCTTCAGAAGGAGAGTGTCCTCTTTCGCGCAATACCTGATACTGTGCGGCAAAAATTCCTTGAATGGCACCCATCAAGGTTCCCCGCTCGCCGGTTAAATCGCTGAATACTTCTTTTTTAAAGTCGGTCTCAAACAGATAGCCGCTGCCGATGGCAATTCCCAGCGCCACCACGCGTTCTTTTGCGCGACCTGTTGCATCCTGGAAAATGGCATAACTGGAATTCAATCCTCTGCCTTGTAAAAACATCCTTCTTAACGAAGTGCCCGATCCCTTCGGAGCAACCAGAAAAACATCTACGTCGGCTGGGGGAATGATCCCTGTTTGATGGTTATAGGTAATTCCGAATCCATGTGAAAAGTAAAGTGCTTTTCCAGGAGTCAGGTATTTTTTTACGGTTGGCCACAATTGAATTTGAGCAGCATCTGATAGCAAGTAGCAGATGATGGTGCCCCGTTGCAACGCTTCTTCAATTTCAAAAAGTGTTTCACCAGGGACGAAGCCATCAGAAACAGCTTTGTCCCATGTCTTGGAGTTTTTACGCTGACCAATGATCACATTGATGCCGTTCTCTTTTTGATTCAGCGCCTGACCGGGTCCCTGTACGCCGTACCCAATCACTGCCACGACTTCATTTTTCAATACCTCCTGTGCTTTTGCCAGGGGGAATTCATCACGCGTGACCACATTTTCCAGTGTGCCTCCAAAATTTAATTGTGCCATAAACTTGTTTTGTATTGTTTTAAAAGATTAAACGATGCTGGAGTTGGCTTCTTCCTCAGAAATGGGATCTTCGGAAATATGGGGAGCAGGTTCCACCTGTTCGAATTCCCGAAGTTTCTCGTGGAATCCTTTGCTGTCTTTGATAATCGCTACCCGTGCACTTCGGACAAATTCTATCAGTCCATAAGGTGCGAGTACCTCAATCAGTTTATCGGTTTCTTCGCGCTGACCGGTTGTTTCAAAAATGGTGTAGTCCTTTCGAATAGCCACTACACGCGCTCCATAGGTTCTGAGCAACCGTTCTACTTTCACTTTTTCAGCAATGATGTCCGTCGGCACCTTGTACAACGCAAGTTCCTGCCAGATGATATTGTCATTGGTATTGAAGTATACTTTGAGCACGTCCACCTGTTTTTCGATTTGGCGCACCACTTTCCTCACCATGACCTCGGTTTCATGGATCACAATATTGAACCGGTGAATGCCTTCTACTTCTGATGGAGAAGTATTCAGGCTTTCGATGTTGATTTTTCTGCGCGAAAAAATGATGGCAATGCGGTTGAGTAAGCCTACCTGGTTCTCGGCATATACGGTCAGTGTATATTCTTGTTTCATGTCGTTTATTTTAAGCGGACTTCGCTAACGCCACATCCCTGGGGCACCATAGGAAATACATTGTTCTCCTTGCCCACGTGTACCTCCAGCAGATAAGCACCATTGTGCTCAAGCATGGTTTTCAGTGCTGCAACAAGATCATCTCGTTGGCTGATGGAATTGCCTTCAATGCGATAGCCTTTTGCTACGGTTACGTAGTCGGGGCTATCGATATCCACAAATGAGTAGCGTTTTTCGTGAAAGAGTTGTTGCCATTGCCGCACCATTCCAAGAAAGTGGTTGTTGAGGATGAGAATTTTTATGTTGATGTTATTCTGCATGATGGTCCCCAATTCTTGAATGGTCATTTGGATCCCTCCATCGCCAATGATGGCAACAACCGTACGATCTGGAGCTCCGTATTTTGCTCCCATGGCGGCAGGAAGGGCAAATCCCATGGTGCCCAGTCCGCCCGATGTGATATTGCTTTTGCTTTCTGTGAATTTGGCATACCGGCAGGCCACCATCTGGTGCTGTCCTACATCGGTTACGATGATTGCATCACCACCGGTGAGTAAGTTGAGTTGGTGGATCACTTCTCCCATGGTCATGATATCAGAAGTCGGGTGAAGTTCCTGTTCAATCACCGCGTCTATTTCTTTTTCCATGCATTCGCTGAAGCGTGCAATCCAGGCAGAATGATTGTTTTTCTTTAACGCTGCGGTGATCAGCGGTAAGGTTTCTTTGCAGTCGCCCCAGACGGGAACATCTGCCTTGATATTTTTATCGATCTCTGCCGGATCAATGTCCAGGTGGATCACCTTTGCCTGCTTGGCATAGCGGTCTAACCGACCCGTCACGCGGTCATCGAAACGCATGCCCACGGCAATCAGCACGTCACACTCGTTGGTCATCACATTGGGCCCGTAATTACCGTGCATACCCAGCATGCCCACATTCAACGGATGATCGGTAGGCAGTGCGCTGAGACCGAGAATGGTCCAGGCTGCAGGCAGACCTGCTTTTTCAATGAAATCTTTGAATTCTTGCTCGGCCTTGCCAAGAATAACGCCTTGTCCAAAGATAACCAGCGGGCGTTCTGCTTTGTTGATCATGGACGCGGCAGCCTGAATGTATTCGTTGCGAACAATGGGAGTGGGGCGATAGCTTCGGATGTGGGTACACTTTTCATAGCCCGCGTACTGAAATTTTTGGATCTGTGCATTCTTGGTGATGTCAATCAGCACAGGGCCCGGTCTTCCGCTCCCGGCAATGTAATAGGCCTTGGCCATTACTTCTGGAATTTCAGTGGCGTCGGTTACCTGGTAGTTCCACTTGGTGGCCGGTGTGGTGATGTTGATGACATCGGTTTCCTGGAATGCGTCGGTTCCCAGCAAATGGGCAAACACCTGGCCTGTGATGCACACCAATGGGGTGGAGTCGATCAGCGCATCGGCCAGTCCGGTAACCAGGTTGGTGGCACCCGGACCACTGGTTGCAAAAACAGTCCCGATGTTTCCAGAGGATCGTGCATACCCTTGTGCCGCGTGAATACCACCTTGTTCGTGGCGAACCAGAACATGTTCCAGTTGATCGCGGTAGTCGTATAGCGCGTCATAGATGGGCATGATGGCACCACCGGGATAACCAAATATGGTTTTCACGCCTTCGGCGACCAATGCCTTCAATACGGCTTCACTTCCCGAGATTTCAATGGTTTCGGTGAGAGTGGTGGCTAATGCTGAGTTGAGTGTTTCTGTCTGCATGTGGTTTATTTGTCGGTGATACAGCCTTCCGCTGCTGTCGTCACGTATTTCGCATATTTATAGAGTATTCCTTTTTGAGCGGCAAGCAGCGGTTGTTTCCAGGCCGCTTTGCGGGCTTGAAGGGTGGGTTCATCGATGAGTACATTCATGGTGTTGTGTACAGCATCGATTTCAATCGTATCATTTTCTTCGATGATTGCGAGGTTGCCGCCATCGAATGCTTCAGGAGTAATGTGGCCCACCACAAATCCATGTGTGCCGCCGCTGAATCGGCCATCCGTGATCAGCGCAACATCTTTTCCTAATCCTGCTCCGATGATTGCAGAAGTGGGCTTCAGCATCTCGGGCATGCCTGGAGCTCCGCGTGGTCCCACATACCGAATCACCACTACGTCACCTTTTTTTACTCTTCCGCTGCTGATTCCTTCGATGAGTGCTTTTTCTCCATCAAATACCCGTGCAGGTCCCACAAAGCGTTCGCCTTCTTTGCCGCTGATCTTTGCTACACTGCCGCCTTGTGCAATATTTCCGTAGAGAATCTGCAGATGTCCGGTGGCTTTAATGGGGTTTTCCAACGGACGAATAATCGTTTGCTGGGAGAAGTCAATATCGGGAACGGTTGCAAGATTTTCCGCAACGGTTTTGCCTGTGACGGTCAAGCAAGAACCATCAATCAGTCCCTTCTGCATCAGGTACTTCATCACCAACGGCACGCCTCCAATATGATGCAGGTCTTCCATCAGGTATTTTCCAGAAGGTTTAAAATCGGCGATGACGGGGACCTTATTGCTCATGGCTTGCACGTCGTCTTGTGTCAACACAATGCCTACGCTGTGCGCCATGGCAATGAGGTGCAATACAGCATTGGTGGAACCTCCCATCGCCACAATAATGGCCAGGGCGTTATCGAATGCCTTTCGGGTCATGATATCGGAAGGCTTGATATCTTTTTCGAGCAACACCCGAATCGCTTTTCCGGCTTCAGCACATTCTTTCTTTTTTGCTTCACTTAGCGCAGGATTGGAAGAAGAATAAGGAAGGCTCATGCCAAGTGCTTCAATGGCAGACGACATGGTATTGGCGGTGTACATGCCTCCGCAGGCACCGGCGCCAGGGCACGAATGTTTGACGATGCCTTTGAAGTCTGCTTCATCCAACTGGCCTGCAATTTTTTTGCCCAATGCTTCAAATGCCGAAACAATATTGAGGTCTTCTCCTTTGTAATGACCCGGAGCAATGGTGCCGCCATAGACCATGATGGATGGCCGGTTCAACCGCCCCATCGCCATGATTGAACCCGGCATGTTTTTATCACATCCAGGAACGGTAATCAACGCATCATAGTATTGCGCTCCGCATACTGTCTCAATGGAATCTGCGATGATGTCCCTGCTCACCAATGAATACCGCATGCCATCGGTTCCATTGGACATGCCATCGCTTACGCCAATGGTATTGAAAATCAATCCCACCAAATCATTCTCCCATACTCCTTTTTTAATGATGGCCGATAATTCATTGAGGTGCATGTTGCACGTATTGCCGTCATAGCCCATGCTCGCAATACCCACCTGTGCTTTTGCCAGATCATCATCGGTCAGCCCAATGCCATAGAACATCGCCTGGGCTGCAGGTTGTGTGGGATCTTGCGTTATGGTTTTGCTGTATGCATTCAATTCCATGGTGTACAATTAAATAATGGTGGATTTTCTCATTTGGATATTCGCTCTGTTGACGGCATCATCAACGCGGTTGAGGATAAAGTCGCACAGCAATTCTCCAATGGTAGAAGTAAAATAAAAATTGACCGGGTCAATGTCCTTGGTAACGAATCCATGTTGAATGGACCAGTCGACTGCCTCTTTAATGTTCTGTGCTTCTTCTTTTAATCCAAGGCTCTCCAGCATCAGGGCAGAAGAAAGAATGGACCCAATGGGATTGGCAATGTCTTTGCCTGCTGCTTGCGGATACGAGCCATGTATGGGTTCGAATACAGAAGTGCCGGAGCCGATGGATGCAGAAGGAAGCAATCCCAGCGAACCCGCCAATACACTGGCTTCATCACTGAGGATATCGCCAAACATGTTTTCCGTAAGGATCACATCGAATTGAGCCGGATGAAGGATCAATTGCATGGCTGCGTTGTCTACAAACATGAATTCAGTCTGCACTTCAGGAAATGCATGGGATAGTTCTGAAATAGTTTTTCTCCAGAGCCGGGATGTTTCCAGGACATTGGCTTTGTCGACCAGACAAAGTCGTTTTTTCCGGCGCATGGCATGTTCAAAGGCAAGGGTTCCAACGCGTGTAATTTCATCTACTGAATACGTGCAGGTGTCTACGGCCCACTGTCCATCGGCGCTCAATTTTTTTTCACCGAAATAAATCCCTCCAGTGAGCTCCCGGTAAATGATCAGATCTGTATTGTTTAGCCGGGTTGATTTTATGGGCGAAAGGTGATGAAGAGAAGGATAGGTTTGGACAGGGCGAATGTTGGCGAACAATCCCAGCTCCTTTCGCATGCTCAACAAGCCCTGTTCTGGTCGAACTTTTGCCAGTGGATCGTTGTCAAATGCGGGATCGCCCACTGCGCCAAACAGCACGGCATCACTGCTTCTGCACAGTTCCAGTGTTTCTTCCGGAAGGGGAGAGCCGGTAGCATGTATGGCGACAGCACCTATTTGTCCGTGCTTGTACTCCAAGTGATGATCAAATTTTTTTGCAATGGTGTCCAGTACCAGCAAGGATTGATGGATGACTTCTGGGCCGATGCCATCTCCTGGTAGAACTGCTATGGTAAGGGTGGGCATGAACTCAGTTGTTTAGGTTGTGAGCGAGTTGGTGAAGATCGGTATCCTGTACTTCTTTCAATGCATCGGCTAAATTCAAAAACCGTGTATACAGCTCATCAATTTCATTGCGGTTGAAATCAAATCCTAAATTTTTGAAACGATAGGCCAGGGCAGAGCGTCCGCTGCGTGCGGTCAACACAATTTTTGAATGCGCAGCACCTACTTCTTCGGGTCGGATGATTTCATAGGTCTGGGAGTCTTTCAAAAATCCATCTTGATGGATACCGGATGAATGTGAAAAAGCGTTTGCACCCACGATGGCCTTATTGGGTTGAACCGGCATGCGCATGGTTTCGGAGACCAGTTGACTGATGGGGTTCAGTTGTTCGGCACGAATGCCGGTGTCCAATCCCAAGTGGCCATGCTGGCGCATCACCATCACTACTTCCTCAAGCGAAGTATTGCCCGCTCGTTCTCCCAATCCATTCACCGTGCATTCTATTTGTCCCGCACCATGGATGGCTCCATAAATAGAGTTGGCTGTCGCCAATCCCAAATCATTGTGGCAGTGACAGGATAATACAGCCTTGTCCACATTGGGCACGTGATTCATCAGGTAGGCAATTTTTTCTCCATATTGGGTGGGCAGACAATACCCGGTGGTGTCGGGGATGTTGACCGTAGTGGCTCCAGCTTTGATGACGGCTTCTACCACACGGGCCAAATATTCATTGTCAGTCCTTCCTGCATCTTCCGCGTAAAATTCTACATCATCGGTGTACTTACGGGCCCATTTTACTGCTTGAATGGCCCGTTCCAGAATATCTTCCCGGTTGCTCTTGAATTTGCTTTTGATATGGGAATCGGAGGTTCCAATTCCGGTGTGTATCCGACCCCTGGCGGCATGCTTGAGGGCTTCGCCTGCTGCCTCTATGTCTTTTTCTACCGCCCTGCTCAATCCGCAAACAGTTGCCCGCTTGATGATCTTGGAAATTTCGGAAACCGATTCAAAATCACCGGGACTTGAAATCGGAAAACCTGCCTCAATAATGTCTACCCCCAATTCTTCCAACGCCAGTGCCAGCTCAATCTTTTCGCTTGTATTCAGCTTGCAGCCGGGTACTTGTTCACCATCGCGCAGGGTAGTATCAAATATGAGAATCCTTCTTCCCATGTGGTTGTTGTTTATAAGTTGTGGATAGCGGGGCTAAGCGACCGTCTGCTAATTTAAACGATAAAATCTCGTTTTTGGAACAAAATCATTTTAAAATTACGATGTATAAACTTAAATAGAGATCAAAAATTATCTGTATATCAATATTTATAATAAATTTATACTACGATGTCCAAAACAATAAAAAGCGATACATTTCAACTGGTAAAAGCGCTGGATAAGGGGGAGAAGCGAAATTTCAAGCTCTTTATGGGGAGGGTAGCGGCATCAAAAGATTTAAAAGTCGTTACCCTTTTTGATGCAATGGACCGGATGGAGACCTATGATGAAAGGGTTCTGCTTCAGCGCCACCCTGAACTAAAAAAGCATCAGCTTTCCAATTTGAAAGCGCATTTGTACCGTCAAGTTCTCGCCAGTTTGCGGATGATGCGCAACGAGCAGGCGATTGATATGCAGTTGCACGAGCAGTTGGATCAAGCGAGAATATTGTACAACAAGGGACTGTATCGGCAGAGTTTAAAAGTTCTCGAGAAGGCCAAACAGCGCTCACGGGAGTACAACCAAATTACCTTTTGGATGCAGGCTCTTTTTCTGGAAAAGAAAATAGAAACCTTGCACATCACGCGGAGTTTTGATGATCGGGCAGAGGTGTTGGCCGAAGAAGTTGTTGAACTCAATGACCGGCTGACGAAAGTGGGACAACTCAGCAACCTCGCGCTTCAGCTGTATGGTTGGTACATCAAAAATGGACACGTTCGGGATGAACGCGATGTGCTGGCCGTGAAAGCGTTTTATCAAGCGCATCTTCCTGAACGCGCAATTGAAGCAGAAGGATTTTATGAACGCTTGTATCTCTACCAAAGTCAAGCCTGGTACGGGTTTATCCTGCAAGACTTCCTTGTGTATTATCGGAATTGTCAGCGGTGGGTAGATTTATTCGAGCGTGAGCCACAGATGATTCGTGCAGAGCCCCAACACTTCATCAAGGGAATGCACAACATCCTCAATGCACATTTTCTGCTGCGCAACGACAAGAAATTTTTACACGAAAAAAATCGATTCGAAGCATTTTCCAATTCTGCAGAAGGGAAGGCCACCATCAATTCACGCGTGCAGTGTTTTGTGTACTTATACCTGGCTAAATTGAACCGTCATTTTTTAGCAGGTAGTTTTTCTGAGGGACTCACACTGGTGCCCGTGATTGAAGAAGGTCTGAAAAAATTTGCACTGCACATCGATCGTCACCGCACCCTGGTTTTTTACTACAAAATTGCCTGTCTGTTTTTTGGATGCGGGGATTACAACCAAGCCATCACCTACCTGAACAAGATCATCCACTGGAATGCCGATCTGCGATCGGATTTACAGTGTTACGCGCGAATGCTCCACCTGATCGCCCATTTTGAACTGGGGAATAACTCCATCATCGAGCACCAGCTCAAATCTCTGTACCGGTTCATGTCCAAAATGGAAAACCTCAGTACGGTGGAACTGCGCATTTTTGATTTTCTTCGAAATGCCATTGGTATGTCGCGCGCCCGCGCCCGCTCAGCGTTTCAGCAATTGCATGAGCAACTCAAAGAACTGGAAGGTCGGCCTACCGAAAGCCGCTCGTTCATGTATTTGGACATCGTTTCCTGGTTGGAAAGCAAGATCCGAAAAGTGCCGGTTCAGACGGTCATTGCTGATCGCTACCGGTCCCGCAGCCATGCCGCATGAACCCATGGATTTTCGCCCATTTTTCACGATAATTTTTATTGCTAATTCACCCCTTTTAGCTACCTTTGCCATCCTTAAATTTGGCATGCCCGCACCTCTACACGTTCATATCCTTGTAAATTATTGATTATCAATAAATTACACGTGGAACACGCTTCCACGGTGAATCTGTCGTGCGATCGTTTGACCATCAAAAGAAAACAGCGCTATGGCAATCAAAAAAGACAATCGTCCAAAATCGAGTTTTTCCAAGATCACCATCAGTCTCGCTTCACCCGATTCCATCCTCGACCGTTCCTATGGCGAGGTGCTGAAGCCGGAGACCATCAACTACCGAACCTACAAGCCCGAGCGTGACGGGTTATTTTGTGAAAAAATATTTGGTCCCGTAAAGGACTACGAGTGTGCTTGTGGAAAGTACAAGCGGATCCGTTACAAGGGGATTGTGTGCGACCGGTGCGGTGTGGAAGTGACCGAAAAGAAAGTGCGCCGTGAGCGCATGGGCCACATCAAACTGGTGGTTCCCGTGGTGCACATTTGGTATTTCAAGAGCCTGCCCAACAAAATCGGATACCTGCTGGGCATCAGTTCCAAAAAATTGGAAAGCATCATCTACTATGAGCGTTTCGTGGTGATCCAACCGGGCATCATGGAAGAGAAAGGAATGAAGCAAGGCGACTTATTGCAAGAAGAAGAGTACCTCAATCTGCTGGATACGTTACCGAAAGAGAATCAGTACCTGCCCGATGAAGATCCCAAAAAATTCATTGCCAAGATGGGTGCGGAAGCGGTTCATGATTTATTGGGCCGAATTGAACTTGATTCGTTGAGCTTCACATTGAGAAATGCAGCAGCCAATGAAACGTCTCAGCAACGTAAGGCCGATGCACTCAAGCGTTTGAGTGTGGTAGAGTCCTTCCGCGATGCCAATACACGCATCAATAACCGTCCCGAGTGGATGGTCATGCAATACATCCCGGTCATACCACCGGAACTTCGTCCGCTGGTGCCTCTGGATGGAGGTCGATTCGCCTCATCTGATCTCAACGATCTGTATCGCCGTGTGATCATTCGCAACAACCGCTTGAAGCGCTTGCTTGAAATCAAGGCACCTGAAGTGATCTTGCGCAACGAAAAGCGGATGCTGCAGGAAGCCATCGACTCACTTTTTGACAACAGCCGCAAATCCAATGCGGTCAAGGCGGAAGGCGGTCGTGCTTTGAAATCTTTGAGCGACGTATTGAAAGGAAAGCAAGGTCGTTTCCGTCAGAACCTCTTGGGTAAGCGGGTCGACTATTCCGGTCGTTCAGTAATCGTGGTAGGTCCTGAACTCAAACTGCACGAATGCGGACTTCCCAAAGACATGGCTGCAGAATTGTTCAAGCCATTCATCATTCGCAAACTCATTGAAAGAGGAATTGTCAAAACGGTTAAGTCCGCTCGCAAGCTGGTTGATAAAAAAGAAGCCATCGTGTGGGACATCCTTGAAAATATTTTGAAAGGGCATCCCGTTATGCTAAACCGTGCCCCAACGCTTCACCGGTTATCCATTCAGGCATTTCAGCCTAAACTGGTGGAAGGAAAAGCTATTCAGCTGCATCCTCTGGTCTGTTCTGCCTTCAACGCCGACTTCGACGGCGACCAGATGGCGGTACACGTGCCCCTGGGCCATGGCGCTATTTTGGAAGCACAATTGCTAATGCTGGCCTCTCATAATATCTTGAACCCACAAAATGGAACACCCATTACCCTTCCTTCACAGGACATGGTCTTGGGTCTGTACTATATTACCAAAGGAAAGCGCAACCTGACCAATGATCCTGTAAAAGGTGAAGGCATGAAGTTTTACAGCGCTGAAGAAGCCATCATCGCTTACAATGAAGGGAAGGTCGATTTGCACGCTTTTGTGAAAATCAAGGTAAATGTCAGAACTGAAGTGGGCGAGCTCGAAAACAAGCTCATTGAAACAACAGTTGGTCGTATTCTCTTCAACCAGGCCGTTCCTGCTGAAGTAGGATATGTGAATGCACTGCTCACCAAGAAAAGTTTGCGCGAGATCATTGGTCAAATCATCAAGATCACCAACGTTCCGACCACGGCTAAATTCCTGGACGCAATCAAAGAACTTGGATTCCGTATGGCATTCAAGGGAGGTCTCTCGTTCAACATTCAGGATCTGGTGCTCGATATTCCACGTGAGGAAATGCTTGAGCAGGCAACTGGAGAAGTGGATGAAGTGTGGGAGAACTACAATATGGGATTGATCACCAACAATGAACGCTACAACCAAATCATCGATATCTGGTCGCGCGTGGACACCAAGATCACGGAAACTCTCATCCGTGCAATGGCCAGCGATAAGCAAGGATTCAATTCAGTGTACATGATGTTGGACTCTGGCGCAAGGGGAAGCAAGCAGCAGGTAAAACAGCTGGCCGGCCTCCGGGGTCTGATGGCAAAGCCCAGGAAGAGTGGTTCTACCGGTTCTGAGATCATTGAGAACCCCATCCTTTCCAACTTTAAAGAAGGTCTTAGCGTATTGGAATACTTCATCTCTACACACGGTGCACGAAAAGGTCTTGCCGATACGGCACTCAAAACAGCGGACGCAGGGTATCTGACCCGTCGTTTGGTTGACGTTGCACAGGATGTCATCATCGCTGAAGAAGATTGCGGTACCCTCCGGGGAATTGCCACCAGCGCGTTGAAGGACAACGAAGACATTGTAGAGCCATTGTTCGATCGCATACTGGGACGTACCTCTCTCCATGATGTATACGACCCGCAAACCGATACTTTATTGGTGAGCGCAGGTCAGCACATCGATGAAGACACCGCGAAAAAGATCGAGGATTCAGGCATTGAAACCATCGAGATACGCTCGGTTCTCACCTGCGAAAGCAAGCGAGGCTGTTGTGTGAAGTGCTATGGCGTGAATCTGGCAACTGGAAACATCGCCCAGAGAGGAGATGCAGTCGGCATCATTGCCGCTCAATCCATTGGTGAGCCGGGTACCCAGTTGACCCTGCGTACCTTCCACGTAGGTGGTGTAGCCGGTTCTGCATCCGTAGAATCGCATTTGGTTGCCAAATTTGACGGCACGGTGCAGTTTGATGGATTGCGTACGGTTAAAGCAAAGAACAGTGAAAGAAAAGATGTGGAAGTTGTAATCGGACGAACAGCCGAGATGCGCATCATGGACCTCAAGAACGATCGAGTACTCATCACCAATAACGTTCCTTACGGTTCTATTTTGGCAGTGGCAGAAGGAAAGAAAGTTGCAAAAGGAGATGTCATCTGCAGTTGGGATCCGTTCAACAATGTTATTGTGGCAGAGATCGCCGGTAAAGTGGCCTTTGAAAATGTCATCGATGGCGTAACCTACCGCGAAGAGGCCGATGAACAAACAGGCCACAGAGAGAAAGTGGTGATTGAATCCAAGGATAAAACCAAGATTCCTTCGGTCAAGATCAAAAGTTCAAAAGATGAAAAGACCTACAACCTGCCGGTCGGTTCACATATTGTAGTAGAGGAGGGCGATGACGCCAATGCTGGCCAGGTGCTGGTGAAGATTCCACGTATTTTGGGTAAGCTTCGTGATATTACCGGTGGTCTGCCAAGGGTAACCGAACTCTTTGAGGCCCGTAATCCAGGCAATCCAGCTGTCGTATCCGAAATCGATGGTGTGGTGAGTTTTGGCGCCATCAAGCGCGGTAACCGGGAGATCAGTGTTGAAGCCAAAGACGGAGTGATCAAAAAATACCTCGTTACGCTGACCCGTCAGATCCTTGTACAGGATGGTGATTTTATGAAGGCCGGTACTCCGCTTTCCGACGGACAAGTAGCGCCTGGTGATATTCTTTCGATCAAGGGTCCATTTGCCGTTCAGGAATATGTAGTGAACGAAATTCAGGAAGTGTACCGCTTGCAAGGGGTGAAGATCAACGACAAGCACATTGAAGTGATCGTTCGACAAATGATGCGCAAGGTGGAAATTCTGGATCCGGGAGATACCCGCTTCCTGGAAGGTGACCTGGAAGATCGTTATGACTTCAACATCGAGAACGATTGGATATATGATAAGAAAGTGGTCATGGATCATGGCGACTCAGAAACATTGAAAACAGGACAGATAGCAAGCCTCCGTGAAATCCGTGAAGAAAATTCTGTATTGCGCAGAGCCGATAAAAAACTCATTGAATTCAGGGACGCACATCCTGCGACATCACATCCTGTACTCTTGGGTATCACCAAGGCTTCACTTGGAACACAGAGCTGGATTTCAGCAGCTTCATTCCAGGAAACAACCAAGGTGCTTTCATCCGCAGCGATCCAGGGTAAATCCGACGATATGCTCGGTTTGAAGGAAAATGTCATCACCGGCCACCACATCCCCGCTGGAACAGGCCTCCGTGACTACGAGAACCTGATCGTTGGAAGCAAAGAAGAATATGAACTCCTGCAGACGACGCGCGAGGTGATGAGCTTTGACGAGGAGGAATAATCCATTTAAACTCCACGTATGAACCAAAAAGCAATCAACATCATCCTTGCAGCCGGCATTGCTGTAGCACTCTTTCTTCAGCTGCGTCCAGGCGCAGCCGCTCCGTCTTCTTCTGCAAGTCCTGCTGCGCCGCACGCAGTTAAGCTGGGCTATGTCGACCTCGACTCGGTACAGGAGAACTATCTTCTTTACAAAGAGAAAATGGATCTCTTTGAAAAAAAGAAAGAGGATGCTGACCGCAACCTCAATGCTGCCTTCCAAAAAATCGAAAACGAACGCATTGCATTTGCAAAGCGCGGAGAATCGATAACACAAGCCGAGTTTGAAAATTTTCAGCGTTCCTATCAAACCAAAATGCAGAACCTGGAAGAGCAAAAGCGAGTGCTGGAGGGACAAATCGCGGAAGAAGGTGAGAATACCCTTAACGAACTCCGTTCCACCATTAATGAATTTCTGAAGGAATACAACACAACAAAAGGATATACCTATATCTTTTCGTATTCTGCTTCCCTGAGCATGCTGTTTTACAAGGATAGTGCAACCAACATCACCGATGAGGTGGTAGCGGGACTCAATGCTTCGTACAACAAATCCAAAAAGGGAAAGTAAAATACCCGTTGAAATGCTTAATTTAAATCCCGGTAAACTACCGGGATTTTTTATTTAATGTCACAGTATGTCAGATCAACAAGCGTTTAAGCCCAGCCTTGGATTGCTGGATGCCACCATGATCGTTGCAGGATCCATGATCGGTTCCGGCATTTTCATTGTGAGTGCAGATATTGTTCGCCATGTAGGCAGCCCCGGATGGCTGATTGCCGTATGGGCCATTACCGGATTCATGACCCTCAGCGCAGCGTTGAGCTATGGGGAATTGAGCGGAATGTTTCCCAAAGCCGGTGGACAATACGTCTACCTGAAAGAGGCGTACAATCCCCTGATCGGCTTCCTGTACGGGTGGAGTTTCTTCTCGGTCATACAGACCGGTACCATCGCTGCAGTAGGAGTGGCATTTGCTAAGTTTGCCGGCTATTTTATTCCATCACTCAATATGGTGGATGAAAACGCGCTGCTTAACCTGGGATTTGTAAAAATCTATCCCGCTCAACTCTTGGCCATTTTTTTAGTCATCCTCCTGACCTACATCAATACCAAGGGTATTCGGGAAGGGAAGCTGATTCAAACCACGTTCACGGTTTCAAAACTGTTGGCGCTCTTTGGACTTATTGTGTGTGGATTTTTATTTGTCGACCTGAATCACTGGAGCGATAATTGGTCGAAAGGCTTCATTTCCCAATCGGCTATCATTGATGCAAACGGTAACATTACCTGGAATGCCATTGGAGGGATTACACTGCTCGGCGCAATTGCTGCATCCATGACAGGCTCCATATTCAGCAGCGATGCCTGGAACAATGTCACCTTCATTGCAGGTGAAATCAAAAATCCTAAACGGAACATCGGACTGAGTTTATTTTTGGGAACATTGTTGGTAACCCTTATCTATGTTGCTACCAACCTCATGTATCTCTATGTCATTCCTTTTGATAAAATCGCTCAGCCGGAAGAAGACCGGTTGGCCGTTGCTGCAGCCAGCATCATTTTTGGTGCTGCCGGGCGATCCATTATCGCGATCCTGATCATGGTCTCCACCTTTGGCTGCCTGAATGGGTTGGTCTTGGCCGGAGCACGCGTGTATTATACGATGGCGCAGGACGGATTATTTTTTAAAAAGGCAGGCGTGCTGAATCAAAATGCTGTTCCGCAATGGGCGTTGTGGAGCCAGGCCGTTGTTGGTTCAATATTGTGCTTGAGTGGAAAATACGGACAGCTCCTGGACATGGTCTCCTTTGTAGTAGTGATCTTCTATGTATTGACCATCATCGGCATCTTTATCCTGCGGCGCAAACGACCAGATGTGGAACGTCCCTATAAAGCCTTTGGATATCCTCTGTTGCCCTTGGTGTACATCGCCATGGGACTAACCTTCTGTGGACTCTTAATTGTATTCAAACCCGAATACACATGGCCGGGACTGATCATCACCCTCTTGGGAATACCCCTCTATTTCTTTGCACTCAAAACCAATCGGTCCTGAATGCACCTGTCGGTTGTCATAGTAGCCGGAGGATCTGGAACACGAATGGGTAACGAATTGCCCAAGCAATTCCTCTCCCTATCCGGTACTCCCATATTGATACGGACGATTGCTGCTTTTCGTTCTGCTTTGCCGGAGGCTACCATTCGGGTAGTCCTGCCTCCATCGCATCAGGAACTGGCAACGGAAATGCTTCGCGAACACGATCTCCTGCATGCAGTCGCATTAACAGAGGGAGGAACAACCCGATTTGAATCCGTAAAAAACGGAATCTTTCAATGCGACCATCCTTCGTTGATTCTGGTGCACGATGCAGTCCGTTGCCTGGTCTCGCCGCAACTGATTCAACGATGTGTAGCACACGCGATTCAGCAGGGTACCGCGATTCCGGTTGTAGCGGTGCGCGACAGCATGCGCAAAGTGGTCGACAACCGATCCGAAGTTGTTTCCCGCGAGGGGATGTATAGCGTGCAAACGCCTCAGGTATTTTCTTCCGCGACCTTGCGTGCTGCATTCCATCAGCCGTACCGACAAGCATTCACGGATGAAGCCAGTGTTGTTGAAGCAGCTGGACATGAAGTATCTCTTGTCGAAGGAGAACACCGCAATATCAAAATCACGTTTCCGGAAGATCTTATCGTAGCAACGTGCATGCTGCAAAATTCCGTTGATTAGTGCCCGGCAGTTCGAATACTGGTTGATCCAATTTTTTCAAGGATGTGGTGAGCGACTTCCATAGCGGCCAATCCGTCGTGTTCCGATACCACAGTTGGCGTGTTGAGGAGAATTGCATCCCGAAACGCTTTTAATTCTGTTCGAATCGCATTCTCTTGAATAATTTCCGGATATTCTACCGCGATCGTCTTTGCACCGTGCTGCGTATCGATATCAAAACTGAACAAATGCTCATCATCTTGGGCTTTTAATTTGATGAGTTCTGTCTTTTTCTCCAGTAGATCCATCCCGATATAGGCGTCTTTTTGAAAGAGTCGAATCTTCCTCATTTTCTTCATCGAAATGCGCGAAGAAGTCAGATTGGCGACGCATCCGTTTTGAAATTCTATCCGAACGTTTGCAATGTCCGGGGTGTCGGTCAGCACGGAAACGCCACTGGCATGAATATTTTTAATGGAACTCTTTACAATGTGCAGAATGATGTCGATATCGTGAATCATCAGGTCCAGAATCACGCTGACTTCTGTGCCCCGTGGATTGAATTGTGCTAACCGGTGCACTTCGATGAACATGGGCTCCAGTTGTTTTCCCTGAAGGGCAAGAAAAGCAGGATTGAATCGCTCTACATGCCCGACCTGGAATTTGACTTTTGCCTCACCCACCAGTTTTATTAATTGGGCAGCTTCTTCCATAGAATGGGCCAATGGCTTCTCCACGAATACATGCTTGCTTTTTCGAAGTGCTGCTTCACAAATTGGGAAATGAAACTGCGTTGGGGTGACTACATCAATTGCGTCCGATGCATCGATGAGTGCATCCCTGCTGGAAAACCGGGTTAAACCATACTCTTGAGCTGCATGCGCTGCTGCGCTGTCATCTGGATCGTGAAAGCCGACCAACTCAACGCTTTCCAGTGCCTTCCAGTTCTGGACGTGAAACTTTCCAAGATGGCCTACGCCGAAAATCCCGATCTTTAACATGGTTGCAAAGGTATATATTTTGCTATTCTCTCAGGATGCATCAGTTTTGCAGCGCAGCGTAAAGTATGTCAAAGATTATCATTACAGTCGACGGATGGTCCTCTTGTGGTAAAAGCACCATGGCGCGTCAATTGGCCAAGCGCCTCAACTACATCTTCATTGATTCTGGTGCCATGTACCGGGCCATCACCTTGTATTTCTTGAGAAACAATATCGCATTGAATGACCGCGAACAGGTGAAAAAGGCCATGGAGTCGATCGAGCTTGACTTTCATTTGAACCCTGAATCAGGAAACAATGAAATCTGGATGAACGGCGAATGGGTGGAGCCCTATATCCGTGAAATGTCAGTGGCACAAAAGGTCAGTGAAGTCGCCGCCATCAAGGAAGTGCGGGAGTTTGCTGTTCGCCAGCAGCAGCGCATTGGCGCTCAAAAAGGAATCGTCATGGATGGTCGGGACATCGGTACGGTAGTGTTTCCCGCTGCCGAACTCAAGATCTTCATGACGGCAGATGTGGATATGCGGGTGGATCGCCGCTTCCGCGAACTAGCACAAAAAAATCCTGCTATTACCCGGGAAGCAGTTCGTGCCAATTTAATGGATCGCGACCATCAGGATTCCCATCGGGAAATATCACCGCTTCGTCAGCCCGATGACGCGCGTGTGCTGGATAATTCACACATGACTCCCGAAGAACAATTTGAGACGGCTCTGAACTGGGCATTGGAAAAAATATCCCAATAGATGGATGACGAATTATTCAATCGTTATTCCCATTCCGATTGAATGGAACGCAGTGTTCGCGCGCCGGGAAAAAAGGAAACCAGTCGTTCAATGGTCGCTTCAACAACGGCATCTGGGCACGAAGCGCCACTGGTCATCGCAATGCGAACAGGCGTGTTCGTTGGAAGAAAATCAACCCGTTCGTAGGGCTCGTGTGTTCTCCAATTGAATCCCTGAATCAATTGCCACGAGGGGATATCGGTATGCGACTCTATAAAATAAGTCGGGAATTGTTGCTCCAGCAATTCCACCAAGTGTGAGCTGTTGCTGCTTTTTCTTCCGCCCATCACAATGGCCAAATCTGCCTGTTCTTTCATCAGGCTCAAAACCGCCGTTTGATTATCGTTTGTTGCATAGCACAGCGTATCACGCGTATCCGCAAAATGTGAAGAGGCGGTGGATTCGTTCAATCCATATTTTTCCATGAGGACGGTACGCAGGTAATCGGCAATGGATTGCGTATCGCTGGCCAGCATGGTGGTTTGATTGACCACGCCAAAGCGAACCAGATCGCGTGTGCAGTCAAATCCCTCGCTGTACCTGCCATTGAAAACATCTGGAAACGTATGCGCTTCTCTTTTACCTAATACAAATTCTCCTAATACAATGGCTTCTGCCATATCGTTGATCACCAGCGTGGGGGCATGTTCGTCGCTGTGTGAAAACGTAGCACGGGTCTCTTCGTGTGAAGGTTTACCGTGCACCACTATGCTATAGCCTTTTTTGGCAATCTGTTCCGAACGGTTCCATACTTTTTCAACAAACGGACAGGTGGTATTGTACTGCTCAATCTGGATTCCGATGGCACGGAGTTCATTTTCAATGTCCAAGGTGGTCCCAAATGCGGGTATGATGACAACATCGTCTCTCGTCAGTTCACTGAACGGTATCAGTGTTTTGCCTTTGGTATCCATCAGAAAGCGAACTCCTTTGGATAACAGGTCTTCGTTTACAAATGGATTGTGAATCATTTCACTGAGCAGAAAAATTCGTTTGTCTTTATTTTTTTCTATTGTATCAAATGCAATTTCAATCGCATTTTCTACTCCGTAACAGAAACCAAAATGGCGGGCGAGAATAATTTCTACGGGTCCAAAATTCAGGCGGGTAGGACTAAAATCTTTTTTGAGCCTGTCGGCTTCCTTGCGCTTATTTTTAATGGCGGCAATCAAGGGACTCCTGTATACAGACGGAATGGTGAACTGCTTCATGGTGGTCGACAAAATTACAGATTCCAGTTTTAACTATCTTGCTGGAGATGAGCAAGCAGTTTGTGCCTGTGGAATGGTGCAGGAATACCACCATTTATGAAGTCAACCTTCGGCAGTACACGGAAGAAGGGAATTTCGCTGCATTCAGGGAACATTTGCCCCGATTAAGAGACATGGGGATTGAAACACTCTGGTTCATGCCCATAACACACATCTCGGAGAAAGGAAGAAAGGGGTCATTGGGGAGCTACTATGCTTGTAGCAGTTACCGGCGCATCAATCCTGAATTTGGAACGTTTACCGAATTCAAAGATCTGGTAGCGGAGGCACATCAATTAGGATTCAAGGTCATCTTGGATTGGGTAGCCAATCATACCGGATGCGATCATGAGTGGACCCTTCAGCATCCTGATTTCTACACGCGGAATGAAGCCGGGGAGTTTTACGATAAGCACGGATGGGAGGATGTTATTGATCTGGATTATGAACACCGTGGTCTACGAAAAGAAATGATCGATGCCATGCAGTTTTGGGTTGAAGAGTGCGACATCGATGGATTCCGGTGCGATATGGCCATGCTGACCCCAGCGGATTTTTGGTACGAAGCGCGCACCTGTCTTGAATCGATCAAGCACCTCTTTTGGCTGGCAGAGCTGGATCCCCTGGATAATTCTGCCTACATGGAGGTATTCGATGCTGCCTATACCTGGAGATGGATGAATGCTACCCGTATATTTAAATCCGATGGGGCATTCAACATTTATCCCTTGCGGGAGCAGCTCCAATCGTATAAGGATGGACTCCCTGCCGGCGCTATGGGAGCGTGGTTCACCAGCAATCATGATGAAAATTCATGGAACGGAACGGAGTATGAAAAGTATGCTGAAATGGCATTGCCCCTTGCGGTTTTTTCTGCAACCTGGAATGGAGTTCCGTTGCTCTACAGTGGACAAGAAATTCCCAATCACAAACGTCTCGCTTTTTTTGATAAAGATCACGTGGAGTGGTCACATGGAACAGCTCTGCACGGGTTTTATAGCGTACTGTTTCAATTGCGCGCATCGCATCCCGGATTCTCCACCTCTTGGGAAACGAATAGTTGCACGATCATCCCCAACAGCGTTGAACACCATGTACTGAGTTTTGCCAGGATCCATGGGGGAGAGGCAGCATTTATTGCCATCAATTTTTCATACCATCTCCTTCCCGAAGTAGAAATCGAGTTGGGCGAATGTTCCACTGGCGTAAAGGAATTATTCAGTGGAAAAAAGATTGAATCGGTGAGTCGGTTCATCTATTCTTCAATGGAGCCTTGGTCGTATCGAATCTGGATCAAACAATAAAGGCAGGTAGATACCTGCCTTTATTATAGAGAGCAATTCCAGTTATTCATTGATCTCAATGGGGTATTGATAAACGCCTTCGTAACCAGGGTAAAATCCTTCAAACAAGACCCGCTTGGGGGATTTGGCAATGGCAGCGTTGAATTGATCGATCGTACTGACTTCTGTGCCGTTTACTTTTAAGACAACAAATCCATCTCTCATGCGCGTTTGCTCATCAATCAGTCCAGTTGAGATTTTAGTCACCACAACCCCGCCTTTAACGCTGTACTCCTTTGCTTTTTTTGCGTCCAGGGGTTGTAGGGTAGCGCCTAGTTTATCTGAAACGGCATTGCGAACAATTTCATAGCTGCCGGACTTGTTTTTTAAGGTAATGGTCGTTGTATATTCTTTCTCACCCCTGATGTAGTGAACCGTGATTTTATCGCCAGGCTTATACCCCGCTACTTGCTCCACCATTTCACTGCCATTGGTCACTTTCACACCGTTGATTTTTGAAATATAATCACCTGTCTGAATTCCCGTCGCGGACATCGCGCCATCTTTTGCAACGTCCATCACCAGCACGCCTTGCCCTTCTTTGAAATTCAGTTTGCCTTTTTCGCTTTCAGGAGCATTTTCGGGTAAATAGGTAATGCCTAAATACGCGCGCTGCACGGTACCGTACTGCAACAAATCATTGATGATTTTTTTAACGATGTTGACCGGTATGGCATAGGAATACCCTGCGTATGCTCCGGTAGGCGAGGCGATCGCCGATACAATCCCGACCAATTCGCCTGTCGTGTTGATCAAGGCTCCACCCGAATTGCCCTGGTTGACGGCAGCATCGGTTTGGATGAAGGATTCAATGGGACTGGTGCTTTTACGCTGATTCAATCCCAGGGTTCTGGCTTTTGCACTCACAATGCCCGCGGTAACTGTAGTTTCAAGATTCAGCGGATACCCAACGGCTAATACCCACTGTCCGACTTTCACGTTATCGGAGTTTCCGTACAACAAAAAGTTCAGGCCTTTTTCTTCGATCTTGATCAGCGCCAAATCACTGCTTGGATCAGCGCCAATGAGTTTGGCCTTGTACTGTTTTTTATTGTTGAGGGTAACATTGATTTCGCTTGCTTCTTCGATGACATGGTTATTGGTCACGATGAATCCATCTTCACTGATGATCACTCCTGATCCACTGGCTCGTTGAGGGACGCTTCGCATTTGCGGTCCACCAAAAAAATCCTCAAAGAAATCTTCGCCAAAGAAGTCGCTGAAGGGACTTCTTCTGTTCTTGGGTAAATTATTGCTGGCCTGACCACTTCCTATTGTGGTCGTGATGTGAACCACTGCCGGTACGCCTGCCTGTGAGGCGGGCATAAAATCGATGGGTTGTCCAGGGACTCTGCCGTTGCTGTCATAAAATCCTGCATAGCTTGAAGGGAGCTTTCCATTGAGTTCCTGAATGGGTGCTGGTTTGCGCATAAATGAATCATAAGCAAACATAGCAGCGGTAGAAGTCACCGCACTGATCAGCACAACAGTTAATGTTTGTTTCATGTTCATGGTCTTGAGTATTTGATGAAATCAGGACAAATTCCGTGCCTGATGGATGCAAATAAGTAAACCTGACCGAATTTCAGTCTACCTGTCAGCCTATTTAACAATTTCTTAGACGGAATAGCTATTCCAGTCTGGCGAATTATCCTGTTTCGCTCAGCTGGCTGAGAAACCTGAGGATGTCCAGTCCGTCAGGGAAATCCCTCAGGTGAGGGGATTGTGATACTCCAAATGGAAGGTGACCCCTGCCTACACAGCACTGGATCGTGTTAGCGTCCATCATTTCACTGATCCTGTTTTTGTCCGCATAAAACCGATAGTTGAGTTGCGAGATGGGGGAGAAAGGGTTTGCGTCTTCGATCAACAGGATGGAGTCGTTGGACATATAATATTGCTTATTTAAAATAGCCAGTGTCAGGCGAAAATCATAGTTGTTTCTGTATTTATCGTGGTCTTTGTAGTAGTCGTATTTTTTTAAAGCGAGTAAGAGGGGTTGAAAATCATAGCCAAGGGGGACAATGACCTGCGTCACATTTCTACATCCCAAACCGAAGTAAAGTTGTATGTCGTCTGCCAGGGCGCTCAGTTCATCGGCCGTTTCATCTCCTTCGAGCAGGGCAATGGACGTGCGATTTTTTCGGATGAGGTGCGGATGATTGCGAAAATAATATTCAAAATGACGGGCGGTATTATCGCTGCCTGTAGCCAGAAATGCATCGCAACCCGTTAATCGCTCTTCAAACGCAAAGTATTCCGTTGCGGGGGGGTGTTCATGCTGCAATACGCTAATCAAGTGACGAATGAGATCGCCATCTTTAGATGAGGGTTTGATGATGGCTTTATGTCCACTGAGAAATACACAAATCAGGTCCTGAAGTCCAACCCAGGGGATATTTCCAGCCATAACGATTCCAACGGTTTTGCGCTGCCGCCGTTCACCATGGATGGCATACTCTTCTGCAGCATGGATCAATTCAGCAGGCTGAAGCATCCGATGCGCAATGGCAGAACCGGCCTGGAAAACAAATTCCGGCAGAAACCACTTATTCAGTGCATATGCTTTATTTCTGGCAGTCTGATACGATGGGCTATCTCTTAACAGGTACTGCCCCATTGCGTACAGAAAGTCAATTCGTTGTTCAAAATTCATTTTTACAAATTAGTGACGATGAAGTATCTTTACGAATACAGGATTGCAAAATTAAATCCATTTCTAACCAAAAAAAATTTGATCAATATGGCAATCAAGATTACGGATGAGTGCATCAATTGTGGAGCGTGTGAACCAGAATGTCCCAATAATGCAATTTATGAAGGCGGAGTGGAATGGGCTGTGTCAGAGGGGACTTCTGTAAAGGGATCTTTTTCCCTCATGGATGGTTCAGTTGTGGATGCTGATTCCAAGAATAATCCAATCAGTAACGATACATATTATATTACTCCAAATAAGTGTACCGAATGCCAGGGCTTTCACGAGGAGCCACAGTGTGCAGCGGTTTGTCCCGTTGATTGCTGTGTGCCAGATGAGCAATACCGTGAAACGGTAGAAGAATTATTGAGTAAAAAGGGCCGTTTACATCTTTGATTCAATGTCAAAACCGATCATTGCATTTGTCACAGGCGGATATTCCTCCGAATGTGTGATTTCGTATAAGAGTGCCATCAATATCGAAAAATTCATCGATCGGGATCGATACGAGGTTTACCGAATAGATATAACTCCTGAAGCCTGGTTTCATCCAACGGCATCCGGTGATCAGATTCCGGTTGACAAGCACGATTTTTCTTTACTCATCAATGATCACCGCATAACATTCGATGCCGTATTCATTGGAATTCACGGGACCCCGGGTGAGGACGGTAAGCTGCAGGGATACCTGGATATGATGGGGTTGCCCTATACTTCCTGTGACGTAACAAGTTCCGCCATCACGTTCAACAAGCGCTACACTGTGGCAGTGGCTGGAGCTTCCGGGTACCATGTTGCCCGATCCGCCCACCTCTTCAAGCATTCGTATCGGAAACAGGATGTGGACCGGCTGGGATTGAGGTTGCCTGTATTTGTAAAGCCCAACAACGGGGGCTCCAGCATTGGTATGAGCAAAGTCCACCAGCCTGAAGCATTAGAGGCAGCCATCGAAACTGCATTTCGGGAAGATGATCAGATTTTAGTCGAAGAAGCCATTCAGGGAAGGGAATTTACCATAGGGGTCTATCGCTCAAATGGAGTGGCGGTTACCTTGCCGTTTACGGAAGTCATGTCCGAAAATGACTTTTTTGATTTTGAGGCAAAATACCAAGGTAAATCCAGTGAAGTCACCCCCGCAGTTTGTTCCGATGAAATGGCAGAAAAGATCAGATCTGCTGCAAAAGGGATTTATGATGTATTCAATTGCCGTGGTGTCGTGCGTATGGATTTTATTTACAATGAGCAAGAGCAAGCACCCTTCTTGCTGGAGATCAATACCATTCCTGGACAGACAGCAGCCAGTATCATTCCACAACAAGTAGCTGCTGCTGGCATGCAGATTGGAGCATTTTATACACTCCTCATCGAAGAAGCGCTCTCTTTCAAAAAGAAAGCCTGATATGAATGTTGCATTCATCACCAAACGTCCGCTTTGGCAAAATATACTGGCCGGGATTCTGATTTCTTTTTTTGCGGTTGCAGTCTTTTTGCTGATGCTCAACCTGATTACCAACCATGGGGAATACCTAACGGTTCCAGAGGTAAAAGGCAGAAATTACCTGGAGACAAAAACTGAACTGGAAGAAAAAGGGTTTGAGGTCATCATACAGGATTCAATTTATGTCGACAGTCTACCAGGTCTTGTTGTCATCAAGCAATTTCCCGAACCTGAAGCAACAATAAAGGTAAATCGAGTTATCTATTTGACTGTCAATTGTATGATTCCTCCTACAATTGAAATGCCCAACCTCATTGGCATGAGTTTCCGCAATGCGCTGCTGGAGTTGCGATCGTTGGGACTAAAAATGGGGGATACCACCTTTATTCCGGACTTGGCTAAAAATGCGGTAAAGGACCAGATCTTCAACGGTATCCTGGTTAAGCCCGGTGCGCCGATCCGGATGGGCTCGGTCATAGATTTACTCATCGGATCGGGTCTAGGCGGTACACCCTTGCCCGTTCCTGATTTATTTGGATTGACTTATCTGGAAGCAAAACTGGTAATGGAATTAAATGGCATAACTCCTGGTGTTATTTTACTGGATGAAGGACTGGTGGATACTTCACTTGGGTTTGTGTATTGGCAAAATCCACTGCCATTCGATGAGGCACAGCAGACCAATACTATACGACCGGGGCAATTAATGGATCTCAGGATCAGTACTGTGAAGCCTGAGAATCGACAAGATACTGTCCTGATTCGCTGATCAGGTATAGATCGGTGAATTCTTTATTTTTGCATCATGAAAACAATAAGTGTTACCGAATTGCACAACCGCATCCAGTCTGGAGAACAACTCCATTTGGTTGATGTTCGAGAATCCTTTGAACACGATGATTTCAATATCGGCGGAGTCCTATTGCCCCTTGGGGAAATACGTGTGGGGGAAACGGCCTCAATTGACCATTTGAAAGGCGAGGAAGTGATTCTCTATTGTCGAAGCGGAAACCGGAGTGGTCAGGCTGCCTTGTTGCTGGAATCTCTTGGATTCACCAACACGGTCAATGTCGTGGGCGGAATGTTGGCGTGGAAAGAAGCCTTTTAGTTATTGCGCAAGCCCGCTAAGTCTTCCAGCGCTTTTCTCAGCATGCTGTCAATGAGTCCAGTGCTAAAGGTTTCTATGCTGGATGGATTGGTTGTTTTTGTTTGAACAGACCATAGGAGAGTTTCGGTGTCTGCATCAAACAAGTTTCCTTCCGGGAACATAGCGGGTTTACTTACTTTATCAATCAGGTTTATGGTGAAGATCAAATTGCACCCAAGATTTTTCACTTTCACCATCATGGAGTCTTTTTCAGGAGGGTTGGGTCTGCTGAACGATGGGGGAAAATAATCCCAACTCCGATGCGCATTGAACCCATTGGATCGGGCCGACTTCCACATGTCTTCTTCCAGATGTGTTCGCATGTGAGGACCGGATACCAGTGCTGCAAGAAAAATACTGGTGTACGGTGTGCTGGACTTGAAAGCTTTGTTGGTCCAGGAATAGGTAATTCGATTGGATACAGAACATGAAATGATTACACTCGCGAATAATAGGCTGGTGACAACTGATTTCATGCCGTTGATTGAGAAATGCAACTTAATCAACAATGCAGGGGTTGGTTATGTATTTGTTGATGAAAATATGTGTTTAATGCAGAATGGTAAAAAGGACTATAGGTTGATCGTGATTCCAGCCATCACATTTCTGATGGCCATCGGGTAGTAAAAATTATTTCGAACCAATTCACCATTGTAGCGATAGCTGTAGGTGTATCCATTTGGCGCATACAATGCATTCCACAGGTTGTTGATCTGAATTATTGCATCCACTGATTTTATTTTTCCCAGTCGAACGGTTTGATTCCATTGAAGGTCTTGAACCAGAAAAGGGTTGAGGCTTCTGTCCATTCTCCCGGTATTGTCCATGAATTGTCTACCTGTGTATCGGGTAACCAATTTAATCTCTGCCAATGTCCAGGGTCGATACACGAGGGTAGAGGCAGCTGTGATTGAAGGAGAAAAGGCTAGCGGTGCAGTGGCGACCAAAAGTGATTGTTGACCTCCGGCATCGTAATCATCCCAATACTCCGTATGGTCGATGATTCGATTTCTGCTGATGGTAAAGTTGTGGTACAGGGACCAGCGGGAGGTTGGAGTCCATGTAACTTCTACTTCCAGGCCAGTGCGGAAGCTATTGGAGACATTGGTTCGGGTGTATGCGCCAACGTCATTTATTTTTCCGGTGAGGACAAGCTGATCGCGGTAGCGCATATAATATAATGTGGCATTGATTCGCAAAGCAGTGGTGCTGTGTTCTATACCCAGTTCCCAATCGGAGAGCCGCTCTGCTTTGGGGGTTTGCGTAGCTCCTGCTTCAAAATCATCGCGATTGGGTTCTTTGTTTGCCACTGCATACGAAAGAAAGGCTGTCGTTCTTCCCTGTGTATAGCGTACCCCCCATTTGGGGTTGATGAAGAGCCATTGCTGATCAATGGTAAGAGTAGGATTGTTCCTGAATCCATCGAGTGCATAGCTCATATTTCTGAGTTGCAGGTCACCAAATACGTTGAGGTCACCTTTTTTTTCAAGCCATTTTAAAAACAGGTGCTGTTCGTTTTTGCTGGCATCCAGGTCGTACCATTTATAATCTTTAAGGATACCTGTCTTGGACCAAATAATTTTTCCAAAGTGCTGTCCATCGTATTCACTCATGCCTCCGCCCAGCATCACTTCTCGTTTATTGGAACGATGTTGAAGGTTGAGGTTTATTCCTTTATAGAGATTGTCCAGCCATAGCTGCCGAATCAGGTCGGTGGTTTCAATGCTCAATCCATTGATGCGAGGGTTGGGTAATCCATAATTGGAATACGCTTGATCGGCTTTGTACTGTTCATAATATCCTTCACCCGTTGTTGCAAAAACAGCAGTATTGAAATTCCACGTGGAGGATATGCGTTTATTGTAAAAAAGTTGGTAATGGGTTTGGGTATAGTTGTCCGTTTCATTTTCATAAGGGTCTCCTGGTTTCTCAGTGCCTGCTGCATTGAAGCGTCGGTTGGTGTTGAGTTGTTCCTCTGAAACGCCATACCAGGCTTGATAAGTAGTTTCATCCCCTGAGAATGCATTGAACCGCAACGAGGAGTTTTGCTTGATGCTGGCAGCAGAAAGGTAAAAAGATTGAAGTCGGCTCTTAGCCCGATCAATGTATCCATCGCTTTGAATACGGGAGAGTCTTCCATCTACGGTAAAACGATTGTTGATGAGACCAGTACCAAATTTGATGGTGTTCTTCAGGGAACGAAATGAGCCTATACTGCTGGAGAGCTGTGCATATGCTGTATCGAGCACGTCATTGGTGAACAGGTTGATGGTCGCTCCAAATGCACCGGGACCATTGGAGCTGGTTCCAACACCCCGCTGTATTTGAATATCGCTTACACTCGATAAGAAATCAGGCAGATTGACCAGAAAAACTCCCTGTGATTCCGCATCGTTATAGGCAATGCCGTTCAAGGTGAAATTTATTCTGCTTGCATCGGTACCCCGTATTCGGATGCCGGTATACCCAATGCCGTTGCCTGCATCCGAGTTGGCGACTGCTCCTGGGAGTTGGCTCAGCAGCATGGGGATGTCTTGTCCCAGGTTATTTTTTTGTATGTTTTGTTTTGAAATATAACTCGTAGTAAACGGATAGGAGCGTTCTGCCCGAACGGCTTTTATCTCAATGGGCTCCATCCATTTTAAAATCGATGAATCTTTTGGACGCAGGGTATCAGGTTTGCCGACGGGTTGTCCGTGTGTGAAGAGAGCGAATAAAAAAAACGAGCAACTGAGCCAATGCTTTTTCATACTGTTTTTGTTTTGTCCGATCGGGTACAATCAGTCAGGTGACAAAAACAGGAAAGGATGGAATGGGGGATTCGTCCTTCCCTGCGCAGGCATTATCCTGATCAGGTTCTACGGGTTTGATCTCAGCTGCAGTTCTGCACTGCGGCACCCCGGAACAGCACAAAATTAATAAAAAATGATTTAGTTCAGCAGGAGTTTATTCACAGCAGTGTAACTTAATGGTCATTCCAACGTATCAAGTATATTCAAAATCAACGCATGAAAAATTGGTTCGTTGTCCCATTCATTTTGTTATTCCTGCAATTGGCAGGACAAGAAAAAATTATCTTCAATGACAAGCATACTGTTCTGAGGGATCCGGGCTATTTTCGCTCGATAGAAGTAAGGGGTCCTATCAACGTATATTATTCAGAAGATCGCGAAATGCACGTGGCCGTGAGTGCAAACAGTGATGCAGCCCGGGATCGCATTCGAACAACTCTTTCCGACGGCACCTTAATCATTTCGCTGGAAAGTGGAATGGTATGGGATTGGAACAACCAGGAGTATCGAGTGTACATTACCGCTCCAACGTTGGATCGGGTCAAAGCTTCAGGTGCTGCTGATATTATTGTGGTGGATGTGCTGCATGCTCATACTTTGCGGATAGATTTTTCAGGAGCTAGCGATTTTTCTGGAAAATTGGATTGTGAATCACTGGATGTTCGGCTATCCGGTGCATCCGACATGCAGCCGTCAGGAACGATAAAAAAGGCGGTGATCACGTGCACGGGTGCCAGTTCGTTCAAAGGGACTGCTTTGCGCGTAACGGATGCAGAACTCAGTGCTACTGGAGCATCTGATCTTCACGTTGCTGTTGGAAATTCTCTCAGCGCGAAGGCTACGGGAGCCAGCAGCATTGTTGTAAAGGGAACCCCTCGAATATACAATCAACAAAGCACTGGTGCGAGTAAAATCAAGATCCAGCAATAAGCCAATTACAAAGAAGATTTTCAATACAAAAAGCAACCGAGTGGTTGCTTTTTTGTTGCGAAGGCTGGGATCGAACCAGCGACCTTCGGGTTATGAGCCCGACGAGCTACCGCTGCTCTACTTCGCGCTGCAAAGTTACCCCAATAAAGCCAAAGTCCAAAACAATTTTTAGAGTAGTAACTTTGCAGCGCAATGCGATCAGGTTTTATCAATATTATGGGTCGACCCAACGCGGGTAAAAGCACACTGCTGAATGCATTGGTTGGAGAGAAAATGGCAATTGTCTCACCCAAAGTGCAAACTACTCGACATCGCATTCGGGCGATTTTATCAGGGAAAGACTATCAAATCGTATTTTCAGATACGCCGGGCATTATTCAGCCTGAGTATAAGTTGCATGAACGCATGATGCATGCAGTCCGATCCGGCATATCCGATGCGGATATCTGCTTATTTCTTTTGGACGCACGGGATGATTTAGCCTTGATTGAAAACTGGATATCAGAATTGCTTCCATCACAATCCATATGGATTGTGGTGAACAAAGTGGACATCATTCATGAACAACGGAAACAAGAAATCAGTGCATTTTTTCAAGGGAAGCCCTACGTTAAACAACTTACGTTTATTTCAGCTGCAAAGCAGATGGGGTTGGATAAATTGTTGTCCGAATTGATTGATCATCTGCCGGAAGGTTCTGCATATTTTCCGGAAGATGCATTGACAGATATGCCTACTCGTTTTTTTGTGAGCGAACTCATCCGAGAACAAACTTATTTTTTGTACGAGGAAGAACTTCCTTATCAAATAGCAGTTGCCATCACAAAATTTGAAGAAAAAGAGCAGATAACGGCCATTGCTGCTGATATCATCGTGCACCGTGAATCTCAAAAAGGAATTATTCTGGGGGCAGGAGGAAGCATGATCAAGAAACTCGGAATGGCATCGCGGGTATCCATTGAGAAATTTTTGGATAAAAAAGTATACCTCGAATTATTTGTCAAGGTCAGAGCCAATTGGAGGAATAATGAAACATTTCTCAGGGAATATGGGTATCTTCAATGACGCATGTATATGAGAAAATCACTTGCATATGTTTTTATCTTATTGCTGTGTGGTGGTACCCATTTTGGCTATGCACAAAGCGGCTATTTGCCCCGCGAGGACTTCAGCGGTGCTGCGTATACCCTTGCCGTTCACGAGGTGAATTTTGAGGGCGTGCAAAATGAATCTAAGTTGCGTTTGCCCTATTCTTCCGTAAAAGGAAGTCCTTATTTTACAGAAACATTTCTGTTGGCTGATTTTTTCAACCAAAAAGGGAAAATGGTGGGTCGGCAAATCGCCCGTATGAATCTTGCTACACAGGAAGTTCACTTCATTGGTGAGAAAGACCAGGAATACATTGCGCCTGGGGAGCTGTCGACAAAAGTTATATTTCATTCCCCTGAGAAAGCGGATACGGCTGCTTTGTTTGTCCGGTATGTGCCTGGACTCCAATTAGGAGCAAAGCCACTTACAGATTTTGTTCAGCAACTGACGTTTGGAGAAGCGGTCCTTTATAAACATGCCAAGCGTTATGTTGCGTCCGCTGATTCAATGTTTGGTACCTTGAAACGGTATTTTTTTGCGACTTCGACGGGCTATTTCTTAAAACTCAATGCAGATCCACAATACATCAACAAGCTCTCACTCAATGCGCTGTTGAGCATGCTTCCTCAATCAGAGAGCATGGCAGCGTGGGTGAAAAGCAACAAAATCAACATTCGCCGCGAGGAGGATTTGATTGCATTGATTGATCATTGGAATAAAACAAGGCGTTGATCTCAACCGATTAACGCATCATTTAACTGAACCATGGCGGGATTTACATTGGCAATAGTAGGGCGTCCAAACGTAGGGAAAAGTACATTTTTTAATCGTCTGCTTGAACAACGGAAGGCAATTGTTGAGGATACACCCGGGGTAACCCGCGATCGTCAGTATGGAATTGCTGATTGGAATGGTAAGTCGTTCAACGTTATTGATACGGGTGGATTTGTTGCCGGAAGTGACGATGTTTTTGAAAAAGAGATTCGGAAGCAGGTATTGATTGCAGTTGAAGAGGCCAATGCCGTGTTGTTCATGGTGGACGCCAGTACCGGTATCATGCAGTTGGATGAAGAAATGGCAGAAGTCCTCCGGCCTTCCAAAAAACCGGTGTTCCTGGTTGTGAATAAAGTCGATAACAATTCCCGGTTGCTAGAAGCTGCCGAATTTTATTCACTCGGTTTTGAAAAGATATTCTTTCTCTCTTCCATGACTGGAAGTGGGACGGGAGAGGTCCTGGATGATGTCGCAGCATTGATCCAAATTGAGGCAGATGCTCCAAATGAGGAGTTGCCTCGTATTGCGATCATGGGCCAACCCAACGTGGGCAAATCATCTTTGCTGAATGTGTTGGTGGGCGAGGAACGCACCATTGTAAGTGATATAGCCGGTACCACCCGTGATACCATTCATACCCATTACAACCTGTTCCAGAAGGAGTTTATTTTGATTGATACTGCCGGTATTCGAAGAAAAATGAAAGTGCAGGAAGACTTGGAATTTTACTCTGTTATCCGCGCCATCAAAGCCATGGATGAGGCAGACGTTTGTTTGATCATGATTGATGCAGTCAAAGGAATTTCCCAACAGGATTTAAATATTTTTTCTCTGGCAGTAAAAAAAGGGAAGGGGATTGTGTTGCTGGTCAACAAATGGGACCTGATTGAAAAAGATACCAAAACCGCAAAAACATTTGAGACAGAATTAAAATACCGGTTAGCGCCATTTACTGATTTACCTATTTTATTTGTTTCTGTAAATGATAAGACCCGAATTTTTAAAGTAATCGAAGTGGCATTGGAGGTGTACCAGAATCGTCGGCGCCGGATTCCTACTTCACGGTTGAACGAAGCCATGCTTCCATTTATAGAAGCGTATCGTCCGCCGGTGGTGAGGGGCAATTCAATTAAAATCAAATTCATCGCACAACTGCCAACTGTGGTACCCAGTTTTGCCTTCTATACCAATTATCCAGATGACATTAAAGGACCCTATCGCAATTATCTTGAAAATAAATTACGGGAATGTTTTCAATTCAAGGGGGTACCCTTACGCGTATACTTTAGGAAAAAATAAAGGGCGACTGGAAAGCCGCCCCGTAAATTCTGACCCAAAAATTACGATTACAACTTGAAATAAGCTGCAATCAAAAAGTTAGATGCCGATTTCTTTCCATTTCCTGTCTTGTTGTAAAAGACTCCAGCGCTGGCGGTTTCCAGTCGGTATTCAGGGATGATGGTAAATTTCTTGAGTTTAATGTTGGCAGATAGGGTGTTGGCAAAAATGCTTGCTCCTTTTGAAGCGGAACTCAGCGCTGCCAGTTGGTTAGCATCATTGAATACTTCTGAGCGAAGCGTTATGCCGATTGTTTCTTTGGGATCATAGTTGAAATATCCTGCCAATCCACTCCAGGTTTTTGCCGCTAGGTAGGAACTTCCGGAGGGCAATCGTACGGATGTAACGGTTCCATTCACACCTACGTTGAATTTGTCGCTGGCTTTTGCTGTAAGGACCAGATCCACCTGTCTTGTTTTAGCGTAGTCTGTAGGACGTTGACCTCCCACATAATTCAGGTACAGTTTTACGTTATCGTTGATGGCCTGGCTGAGTTGGATCAATACGGACTTCTTATTGGGAGCAGGTGCTTTTCTGTAGTCGGTTGGGTTGGCCAATCCAACCATGATTCCCGTAGCACCAAATGTGAGGTCTGCTTTGATGCCGGTATGGAGAAAAGGACCGTACGAGAACATATACGACATGCTGTAGTTGCGATTGGCGTAGGGATCCACCAACTCATACCCAACGTGCGTAGCCCAAGAACCCACTGTGAGTTTTAACCAGTCCGTGGGCGCTACGGAAGCGTAGAGTTGCTTTACATACGATAAAGCTCCTTTATCATTGTAAGCGAATTCGGTCGCCCGCTTTCCATACCCAAGATCTGCAGTGAACGAAAATTTTCCAACGGAGTAGTCTCCTCGAACCGAGATCATTCCCAGTGCCAATTTTCCAGTACTGTTGGTAAAACTCGTTCTGTTGTTGGCGAGGTTACTGGCCAGATCCGAGCGAAAATATCCATCAACAAATCCGGTGAAGGTGAACGGTGATTTTTTTTCTGTTGAATCTTCCTGTGCAAACAGTACCAGAGAGGCATTCAGCATCAAAGCGAATAAGCAAAGTTTTCGTAACATTGTTTTGGTTTTTAGTTCTAAAAGAGGGTATGGCAGAGGCGAATGTTCTAGTCCAACACCGCCTTGCGCTGTACCCTTGTTTGTTATCAATTCTACTAAGCCTTTTGAGGATTTCTTCCATATTTTTCATCGTGCTGCGTTGCGTCCAATCCCAGTTCTTCTTCTTCCTCGCTCACGCGAAGGGGTTGAATGAAATTGATGATTTTGAAGATGAGGAAGGATACGACAAATGAATATGCAACGGCAATACCCATTGCTTTGAGCTGGGTCAAAAAGAATTCTGAATTACCGTAAAACAAACCATCGTTACCAGCTCCATTGACTGCTTTTGTGGCAAAGACTCCAGTGAGGATCATGCCCACCATGCCTCCTATTCCATGACAGGGGAACACGTCCAACGCATCGTCAAGGGTGGATTTTTGTTTATAATAGACGGCTACGTTGGAAATGATGGCAGAGATGACACCGATAAAAATGCTTTGTGGTATTCCTACAAATCCGGCTCCAGGAGTAATGGCAACCAGTCCTACTACTGCTCCGATACAGAATCCCATCACGGATGGCTTCTTTCCTTTCATGACATCAAAAAACATCCAGGAAAGTCCCGCAGCTGCTGCCGCTGTATTGGTAGTAGCAAATGCTGAAACAGCCAATGCATTTGCACCCAATGCTGATCCGGCGTTGAACCCGAACCATCCAAACCATAATAACCCGGTTCCAATTAACACATACGGAACGTTAGCGGGTGGAATTTCTGCACCTTCTTCGTGTACTTTTCTTCTCTTCAAGACCAATGCACCCGCCAATGCAGCGCAACCTGCTGAGATGTGTACGACTGTTCCACCTGCAAAATCAAGTGCACCTAATTTGAACAAAAATCCTTCCGGGTGCCAGCTCCAATGCGCAAGCGGAGCATAGACCAATACACTGAAGAGGATGATGAATAGAATATAAGATGTAAATCGAACGCGCTCGGCCAAAGCGCCCACTACCAGTCCCGGTGTGATGATTGCAAACATGAGTTGAAAGAGTGCAAACAACGATTTAGGGATGGTAGGTGCTAGGCTCCAGGGTTCTGCATTGCTGACATCCTTAAAGAAGAAGTGGGTGAGGGGATTGCCAATGAATCCGCCAATGCTTTCTCCAAAACTCAAGCTGTAGCCAAATGTGATCCAAATTACACTGACCACTCCTGCTGCTACCGTGCTTTTGATCATGGTGGAAATAACATTTTTCCTATGAACCATCCCCCCGTAAAAGAATGCAAGTCCGGGTGTCATCAGAAATACCAACGCAGTGGCCACTACCACCCAGGCGATATCGGCTCCTACATAAGCACCCTGCTTATCCTCCCAATTGGGCAATACCGGAACGAAAAGGGCACAGACAGAAATCAGAATCAAGACTAGAAAAGGGAGACGATCCCGAACAATTTTTGAATTCATGAGCAAAATTTTTGGTTTTAAAATCAAATCTTGCTCAAATATAAGGCTACGGTCTCACAAATATTAATATATAAAAAATTGTAATATCAATGTTTTTAATTGTAAAGCATTGAATACGAGAATAATAAGAATTTTAGTTTAAAAAAATGTGAATAAGTTTATTGTATAATTATGTAAATAGATAATTATATAATATGTAATGAATTGATAAATTGAGATAAAAATTTAAGGAGATGAAATTCAATACATATATAATAAAACATTATATGAATAATGTTTGGTCTTTTGATTCCAAAATGGAATGTCCCATGAGGAATTCATCTACTTTACGAGCGCATTCTCTGCCTTCGCTGATGGCCCAGACGACCAGCGATTGTCCTCTGCGCATGTCGCCGCAGGTAAAGACCTTGGGGATGTTGGTTTTGTACTCTTTTTCGCCTGCTTTGACATTTCCCCGCTCATCGTGTTCCACATCCAGGTCGTAAAGCATGCCGGTTTGCTGGGGGGAGACAAATCCCATGGCCAATAAAACAAGGTCGCAGGGTATTATGCTTTCTGATCCTGGCTTTTCAATAAAGTTCATGGGTTTGCCTTCCTCCACTTTCCATTCCAACTCTACGGTTTTTAATGCAGTCAATTCCCCTGCAGCATTGCCGATGAATTCTTTTGTTGCAATGGCCCAGTGGCGCTCGCATCCCTCTTCATGTGAACTGGAGGTTTTGAGGACCATGGGGTAGGAGGGCCATGGCATGAATGGTGTCCTGTTTTTGGGTGGCTGTGGAAGCAATTCAAATTGGATAACGGATAGAGCACCTTGGCGGTTGGAAGTACCAACACAATCAGAACCGGTGTCGCCGCCACCGATCACCACAACCTTCTTGTTTGTTGCACTGATCACGCCTTCAGCAACATTGCTTTCTATCCCTTTATGGGCAAACGGATCGCGCTGTGCCGTGATTTTGTTTTGCTGTTTTAGAAACTCCATTGCAAAATGCACTCCTTTCAGAGATCTTCCTGAAATGTTCAGGTCTCTGGGAACTGTTGATCCGCCGGCCAGAACGAGTGCGCTATACTCTCTCAATAAATCATTCACGCTGATGTTGACTCCAACGTTGCTGTTGCATTGAAATACGATGCCTTCTTTTTCCATCACGTCGATCCGTCGATCGACTATCTTTTTTTCCAGTTTGAAATCGGGGATGCCATACCGCAATAGCCCTCCTGGCCGATCATCGCGCTCAAATACGGTAACCGAATGACCCGCCTGGTTGAGTTGTGCAGCAGCAGCCAGACCTGCAGGACCACTTCCTACGACTGCAATTTTTTTTCCGGTTCGAATAACCGGTTCTTTGAATTGAACAAACCCTTTATTGAACGCGATCTCGATGATGTGTTTTTCAATTTCTTCAATGTTGACCGGAGGTTGATTGATTCCCAGCACGCAAGAACTTTCGCAGGGTGCGGGGCAAATCCTACCGGTGAATTCAGGGAAATTGTTGGTAGAAGTCAGGATCTCGTATGCTTCTTTCCAGTCCTCACGGTATACCGCATCATTGAATTCGGGAATGACGTTGCCCAATGGACAACCATGATGGCAGAACGGCACTCCGCAATTCATGCACCGTGCTGCTTGCTTGTTCAGTTCCTCCTTTTCGTAGGGATGCACAAATTCATTGAAATGACCAATCCGTTCTTTGGGATCATTTTTTTGTGGAGCAACCCGTGTAAACTCAAGAAATCCTGTTGGTTTTCCCATTGTACTTTCTTATTTAATGACTGCTGCAGTGGATAGCTGCTTCGACTGCAGTACTTTTTTATAGTCCCTCGGAAATACTTTTACAAAATGCTGCTTCTGGGCATCCAGATCACTCAGTATGAACTGGGCAATGTGGCTTTTTGTGAGTTGTGCGTGCTCATGCAATAAACTGCACAATACGGTCACATCAGATTCATCAATGGGATCCAGATCCACCATTTCTGTATTGCACTGTTCATTCAATCGACCATGAACGTCGTACACATAAGCAATGCCTCCGCTCATTCCTGCAGCAAAGTTTCTTCCTACCTTCCCCAAGATCAGGACCGTTCCACCTGTCATGTACTCGCATCCATGATCACCCACTCCTTCCACAACTGCGGTCGCACCGGAATTTCTCACTGAAAACCGCTCTCCAGCTTTACCTCTGATGAATGCTTTTCCTGAAGTCGCACCATAGAACGCAACATTGCCTATAATGATGTTTTCTTCTGGGGTAAAGACACTCTCTTTGTCAGGATAAACAATCATTTTCGCACCACTGAGTCCCTTTCCAAAATAATCGTTCGCATCTCCTTCCAGTTCTAACAGAATGCCGTGTGTATTGAAGGCTCCGAAACTTTGACCTGCTGTTCCGTTGAATTTGATGTGGATGCACCCTTTTGGTAATCCTAACGCACCATACTTTCGTGTAATTTCATTGCTGAGTATGGTCCCGGTTGAACGATCTGTATTTTTAATTTGTGATTCAATTTGAACGGTATGACCAGATTCAAGCGCAGGGGTAGCTTCTTTTAACAATTTCCAATCCAACACATCCGCAATCCCATGGTCTTGTTCTTCGATTTTATGTACTGCGGTGAAAGGATCAGATGGTTCCTTGTATAAGACAGGAGAGAGGTCCAGTTTAGCATATTTCCAATGCGTGATGCCTTCGCGCATTTTCAATGCCTCTGCTTGTCCTACCATTTCTTCGATGGTTCTGTACCCCATGCTGGCCATAATCTCTCTGAGCTCTGCGGTGAGAAATTGAATGAAATTGACCACATACTCTGCCGCACCATTGAAGCGTTTTCGTAATTCAGGATCTTGCGTTGCAACGCCAACGGGACAGGTATTGAGGTGACACTTGCGCATCAAAATACACCCCTCAACCACCAGTGCGGCGGTAGCCACGCCCCATTCTTCTGCGCCCAATAAAGTTGCAATGGCAATGTCTCTTCCGGTCTTCATCTGGCCATCCGCCTGTAATACAACTCTTCCGCGTAATTTATTTCGCACCAGTGTTTGTTGGGCCTCTGCAAGTCCAAGTTCCCAGGGAAGACCTGCATGGCGGATGGAGCTTACCGGAGATGCACCCGTACCGCCATCATGACCGGATATCAGCACCACATCTGCTTTTGCTTTCGCAACCCCTGCTGCAATGGTACCCACGCCAGCTTTGGAAACCAGTTTCACGCTGATGCGTGCACGACGATTTGCATTTTTTAAATCAAAAATCAACTGTGCAAGATCCTCAATGGAATAGATATCGTGGTGTGGCGGAGGCGAAATCAGTCCCACGCCCGGTGTTGAGTGCCTGACCCTTCCAATCCAATCATCTACTTTATGTCCAGGCAATTGTCCGCCTTCTCCCGGCTTTGCCCCTTGTGCCATTTTGATTTGCAATTCATCGGCCTCTGTCAGGTACTGACTGGTTACGCCAAAACGAGCAGAAGCGACTTGTTTGATTGATGAGCGCATGGAGTCACCGTTGGGAAGCGGGGTGTATCGGACTTCATCTTCTCCACCTTCTCCAGTGTTGCTCTTTGCTCCCAATCGGTTCATAGCTATGGCCAGGGTAGTGTGCGCTTCCCAGGAAATGGAACCGAATGACATGGCTCCCGTCGCAAATCGCTTGTATATGGTTTCCGCAGGTTCTACTTCTTCAAGTGGAATAGCCGAACGCGAAGGGTTGAATTCAAATAAGCTTCTTAAGGTGCAGGCTTTTTCGCTTTGCTCGTTGACCAATTTGGAATATTTTTTAAATAGTCCATAGTCGCCTGTACGTGTTGAGTGCTGCAGCAAATGAATGGTTTGCGGATTGAACAAGTGAAACTCACCTTTTCGTTTCCATTGAAATATACCCCCCACGGGTAAACGATCCACCGGCAAACTTTTTCTGCTGAACCCCCGCATGTGTTTTGCAAGGGCCTCACGCGCAATTTCATCCAATCCCATGCCCTGGATCCGCGAAACCGCTCCGGTAAAATATTTATCAACTACATCGTTGTTCAGTCCAATGATTTCAAAAATTTGTGCGCCTTGATACGATTGCAAAGTAGAAATACCCATTTTTGAGAACACCTTCAGCAGGCCGTCGTTCACAGCCTTGATGTAGTTTTTCTTGAGCTTCTCTACTTCCAGTTCGGTATCGATTTTTCCGCTCAATTTCATATCGCGAATACTGGAAAGAGCCAAATACGGATTGATGGCTGTGGCGCCAAATCCAATCAGGCAGGCAAAATGGTGCACTTCCCATACATCGCCGGCTTCCACAATGATGCCAACTTTTCCGCGGTATCCTTTGCGGATCAGGTGGTGATGAATGGCAGAAGTGGATAGTAGAGAGGGAATGGGGGCATGGTCTGAATCAATCGCCCGATCCTGCAATATCAATACTTCAAAGCCGTCTTCAACAGCATCCACTGCATACCGGCAAATTCGGTCTAATGCTTTTTTCAACGCACCCGCTGAACCATCTGCCCTGAAATAGCATTGCAGCGTTTTTGCTTGAAAGATTCCGGTATCGATGCTGCGTATTTTTTCCAGGTCGTGATTGGTCAATACCGGATGTTTCAATGCCACCGTGTGGCAACTCAACGGATCTTCTATCAACATGTTTCCGTTGTTGCCGACAAATGTGGCAAGCGACATGACCAATCGTTCGCGAATCGGATCAATCGGAGGATTGGTCACTTGCGCAAACAGTTGTTTGAAATAACTGCTGAGGTGTTGGGGTTGATCACTGAGAATGGCCAGCGGAATATCCGTACCCATAGAACCTACGGGTTCTTTTCCATCCAATGCCATGGGCCCGATGATCGACTCAAGATCTTCAGTAGAATAGCCAAACGACTTCTGATACTTGAATACTTGATCGTGTTCCAGATGCGTGAACGCTACGCGGGGCTCCGGCAATTCATTGAGCCGAATTTTGTATTTATTCAGCCATTCTCCATACGGTTTTTGACTGCAGATCTGGTCTTTTAATTCGTTGTCGCTGATGATGCGGCCTTCTTCCATGTTCACGACAAACATCTTTCCGGGTTGAAGCCGACCTTTCTCAATGATCATGGAAGGATCAACCGGAAGTACTCCCGTCTCTGAAGCCATGATGACTCGATCATCCGAGGTCACGCAATAACGGGAGGGGCGCAATCCATTTCGATCGAGTGTGGCACCAATTATTTTTCCGTCGGTAAATGAAATGGAAGCAGGTCCATCCCAGGGTTCCATGATCGAGGCATGAAACTCATAAAACGATTTTTTAATAGGATCCATTTGCTCATCTCCATCCCATGCTTCTGGAATCAACATCATCATCACATGCGGCAAGGATCGCCCGGTCATCGTGAGGAGCTCAATCATGTTATCCAGACTTGCAGAGTCACTTTGACTGCCACCGATCAGCGGAAGCAAGATCTCCATTTCTTTTGTCGTGAAATAAGGAGAGGTGTAACCGCGTTCATTTGTCTTGATCCAATTCAGATTACCCTGAAGTGTATTGATTTCTCCGTTGTGGGCGAGGTACCGAAACGGCTGTGCCAACTTCCAGGAAGGAAATGTATTGGTAGCGAATCGGGAGTGCACCAGTCCCAATGCACTGACCATCTTTTTATTGCTAAGATCGGGGTAATAGTTGCGAACCTGCAGGCTGGTCAACTGACCTTTGTACACGACAACCTTGTACGAGAGTGACGCAATATAAAATCCAATTGCATCTTTTTTAACGGTGTTGTTGATCAGGTGGCTGGAATAGTTTCGGAGGACAAACAACTTTCGCTCAAATCCCATCGCATCCGTAACATGATCAGGACACGCAACAAACACCTGCTCAATTTCTGGCTCAACAGATCGTGCAGTAAAACCAATGCCATCGGGGTTGACGGGAACTTTCCTCCATGCCAATATTTCCAACCCAAGTTCTTCTGCAGCATGAACAAATAACTCACGGCACTCTTCACGTGAACGAACATCCTTTGGGAAAAAAACAACCCCAACCCCATATTTACCAAACGCCGGCAAATGCACGCCCAATTTCAGGCACTCGTCAAAAAAGAAGGCATGCGGTGTTTGTATCAATATGCCTGCACCATCTCCCGTATTGCTCTCGCACCCACAGGCGCCCCGGTGTTCCATGTTCTCCAATACGGTGAGGGCATCGGAAATGATCTGATGGCTTTTGTTGCCTTTGATATTGGCAACAAAGCCAATGCCACATGCATCGTGCTCGAATTCCGGACGGTACAAACCTCTGTTACTTGTCATAAACAAGACAATTTTTGAAAATATTCAATAAAATTCCTGTTATTAGGAAAAAATTCTAAAGTAATGGCAGGCACTCGCTTGAAAGTACAAAAGATTGACGATTTAACGATTAAAATCGCCAAAAAATAACTCCAAAGTTTTCAACCTTATGGTTATTCAGCATAGCTGCTTACCGGCTCGCAGGTGCAGACCAGATTTCGATCACCGTAGGTGTTGTTTACCCGGGCCACGCTGGGCCAGAATTTAGTGTTACGCAAGTAATCGATGGGAAATGCTGCTTCTTCTCGGGTATAGGGTCGATCCCACTCTGAAGAACAAATACTTTTTTGTGTATGAGGGGCTCTTTTGAGCAGGTTGTCTTTTTTGTCGACTTTCCCGGCTTCAATGGCGCTGATTTCCTTTCGAATGGAAATTAGTGCATCGCAGAAGCGGTCCAATTCTCCTTTGTCCTCGCTTTCAGTTGGTTCGATCATGATGGTCCCTGCTACTGGAAAGCTCATGGTTGGAGCATGAAATCCATAGTCCATCAATCGTTTGGCCACATCTTCTGCTTCGATGTCTGCTGACTTTTTGAATGGGCGCAGATCGACTATGAATTCATGTGCGCACGTATTGTTGACGCCCAAGTAGAGGATATCGTAATGTCCCTGCAACCGGGCTCTCATGTAGTTGGCATTGAGAATAGCGTATTCAGTGGCAGAAGTGAGTCCATTGCTGCCAAGCATGCGGATATACGCATAGCTGATTAGTAAAATGCTTGCGCTGCCAAATGGTGCAGCACTGACAGCAGTATTTCCCTTTGTAGGGTCCAGCGCTTCGTTATTCAAATGCGTATGTCCCGGTAAAAAAGGTGCCAGATGTGCTTTCACGCAAATGGGTCCCATGCCCGGACCCCCTCCACCATGGGGGATCGCAAAAGTTTTGTGCAAATTCAAGTGACATACGTCAGCACCAATCAACCCCGGTGCAGTCAATCCCACTTGTGCATTCATGTTGGCGCCATCCATGTATACTTGTCCTCCGTACTGATGAATAACATCGGTGATTTCATTTACCGTTTCTTCATACACACCATACGTACTGGGATAGGTAATCATGATACCGGCCAATGCACCTCTGTGCTGCAGGGCTTTTTCTTTCAGGTCCTCAAGGTCGATGTATCCATTTTCCAGGGCTTTGACCACCACAACTTTCATGCCTGCCATAACCGCTGAAGCAGGATTGGTTCCATGTGCAGAAATAGGGATGAGCATGATGGTGCGGTGATGATCTCCTCTCGCTTGATGGTAGCGTCTGATGGCAAGCAGTCCTGCGTATTCGCCCTGCGCTCCGCTGTTGGGTTGAAGGCTGCAGGCATCAAATTGAGTGACGGAACAGAGGTAGGCAGAAAGTTGATCAATAATATACTGGTAACCTTTTGTTTGAGAAGCAGGCGCAAATGGATGAATGCTGTTCCAGCAAGGCCAGCTCAATGGCATCATTTCAGAGGCAGCATTGAGTTTCATGGTACAGCTTCCCAGTGAAATCATCGAAGTATTCAAGGAGAGGTCTTTATTCTCCAGCATTTTAATGTACCGCATCATCTTGCTTTCGCTGTGATAGGAGTTGAATACAGCTTGCTGCAGATAAGGAGTGGTTCGGGTGAGTGCGGTGGGAATATGGGAGAGGTAGGCGTCATCTTCAATTTCAAGCGCAGCAGTGGATGATTCATTGAAGCACCGCAAGATATCCAACACATCACTCACTGTTGTTGTTTCATCCAGGCTGATGCCAATGGTAGTGGAATTGATTTTACGGAAATTAATATTTCTTTTTTCAGCACGCTCGATGATTGCCATCGCTTGATCGGTTTCGATTGCGAGCGTATCCACGTATGCGGCACTGACTACCTTCCAGTTGGTTTGCTTCAGCGCTTCTGCCAATTTGCTCGTCAACAATGAAGTGCGTGTAGCAATCTGTTTGAGCCCTGCAGGTCCATGGTACACTGCATACATCGCAGCCATGTTGGCCAACAATGCCTGTGCAGTGCAAATATTGGAAGTTGCTTTTTCGCGTTTGATGTGTTGTTCACGAGTTTGAAGTGCCATCCTCAACGCCCTTTTGCCGTCGGCATCGATGCTGATACCGATGATTCTTCCTGGCATGTTGCGTTTGAACTCGTCTTTGGCTGCAAAAAATGCGGCATGTGGACCACCGTATCCAAGGGGTACACCGAACCGTTGCGCAGAACCGCATGCTACATCAGCGCCCAGCTCACCGGGAGGAGTGAGTAAGGTGAGTGCAAGCAGATCGCTGGTCATGACCACATACCCACCAATTGCATGAACCTGCTCAATGAAGGAGCGAGGATCGGTCAATGCGCCCATGTTATTTGGATATTGCACAAGAGCGCCGAAATAGGTTCCGTCCAATGTTACTTCGGACATATCCCCGCTGATGATTTCTATACCTATGGGTAGTGCCCGCGTGATGAGCAAATCAAGCGTTTGAGGAAAGCAGTGACGGTCGACAAAAAACTTATTGCGTTCAATGTGGTCTTGACGGTTGAGCGCATTGAAGAACATGGTCATGGCCTCTGCAGCGGCAGTTGCTTCATCCAGCAATGACGCATTCGCAATGGGGAGTCCTGTTAGTTCACAGACCATTGTTTGAAAATTCAGCAAGCTCTCCAAACGTCCTTGTGCAATCTCTGCCTGATAAGGGGTGTATTGTGTATACCATCCCGGGTTCTCAAATATATTTCTCAGTATCACACTCGGTGTGTGCGTGCCGTAATATCCCTGGCCAATATAATTTTTTGCAACAGTATTCATCGCCCCAATTTCTTGAACATGTTGCAGGTAAGCAGCCTCTGAAATCGGAGAAGGGATGGTAAGGGCAGTATTCATTTTGATGGACTGCGGTACCGTTTTTTCAACCAATTCGTTAAGTGAGCGAACTCTAATCGTGTCGAGCATTTCATTGAGTTCGCGCTCACTTGGACCAATGTGTCGACCTCTGAATTCATTATCCTGTTGCTCCAAAAGATTCATGCGTTACGGTTTTGAATGAAGACCCTGTCCATCAGGGATCAAATAGGACTGCAAATCTACTTTGTTGGCCCGATTATTTGTAGATTTTGTCGATGCTGGCAGCCGATTGTGGATTAATTGGTGAAACAACTTCATATTGAAACATCAAGTAATTTTACCGATATGAAAAGGGAGCTGGAAAACAATTGGGAAAAGCGATCCGAAGAGCGTTCCAAAACCTATGCGCGGTACCTGAAAAAAGTAGATGCTTCCCGGGCGATTCGATCGCTTCCCGCGCTTCACGATGCCGCATTTGAGCATGTGGATTGCCTTGCGTGCGGCAATTGCTGCAAAGGGTATTCACCCCGGTTCAAAACTCCGGACATCAAACGCATCAGTCGGTTGCTCAACCTAAAAGAAAGTGATTTTATCCATCAGTACCTGCGTTTGGATGAAGAGGGGGATTATGTCGCTCATACCACTCCCTGTCCCTTCCTTGGCAAAGACAATCAGTGTTCAATCTATGATGACCGACCATCCGATTGCGCCCGGTTTCCGTATACCGATGAAGATGTATTTGTTAAACGGCCATCCATCACACTGAAAAACGTCAGTTTTTGTCCCGCCGCCTACCTGGTTATAGAAAACCTCATGGAGCAACTGCCTGCATGATTCAATAGTTCACTGTTCGAATTCTGGGGACTTTGAACCAGGTGAATGCCACAATTGAGACGGTCATCAATCCACCCAATACTACGGAAGGGACTACCCCCAATATACGGGCTGCAAATCCGCTTTCAAAGGCACCCAGCTCATTGGAAGAAATAATGAAAATGCTGTTGAGCGCTGATACGCGGCCCTTCATTTCATCCGGAGTTTTCAATTGTAAAATAGTGGAGCGAACAATGACGCTGATCCCGTCCAGTATGCCGGATACCATCAAGATCGCAAACGATAGCCAGAACGTTTCAGAAAGACCAAACAGGGTCATGCACAGACCAAACCCGCCCACACACAGCAACATGGTTCGACCCTGATTTTTTTTCATAGGAACCACATTCATGGTCAACAGCACTAAAATCGCCCCCAATCCCGGTGCTGCCCTTAAAATACCCAATCCCTCCGGACCTGCACCCAGGATAACATCCGAAAAATAAGGGAGCAGGGCAGTGGCTCCGCCAAAAAACACGGCAAACAGGTCCAGGCTGAGCACCCCCAGTATTTCTTTAGTGTTCCAAACAAAACGAAAACCCTTTTGGATGCTCTGCAACATCGGCTCTCGCTCCATGCCTCCGACTGGCGGCTTGGGGGAAATGAAAAATAATACACATACCGATGCCGTCAGCATGGCAATCATGACACCAAAGGCAAAAGTGATTCCCGCTTCTCCATACAGCAAACCTCCAATAGCAGGGCCGCTGACGGCAGCAATTTGCCAGGAACTGCTGTGCCAGGTGATGGCATTGGGCAAGTGTTCTTTCGGTACCAGCGCACTAACCAGCGCAAATGATGCAGGACCACTGAATGCCCGAGCAATTCCAGTCAGAAAAGCGATGCAATAGATGCTGATCAGCACAATGGAACGGTCGAATGTTTCCAGTGCATGTTTACTGGTGATGTAGGTAAAAAGAACGGTCAATACAAGATTGCCTGCAATACTGAGGTGCAGTAATTTTTTTTTGTCGGTTCGATCAATGATGTATCCTGAATAAATCGCCATCGCAACTGCCGGAACAAATTCCACCAGTCCGATCAGGCCGATGCTGAAGGGATCACGGGTGATGGCAAACACTTCCCATCCAATCAACGTGGCCTGCATGGTCAGCACCAGTATGAAAAAAAAGCGCGCAATGATGTACAACCGGAATTCAGAAAATTGCAATGCACTGAGGCTTTTGTGCTGAAGCAGATGCGCCATTGCACAAAGTTCGCATTTTGTTGCACATGCTGGTTATGGAAACGTAAGATAATGTTGGCCTTCGGGGTACTCTTTGTTCAGGGCATCCAAAATGGTTTCTATGTGCAGTTCATTTCCTAAAAAATCGGCCTGACTGGCATCGACGTAAGTGTTTTGACCGTTATGCTGCTTGATATAATGGGTATACGTTTGCTGAATGTTGAATAAGTAATCGTCTTTGATGTTTTGTTCAAAAGATCGGTTGCGCTTGCGAATATTTTCTTGCAGCGTTTGTACAGGGGCATGCAGGTAAATGAGTAAGTCGGGTTGCACCAATTGCTGATGAAGAATCTCAAACAACTTTTGATACAACCGAAACTCATCATCCGGTAAATTCACTTTTGCGAACAATAAACATTTGGTGAACAGATAATCCGATATGGTCACGTGTTGAAACAAATCTTGTTGATTGACCAGGTTTTTCATTTGCTTAAATCGTTCCGCCATGAAGAATAACTCTACCGAAAATGCATACTGATCGGGGTTTTGGTAGAATTTCTCCAGAAAAGGATTTTCAGCAAATTCTTCCAAGACCAATCGGGCGTTGAGCGATTTCGACAGCAGATGTGCAAGTGTTGTTTTTCCTGCGCCAATATTGCCCTCAATCGTGATGAATCGGTACTTACACATCTCCAAATGTAGTGACTTCAAGTGTATCGGTGCAGCTGTGGAGCATTTCCTGGATGCTCAACTGATGTTTTGGGTCGATAAAATCCGGCGACAATTCATGGAGGGGAATCAGCACAAACTTTCTGTCCCGTATCCGGGGATGGGGAATTTCCAGTTCTTCGGTTTGATAGACACCCTGACCATAATATAATATGTCGATATCAATGATGCGGGCATCATTTTTGAGTCCTCTGACCCTGCCCATCTCCGTCTCAATGACCAACAGTGCTTTCAGTAATTCAGTGGGAGAGAGTACGGTATGGAGATGGAGTACCTGGTTGAGGAAATAAGGTTGATCTGGCTTTCCCCACGGAGCTGTCTCGTAGAGCGCTGAGCACCGAAGTATCGTTCCACAATTTTTTTCAACGAGCGATTTTGCACGCGCAAGGTTTTCCTGCCGATTGCCCAAATTGCCGCCTGTCAATAAAAATACCTCATTCATATACCCAAGTCCACGATAGGGGGCTAAAGTTCTTTATTTTAGCATTCTAAATCATCGGTACGTGAAAGGATTTTTCAAAAGTTTTTTGGCGGGGCTTCTGGCCCTCATCGTTTTCTTTGGCGTATTGTTTTTTGCCACCATTGGCATTATTGGTGCACTCGCTTCTCAAGAACAGGTTGAACTAAAGCCCGAATCTGTCTTGGTGATTGATCTCTCAAAGCAGATGAACGACAAGAAAGTCGAAGATCCTTTTTCAGACTTATCCGGTGAAGAGGTCTACCCCGAGCTTTCTGCTGCAATCCAATTGATTGGCGAAGCGGCAAAAGACTCGATGATCAAGGGGGTATACCTCATTGCCAAAGACAATGCAAATGGTTTTGCTTCCTCCAACGAACTCAGGGAAGCGCTCTCTGCTTTCAAGTCCAGCAGAAAATTCATTTATGCTTATGGCGACTACCTCTCTCAGCGCGCATACTCCGTTGCCAGTCTCGCCGATAAGGTGTATTGCCACCCCAAAGGAATTTTTGAATGGCAGGGCATGTCCGTCAAATTGGTGTTTTTCAGACGGATGCTCGATAAGCTGGAGATCAAGCCTCAAATTTTTTATGCCGGTAAGTTCAAAAGTGCGACTGAACCTTTTCGGGAGACAGCCATGACGGATGCTAACCGTGAGCAGACCACCCAGTGGCTGAATGATATCTACTCACAGTTCCTGGAGCAGGTGGCACGTGACCGAAAATTGAATGCTGATTCGCTTCGGGCATGGGCAGATCGTTACGCATTGGATCGTCCTGAAAAAGCAGTTGCGGTGAAGTTACTGGACGGATTGCGCTACGACGATGAAGTCAAATCTGAAATCAGGAAAAAATTGGGAATAAGAGCTGCTGAAAAAATCAATTTCATCACATTGCCCAATTATGCCAAGGCGGTGACCTTAAATAAGCCTTTTTCAAAGAACAAGATTGCAGTGGTATATGCAGAAGGCGACATTGAGTATGGAAAGGGAATGCCGGAATCCATTGGTTCAGAAGAATACTTGTCCGTTTTGAGAACCATCCGAAATGATGATGACATCAAGGCCGTTGTGCTGCGCGTCAATTCACCCGGAGGAAGCAGCTTGGCCAGCGAAATCATGTGGAGGGAACTCGAACTGATGCGCCAACAGGGCAAGCGATTGGTGGTTTCCATGGGAAATGTGGCAGCCAGCGGCGGGTATTATATCGCCTGCAATGCAGACCGAATTTTAGTGCAACCCAATACCATAACCGGTTCCATTGGGGTGTTTTCAATTGTACCGGATCTTTCCGGTTTCATGAACAATAAACTTGGAATTACATTTGATCGGGTCAGTACATCGACGTATGCCGATGCGCCTTCTTTAACCCGACCCATGCGGGAGGATGAAAAACGAATTGTTCAAGGGGAAGTCGATAGGATTTACCTTGATTTCAAACAACGGGTGGCAGATGGCCGTAAGCGCGACATTGCCTATATCGATAGCATTGCTCAGGGGCGGGTCTGGACAGGCAAGAAAGCAATTGAAATTGGTCTGGCCGATGAAATCGGAGGGTTGGCAAAAGCCATTGAAGTTGCTGCAAAGCTGAGCAAGATGACCGATTATCGCATCAAAGAATATCCTGAACCCAAGTCGATTTTGGATTATGTGCTGCAGACTTATCCCACGGAATTTTCACGCACTCAACTCAAACGGGAGCTGGGAGAGGAGGAATATAAAATCATGGGACAGATTAAAAAACTAAAAGACATGACCGGGGATGTCCGCACTGAACTGCCCTTTCGATACAATTATAAATGATGCCAAATTCTTCCTCGAACTCATATAGTCAGACAAGGGCCATGCTGGCCATCGCCCGAGCAAGCCTTCGTTCCATATTTAGGAGTCCCTCTGCAGTAATTTTCAGCTTCCTCTTCCCGATCATTTTCATTTTGGTGTTTGGGTTTCTCAGTTCGACTACTCCTGTGATTCGAGTCGCGTTTGCCGATGACTCGACCAATGGCAACGAATTGTACACCAAGCTCATTGAGAAGACGAATTTGAAAATCATTACCCAACCCAATGTCATTTCGCGACAAGAACTGGAGAAGGGACATATAACAGCTATACTGAAAATCAAAGCAGTCAACCCTGCGCAGTTTCCCAAGTATGCAGTGGAAATCACCACCTCTACGGCCGCAGCCGACCGCATCGGACTGTTGCAGTCCATCATCCAGCAGACCATTGCAGAATTGGATCTCGCAAACTTTCCGCAGCGACCAACCTATGCCTACATGATCAAAGAAACTTTACCGGGAAGAGAATACCGAACCATCGATTTTATTTTACCCGGACAACTGGGCTTTTCCTTGCTGAGTGCAGGAGTATTTGGTGTGGCCTTTATATTTTTTAACCTGCGGCAAACCTTGGTCTTGAAACGGTTCTTTGCAACTCCAATCAAGCGCACCTACATCGTTTTTGGAGAAGGACTAGGCAGGATCGCGTTTCAAATGATTACCGCCGTAGTGATTCTTTCCATCGGACACTTTGCGTTTAAATTCACGTTGATCCATCAATGGGTAACCTTCTTGGAATTGATGGTGCTGAGCCTCGTAGGACTCATTGTTTTCATGGGATTTGGTTTTATTGTCAGTGGACTGGCCACCAGTGAAAGCACCATTCCTCCATTTGCTAATTTGGTTACGCTACCGCAATTTCTTTTGGCAGGAACATTTTTTCCTGTTGAAAATTTTCCTAGCTGGCTGCAACCGCTTTGTAAAATTCTTCCGTTGACCCACCTCAATCAGGCCATGCGCAACGTTGCATTTGAAGGCGCTCACCTGCAGGACTGCCTTCCTCAATTGCAGTACCTATTGTTATGGGGAATTGTCCTCTATGCAATTGCCATCCGGGTGTTCCGGTGGGAATAATGCATTAGACTTTTGGCAAAAGTTTTAGATTGCGCTGCATCCCTTTCCATTTGGTCCTTTTTAACGGAGAAGATGCGAATACCTCATTGAAGCGTTCTTCACTCAGGCTCATCCAATCGTGTATGTTGAAATTCAGGATTTCATTAAGGGGCGCTAACTCAGGGTGATCATGAGGTCGACTGAATCTGTTCCACGGGCATACATCTTGGCAAATATCACACCCGAACACCCAATCGCTGGAAACAGTGCTCAATTCCTCCGGGAGTTCCTGTGATTTCAACTCTATGGTGAAGTAGGAGATGCATTGGGATGCCAGCAATTCTTTGTTGGGAAGAATGGCCGATGTGGGACAGGCCTCTATGCATTTTGTGCAGGTTCCACAGAAATCATGTGCAATTGGATCATCTGCTTCCAATTCAAGATCCACAATCAGCGTAGCCAAAAAAAAGAATGATCCTTTTTGGGGATGGATCAACATTCCATTTCTTCCAATCCAACCCATTCCACTGCGTTGCGCCCAAGCTCGCTCCAATACAGGAGCTGAATCGACAAATCCTCTTCCTTGAACGTTTCCAAATTGATGTTGAATGGCAGCTAAAAACGCGTTGAGTTTTTCTCGGATTACCACGTGGTAATCTTGTCCGTAAGCGTATTTCGCAATATGAGGAGCATGTTCATCTTGCTCTGTTTCCGGAAAGTAGTTGAACATCAGCACGATCACCGATTTGGCTCCGGGTATAAGTTCAGAAGGATTGACACGCTTTTCAACATGATTGGACATATAGTCCATCGTACCGTGATATCCTTTGTTCAACCATGCCTCCAGCCTGCGTGCATCATCATCCAATCGTTGTGCTTTGGCGATTCGGCAATCATCAAAGCCAAATTGGTTTGCCAGTTGTCTGATGAGCTGTGAGCGTTGATTGAGCAACATGCAGCATTCATTAATTGATTACGGCCTCTACTTCTGAAATGAGTTGTTCGTAAAATGCGCGATTGGTTACGGCCAGTGGTTTTTCTGGAAGAAACATTCCAATGGTTCGGTTGTTCAGATCGATCCACGGCCAGGCGCCAGTGGGTGACCCGCAGGAATACCGCAGACCTTTTCCATCGGTTGACGTGGTTTCCATCCAGGCTCCCATCGCAAACGTAAAACCTTTGGTGAGTTCAGGATTGTAGCGAATTCGTGCATCAGGAAACTGGTTTTTTAAAAGTTCGCCGACTGAAGCTGCGCTCAATACTTTTTTCCCATTGAACATTCCCTTGTTCGCAATCATAGTCAAAAAGTTCATGTAATCAAATGCAGAACATGACGCACCTCCTGAAGGATTAGGTGCTTTTCCTTCTTCGTCGTAGAACGATGATGTTTTCATCATCAGGGGTCGAAACAACTTTTCTTGCGCGACACGGTCAAATGTTTTTTTTGTAATGACCTCTAGCACCCGACCTGCTATGTTCAATCCCACACTGGCATCTGCAAAGGCTTCTCCAGGATTATCGACAATGAGCTTTTTTGTAGCAAAATATTCCATCTCTTCTTCGAGGGTGTTGTATCGGGTTTTTTGCGTGAATTTGACCAGTCCTGCTGCATCCGTATCCAATCCAACTGTTTGAGATAGGCAGTGTCGAAGGGTGATGTATCCTTTCATGTATTTGCTAAAAATGGGGATGTATTTACTCACCTGATCGTCCAGTGAAAGTTTGCCTTCATCGACAAAAATCATCACCAATGCGGCCGTCAACCATTTGCTGCTGGCGCCAACCGGTGCCGGCATTTTTAATTTAAAATCTTCTGTTTCTTTCAGGAAAATAGTTTTCCCGTCTTTTTGAACTACCAGCAGTTTATTCTTCCCTAAAAATTTGTCGTTTTGCATCAGGATCTTATCAAGACCCGATAAATCGACCTGTGCCTTTAGGTTCATCTGAAAAAATAGCAGAAAAGCCAGAAGGAGACTGCAGTTAAGGCATTTAAATCTGAAGCAATATGTCATAATTACCATTTTTTTCGATTGGTGGCCTATTTGAGCGAAATAACATGTAAATCTACACATATGAATTTAAACAACTTTACCATACAGGCCGCTGAGGCAGTACAGTCGGCTCAGCAAATCGCCTTCAACAATGCACACCATTCAGTGGAAACAGAACACCTGCTCTCTGCTTTGCTGGAACAAAAGCAGTCGCCAGTCGATTATCTTTTGAAAAAGAACAATGTTTCGGTTCCGGTTCTTCGAACTAAATTGAGTGAGTGGCTCAAGAAATTGCCGAATGCCGAGGGGGAACCTGCACAATCACTGGGAAGGGAAACCAATACGGTATTCATGCGGGCCATATCGGGATTGACCAAGTTTGGAGATGAATTTGTTACACCCGAACACCTGCTGATGTCCTTGCTGAATGGAAATGATCAAGTGGCAAAATTGCTTCGGGAAGTGGGGCTTACAGAAAATGGATTGCTTCAATCCATCACGGAACTCCGTAAAGGAGAAAAAATCAAGAGTCAAACACAGGAAACGCAGTTCGATGCGTTGAACAAATACGCAAAAAACCTGATTGAACTTGCTCGAATGGGCAAGCTGGATCCTGTAATTGGCAGGGACGAAGAGATACGCCGCACGCTCCACATCCTCTCGAGGCGCTCCAAGAACAATCCCATCTTAGTCGGTGAGCCAGGCGTAGGCAAAACCGCTATTGCGGAAGGGTTGGCCATGCGCATTGTCAATGGAGACGTGCCCGAAAACCTGAAGAATAAATTGATCTATGCGCTGGATATGGGACAACTCATTGCAGGAGCCAAGTACAAAGGAGAATTTGAAGAGCGCTTGAAAGGAGTCGTCAAGGAAGTTTCTACCAGTGATGGAGAAATCATTCTGTTCATTGATGAGATTCATACGTTGGTCGGTGCCGGCGCAGGGGAAGGTGCGATGGATGCTGCCAACATCCTCAAGCCTGCACTGGCACGGGGTGAACTGCGGGCCATTGGCGCTACAACACTGAATGAATACCAGAAGTATTTTGAAAAAGATAAAGCCCTTGAACGCCGGTTTCAGAAAGTGATGATTGAAGAGCCCAATGTGGAGGATGCGATTTCTATTCTCAGGGGATTGAAAGACCGATACGAAACCCATCATCATGTTCGCATCAAAGATGAAGCCATCATAGCAGCGGTTGAACTTTCTCATCGGTACATCACCGATCGGTTTTTGCCCGATAAAGCAATTGACCTGATCGACGAAAGTGCTGCAAAACTTCGATTGGAAATGAATTCCATGCCCGAAGAGTTGGATACACTCGAGCGATCCATCCGCCAATTGGAAATTGAGCGCGAGGCCATCAAACGCGAAAACGACGAGGTAAAGATGAAAGAGCTCAATACTGAAATTGCCAATCTTTCTGTGGGGCGGGACACGCTTCGGTCCAAATGGAAGGAAGAAAAGGAATTGGTGGAAAAAATTCAGCAGTCAAAAGCCGATATTGAAAAACTAAAATTACAAGCAGAAAAAGCTGAGCGTGAAGGCGATTACGGCACCGTCGCTGAAATCCGCTACGGAAAGATAAAAGAGCGGGAGCAATCCATCATTGCCCTGACTACCGAACTGGAATCTTCCAATGACAAACGGTTATTGAAAGAGGAAGTGGATGCAGAAGACATTGCTGAAAACGTTGCCAAAGCAACGGGAATACCGGTTTCAAAAATGATGCAGGGAGATCGGGAGAAATTACTTTATCTGGAGGAGTACCTGCACCGCAGGGTAGTAGGTCAAGAGGAAGCCATTACAGCTGTTGCCGATGCAGTGCGAAGGAGCCGCGCTGGATTACAAGATCCTAAACGGCCGATTGGATCCTTCATTTTTTTGGGTACTACCGGCGTGGGCAAGACTGAGTTGGCAAAAACATTGGCGGATTATCTGTTTGATGATGAAAGCATGATGACGCGCATTGACATGAGTGAGTACCAGGAAAAGCACACCGTGTCTCGTTTAGTTGGTGCTCCTCCCGGATACGTAGGATATGATGAGGGTGGACAATTGACGGAGGCTGTCAGGAGAAAGCCTTACAGCGTTGTGTTGCTTGATGAAATCGAAAAAGCGCATCCGGATGTCTGGAACGTGCTCTTGCAGGTTCTCGACGATGGAAGGCTAACCGATAACAAAGGGAGGGTGGTTAATTTCAAGAATACGATCATCATCATGACCTCTAACCTGGGAAGTCACCTGATACAAGAAGCATTTGAACAGGCAGAGGAGGGAAGTCTTGAATCTGCAGCAAACAAAGCAAGACTGGAAGTGATGGCTTTATTGAAACAGACCATTCGTCCGGAATTTCTGAACCGTGTGGATGAAATCATCATGTTCCAGCCGCTGAGCCGGAAAAATATACGCTCCATCATTCAGGTTCAATTGGAGAGCCTGAGGCGACTGGTTGCGGGATCCAACATCACTCTTGAATTTACTACGTATGCGATTGATTTTCTCGCTGAGAATGGATTTGACCCACAGTTTGGAGCGCGCCCGTTGAAGCGGCTGATACAAAAAGAGATCATCAATCAATTGTCCAGAAAAATTCTAGCAGGAGAGGTGGATCGATCCAAACCCGTTATCGTGGACGTCTTCGATGGGGTGGTCGTCTTTCGGAACCAACGGGAGCTTTCGGTGAAGGAATAATAGTGGGGGGAAGCTCAACGCGTTCTATCCTTTTACCAATGAGGGATTCAATTCGTTTCATTTTTCGCTGATCCATGGGGTTCACCAGCGTGATGGCCATGCCCTTGTTTTCGGCGCGAGCGGTACGACCGATCCGGTGCACATAATCTTCTCCATCTGGCGGAACATCGAAATTGATCACCAGTTCAATTTCATCAATGTGAATGCCCCTGCTCAGGATATCGGTTGCCACCAAAATAGGAACCCGCTTGGAGGAGAATCCCTGCAGCACGTCCTCGCGCTGCTGCTGATCCAGATCGGAATGTATCTCCTTGGCATCGAGTTCCAGCTTTTGCAATTGACGGGTAAGCTGTTTGACGGTTTGCTTTTTGGAACAGAAAATCAAGACGGATTTAAATTTGCCCTCAGAAAGAACATGGGAAATCAGGGGAATTTTTTCGCCATCTGAAACCGTGTACTGCAATTGCTGAATGGTTTCAGGAGGTTTTGATACGGCAATATTGATCTCGACCGGTGCGTGAAGAATTTTTTTGGCCAGCTGCAAGATTTTCGGAGGCATCGTCGCGGAGAACAGAAGGGTTTGCCGTTTTGTCGGCAAATGAGAGATGATACGCATGATGTCATCATGAAAACCCATATCGAGCATGCGGTCTGCTTCATCCAAGATCAAATAGTCCAGTTCTTTCATGCGCGCATACCCCATGTTGAGATGGGAAATCAGCTTTCCCGGAGTAGCCACAACAATATCTACTCCTGTGGACAGCGCCTGTTTTTCCCTCACAAAAGCACCACCGTCGCCGCCTCCATAAATCGCCATTGAACTGAGTTCGGTAAAATAGGTAAGCCCATCCAGGTGGGTACTGATTTGAATGGCCAATTCTCGTGTGGGGACCAATATCAGGGCGTGAACTTCGGAGTCTTTGCGTTCTGCGTTGAGTAGCCCATTGATAACAGGGAGCAGAAAGGCTGCCGTTTTTCCTGTTCCCGTTTGGGCACAGGCAATCAAGTCTTTGCCCTGTAGGATGAGGGGGATTGCTTGCTCTTGTATCGGAGTGGGTTTTTTATAGCCACTGGCCTCAATACTTTCCTTGAGGGTAGGGTGAAAATCAAATGAACAAAAATCCAATGAATAGTATATTGGTGAGTGCGAAGATAACTCGTTATTTTTACCAACAGTTAATTATTCGCGTATGAGGCTGAATCCAACACTTCTTCTCTGTGTAGTTCTAACGGTACCTGTAGTAGAAGGCTACTCACAAAGCATCACAGCACCGGTCTCCACTAATTTTTACATGGAAACGTATAATATTCGGGGCAAGCCCTTTATCAATCCGGAGGCTACCAATGTTGAAGGAACACCGTTATTGAATACCGAATGGGGATCCGGCACAGTGTATTTTAAGGATGGTGCAATTGCAAAAGAAATAGAGTTGAAATTCAACCTGGAAAAGAATGAATTGTATTTCAACCGGGATGGCTCCCTATTTCTCTTCAATGATCCAATTGCTTCCTTTCGGATGAAGTATGCAAGTGTTGGAAAGCAATTTGACGTGTTGTTCAGAAGCGGATACCCTGCAGCAGGGAAACTTGGTCCTTCCACATTTTTTCAGGTACTGCAGGATGGCGCAAAATTTCAATTGCTGGACTACCGGTACTCTTATTTGGGCGATTCATACCGGTATGGAGGCACGGCTAAACAAGCCTTCATAGAAGGGGAGGAGCTGTACATTTTCGATATAGCCTTTTCGAAAATGATCAAAATCAAACGGGGCGAGCAGGGTCTTTTGGAATCCATGCCTGCGGAGCTTTCTTCCAAGATCATCTCTATTGCGAAATCACAGCGATCCAAATTAAAATCTAATCAGGATCTCATGATGCTGGTGGAGGAGTTGAATAAATAATTTTTAAGTGATGCAATTCATGTTACGCAGTTCAATTTTTGCTGTATTTGTTTTTTTGTTGACCGGTTGCGGGTGGGCGCAAAATGAGCCCAAGGGTAGTGGACCTGCTGTTGCGGAGGCTCCGAACGCACCGGTGTTGGATAGCGCTTTGTATCGGACGAGAATGAGTGCGATGCTCAACGGAGACTCTTCTGCAAAATGGAGATTCAAAGGCGATTATCCCTTGCAGGGAGCTTTGTTGCCGTTCAATCGTATTGTGGCCTATTATGGGAATCTGTACTCTACCCGAATGGGAATTTTAGGAGAATTGCCCAAGGCGCAGATGTTTGCTCGCCTCAAAGAGGAGGTGGCTGAATGGGCAAAAGCTGATTCCGCTACACCGGTGATTCCTGCTTTGCACTACATCGTTACCACGGCACAAGGTGCTCCAGGTTCCTCAGGTAAATACCGCCTTCGCATGCCCAATGCCCAAATTGACAAAATCATGGTCATGGCGGAAGAGATCGGTGCCATTGTATTTTTGGATATTCAAGTCGGCTTGAGTACCCTACAGGAAGAAATTCCCGTGATTGAAAAATACCTCAAGTTGCCCAATGTACATCTTGGAATTGATCCTGAGTTTTCAATGAAAGGCGGCCAACGTCCAGGCGCCGTGATTGGTCATTTTGATGCAGCCGATATCAACTATGCTTCTCAGTACCTTGCCGAACTTGTAAAAACACATAACCTTCCACCAAAAGTTTTGATTCTGCATCGGTTCACACAGGGAATGATAAAGAATTACACGTCAATTTCCATGCGTCCTGAAGTACAGGTAGTAGTCGACATGGATGGATGGGGATCTCCAGCACGGAAAATCAACACGTATAAACTTTTTGCATACGGTGAACCAATTCAGTTTACAGGATTCAAGCTGTTTTATAAAAACGACTTGAGAGAAGCGCCGCATCGTTTGCTCACTAAAAAAGAGCTACTGGCCCTCAAGCCAGCGCCGCTCTATATTCAGTATCAGTAATGCATCCGGCTCCACACCTTGATCGTGTTGAAGCATTGATTAAGCAGTATCAGATGCTTCCTCACCCCGAGGGAGGGTATTATACCCGAACCTTTCGATCGCCCATAGTGCTTGATCCATCGTGCATTGGCCATGGCTTTGAAGGGAGCAGGCCTATTTCTACTGCCATTTATTTTTTAATTCCAGCCGGGAAATGCTCGGCATTTCACCGGTTGCGCAACGATGAAATCTGGCATTTTTATACAGGGGATCCTGTTTGTATTCATACTATCGACAACAATGGACACTACCATCAACATGTTCTTGCCGATGATGGGGTTGCTCACTCAACGTTTCAGTACCTGGTCCCTGCTGGAACCTGGATGGCGGCAGAGTTGAATGCTACAAATCATGGGTTTGGACTTGTGGGGTGCACCGTTTCACCTGGTTTTGAGTTTGAAGATCTGGAAATGGGAAAAAAAGATGAACTCTGTGAACTGTTTCCAGCGTACCGTACACTTATTGAGCGACTCTGTCTTTAATTCGGGATTGAACCAACGTTCACCTCAGCGCTTATCCGAAAGTAATAGCTTAATGGCCAGTGCGATCATCACAACTGCAAAAATGCGTTTTACCATAACTTCACTGAGGCCAAGTGAAAACTTACTGCCCAGGTAGCTACCCAGTACAAAACCGATGGCGAGCAGACCGGCATATTTGAAATCTACGTATCCCTTTTTATAATAATTGATGACGGCCAGCAGACCAACGGGAAATACCATCATGGCCAGCGAGGTACCTTGTGCAAGGTGTTGACTGAATCCTATGATGAGTACAAGCGCGGGAACAATGAGAACCCCGCCACCGATGCCGACCAATCCTCCCAGAAATCCCGCAGCCAGTCCAATCAGGACCACATAGATAATTGTTTCCATGGTAAGAGGTTTAGGTTGTTCCATTTTCATTATTTGAATAAAGCCATCCCCAAGGCAGTCAGGAGGATGCTCAACACTACCGATGCCACTATATACATCATCGCATATGCGGTGTTTCCGGATCGGATAAGGTGTATGTTTTCAAGGGCGAAGGCAGAAAAGGTTGTAAATCCTCCGCAAAATCCAACCGACAGCAGCAAGCGGGTTTGCTCGCTTATCGGATGCAAGCGCTGAGAAAGCGCAATGATTACGCCAATGCAAAAGCTGCCGATGAGATTGATGGTCAATGTGGACCAGGGAAATTTTGCAGGAGAATCAGATTGAAAAAGCAATGAAGTCAGATAGCGCAATACTCCTCCAGTTCCGCTGCCCAATGCCACCAGGAGAAGGTTCTTCCACATCATTATTCAATCGTCAGGTTTCCGGAAAAGGTATAACTGAAGTCCACTCGCCATTTGCCTTCTGATTGCATCACTTTGATCTCTGTTGGTTTTTTCGTAAATGAGTTGGAGTAGTTGATGATGGAGGTGCTGTCGTTAAGTGTTTCGACTTTATTCACGATTATCGAAGATGAGCGCAGCGAGAGCAGTTCCCCCTGTGGACGTTTTTTCATATGTTGACTGTACCGTTTGAACAGTTCCATGTCTTCTGCATCTTTTTTCAGGTAAAGCGTTGCCTTTTCGTAATCGCCATCCAAGACAGCCCGCACAAACTCTCTACCCGCATCCATGGGATCTTCCGGCTCTTTGAATCCTTCTGGAGTAGAGCAGGAGACCAGGAACAGTCCACAGATGAAAAGAAGCCGGTAAACAATCGTCTTACTGTGCAGCATTGTTGTCTTTTTCTTTATCGTAGGCGCGGATGATGGCTTTTACCAATCGGTGGCGCACCACGTCTTCTTCATCCAGTTCAATGTGTGCGATGCCGTCTATGTTTTTTAAGATGCGTCGGGCTTTTTCCAATCCACTTTTTTGATTTTTCGGTAAATCAATTTGACTGAGATCGCCCGTAATGATCGCTTTCGCATTAGAACCAATACGCGTCAAAAACATTTTGATTTGCAGATCCGTTGTGTTTTGTGCTTCATCCAAAATGATGAAGGCGTTGTCCAGGGTGCGACCCCGCATATACGCCAGCGGTGCAATTTCAATTACGCGTGTAGACATGTAATACCCAAGTTTATCGGCTGGAATCATATCGTCTAATGCATCATAGAGTGGCCTGAGGTAGGGGTCAATCTTTTCTTTGAGATCGCCCGGCAAAAAACCCAGGCTTTCACCCGCTTCTACGGCTGGTCGGGTAAGAATAATCTTCTTGACCATTTTATTTTTAAGCGCCCGAACGGCCAGTGCTACGGCTGTGTAGGTCTTTCCTGTTCCTGCGGGACCAATGGCAAATAGAATATCGTTCTTATCGGCCATCAAAACCATTTTCTTTTGGTTTTGCGTCCGTGCCCTAACGGATTTCCCATTCGGGCCAAACACCAATACGTCGTTTGGATTTTTCTCAATAAAATTATCGATGACCTCCGAATCATCTCCTCCCAGAATTTGTTCAAAATAATTGTGGCTGACATTGCCATTGCGCTCAAGGTATTGAACCAGCAAGTCGATTTTTTCTTTGGCCTGCTCAATTTGATCAGACGCGCCACTTAATTTGATCTGTGTTCCTCTGCTGAGGATTTTGAGGAGAGGAAATCTTTTTTTGAGGAGATCTAGTTTGCCATTGTTTACACCGAAAAACTCAATCGGATTAATGGATTCAAGGTTGATGATGGCTTCCGTCAATGATACGAATTTAAAGGGTGATGCTGACTGATTGTGTTCTATTCAAATTTAGAATTTTGAAACTGAAAAACAAACAATCAATTTATCAACAGCCTGTTAATTAGTTTCCAGATTGCTTCAGTTGATGTATGGTGGAAATGGGGTCCGGTGAGGCAAATACGGTGTTGCCGGCCACCAGTACTTCGGCACCTGCTTGCACAATGGAAGCAGCATTTTCCAATGTTACACCTCCATCTATTTCTATCAGGGCGGTAGCATTTTTTTTCACAATCATTTCTTTGAGCCGCTTTATTTTGTCAAGGGTTTGGGGTATGAACCGTTGGCCACCAAAGCCTGGGTTGACCGACATCAAGCAGACTAAATCGGCATCTGTGATGACGTCTTCAATGGCGGAGAGTGACGTATGGGGATTTAAGGCAATGCCTGCTTTCATGCCCAGTGCACGGATCTGTTGCAATGCTCGGTGAAGGTGGGTGCAGGCTTCCACATGGATGGTCAGCACATCTGCTCCGGCATCCTTAAATGCCTGGATGTATTTTTCCGGTTCAACAATCATTAAATGAACATCACAGACTTTGGATGTGGCTTTTCGGACTGCACTGATGATGGGTAATCCAAAGCTGATATTCGGAACAAACCTTCCGTCCATCACATCCAGGTGCAACCACGCTGCTTCGGATTGATTGACGAGAGTGCATGCCCCTTCAAGTCGAAGAAAATCCGCAGAAAGGAGTGAGGGAGCGATGATGGCCATGTTATTGATTTAAACGGTTGAGTAAATTACGGTATCCTGAGTTAGTGGGTTCCAAACGGGTTGCTTCGATTATGAAATCTTTTGCACTGGCTGTATCTCTTTTTTTCAAAAAGCATTGACCGAGCCAGTAGTAAACTTCCGGATTCTGACGGTCCATGTCCATGACCTTGTTAAAAGCCAGGATGCTGGATTCAACCGCATCCAAATCGTAGAGCAGTATTCCTCTTTCCATGTGCACATCGGCATTCATAGGGTTGTATTTTAAGGAGGAATCGAGTTGCTGCAGCGCCCATGAGAGCTCTCGTTTGTTGATGGCGTAGAGTCCCTTGATGAAAAACGCATCGCCCCGAAATGCTGTTCCAAAATTGAACGTTAAGGAATCGGCAATCTGCAGGGCTTGGGCATCGGACTGATTGGCGAAGTAAAATCCCCACTCCCGCAGATTTTCGGGTTGGGAAAAATCTATGGAAGCCGTTTTTTTTGTTGGAGGTGGGGTCGAGTTATCGGGTTGTTCGTTGGATACGCATCCGCACACGCAGCACAGCAGAATTGGGTTGATCATCAGGGATTTCATCCGCTTGTGCATGTGCAAATCTACCACTTTGGGTGATTTATTACATTTTGATGATAAAACTGAGGGTTGGTGAACATAGTTTTGCAGCCAAATCCTTTAAAATGACTTCTGTATCGCTATCCCGTCTTGTATTTTTTGTGGGCTGTTTTGTCCTCGTTTCGACCGCCTTGATTGCGCAGGACAGTGTTCAATATGCCAACGAGCCGCACTTTAAAAATATTCGCCAGCTCACCTTTGGGGGAGACAATGCTGAGGCCTATTTTAGTTTTGACGGGAAATGGCTGGTGTTCCAAAAGACCTATGCCAAAGAAGGTATTCCCTGCGACCAGATCTATGTAGGTAAAGTGCCCACAAAGCCTAACGAAGTGTTTGAACCTCGACTGATCAGTACTGGCAAAGGGAGAACAACCTGTGGTGCGTTTCTAAAAGACAACAAGCACGTGGTATTTGCGTCCACCCATTTGTCCGATGAGAATTGCCCTCCCGTTCCTGACCGTGCCAAATACGGCAATCGATACATCTGGCCCCTGTACGCCTCCTATGATATTTTTATTGCCGATTTGAATGGAAAGATCACCAAGCAGCTGACCAATCATGCTGGTTACGATGCGGAAGCCACGATCTCTCCCGATGGCAAGACGATGTTGTTCACTTCAACACGGGATGGTGATATCGAGCTATATACCATGGATTTGGCTTCTGGGCTTACCCAACGCATCACCCATCAGTTGGGATACGATGGAGGAGCCTGGTACAGTCCAGATGGCACGAAAATCATTTGGAGAGCTTCTCGTCCACAAACCCCTGAACAAATCAAAGAATACAAAGAACTACTCGCTGAAAATCTGGTAGCACCGACACAGATGGAAGTCTGGATCGCCAATGCAGATGGTTCCAATCCCCGGCAGGTCAGCTCGCTGGGACAGGCCAACTGGGCACCTGCCTATATGCCGGACAGCAAGACCATCATTTTCGCATCCAATCACGAATACAAAAGAGGCTTTCCATTCAATTTGTATACCATGAATGAAGACGGCTCAGGACTGACAAAAATCAGTCGAGACAAAGGATTTGATGCATTTCCTATGTTCAGTGTCGACGGAAAGAAAATTGTTTTTTGTTCCAACCGCAACAACGGAGGCACACGGGATACCAATATTTTTATAGCCGACTGGGTGGATTGATCATTGGGCCAGCGACGTGCCGTTGATCCTCTTGAGCAAGTAAATCTTTTTATTCTCGAAATAATCCACTGTACCAGCCAGCGACCCTGTAGCGCGGGTAGGTTTAAATTGATAATCGTTCATCAATTTGAACAGTTGATCGGTAGGGTCATCCACCTGAATGTGTCCATGTTTTGAAAAAATTGATATAAAGTAATACACGAGCTCAAATCCCTTATATACTGAAGGAGAGGCTTTTACAAATGTATTGGATCGAATGTATTCATCTACGAATTTGGCCCAGGCGTTGTTTTGCGGGATGTAAAAAGGAGTAGTGTACCACAATGAAATGGGATAATGCGCGGGCTTTTGCAACTCTCTATTGTTTTCCATTCCGGGCAGGATAAAGAACTGTACGATGGCCTTTTTTGGGTAAGCAAGGATGGCTTTTGCCAAGGTCAAGGAAAACTCTTCGTCCAGGCTTCCGGCGATGATCAGGTTCATTTTGGTGGTATCGATCTGGCTGGAAAATGCTTGTTGGAGGGTGGAAGGATCGACGAGTTGGGTTTTGATGTTTAAGGGTGTGCCGGGGTCTGATGCGCGCACCGACAAGAACATTGATTCCAGCAGGTCATCGGTGCCGTCTTTTCGTTTCATCCATATCGTATTCCCTTGGGGCCATTTTGTTTTCAACTGGCTGTACAAGAATTCCAGGTGGGTATGGATTCGGGGATTGGCCATGTAGACATAGGGGTTGTTGCGAACACCTTTATCATTCGGATAGGTGGCGTTGATGATGGGCTTTTTCAACTCCACTGCCAATGCGGCAAGTTGTTGCATTTCGGTGCCAGGCACTTGGGCGATCACGATATCTGCAAATTCAATTGCGTTGCGCGCATTGTTCGATGAGGGCCGATCTTTATACGTTTGAACATCCAAAACACGGAGTCCAACCGCAATTCCGGTTTTATTCAACGTATCCACTGCCATGGTTGCGCCTTCATAAAATTCCAGTCCCGGTATAGCCTGTTTAGGAAAATCTTTTCCTTTTATGGGCAGGCCGGCGGAATCAAATGTTTCATCCAGGTAAAGAGAAGTAAATAGAGCAATGTTGATCTTCCTTTTCTGAGCGGAAACTGAATCCGTTTTGAACAACAATGCACTGGCCATCAGGGTCAGCAGGAAATACTTCATTGCATGAATGTACTTGATTATTCCCACTCAATGGTTGCAGGAGGCTTGCTGGAAATGTCGTATACAACACGGTTGATGCCGCGCACCTGATTGATGATGCGATTGGATACTTCTCCCAGGAAGGAGTAGGGAAGATGTGCCCAATCGGCGGTCATGCCATCGGCGGACGTAACAGCGCGAAGCGCAACGGTAAATTCATATGTCCGCTCATCTCCCATGACCCCAACCGATTTAACAGGAAGTAAAATAGCACCGGCTTGCCAAACGCTGTCATAAAGTCCCTGTTCCTTTAACGCATGGATATAAATATCATCGGCTTCTTGGAGCAGGCGTACTTTTTCTTCGGTAATTTCTCCCAGGATGCGGATGGCCAGACCTGGACCAGGGAAGGGATGGCGAAACAGCATTTCTTTCGGAATGCCAAGTTCCAATCCTACTTTCCTTACTTCATCTTTGAACAGAAAGCGCAGGGGTTCTACCAGGTCCAGTTTCATGGTATCGGGAAGACCGCCAACGTTGTGATGGGACTTAATTGTAACGGAAGGACCGTGAACTGAAACACTTTCGATCACATCTGGATAAATTGTACCCTGACCCAAAAAAGAAATATCGGTCAGTGCATGCGCTTCGCTGTCAAATACATCAATGAAGGTTTTCCCAATGGCTTTTCGTTTTTCTTCGGGGTTGGTCAATCCCGACAATGCGTCATAAAAACGCGTACCGGCATCTACGCCTTTTACATTGAGTTCGAGTTGATCGTACATGGTGATGACGCCTTCAAACTCATGCTTTCTCAATACGCCGTTGTCGACAAAAATCCCAAATAGGTTTTTCCCAATGGCCTTATGAATAAGCGTTGCCGCAACGGTTGAATCCACGCCTCCGCTGAGGGCCATCACTACTTTTTTCGTGCCAATTTTTTCCTTTAAGGCAGTAACCGTATCGGAAATAAAATGTGCAGGGGTCCAATCACCGCTGCAACCACAGATGGCAAACAGGTAATTGTGGATGATTTTTTTTCCAAACTCGGAGTGATAGACTTCAGGATGGAACTGAAGGCCATAGATATCACAACAACCGGGCTCCTGTACTTCAAACGCCGCTACCGGAATCGATTGGGTGGTGGCAAGAACATGCGCAGATGCAGGAAGCTCCAGGATGGAGTCACCATGACTCATCCATACCTGCGATTGCTGCGGTACATCTTTGAGCAATGTGTTTTGTGATGGCGAGTCGAGTGTGGCACGACCGTATTCCCTTTTTTCTGATTTTTCTACACGGCCTCCCAAAAGTTTTGCGGTAAGCTGAGCACCATAACAAATGCCCAGAACGTTTCGGTGCTGAGCCAAGGATCGAACATCGACCAGCGGAGCATTGACATCATTTACCGAAAAAGGAGAACCGGATAAAATAATTCCTTTTAAGCTAGGATCGAATTCAACCGGTTTGTGGTATGGAACGATTTCACAATACACATTGGCTTCTCTTACAGCACGAGCAATCAGTTGGGTGTATTGGGAGCCAAAATCGAGAATCAGAACCTTTTCCGTCATGGGGGCGAAGTTAAACAATTCGGGTACAGTCAAATCCAAAAAAAAAGAACATCGAGTGGATGTTCTTTTTCAATTCGGTTGTACCGTAATCAGGAAAGTTTTGCCACTGATTTTGTCAGTGCACTCTTCAAGTTAGCAGCCTTGTTTTTATGGATGATGCCTTTCTTGGCAAGCTTATCGATTTTGCTGATCACTTCCGGAAGTGCTGCCTTCGCACTTTTGGCATCACCGTCTGCTTTGAGGTCGCGCATTGCATTACGGGTTGTTTTTCCCTGGTAACGGTTTTGATCCCTTCGCTTAGCAGCCTGACGGGTATCTTTTTGTGTAGCCTTGTGATTTGCCATTTTGGTAAAAAATTGTTTGAGGGACGCAAAGGTAAAACAGATGCTTCAAAGTACAAAAAATTGATGTTTTGATCGGATTTTCAATGGATTGGGACCCGATTTGGAGTATGTTTTTTAGCCTCAAATGACCGATATTTGCATCCGAATCTGATCCAAGGAACCCTGTAAACCTTGCCCATGAAGGATTTTTCGTATATCACCTCCTCGCACCCCTCGTATATTGAGCAACTGTATCAGGATTTTAGCCGTGCTCCGGAGAGCATTGACCCTGATCTGAGAAAGTTTTTTGAGGGGTTTGATTTTGCCGTAACCCAGCTCAGCGGCCGACCGTCAACAGCCGCCGCATCCGTAGGGGCTGAAATCGACTGGAAAAAAGAATTGGGAGTGTACAGGATGATTCTGGGTTACCGCAACAAAGGACATTTGATTTCGACCACCAATCCGATTCGCGAACGAAAGGACCGAGGCGCCAACTTGGATCTTGCGTTTTTTGGTCTATCGGAAGCGGATCTGGATAACACCTTTTATGCCGGAAATCTGATTGGTATTGGGACGGTTACCTTGCGTGCAATTCGGGAGCACCTGCATTCATGCTATGCCCATCACGTGGGCATCGAGTTCAAGTACATCAGCAATCAGGAGAAAATTGATTTCCTCATCAGGGAAATGGAACAGGGTTTTACTCAGTCTTTGCCTTTTGAAAAGAAAAAACGCATTCTTGAAAAACTCAATCAGGGAGTCATTTTTGAAAAATTTCTACACACCAAATACATTGGCCAAAAACGGTTTTCGCTGGAGGGAGGTGAAACGACCATAGCGGCACTGGATGCCATGATCAATCTTTCCGCAACATTGGGTGTGCAGGAAGTCGTTATTGGAATGGCGCATCGGGGTCGACTCAATGTCTTGGCAAACATCATGGGTAAAACCTATGAAAATATTTTCAGTGAATTCGAAGGCAAGACCGCGCCCGATCAAACAATGGGTAGCGGAGATGTGAAGTATCATCTTGGATATGGAAGTGAAGTGACGACTACAGGTGGACAAACCATTTCGCTCAAGCTCATGCCCAACCCGTCGCACCTGGAAGCTGTGGATCCGGTTGTATTGGGATTTGCCCGGGCAAAAGCGGATGTGATGTATGCCAGTCAGTACGACTCTATTCTACCCGTATTGATACACGGGGATGCTTCCATCGCGGGACAAGGAATAGTGTATGAAATTTTACAAATGTCCGGCTTGGATGGGTACCTGACCGGCGGAACCATTCATTTTGTCATCAACAACCAGATCGGATTCACGACCAATTTTGAAGATGCGCGTTCTGCCGACTACTGCACTTCCCTGGCCGCCATGGTGCAAGCTCCGGTCATGCATGTGAATGGCGACGATCCTGAAGCAGTGATCAAGTGCATGGAAATTGCGGTTCGATACCGCCAGCAATTCAACAGTGATGTGTTCATCGATATGGTCTGTTACCGCCGTCATGGGCACAACGAGGGCGATGATCCAAAATTCACGCAGCCTCGCTTGTATTCCATCATCGAGCAGCATCCCAATCCCCGCGAACATTACATCAAGCACCTGGAAGGAAATTCCAGTGCAGAGATTCGGGACATGGCCAAGGAGATGGAAAAAAAGTTCTGGTCCGATCTGCAGGAACGGTTGGATGAGGTAAAGCAGCATCCTCTCCCATATCAATACCAGGCCCCAGAGCTGGCGTGGAAGCGCATGCATAAAGCGAAAGAAATTGATTTCGTTCAATCACCGTCAACCGCAATCAGTGCTGCACAATTCAAACTGCTCTTTGATGCCATCATGCAGATGCCGGATGATTTCAGGCCGTTGAAAAAAATCGATAAACTGCTGCAGGACAAAATCACCTTATTGGAAAAAGAGGGGAAAGTGGATTGGTCCACCGGCGAACTCCTTGCCTATGCCAGTTTGTTGTTGGATGGAAAAAATGTGCGCATGAGTGGGCAAGATGTGCAACGCGGAACCTTCAGCCATCGGCATGCAGTGCTGCTCAATGAAACTGAAGAGAGAGAACACAGCCGACTTTCCCAACTCCCGGGTGCTTCGGGGAAGTTTCAGATCTACAATTCTTTGCTGAGCGAATACGGTGTACTTGGATTTGAATACGGGTATGCCCTTGCCGATCCCAACACGTTGGTGATATGGGAAGCACAGTTTGGTGATTTTTCGAATGGGGCACAAACCATGATCGATCAATTCATTTCAAGTGCCGAGCAGAAATGGAATCGGATGAATGGTCTGGTGATGTTGCTTCCGCATGGATACGAGGGACAAGGACCGGAGCACAGCAGTGCCCGAATGGAACGCTATCTGCAAATGTGTGCTGAGTTGAATATGGTGGTCACCAATATCACGACTTCGGCAAATTTATTCCATGCGTTAAGGCGACAGCTTTACTGGAATTTCCGAAAACCCATAATCAATTTTTCCCCTAAGGCAAACTTGAGACACCCTGGGTCATATTCCGATGTCAGTGAGTTCACAACAGGAGGATTCAAAGAGGTTATTGATGATGCAGTGGTTACTCCCAGCGAGGTTAAACAAGTACTTTTCTGTACTGGAAAAGTCTATTTTGATCTGTTGGAAGCGCGCAATAAATGGTCGGCAAACGACCATGCGATTGTTCGCATGGAGCAGGTATACCCCATACCTGTTGAGCAGCTGCTTGAATTGAGGAAAAAGTACAAGAAGGCTGAATGGACTTGGGTGCAAGAAGAACCGTTGAACATGGGAGCTGCATCCTTCCTGAAAATGAATTTGCTCGCATTTGATTTCAAGATAGTTTCCCGTTCATCCAGTGCAGCGACAGCTACCGGATATAGCAAAGTGCATGCTATGGAGCAGCAGGAAATCATCAATAAAGCATTTGGATTAAAATGAACTGAGTTAACTTGAGTATATGATAGACATAAAAGTCCCAACAGTCGGAGAGTCGATCAATGAAGTCACCCTTGCTAAATGGCTCAAGGCCGATGGAAAGTGGGTGGAACGCGACGAAGTACTTGCCGAAATTGAAAGTGAAAAAGCAACTTTTGAGATCAATGCTGAACAGGCCGGGCTTTTAAAAATTAAGGTGGCTGAAGGCGATACACTTTCTATTGGAGATGTTGTGTGTTCCATTGATGAGACCGCGAAACGACCAGCAGATGCAGTTCAACCGACAAAGGAAGAAAAAAAATCTAAGGCAGCTAAGTCAGAGACCAGTGCGCCTCATACTGACGTAAAAGCCAGTCCCGTTGCAGCCGCAATCATCGCCGATAAAAAGGTCGATGTAAAATCAATACCTGCTTCAGGTTCACGGGGGAAAATCCTCAAGCAGGATGTACTGGATGCATTGACCCATCCCGGTAGGAAACCAGGAGGTCCATTATTCAGTCGCACAGACAGAAAAGAAAAAATGACCCAGTTGCGCAAAACAGTTTCACGCCGCCTGGTGGAAGCCAAGAATACCACAGCCATGTTGACTACTTTCAATGAAGTGGACATGAGTGCGATCATGGACATTCGGTCAAAATACAAGGATAAATTCAAGGAGCTTCACGGCGTGAACCTCGGGTTCATGAGCTTCTTTACCAAAGCATGTTCTTATGCATTGCAGGAATTGCCAGCGGTAAATGCATACATCAGCAATGATGAAATCATTTACCACGAATACTGTGATATTTCCATTGCGGTATCTGCACCCAAAGGGTTGGTGGTTCCGGTGATTCGCAATGCAGAAAGCCTTTCCATGTCGGAAATAGAGCACAAGGTGGTGGAACTGGCTACCAAAGCGCGGGACAACAAACTCAGTCTTGAAGAAATGCAGGGAGGTACGTTTACCATTACAAATGGTGGTGTATTCGGTTCGTTAATGAGCACGCCCATCATCAATATTCCGCAATCCGCAATTTTGGGGATGCACAAAATTCAGGACAGGCCGATGGCTTTGAATGGGCAGGTCGTCATACGTCCAATGATGTATTTGGCGTTGAGCTATGATCATCGGATCATTGATGGAAGGGAGAGTGTAGGATTTCTAGTCCGTGTAAAAGAGTTACTCGAGAATCCGTCGTCGCTGCTCTTTGGAGCAGATCCTGTTAAATCCCTTCTCGAAATCTAATCATGCAACACTCCACGGTATGAGCGGATACATCGACGCTCATGTAAAAAGCGCCTGTGCCATCGTAGAGAGTTATGCTCATCGGGAACCGTTTCCAAAATTTTTAAAAGAGTATTTTAGGAGAAACAAGAAGTTTGGCTCGAGGGATCGCAAAGTTGTGAGTGAGTTGTGTTACTGTTTTTTCCGAGCTGGAAGATCCGTAGAGAGCGAATCGGTTCCATTTCAACTTGCAATCGGGTATTTTTTGTCGCATTCAAGCGATAATGGAGTCATTGCCAGTCAATTTGAATTGGGATTTACGCGGTTAACTGATCGATTTGAGTCAAAGATTGATTTCTTGAAATCATCGGTGCCTGGTTTCAATCCACAGCGGATTTTTCCATATTGGACTGGACTTGGGGAAATCAGAAGCCGACCTGAATTTCTTCGTGCTCATTTTCAGAAATCCCCCGTTTTTCTTAGGATTCGTCCCGGCGCTGAAGGGAGCGTAAAAACTGCATTAACAAGCAATGGCATTAGCCATCAATGGATCGGGCAGGATTGCGTGAGTCTTGAACAATCAATCGATGTATCCAGTATCCTGGAGTTGGATAGGGAAGCAGTCGTTCAGGATATTAGTTCACAGCATGTTGCTGATTTCTTTCCGGATATTGATCGACAGCCCATTCGCATTTGGGATGCGTGTGCTGGAAGTGGAGGGAAATCCATTCTGGCCATTGATCATTATAGCGGGAAAAAAGTGGATCTCTATGTGTCCGATGTTCGCAATTATATTTTGGAAGAGGCAGCGGGCAGGTTTCAGCGTACAGGAATTTCACCGGCCCACATGTTTCCGGTCGACTTGTCCAATGCGCTTTCCGTACAAATGGTCAAAGGGAAACTACCACAAGGGGCTGACCTGTTGATGCTGGATGTCCCGTGCACCGGCTCCGGTACCTGGGGGCGCAATCCAGAATGGCTTCGAAGTTTTGATGGAGAGCATATTCCTCAATTTGTTCAGTTGCAGCAGTCCATTGTTCGCCATGCTGCCCAGTCCATCGCTGAAAATGGCTACCTGTTGTATGTTACATGTTCCGTATTTGCTGCAGAAAATGAGGAGCAGGTTCAGTACATTCAGAATGAGATCGGTTTGCACTTCCTGCATTCTTCTTATATCACGCATGGTGAGGAGGGAGGCGACTATTTATTTGCGGCTTTATTTAAAAAATAATTCCACCCCCGATTACATCGTCGTTTTCATAAAACACTGCTGATTGTCCGGGGGCAATTCCTTTTGCATGTTCATAGAATGTAACCCGAATACCTTGTGGGTCGGGATGCAACATTCCTTCGCTACCGTTGTCTTTGTATCGAATTTTTATGGTTGCTTCCATTGACGATTCAATCGATGGGTACTTGATCAAATTGATTTTTTTGACGATCATTTCATTTTTCAACAGATCATCTTCGTCTCCCAGCACTACAATATTTTTCTCAGCGTCAATGGCTGTAACAAAAGCAGGCTTTCCCAGGGCGATATCCAAGCCTTTTCGTTGTCCGATGGTATAGAAGGGGTAGCCTTTGTGTTTGCCCAGTACTTTACCTGATTTATCGGTAAAGAAGCCTCCATCAACCCTTTGTTCGAGTCCTTCTACGTTTCGTTTTAAAAATCCTCTGTAATCGTTATCCGGCACAAAGCAGATCTCATAGCTTTCGCTTTTCTTGACCAGTTCCGGGTATCCGAAATCATGAGCCATTTGACGGATAGCCGACTTACGATAGGTGCCCAGTGGCAGGATGGTTCTGCAGAGGAGATCTTGTTGGAGGCCCCAGAGAACATAGCTTTGGTCTTTTGTTTCATCTATTCCTTTACTGATCACAAACCGCTGGTCTTCTTCCCGAATATTCGCATAGTGGCCGGTAGCAATGAATTGGCAGTCCAGTGCGTTGGCCCGTTTGAGCAATGCCCGCCATTTGATATGGGTATTGCACATGACGCAGGGATTGGGGGTTCTACCTGCCAGGTATTCATCTACAAAATTTTCTATAACAAAATCCCCGAATTCTTCACGAATGTCTAAAATGTAGTGAGGGAATCCATGGTGGACGGCTGCCGCTCGCGCATCATTGAACGAGTCGAGGTTGCAGCATCCGGTTTCCTTTTTGGATCCTCCGGAAGTGGCATAGTCCCATGTTTTCATGGTAATCCCAATCACTTCATAGCCTTGTTCGTGCAGCATGAGTGCAACAACTGTGCTATCGATTCCGCCGCTCATAGCAACCAATACCTTGCCATTTCTGCTCATGGTGCAAAGTTAGTCAAACGCCTTGAATGGTTTGTGAATCAGTCGATAAGGTTATTCTTCACAGCAAAGAATACGAGTCCCGCCGTATTCTTAAGTCCAAATCGCTCCATGAGACGGTCCTTGATGGATCCGACTGTTCTAGGGGAGATATCCATTTTTTGCGCAATTTCTGACGCGGTAAGTTCCATTTACAGGAGTCGAACAACCTCCCTTTCTCTGTCGGATATTTCGATTTCGTTGTTCAGGGAGGGGAGCGTTTTGGATTTTGCGGCAGATTTTTTCAGTAAGACTCGGTTCACGAAATTATTCAGGTAATAGCCTCTTGCCATTACTTCCATGATTGCTTTTTTGATCTCGGCCGGATCTGCATTTTTCAGCAGATAGCCATTGGCTCCATTTTTCATGAGGTGGGCCACAAATCGTTCATCCTCAAACATGGTCAGAATGAGAATTTTGATGTTGGGATATTTTTTGCTGACCATTCTCAAACACCTACAACCCGATGTGATTTTACTCGATATCCAGATACCCATCATGGATGGAATCGCTACTTTGCCTGAAATAAAGAAGCTCTATCCAAATATCAAGGTCATCATGCTGACCATGCACAATGATCACTCCATTATCACCAAACTCAAGAAGTTGGGGCAAATTCCTACCTCACCAAGAATTCTGACTCCGAGTTGATCTATGAAGCGGTTAAAACCGTTCATGAACAAGAGTTTTTCTTTAACCAGCTGACCAATAAAGCTTTGATTGACGGACTCCGCATGAAACGCCAGGTAGAAGCAAACCTGCCGGTGGACGCAAAGTTGACCGATAAAGAAATCAGCGTTTTGAGAATGATCTGTGAAGAAAAAAGCACCAAAGAAATCGCTGACCTGGTGGGATTGAGCCCCAGAACCGTTGAAGCCATTCGCGATAAACTCAAGGTTAAAACGGGTGCAAAATCATTGGCGGGACTGGTCATGTACGCTGTAAAATCAGGCATCATTGAAGGCAAGCCCTTAGCCGGTTAACCTTCCCGTTACTAGAACCAAAATGCCGCTCATGTGTTAATGGCATATGGCTTCAAAAGATTTGGTCGTTTTCTGGTTCAGACGTGATCTCCGGCTCGACGACAACACTGCTCTGTATCACGCACTTTCATCCGGCAAGCCTGTTCTTCCCATTTTTATTTTTGACCGAAACATCCTGGATAAACTAGAACACCCCAGCGATCTGCGGGTTCAATTCATTCACCAACACATTACAAGCCTGAACAATTCACTTGAAAAGGTGGGGTCAGGACTAAATGTTTATTATGGTAATCCAGTCGACTGCTTCTCGTCGCTTCTGAGCGAATATCCTGTTTCCTCAATCATCACCAATCACGACTATGAACCCTACGCCATCGACCGAGATCAACAGATTAGCGATCTGGCTAAAAAGTATGACATTACTTTTCAAACCTACAAGGATCATGTGATCTTTGAAAAAAAAGAAGTCTGCAAGGACGATGGTACAGCCTACACTGTTTTCACCCCGTACTCACGTAAGTGGAAAGCCCAGTTGGCAGCTCATCCTATCGCACTTTCCCCATCTGAATCCCTGATCGATCGTTTTCATCTTCATACGGCTTGGCAGGCTCCCTCGCTCAACGAAATGGGTTTCAACCAGGCAGCATTCGATTTTCCCAGCCAGGCTCCGGATCTTCAGCTAATGCGTACTTACGATGAAACCCGAAATTTCCCTGCTTTGAATGGGACCACCCGCCTGGGTGTCCACCTTCGTTTTGGGACCATCAGCATTCGAAAACTGTCCATCCTAGCGGGAAAACAAAACGAAACATTTCTGAACGAACTGATTTGGCGCGATTTCTATCACATGATCCTTGACAATTTCCCACATGTCGGGAAAGGCCAATCCTTTAAAAAGGAATACGATCGGATCCAATGGCGAAACAATGAACATGAATTTGAAAAGTGGTGCAACGGGATGACCGGCTACCCGATTGTGGATGCCGGGATGCGTGAGTTGGCCCAAACCGGCCATATGCACAACCGGCTGCGCATGATCACGGCCAGTTTTCTGACCAAGCATCTGCTCATCGATTGGAGATGGGGTGAATCGTGGTTTGCCTCTAAATTGCTGGACTTTGATTTTGCATCCAATAATGGGGGATGGCAATGGGCATCCGGATCTGGATGCGATGCAGCTCCCTACTTTAGGATTTTTAATCCGGCACTTCAAACTGCAAAATTCGACTCAAAAGGGGAATACATTCGTCGCTGGGTTCCAGAATGGGAAGAGTTTGGATATCCACTCCCAGTGGTTGAACACGAATTTGCCCGAAAGCGTTGCCTAGAAACCTACGCCAAGTACCTGGGAAAAGAATAAATGATATTTTTGCGCTAAGTTATGCGCAAAATCGACTGGTACATCCTCCGAAACTTTCTCACCACATTCTTTTTTTCACTGATTCTGTTGACACTCATCAGTACAGTGATCGATATCAGTGAGCATACAGACGACTTTGCTCGCCATGACCTTACTGCCGGTCAAATTTTTATAGAATATTATCTGGGCTTCATTCCCCATATCGTAGCCATGCTCTTCCCCTTGTTTGTGTTCATCTCAGTGATCTTTTTTACATCCAAGATGGCCAACCGCTCTGAGTTCATTGCCATACTTTCCTCAGGAGTAAGCCTTCAGCGCATTCTTCGGCCCTATTGGGTAGGAGGGGTCTTCTTGGGAGCACTGCTTTGGTATGGGAATGATTATATTATTCCAAAAGCAAATACCATTCGAACTGATTTTGAATCAAAATACATTGCACGCTCCATGATCAACCAATCGGGATCCGGCATTTATATGCGTACGGATTCGTTTAGCTACGCCGGCATGCGATTTTATGATACGAGCAGTAAATCGGGTGGTTCTTTTTTTACAGAAACCATTCGCGACAACCAGGTTGTGTACAACTTAAGGGCAGAAAATTTTGCATGGGATACCTCAACAAAGACATGGAAACTCAATGGGGTAGTCGAGCGTAAAATCAAAGGGTATGTTGAAGATGTTAAATTTTTTTATGAGATTCATCGTAAACTTCCCTTTGTTCCATCAGACTTGCATAAGGATGAATTCCTGCAGTCGCGGATGATTTCCCCGGACCTGAGAAGGCGCATTGAACAGGAACGGTTGCGTGGGTCTGAAACCGTTCGGGAACTCGAAATGGAAAGTGCTCACCGAATGGCCTCCCCGGTTACTGTCGTTATCCTAACGATCATTGGTGCAATTATTGCCTTTAGAAGAATCCGGGGTGGCAGTGGATCCCACTTGGCAGTTGGAATCATTATTTGTGCAGTTTTTATCTTGACCGATCGCTTTTCTACCATTTTCTCAACAAAGGGAAATCTTAATCCCTATCTAGCAGCCTGGATTCCCAACTTCCTATTTGGCGCCTTGACCGTCTACATCTATAAAAAGGCCCCTAAATAACTAATTTTTAATACTTAATCCTTCTGCTGCAACGGTCCATGCCTTAACTTTACGCGCATTCAAACATGAATCGCACCGTTCACCATGGAAGCAATAAAAGAACGTTTTAAAGCCAAGGCCGATCTTCAGGCGGCTGAGATCAAACAACTGATCAAAGAAAATGGAAACAAGGTAATCGGGGAAGCCACCCTCTCTCAGATCTACCAGGGTATGAGGGGAATTACCGGCCTTGTGACCGAAACCTCTTTGTTGGATGCCAACGAAGGAATCCGCTTTAGAGGATACTCTATTCCGGAACTTAAAGAAAAGCTTCCGACTGCTGCAGGTGGGAGTGAGCCACTCCCTGAAGCATTATTTCATTTGATGTTACTCGGTGAATTGCCTTCCCAAGAAGAAGCGGATTTGATTACATCAACGTTGCAACGGCGGTCGCATGTTCCGAACTATGTTTTTGATAGCATAGAAGCATTGCCTATTTCCTCCCATCCAATGACTATGTTTGTGGTCGCAATCATGGCCTTGCAAAATGGAAGCCACTTTGCGAAAGCCTATGCAAATGGACTCAATAAAAAAGATTACTGGGATCCTACATTTGATGACTCACTGGATCTAATCGCCCGATTACCTCGAATCGCTGCCTATATTTATAGGAGAAAATACAAAGGGGGGCACCATATTGAGCCCAATGGCTTACTCGATTGGGCCGGAAACTTTGCACACATGATGGGGTTCGAGAGCAAAAGCTTTAAAGAGCTGATGCGGCTGTACATGACCATTCACGCAGACCACGAAGGTGGAAACGTTTCTGCTCATACTACGCATCTGGTCGGATCTGCGTTGAGTGACCCCTTCCTTAGCTTTGCCGCGGGAATGAATGGCCTTGCGGGCCCCCTGCATGGATTGGCCAATCAAGAAGTCATCAAATGGATTTTTGAAATGAGGGAGCGATTGGGAGTTGACCTTCCTTCCAAGGACCAGATAGCTGCCTATGTGCGACAGACACTCTCTGAAGGGAAAGTAGTTCCGGGATACGGTCATGCGGTACTCAGAAAAACAGATCCCCGGTTTACCGCTCAAATGGAATTTGGGAAAAAACACATGCCAGATGATTCCCTCGTCCAAACTGTATGGAGAATCTATGAGACGGTTCCTGAAATTTTAAGTGGACTGGGCAAAGTGAAAAATCCCTGGCCAAACGTAGATGCCCACAGTGGGGCGTTATTGGTCCATTACGGAATGGTAGAATATGAATTTTACACGGTGCTCTTCGGCGTAAGCCGTGCACTGGGAGTTCTGGCAAGTTTATGCTGGGACAGGGCATTGTCGATGCCACTGGAACGGCCAAAGTCTGTTACCACCGACTTGGTGAAGGATTGGCTTGCCGGAAAAGATTCCATTTGGGGCGACTAACACCCGTTATAGATCCATAAACGACTCGTTGATGTATTTGACGAGTGATAAGGAGTTTTTCAGACCTAGTTTTTCAAAATACGGGCCCTGTGTGTTTTAACCGTTCGGGGAGAGAGAAACAATGCTTCTGCAATTTCTTTGTTGGTCGAACCATTTTTGATCATTTTAATGATCTCTATCTCTCGCTCAGTCAGTTTGCTGATCTTGTTGTCTTCTTCACCATACTGGGTTAGAATCAGTTTTTCGATTGACTGGTTGGTAATTCCGTACATGAAAAAATATTTTTCAGCATAAATCTATAGAATTAACAAAACAATAGGTTAACTATTGAGTATCAGTGATCTATATGATGTAATCCCCTATAATGAAATTACGTAATTACACGTAAACTTTAGATGCCTCTGCGGCTGTATTCTTTATTGATCAACTCCAGTTCTCTGCTGGTTTGTCCGGATACCGAGCTATTTTCCTGAGCTCTTCTCATGAGATAGGGTATGACTTCTTCTATGGGACCAAAGGGGAGGTATTTGCTGGCGTTGAATCCGGCAGCAGCTAAATTAAAAGTGAGATGATCGCTCATTCCATATAGCTGTGAAAAGTGTACATGGGGATCATTGGGACGAAGGCCTTTTTGCATAGCAAGTTCAGCTGCAAGCCGACTGCTTGCTTCATTGTGACTCCCGATAACTATTGAGATCCGCTCTATCTCATTCATGCATCGGGCTACAGCCCGATCATAATCTTTGTCGCTAGACTCCTTATTGATTTGAATAGGAGAGGGATAGTGCATCAATTCAGCTCTCTTTCTTTCTTTTTCCATGTAAGCACCCCTTACCAGTTTGACTCCTAAGATGTATCGATCTTTTTTGGCATCTTCAATCATGGATTCTAAAAATTCAAGTCGATCGCTCCGATAAAGTTGTACAGTATTGTAGACAATGGCTTTTCCCTGATTGAATTCAGTCATCATACTCAAGGCAACATGATCAATGCCATCTTGTATCCATGATTCTTCTGCGTCAATCATGACGGCAATCTGTCTTGATTGTGCAGTTGAACAAATGCTCCTCATTCTACCCATCAAATGCTCCCATGCTTTTTTATCTTCAGGGGATAAATTAGCGATGGCACGTTTTACTCCTCCCTGCCAGATGGGTTGTGGATGGACTCCAATGGAGGTATTCAATTTTTCTAAGATGGGAGTTGCGACTAGTCCCGTCACTTTAATGCTAATAAATGAAATATTCTTCGCGGTTGATGCATGCTCAATGACCGATATAAATGTATCGCGCTCTTTATCGTAGTGTTCGTCTGATGAACTGCTGCCCTCAACCCCATAGTCTAAAATAGCACTGACATGGTATTTTCCTAGCTGATCAATAACGGGCGTTGTTTCCCTGAGTGATTCTCCGCCCACAAATTGCTCGAACAAGGTAGATTTTAACAATCCCCTGATCGGAAGTTTCCAATGAATGGCAAGCGGGGTAAGCCAACTGCCCCATTTAACCAGCCAGGCGTGTTGCATGAGCCGGAATAACCATCTTGATTTTTTAAGCTGTCGATCGCTTTTATAGGCAAATGCCTCCTGTGTATTTTCAAAATTCAACGGATGATGGTGCGTATTCATTTCCTCGCTCTCTTTACCAATTCAATTCCAGTTTGTTGTTGGATGGATTTTTATCGGCCATTCGGTGCAGCGGATCAATTTCTACTTTTTTTAACTCCGTTAATTTTCTATCCACTGAAATGGTATAAGTTGGGTGCGTCCATTTCCAAGGCTCTCCTATAGTCCGTTTTATATTTTTGTCTTCTTGCTCTTTAATTCCAAACATTAAATATTGCGGGGCGTAAGCGATTTGCTTCGATTCATCCTTGAAACTGAGCTCCACGTCTATCGGCATGGGCATTGTACCATAGTTTTTTAATCGGATATTGGTCTTGCCATTTTCTTCCCAAAGACTATCAATCCCGTAATCAATGGTCTTGTTTGTCATTACAAAAAAGTCTTTGTACCAATCCAGTTGAATGCCACTTGTTGTTTCAGCAATGTGCATGAAATCATTGAGAGTAGGATGTTTGAATTTCCACTTTCGGTAGTAATTGAGCAGAATGCTGTCGCGAACCGACCCACCCACGATGTATCCCAATTGTTCCAGGAAGACTTCCCCTTTTGAGTAAGCATTGATGGTGTAGGCCGTATTGGTAGCATAATGATCGGAATGCGTAGTAAGAGGCTCGTTAAACTCAGAATTGGACAGAAATTGATAGGAATCAAAAGCATCTTGATGAGGGTTCATGGATTTGAAACCACTTAAGTAGTTCTGAACGTTGGCTTCTGCAAAGCTGGTAAAGCCTTCATCCATCCAGGCGTAAAGCGACTCATTTGTCCCGAGCATCATCTGGTACCAACTGTGCATCCACTCGTGGATCACGACTCCCACACCAGCATTCTTCAGCAAGGTTGCCATGGGATATTCCATTCCGCCGTCGCCTCCTTGTATGAACGAATACTGCTTGTAGGGGTACTCCCCGTAGGACCGTTCCATATACGGCAAAGCGCGGGAAGCCAGTTCCAACACACTATCCCATTCCAATTTTTGTTTTGCGATGAAACTATTCAGTCCAATCGACTGTTTCATTCTGGGAGATAAGTCATTGTAGCTCTTGGTCAGTGCAGCCGAATCAATCTTGTAAAACGCATGCAAGACAAGGTCTTTTCTGATTTGCTTGGATATGTGAGTATACTGGGGATCTGCCGCCCATACAAAATCATGAACATTAGGGGCTTTGAATTTCCAGGTAAGCATCCTGGATGTACTTTTTGAATAGGGGAGCGAACTGTACTTTTCATAACCATGACCTATTTCATGTCCGTTTTGGAGGTAACCGGTGCCGGCAACTACATACCGACTGTCAATGGTGATGTTAACATCAAAATCGCCCCAAACACCATAAAATTCGCGCGCAACATAGGGGGTGGGATGCCATCCTTCTTGATCATATTCGCTGAGCTTGGGATACCATTGCGCCATACTGAATCGCACGCCCTCAGCATTGTCGCGCCCACTTCTTCGAATTTGAACGGGAACTTGGGCACTAAAGTCCAATTCGATGGTCGATTTTGATTTGGGCGCAATGGGCTTGGCCAATTCAACTTTCAAAATGGTTTCGTATTCTGTAATTTTTTGGGTGATCCCATTGAGTTTGAGCTGGTTGACTTTTTGATATCCTGCTTCTTCGGGTTTCAATTTTGAAATGCGGTCCCTGACCCGTTGATCCCAGTCGGGCCTGCCCATCACTGTTTTTTTTCCCAGCTGCTGACTGCGCTGATCCATCATGCTGCCCGGCTGAAAAGCATTCCAGGGTAGATGAAAGAACAATACACGGAGAGAGTCGGGACTGTTGTTCCAATAAACAATTTTCTGTTTGCCACTGAACCTATTGGCTTCCGCGTCCACTGCTATATCCATGGTGTAGTGAACCCGCTGTTGCCATCGATCCTGCTGAGCGTAAACGTTTAAGGCAACGCTGAACGCAAGTACGAGAGGAATTTTTTTCATGAACCTTCTGTTATCAGTTTTTTTGATACACCCGAACATAATCCACCACCATCCGCTGAGGCCAAATTGTGGTGTCGACTCCTTTTGATCCTCCCCAATTTCCCCCAACCGCAACATTTAAGATGAGATAATGTTTGTTGTTGAATGGCCAGGCCGAATACCCGCTTCCTTCATTGGTATAGGTAAAATAATACTGATTGTCCATCCCGATTTTTAAGGTATCCTGGCTCCACTCCAGTTGGTAGGTGTGGAATTCTTCCGAACAGTTGTTGACGTTAATTTGATTGGCTTTTTGTGTACCAATGGTGTGATTGTATTTAAGCGTATGAATCGTTCCATGCACCCTGCCTTGATCATAGCCTACGTGTTCCATGATATCGATTTCACCATCCTCGGGCCATTTCAGGGGACGAGTATCGGCTAACATCCAAATGGCCGGCCAGGTCCCCAGTCCTTTGGGCAGTTTGGCCCGAACTTCAATTTTACCATGATTCCAAGAAGCCCGGTCTCTTGTTACCAGTCGAGCAGAACTGTACTCCTTACCCTCCATCGCCTCGCGAATCGCTTCAATGATCAGGTGACCATTTTCAACTCGTGCATTTTGCATCCGCTTTGCCGTATAATATTCCAGTTCGTTGTTTCCCCATCCATGTCCCCCTACGTCATAATTCCATTTTCGGTCATCAGGCAATCCTGTGTATTCGAATTCATCGTTCCAGACTAACTTCCATTGTTGGGACGACTGCTGCCCGATCGCTGTATTATTGGAAAACATCGAAGCAATAAGTACGATGAAGGCCGGATTTTCGAAAAATTTAAGCATACGCTCCTGAATTTGTCCCCAATATATAAAAAGCCATAGTTTTTTGGTGGGATTGTTTGGGAGGATTACTTTTGCATCATGTTCATCAGTCGCCACCACCACCATTCCTTGCCGAAGAGGTAGGCCTGTGTGCGTGTAAACATAGTGTGGGCTTACCAGTGGTAAGCCCATTTTTTTTAACTCAATTGAACAATGATGCAAGAAATACTTAAAATAGCCATTCAGAAGTCCGGTCGACTCTACGACGATTCAGTTCAACTCCTTCGCGAATGCGGAATTGACCTTCGTAATGTAAAAGACCGGTTGCGAACGGTTTCTGAGAATTTTCCCATTGAGGTGTTTTTCTTGCGCGACGATGATATTCCAGAATACGTGGAAGATGGGGTAGCAGATGTGGGTATCGTCGGTCAAAACGTACTACTGGAAAAAGGCCGGTCCATTCGAGAAGTAGAAGCCCTGGGTTTTGGGAAATGCAGACTTTCCCTTGCCGTGCCGAAATCATTTGATTACCAGAATCTTCAATCTCTTCAGGGAAAAAGAATTGCAACCAGCTATCCCAAAATCCTGGGAACATACCTGAAAAAAAACGCCATTGAAGCGTCTATCCATGAAATCAGTGGATCCGTCGAGATTGCACCCGGAATAGGACTAGCCGATGCTGCTGCCGATTTGGTCAGCAGCGGCGGGACACTCTTCATGAATGGATTGAAAGAAGTAGAAGTCATCCTTGATTCACAGGCAGTACTGGTAGCCGGAAACACCATTGGAAACGAAAAACAGGACATTCTAAACAAATTACTGTTTCGCATTCGCTCCGTTCGGAAAGCAAAAAAGTCCAAATACGTGTTGATGAATGTTCCCAACGGACAACTTCAGGATGTTTTACAATTACTGCCTGGGATGAGAAGTCCGACCGTCCTGCCTCTCGCTGAAACCGGCTGGAGCAGCGTTCACAGTGTATTGGATGAAGATGAATTCTGGATTCGCATTGAACAGCTGAAAGCTGCGGGCGCGGAAGGAATCTTGGTTGTTCCCATTGAAAAACTCATACTCTAATTCGTCATGAACATCTTTGAATTTCCTGAAAAATCGCAATGGGAGTCCTTGACTGCTCGACCTGTATTGGATGACCGAAAGTTGCTCAACGATGTTGATAAACTTGTCAAAGGGGTCAAAAACAAAGGCGATCGATGGGTCAAAAAACTTTCTAAACAATTTGATGGGTACGCACCCCGCCAGCTTCGCGTCTCGGAACAGGTAATCCGAAGTGCTGCAAAAAAAGTATCCCCGGATCTCAAAGCCGCCATCGACCTTGCATACAACACTATTCATCACTTTCACTCGGAACAAGTTGATTCAAAAAAAGTCATTGAAACCGTTCCTGGTTTGTGCTGCTGGCGACGAAGCACACCCATTGATCGGGTAGGCTTGTATATTCCCGGCGGAACCGCTCCACTATTTTCAACTGTATTGATGTTGGGAATTCCTGCAGTTATCGCAGGATGTTCCGAAGTAGTGATCTGTACCCCCACCGGAAAAGACGGGAGCATTCATCCTGCTGTTCTTTATTGTGCACTCAAGGTTGGTATCAAGGAAGTGTATGCATGTGGTGGAGCACAGGCCATTGCTGCGATGGCTTACGGAACAGATTCGATAAAAAAAGCAGATAAGATTTTTGGTCCGGGTAACCAGTATGTGACTGCGGCAAAGCGATTGGTTCAACTCGATGGGGTAGCAATTGATATGCCTGCCGGACCAAGTGAGGTGTGTGTTGTAGCCGACAACAGCGCTTCTCCTCAATTTGTGGCAGCTGATTTGCTTTCGCAGGCAGAACATGGTCCCGATTCACAAGTACTGCTGATAACCGACAGCCGGTTGTTGCTTACTCAAACCCTGACTGAAATTGATCGGCAATTGGCTCATCTTCCCCGAAAAGACATCGCTCTTCAGGCGATTCAAAACAGTCGCGCAATTTTAGTAGAAAATATGACTGTGGCGATTGAGCTATCCAATTCCTATGCTCCTGAGCATTTGATTATTGCATCAGAGGATGCTGTTTCGTTGGAACCGCTGGTTAACAATGCCGGTTCGGTATTCCTGGGAAACTATGCGCCGGAAAGTGCCGGTGATTATGCCAGTGGAACCAATCACACCTTGCCCACCAACGGAAATGCGCGGGCCATGGCAGGTGTCAGCGTAGACAGTTTTGTTAAGAAAATGACCGTACAATCGATCACGCGCCAGGGTTTAGAGCAAATTGGTGCGGCTGTAATGAGCATGGCCCGCGCGGAAGGATTGGAAGGTCATGCACAGGCTATAGAAGTGAGACTTAAAAACCAATAAATGTTCAACCTCGAAAACCTTGTCCGACCGAATATCAAAAGCCTGGTGCCGTATTCCACTGCGCGGGATGAGTTCAAAGGATCGGCGCGCATCTTCATGGATGCAAACGAAAATGCATTGGGTTCTCCCTCCACTCAATGGTACAACCGGTATCCGGATCCGCATCATACAAGAATCAAGCAGAAGATCAGCGCCATCAAAAACGTTCCTGCATCCAACATTTTTATCGGAAACGGCAGCGATGAAGTAATTGATCTTTTATACCGCGTGTTTTGTGAACCCGGTAAAGATGAGGTGGTAATTTTTCCTCCGACCTATGGCATGTATGAAGTTTCTGCACGCGTGAACGATGTACACGTGATAAAGGTTCCCTTGATGGCTGACTTCCAGCTTGATCTTCGAAGGTTGGAGCAGGCAATAACACGGATAACCAAAATGATGTGGATTTGTTCACCCAATAATCCAACTGGAAATACAATTGATCGGGTTGACATCGAAATGCTGCTCAATAATTTTGATGGAATAGTGGTGATGGATGAAGCATACATCAATTTTTCACGCCAGCGATCTTTTCTTAGTGAATTGTCTGAATATCCCAACCTGGTCATCATGCAAACACTCAGTAAAGCATGGGGCTTGGCGGGCATTCGCCTGGGCATGGCTTTTGCCTCTCAACCGATCATCGAATACCTGAATAAAACAAAGCCCCCCTACAATATCAGTCAGCCTGTTCAGGATATTGCACTAAAAGCCTTGGAAGAAGTTGGTCAGGTCAATGAAATGATCGTTGAGCTGGTGAAGTACCGAATGGAGCTGGAACAATCCCTACTGGCTTTATCCTGTGTGGAGCATGTGTATCCTTCGGATGCCAATTTCCTTCTGGTGAAATGCAGGCAAGCCCATCAATTGTATGTGCATTTGGTTGATAACGGAATTGTAGTGAGAGACAGAAGTAAAGTGATATTGTGCAACGACTGTCTCCGTATTACCGTTGGTACCCAAAACGAAAATCAAGCACTTATTTCCGCCATGAACACTTTTCAATCTCAGTAGCATGAAGAAAGTATTATTCATTGATCGGGATGGTACGCTCATTCAAGAGGCGCCTCCTACGTTTCAAATAGACCGACTGGAAAAGCTTCGTTTTTATCCCGGTGCAATTCAAGGGATGGCAAGGATTTCCAGAGAATTCGATTTTGAGCTTGTAATGGTATCCAACCAGGATGGCTTGGGAACGCCGTCGTTCCCTACTCATGATTTTCAACCCATTCACGATCATATCCTTCAAACATTTGAAGGAGAAGGTGTCCGTTTCGATGAAGTACTCATCGATCCGAGCTTACCAGCTGAGCGGTCGCCCAACCGAAAGCCGGGCATTGGTATGCTGAAGAAATACCTGGATGCATCTATGTATGATATAGCTGGATCGTATGTGATCGGCGATCGCCACACGGATATACAGCTGGCAGCAAATCTTGGCTGCTCATGCATTGTGGTGAACAATTCTCAAGGGGTAGGCGTCATTGCAATCGATCAGCTGGAGAAGCAACTGCAGGATGCAGTGGTTTTGGTTACCACCTCCTGGGAAGATATACACCTCTTTTTAAAGAACGGACTGCGAAAAGTCGACCACCAACGAACCACCAACGAAACAGAAGTGTCGATTCAGTTGAATGTGGACGGGGAAGGGAAGTCGCAGATCTCCACCGGCTTGAACTTTTTGGATCACATGCTGGATCAGCTGGCGCGGCATGGCAAAATTGATATATCCATCGCGGTCAAAGGCGATTTGCACGTGGATGAACACCATACCATCGAAGACACAGGCATCGCCCTAGGGGAAGCATTTGCAAAAGGGTTGACGGATAAGCGGGGAATGGAACGGTACGGGTTCGCACTTCCCATGGATGATGCTGCTGCTCAGGTACTGATCGACTTTGGAGGACGAAACTGGATTGTGTGGGATGCTGAATTCAAGCGGGAGAAAATAGGAGACGTGCCCACCGAAATGTTTTTTCATTTTTTTAAATCTTTTTCGGATGCTGCTAAATGCAACCTGAATATTTCCAGCACAGGCGATAACGAGCACCACAAAATTGAATCCATATTTAAGGCCTTTGCCAAAGCCATTCGCATGGCTATTCGAAAAGACCCTTGGTCGGATGCGCTCCCCACCACAAAAGGAGTGTTGTAAATGAAAACCCGGCGGAAGCGCCGGGTTTAATCTCTTGTCTAAAGCCTTTGGTTAATGATAGGATGTTAGGTGGATTTTCTACGGGATAGTGGATTGGGCTTTAGGACAGTTGGATTTTCAAAGGATAATTGTCATATTGACAACACAAAACTATATCCGAATCCTTTTCTGCACAAGAGCAAAAGAACTTGATTTTAGAACTTCAGTATATACGTTGGGGAGCGTTAATGTCCTATACTGCCAATACCTATTTTTACGCAATCTTATTTTGCCAATGATTGGAGAATATCGTATTTGGTAACAATGTGCAGCACCCCACTTTCGTCTTTGGCCAACACTGCACCGGAGTCTTTTCTGAACATGCTGGTTATTTTTTCTAGAGGAGTATTGAAATCCACAAGGGGGTAGGGAGGTTCAATGACGTGCGCAACGTGTTGTTCCTTGATATCTGGATTCGAAAACATTTTTTGAAACAAACCATTCTCGCTGATGGATCCCACAATGCGGTCTTCTTCGATTACCGGCACATGTTCGATTTCATATTTTCTCATCAGGTTTACAGCATCTGAAATGGGCTGATCCGACCGAACACTGATGAGTCGTTGTTTAGCACCTCGGGCAGAAACAATATCGCGGAAGGATTTCACTTCTAAAAATCCGCGTTCCATCATCCATTGGTCGTTATAAATCTTGGCCACATAGCGACTTCCATGATCATGGAAAATACACACCACCAGGTCGTCTTTTTTCAACCTGGATTTTAATTGAGCCAGTCCCTGAAAGCAACTGCCTGCGCTGTACCCGCAAAATAAACCTTCCTCTTTCGCAATTCTTCTTGCCATGACGGCTCCGTCTTTATCGGTTACCTGTTCAAAATGGTCGATGACCGACATGTTATAGTTTTCGGGTACAAAGTCCTCTCCAAATCCTTCTGATATATACGGGTGAACCTTGTCCATATCGATTTCACCTGTCTTGAAATAGTGGGTCAGCAGAGAGCCATACACATCGATTGCCCACACTTGTATCGTTGGATTTTTTTCTTTGAGAAACATCGCAGTGCCAGAAATGGTGCCTCCGGTTCCGGCCGTGCAGACCAGGTGCGTAATTTTGCCTTCTGTTTGTTCCCAGAGTTCCGGACCTGTTGTTTCATAATGCGCCAATCGATTGGCGAGGTTATCGTATTGATTGGCATGAAATGAGTTGGGGATTTCTTTTGCTAATCGACGCGCCACCGAGTAATAACTTCTGGGGTCTTCGGGTTCAACATTTGTGGGACATACAATCACTTCCGCTCCAACCGCTTTTAGGATATCTATTTTCTCTTTTGATTGTTTGTCTGTAGTGGTAAAGATGCACTTGTATCCTTTTACAATGGCAGCAAGTGCAAGTCCCATTCCCGTATTGCCCGAAGTGCATTCAATAATGGTTCCTCCCGGCTTGAGTCTTCCTTCCTGCTCTGCCACCTCAACCATTTTGATCGCCATGCGGTCTTTGATCGAATTTCCCGGATTAAAATAATCGACCTTTGCCAGAACTTCACACGGAAATCCGGAAGTAATCTTATTCAATCGTATCAAGGGAGTATTCCCAATGGTCTCCAGGATGTTGTTCTTGATCTTCATCTTTGTCCAGATACTGGGACAAAGCTAAAATAATTTCATCCCTTATTTGAAACGTTTTTTTCCGGTGTCTCTACCTCAAAACTCAGGTTTCCGGTAATCCGGTATTCTTTGATCGCATTTTTTGCATCCACCACCACACTGTGTTCTTTGATGTACAGGGATCGGATGTTTTTCAATGTTTTGGAAGCTTCAAAAATGGCATGTTGTGCAGCATCTTCCCAGCTTTTAGTAGAGCTGCTCATGATCTCAATTACTTTGATGATCGACATATTTTTTGATTGCAAACTAACAGCTCGGTACTTCAATACACATGATGAAATCAGGAAGCATTCCTGCTTTTAGTTGGCAATGGCCATGATGCATGTTATTGCACCTACAGCCTATCCATCCATTTGTTTACCAAAATTTTCATGCAGAAGAAGAAACCGACACCTCCTCCAGAACTTCCCTCAAAACCCGATCCTGAACTGATTCCTCCTCTCGATCCGGAAGAGCCATTGTTGCCGGAAGAGGACCCGGATTGGATGCCTGAGGAAGACCCATTTGAGACACCTCCATACGAAGTGCCTGAACCAGGAGAAGGCCCTTGATAGTTCGGCATGCTTTTCTCTTTTGTCTTCGTGCTTTCTTCTTTTGAAGTTCGCCGAGGAATGTTTAATTTTGCACTCCTTGCCCAGATGGCGGAACTGGTAGACGCGTCAGACTCAAAATCTGGTATCAGCAATGATGTGCAGGTTCGATTCCTGTTCTGGGCACCACGGGGCTGACCGGTATTGACAGCGTAGATCTTTGAAAGTAAGCATGCAGTGCGTTGCGAATGTTGCACTTTAATCTGAATTCGAAACCAATAAATGGCGAGAATACTTACGCCATGGCTGCCTAATCAGTGATTAGCGCACCCATTATGGCCGGCTGACGGGTTTTCCCTTACCCAGTCACCCTGCTGAATCAAAAAAAACAGGGATGCTGCATCCGAAGGCTGTGACGGATGCTTAAGCCTATTCAGCTACGGATGCGGTTGGTTCGTTTGGTTCCTGCCGTTTCCCGACAATCAATTCCAGAATAAGCATGTAGAAAGCTTTTGACGAATATGTTTGGACGTGGGTTCGAATCCCACCAGCTCCACCAGTTTTCTGTCCTGGTAGCCAACAGAATTCATACTGCATTAAAAAAGGGGCCAATGGCCCCTTCGTCTTAAATATGCTTTTGAATTATTTGTAACCGACCATATTGCGGTTCATCTGACAACCACCGGCTACGCTTTTGCCTGATGTACATGAACTTACCACCACCAGTGCAGAAAGAATAAGGAGGAGAAAACCGTATTTTTTCATTTTTTCAGGTTATGTAACAAAACTAGGTAAATAACGCCATAAATCATAGTAAATACCCTAAGCTCATGTTAAAATCATCTTATATTGTGAGCGACAATTACTTATGAAATTAAAATTAATCCGACCCGTTGTTTTCATGGATTTGGAAACCACGGGACTGAACTTGGCCTTGGATCGTATAGTGGAAGTTGCATTGCTCAAAGTGCAAGTAGACGGCAGCCGAGTGATTAAACGAAAACTCATCAACCCTGGAATGGCTATTCCTGCGGAAGCAACGGCTGTGCACGGCATCACCAATGAAATGGTGGCAAATGCGCCATCTTTTAAAGACCTGGCCAACGAAATCCGACAGTTCCTAGAGGGCTGTGACCTGGGTGGGTATAACTCCAATAAGTTCGACTGGCCGCTGTTGGTTGAAGAGTTTTTGCGCATTGGGTTGGACCTTAACATGGAAGGCAGGGAACTGGTGGATGTGCAAAAGATTTACCACAACATGGAGCCCCGAAATCTTTCGGCGGCCTACCGGTTTTACTGCAACAAAGAATTGGAAAATTCACACAGTGCTGAAGCGGATATTTCCGCTACGTGGGAAGTTTTTGAGTCGCAATTGGACCGTTACCCCCAATTAGGAGATTCATTGGAATCGGTAAAAAAAGTAATAGGGGAAGAGATTATTATTGATTTTGCCCGGAGAATGGCCATGGAAAATGGCAGAGAAATTTTTAACTTCGGAAAACACAAGGGAAAGGGAGTTGAAGACGTGCTCACTCAAGAACCAACCTATTACGATTGGATGATGAAAAGTGAATTCCCTTTGCATACTAAAAAGAAGCTGACCGAGATTTTTAACCGTGTAATGCTCAAGCATAAAATAAAACAATAGCCGGTCGGTCATTCATTGAAAAAACTTGTCATCATACCAACATACCTCGAGCAGGAAAATATTGCGTTCATGCTCCAAACGGTTTTTGAATTAGGCGGAATGTATCATGTATTGGTGATCGATGACAACTCTCCAGATGATACGGCTTCTATCGTAAAAGATTGGATGCATCGTTTCGCAGATCGGCTTTTCCTGATTCAGCGTCCGGGAAAATTGGGACTTGGAACAGCGTATCTGACTGGATTTCAGTGGGCCCTGGAGCGAGGATATGAGTATATTTTTGAAATGGATGCTGATTTTTCGCATGATCCGCAGGACTTGGAGCGTCTCTTCATCGCCTGCCATGAACAAGGAGCGGATGTGGCTGTCGGATCGCGGTATGTCCGGGGTGGTCAACTTGAAAACTGGCCTCTTCAACGAAAGATCATTTCCAAATGCGGGGCACTCTATAGCCGGTTTATCACCTGGATACCGGTTAAAGATCCCACAGCCGGATTTGTATGCTACCGTGCAGCCGTGCTCCATGCTATTGATTTGAGTGAAATTCGATCCATTGGGTATGCCTTTCAAATTGAAATGAAATATGCAGCCTGGAAACTGGGTTTTGCAATAAAAGAAGTTCCTATCGTTTTCAAAGATCGGCTGCATGGGGCTTCTAAAATGGCCAAAGGAATCATCCAAGAAGGAATAAAAGGAGTCCTCAAGTTGCAAATTGAATCCCTAAAAGGAATCTACCTCAAGCGCATTCGAAAAACTTCAGGAGTCCCGGTTGCAGTATGAAAACGGCTTTTTTCCAACTGCATGTCGCTATCTTTCTCGCGGGATTTACGGGTGTGTTGGGCCGACTCATCACGCTGGATGAAGCCTCATTGGTTTGGTACCGAATGGGATTTTCCTCCTTGTTTCTGATGCTCATCAGTGCCTTTATCGGTCGGAACAAATTGCTCGCGTTTAAAGAAATGCTCCCCCTGTTGCTGGTGGGCGGCATCATGGCCCTTCACTGGCTACTTTTCTACGCAAGCATCAAATATGCCAATATATCAATCGCTTTGGTCTGCTTTTCGCTGGTTGGTTTTTTTACTTCCCTGCTTGAGCCATTGCTGGAACATAGAAGACCAGATCCAATTGAAGTTGCGTTGGGGTTAACTGTTGTCTTTGGAGTGTACCTGATATTTCATTTTGATGCGCACTTCCGTTTGGGTATTTTGTTGGGATTTATTTCTTCTTTTTTAGCGGCATTGTTTACGTACTATAACAAACGGCTGATCAACAAGCATGATGTGCACACGGTTTCACTCTATGAACTGACCGGAGGATGGTTGGTGCTCTCTGTGTTGCTTCCCTTTTATCTACCGGCCATTCAGGCCCAGTTTCAGTTTCCAGACGCGTCGGATTTGCTTTGGTTATTGTTTTTAAGCCTGTTCTGTACCGTTCTGGCCCTGCGTCTGTCGGTTAGCGCATTAAAAGAACTTTCTTCCTTCACGGTCAACCTCAGTTATAATTTTGAACCTGTTTATGGAATTTTGCTGGCCTTCTTGATGTACAATGAGTATCAATTGCTGGGGATATCTTTTTATGCAGGACTTTCCATTATTGTGCTAACTGTTTTGATACAAACCTATCGTGTATATTCATTCAAATTCATTTCTCATGAGTAACAAGACTCTGGCGCTTTTCGGATTATTTTTTTTGTGTACCATCAACAGTATATGGGCGCAAAAGAAGCCTTTGGATCATAGCGTCTACGATGCGTGGCAGTCCATCGGAGAACGTAAAATTTCCCCCAACGGTGAATGGATTGCCTATACCATCGATGTACAGGAAGGCGATGGCGAACTGGTGGTTCAACGCTATGACTCAAGCCAGCGTATTGTTTTTCCAAGAGGGTATACCTGTGACTTTACCAACGACAGCCGTTTGCTGCTCTTTAAAATAAAACCGTTGTATGCTGAGATTCGAAATGCTCGAATTAAAAAAACAAAACCAGAGGACCAGCCCAAAGATTCGCTGGGAATATTGGATTTAACACAAGCGTCCTGGAAAAAAGTTCCCAATGTTTTGTCCTATAAACATCCAAAAGACTCCAGTGGCTGGTACGCGTACCACCTGACAAAAACCACTGATACGCTATCCCGCAATGGGAAGGACAGCTCTGGTGCAAAAAGAGATACGGTTAAAAAAAGTGTACCCCAGATCATCGAACATGTTCCGGATCCTGAACAAAAGCGCAAGCTAACACCCCGAAAGAAGTCAGATGACGATGCTGATGTATTCCATGAACAGTGGCTGGATGCAGAGGATCCGCTGCCATCTGGTGCAGCACAACCGGAGGGATCTGATTTGGTGATCGTTGATTACAGGCGCGGTTTATTCAAGACTCAGCCCTACGTCAGCGAGTATGCCTGGAGTGACAATGGAAAAATATTGTTGTTTGAAACTACGGTCGCCAGGCGAAATGCTTCACAAAAGCCGAGTGTGCAGATTTGGAGGTCGACAGAAAACCGGATGGATACATTACTGGTTGGGGGCAATGATTTTAAACATTTTGCCATCGACAAAAATGGGTATCAAATTGCGTTTTTGGCTGAACGGGACAGTGCATTTTCGTCGCCTCAAAAATTTTATGCCCTCTGGTACTGGGAAAATGGTGATGCTGCTGCGCGGACACTGGTCAATCGCACTACCAAAGGAATGAGCATCAACTGGATCATCAGTCCAGATTTTATGCCTTTTTTCAGCAAGTCGGGTCAGCGACTCTTTCTGGGTACTGCTCCTGCAAAACCCCTGCGGGACACAAGTTTAATTGATATTGACCTGGTGAAGCTTGATGTATGGCACTACAATGATGAATACCTACAACCGTACCAACTGAAAAATCTGGACCAAGAGAAAAAGCGTTCATTTCTTTCCATGGTGGAAACCGAAACGGGTGTCTTTCGCCAGTTGGCCGATGCCGATGTGCCTCAGGTTGTGGTATCCAATGAAGGAGATGGTCATCAGTTCCTGGGCATCAGTGACAAGCCGTATCGTTTGGCCATGCAGTGGGAGGGGGGAACCCGAAAAGATGTATACTCTGTTGATCCGGTTTCAGGAAAGCGCACACTCTTGGTGAAATCGCTTGACGGCATGCCCATGATTTCTCCCCGGTCCCGGTACATTTTTTGGTACGACATGGAAAAAAGAAGTTATGTAGTTCATGACCGTGGTAAAACATTACCAGTGAGCGCGTCTGTTTCCACAAAACTCTACGACGAAGAGTACGATATGCCTTCATATCCAACACCCTATGGTGTCATGCGCTGGTTGGAAAATGATTCACTGCTTTATGTATACGATCGGTATGATATTTGGCAGTTGGATCCCACCGGTAAACATCCTGCTGTTAATCTAACAAAAGGGGAGGGAAGAAAACATCATATTTCCTATCGGTGGATCAATACGAATACAGCTGCTCCAGCCCTGGAATGGGGCCAGGTGGTCATGTTGCGGCAATTCAATGAGAAAAATAAGCAGTCCGGTTTTGCACGCATGCTCATGGGTAAAGCGGAAAAACCACACGTACTGCAGATGAGTGCTGCATCGGTGAACGGCGTCATAAAAGCGAAAAACAGTTCCACCTATATCTACACAAGAGAACGCTTTGATAGCGCTGCATCGATCTTTTTTTCGAGTGATTTAATTGCAGGCCGACGACTCAGTTCAATCAATCCACAACAGGCATTGTATAATTGGATGACAGCTGAGTTGGTTGAGTGGAAGGCCTATGATGGAAAAATAGCAACAGGTATCGTGTACAAGCCGGAAGATTATGATCCCAAGCGCAAGTATCCAATGATTGCTTATTTCTATGAAACCTTGTCCGACGGACTGTATTCTTATTTGCCTCCGTCTCCAACGCCAAGTCGACTCAACATTCCATTTTTTGTGAGTCGCGGGTACATCGTCTTGGCTCCGGATATCCGGTATCAAAAAGGTTATCCCGGGAAAGCCGCATATGATTATGTAGTGAGTGGCGCACGAGCACTGGTGAAAAAGGGGTGGGTTGACAGCACGCGCATGGGTATTCAGGGACAAAGCTGGGGTGGGTACCAAGTGGCTCATATCATCACCCGAACCAATTTATTTGCGGCAGCGTGGGCTGGAGCTCCGGTGGCCAATATGACCAGTGCTTATGGTGGCATACGATGGGAAAGTGGCATGAATCGTCAATTCCAATACGAAAAAAGTCAGAGTCGCATTGGTGCCACGCTCTGGGAGAAGCCACAACTGTATCTGGAAAATTCTCCTCTATTTCATTTGAAGCGCGTGAAAACTCCATTGGTCATTATGGCCAATGACAATGATGGTGCAGTTCCCTGGTACCAAGGGATAGAATTGTTTACGGCCATGCGCAGGCTCAACAAACAGGTATGGATGTTGAATTATAACGGAGAAGCCCATAACTTGATTGAGCGGAAAAATCGAAAGGATATTCAAGTGCGTGAGCAGCAATTCTTTGATTGGCTGTTGAAAGGAGAGAAGCCCAGTGTTTGGATTAAATATGGAGTTCCGGCGATTGAAAAAGGGATGAACTGGGGATTGGAGTCTGTCTTAGATAAAGACTAAAGTGTTCTGTCCTTTCCAAAGGATTCCAGTGTCTTGACAAATTCTGTCAGGAAGCTGGCTCCCATTGCTCCATCGATGATGCGGTGATCGTAGGACATGGATACAAACATCATGTGCCGTATGGCAATGCTGTCGCCTTTATCCGATTCCACCACAATGGGTTTCTTTTTTATGGTACCGGTTGCAAGTATGGCCACCTGAGGCTGATTGATGATGGGTGTTCCCATGAGGCTTCCAAATGTTCCCACATTGGTGAATGTAAAGGTGCCATCTTGGGTATCGGTTGGATGGAGTTTACCTGTTCTGGATTGCAGAGCCAGGCGATTGACCTGTTTGGTCAGCCCAATTAAATTGAAATGATCCGCCCCTTTGATGACTGGAACGATCAGGTTCCCTGTAGGGAGAGCAGTCGCCATGCCAATATTGATATCTTTTTTAACAATGATCTTGTCTCCCTGAATACTTGAATTCAGCAGGGGAAACTTGCGCAGGCATTTTACTATTGCTTCAATGAAGATAGGGGTCAGGGTGATTTTTTCACCTTCTCGTTTTTCAAAATCTTTTTTGATGGAATCTCTCCAAACAAAGATGTTGGTGACATCTGCTTCCGAAAAACTGGTTACATGCGCACTTGTTGCTTTGCTGCGGGTCATGTGCTCGGAAATCAATCGGCGCATCCGATCCATTTCAATGATTTCTACATTTCCATTAGTCGGATGGTCAACCGAATGCACGGAGGGCGATTCTGTTGCAGGTGAAACAGGAACAGAGGCGATGGGGGATGTGTGCGATGGTGGAGCAACAAAGGGCGTGTGCTGAACGGATGGTACAATAGGAGCAGACTGACGATTTTCTAGGTAGTGTAGTATATCTTTTTTAGTCACTCTTCCTTCATTGCCGGATCCTGAAATTTTTTCCAGTTCGGAAAGGGATATTCCCTCTCGTGAAGCAATATTCATTACCAGAGGAGAGTAAAAGCGTCCGTTCTCACCTTTAGGCGCAGATTCGAATGAAGATGGTTGGAAGGGAACATCTCCAGCATTCCCATTTGCTGAAGAGTCGACTGAAATGGCAGGGGGAGGTGCAGGAGGTGCGACAGGAAGTGCTGGTTCTGGTAGGGGAACAGCCTGTGCAACTGCCTGCGAAGTTTTGATACGGGCGATTACCAACCCAATGGGAACAACATCATTTTCATTGCACACTATTTCTTCCAGTATCCCTTCGGCGGTTGAGGGGACTTCACTGTCAACTTTGTCCGTTGCGATATCCAATAAGGTTTCATCTAATTTCACGGCATCACCCACCTTTTTATGCCACTTTAAAACTGTGGCTTCCATAATGCTCTCGCCGAGCTTGGGCATGATGATATCTACTACCGACATAGTTGGGTGCGAAATCTAAGTAAAATTACCTCAAATCCGGGGTTTCATCCGATTGGTAGGCAATAACTTATCCAATATTTTTCCTCAAAAAATGAAGTGCGTGAGCAGCCGATAATTCTATGTTTCTTTTTCGATCAAAACGGAATTGGAACGATGTGCTGACTGTGCCTGATGCACTGCTGCAGGCCACCCACAACAGTCCGAGGTCTTTGGTCGGAGTTGCTCCTGTTGGGCCCATGATGCCAGAAGTGGCGAGTCCATAATCTGCACCTGCGACCAATCGAACTCCTTCAGCCATTTGTCGCACCGTTTCATCACTCACCGCGCCATGTTCAGCAAGGGTAGAAGCTTCAACGTGCAGCATGGATTGCTTGAGATGATTGGAGTAACTCACTGCACCTCCCAGATAGAAGGCACTGCTGCCTGGAATAGAAGTGATGAGGTGAGCAATATACCCGCCTGTACAACTTTCTGCAACGGCCAGGGTTTTACCGGTCGATATGAGTAATTCGGCTACAGCCTCTTGCAGCGTAATATCTTTATTGACAACCATGAATTCACTGACCAGTGCTTGCAACTGAATGAATGTCTCTTCGAGCACCGATACAGGAAGGGTCGTTTGGAGTAAACTCAGTCGCAGTCGCACCATTCCATAATTGGGAAGGTAGGCCAGTTTGATTTCTTTTGGAAGCGTGCGTTCGAACTCAACCAGTTTCTCAGCGAGGAATGATTCCCCAATTCCTGCCGTCAACAATGTGCGATGTTCAACTGCCTGAACGTTGAATCGTTTGAGCAATCCGGGGATGACGTCTTTAGTCATCATGCCCTTCATTTCGAACGGCACACCGGGCATGCTGATAAAAATTTTTTCATTTTTCTCGAACCACATGCCGGGTGCAGTGCCCCGTTTATTTTGAATAACCACGCAGGTATCTGGAACATCGGCCTGACGAAGATTGCGTTCAAGCAGGGGACGGTTCAATCGACGGGTAAATATATCCACCACATTTTGATGCGCAGCCTCATTGCGCACCAGAGTTCCATTAAAGTAGCTGCACAACAAGGGCTTGGTGATATCATCTGAAGTAGGCCCTAATCCTCCTGTGATCAAAATAACTTCAGCATGTTGACTTTCCTCATCCAATGCAGCCCAAATGGCTTTCCACTCGTCGCCTACCGCTACTCTGCGCTTGATGTTGAATCCTGCTTTGTTCAGCTCCATGGCCATCCACGCACTGTTGGTATCGACCGTTTGTCCGATCAGCAACTCATCACCGATGGTAATGATTGAAACCGAAGATGCAGCTCCACTATGCATGTGGTTCAAAATAAGGGGTGAGTGTAGCGTACAATTGTGGGGGAATGGACATTTTGGTGAATGTAGTTTTATCCAAAAAATACAATACAATTTTTCCTTTGACCAGCAACTGATTGTGCTGGTTGTAGGCTTCTTGATGAAACTCGATTCTGTAATTTTTCGTCAACTCATGCAGTGAAGTCCTTATCGTAAGCAGATCATCGTATCGGGCAGGCTTTACGTATTTGCATTCAGCCTGCACAATCGCCATGACCACGCCCTGCTCTTCAAGTGATTTATAGGTCAGGCCCAACGAACGGAGAGCATCGGTTCTGCCCGCCTCAAAATATTCCAAAAACCGGGAGTGATACACGACCTGCATTTGGTCGGTTTCGGCATATCGGACGCGTATCTGTGTTTCTCTGGTCAGCATCCCCATTATTTACCCGCTATACCATCCACACTGGCTTTCCCGGGACCCAGTAAAAGGAGAACAAAAAAACCGGTTAAAAAAAGAGATGCAGTTTCGCCGGTATTAAAAAAGTCCATTGCATGAACATCAAATACTGCTATGGATGTACTGATGATGAGTGGGAGAGTTACGACACGGGTAAATAAACCAATCATGAGAAACAGGGCGCAGAAAAACTCGGCAAAGATGCAAAGTGAAAGGGAAAAAGCAGATCCCATTCCCAACAAATTATAAAAAGTTGATTTCATTGAATTGAAACCCACCAGCTTTTGATATCCGTGTGCCATCATCAACGCTCCCATGGAGATTCTTAGCATCAGCATTGCTGCATTGAATGCAAGTGAAGAGTAGTGGGTGGTTAACAGTTTTTTCATGGCAGAAGTGAATAATTAAATGTTAGTTAAATGTTACTAGGCAAAGGTAATGCATTGTTTCATTCTCATGGAGAAGGAACTAAATTTGAATGCGATATGCATTTTCACATGATGTGTCGATTCTGTTGTGTAGTAATTTGTTTGCTCCTGAGTGTAGGTCATGGAGTAGTTGCACAGATGCGACCCCTTGATCGGAAAGTGGACAGGTACATGGAGACTGCACAGGAATTGCGCAGAGTATCCATGCATGATGCTTCCAGAAGAATGCTGGAAGCGGTTAATGAATACCGGACAGATAATGGGACGCTATCCGGAAGCAAAGACGAGGGTCTTTTATTTGAATCCTTGGTGACGGGTTTGTCTTTGCAAGAATATGCTGCAGTTGATCGTTCAAAACAGTTCATACAGTTTTCTGAAAATAAATTGCTTTCTGGCTGGTTGTCGTTTCAATTGGGGTCGTACTACTTTAATCGGGGAGAGTACCCGGATGCCTTGATCTACCTGGAGTTGACAGATGCCCTGTATTTTACCAATAGCGAAAATGAGTTGATCCAATTCCAAAAGGCCGTTTCTTATTTCTCGCAACGAAAATTTGATAACGCCAAACCTTATTTCAGGAGTATTCAGCAAATGCCAGACGGTCAATTTGCAGCAGATGCATCTTATTACTTAGGGTGTATACATCTCAATGACCGTGAGTTCAAAACCGCCATTTCGCTATTTGAATCCATTAGTCAACATCCCCGGTATGGAGCCGTAGCTTCTTATCATGCTGGACTGGCATCCTATCAAATTGGAGCCTATGCATCTTCCCTACAGGCGACTGAAGCCTATCTGAAATCGGATGATTCATCCTTTCGTCAGGAGGCTCGTTCTTTGGTTGCTGCCCTCTATTATGAATTGCATCGATACAGCGAAGCTGTATATGCTTTTAATCAACTGTTTCAAGATGGTTCCCAACCAGATGAGCTTCAGGCTTTCCAATGGGGAATATCCTGTTTTCAAATGCGTCAATTTCGGGAAGCGATACGAATTCTTGAGCCGTTATCATCGAACCGGGATACCTTGGCCCGCAATGCCGTGTTCGTGTTGGCCAATGCCTATACAGAACTGAAGCAATACAATAAAGCATGGTCGGCCTATCAGCTGTGTATTTCTCAGGGTATACCTGAGCCTCGTTTAGAGCAGTCGAGGTTCAATCATGCAACGCTTTCATTTGAACTGGGGTATTTGGATCGTGGAGTTGCTTCGATGGAGTCTTTTTTACGCGATTATCCCCGCAGTTCCTATGCGGAAAAGGCTAAAATGGTCGTGTTGGAGCACTATGCAAAGACCAACAATTTTAAGTTGGCCCTGAAAGAGTTAGCGGATGTGCCGTCTTCACTTTCTGGGGCGAGCGATGCACTTATAGCACGCATTTATTTTGGTCGTGCACTGGAATTTCTGCAGGAATTGAGCTATGAGGCATCGACTGAACTGTTGCAACGCCTTGAAGACTATCCTCAAACCGCCTTTTATGCTCCTTCCTTGTTTTGGAGGGCCGAACTGGCTTTTCGTAAAGAAAAGTATCAACAGTCCATTGAACTCATGCAGCGGTTCGTTCGAAACTTCACTCAACCAGAGGGTGCCGCACATCTGACCAATGCCTATTACACGTTAGGATATGCGCAATTTGAATTGGAGGAATATGCTAAAGCAGCTGTATATTTTGACAAGCTGCATGGTCGTGAGACAGAAGAGGAGTTGCGGCGTGAATCCATCTTGCGCTCTGCAGACTGCGCCTTCATGCTTCGGAATTATTCCCGCTCTAAGCAACTCTATACCCGTATAAAAGATGAGAATGGGTTTGGTACCGACTATGCATATTTTCAGCTGGCCCTTATTGAGGGAATTCGATCTGTGCCTGCAAAAATTGAATTGCTTAAAGCAATGGAGATGCGTTTCCCGCAATCTGATTATCGTCCCTTGTTGTTCATGGAAATGGCCGATACATATATGTCGGAGGAAGAATTTGGAACTGCTGTTTCTTATTTAGCTAAAATTTCTTCTCTGGTGGATGCCGATGATGAAATGATTCCCGACTCCAAATTAAAAACGGGGATTTGTCTGCTCAATTTGGAACGCTATGCAGAAGCCCTGGAATACTTTGGGGAGTTGATGAGGAAATATCCATCATCCGGATACGCTTCAGAGGCCTTGGACAATGCCCGCTCTGTGTATATTGAAAAAAGAGACATTAACGGCTTTCAGTCTTTTTTAGCGGATCACGGAAAATCGATTTCTGCACTGCAGAAAGATTCATTGTATTTTCAGGTCATTCGTGAATCAAGTCTTGAGGGACCATCTGCAAAAGCCTTTCAATCCATTGCTCAATACGAGCAAGAATTCCCCAGTGGAATATTTATAGCCGATGTATTGAGCACGAAAGCGGAATTGTATGTACAGGATAAAAACTGGAAAGAAGCTGCAGCTGCTTTTGATGCGCTGGCGCAAAAAGGGACAACCAAATACCAGGAAAGAGCATTGCGACAAGCCGGCAAACTGTATTTCTTTGAGTTGAAATCCTATGCTTCTGCATTGCGCCAGTTCGATGTCTTGGCAAGAATATCGGTCAAGACGGATGCGGTGCTGGAGGCATTGCGTGGAGCGGTCAGGTGCCATTATTATTTGTCGACTTGGAACGACGGGGTGGAATTGGCCCAGCAACTCCTGGATCACCCATCCGCAGGGGAGGACGATCGTTCATATGCACAGTTGCTCTTGGGACATGCTCGATTGAATTCAGAACAATGGGAAGCTGCCCGTAGGTATTTTGAACAATGCGCTCTAAGCAGAATTTCAGCGCTTACTGCACAGTCCCGTTATTACATCTCCTACATTGACCTAAAAGAAGGAAAACTGGAACAGGCAGAGAAAAGTTGCTTGCAATCCATTGAGCGTTCCGGATCCAATGACCAGTGGGTAGTCAAAACCTATGTGCTATTGTCCAGGGTATTTTTGGCACAAGGGGATTACTTCAATGCGCGCGCTACGATTCAAAGTGTGTTGGATCAGGAGTTGGAGGCAGGTATCCGTTCAGAGGCACAGAACCTTTTAAATGAAATTCAGCGTGTTGAGCAAAAAAAATAAATTAACGCTCGCCGGAGCACTGTTGATTTTTTCTGCAACAGTTCAGGCGCAGGGTGAACGGAATGGTCGGGAACAGATCAGCATTACCTCATCGTTTAAGCCGAGTATCATCAAGACCGATAAAATTGAGTTCATGCCTTCGTTGCCCCATCCGGATACCGGAAAACGCAACTATTCGTATGAGGTACCTCAACAGATATTTACCACTCCTCATGCTTCTTTCCTGCTCAAGCCTCTTGCCTATGTTCCTGAACAACATGCAAACGCTTCAGATGCGCTCCGTGCACGATTGGGCTATGGAGTGTTGCAGTCGCCTGTTGCTTCGGTAGCATTTTCAAAGACATTGGGACCTTCTGGATCGGATCGGTTGATCCTTCTTGCGGATCATTCTTCTTTTAAAGGAAGTCTTCCTGATCAGGTCTATTCCAATAGCGCTTTGCAGTCGCGCTACACCCTTCATCACTCATCTACCCAGATCACCCATGTTGACTTTTCATTCGCATACGATGCCTATCGCACCTATGGGTTCAACCGAAACGAATTTCGCATTGTTCAGGATGAATTGAAACGAAGAATGAGTACCATTCAAGCCGGTCTCCGCCACGAGGTTGTTTTGGGCCAACGCGGACAGCTCAGGCTTTCACCCGGGATCTTGTTCAGGCGATCAGAGCTTTGGAAAAAAGCAACAGAATCACACCTTCGTTTTCAGGTTCCTGCGTCACTGGTGGTGGATCCTTCTATTCGTTTATCTTCTGATTTTGATATTCAGCTGTCGTCCTTAAAGCATCCATTGAAGAAATCGACATCTGGACTTTTGGCGCAACTTCCTTTTCATGTTCATTATGCTGTAGGCAACATCGCTTTGAAAGGAGGCCTGATCAATGCAGTGGCCAATCAAAAATATACTGTAGTCCCCGATTTTTCATTTTCCTACGATTTTGGTCAGGGGGGCGTAAAGTTCATAGCTGGGATAACAAACCGATTTGCGCTCAATGATTTAGGTTCTTTGTTTGAAGTCAATCCCTTTTTGTTGGTGCCCGATAGTATAGGGTCGTTTCGGCAAACCAATTTTTCGGTTGGGTTCGATTGGCTCAGTACCAAAGGATTCCATGTTCAAATGAAATTGGGACTTGCCCAATATAGAAACGTAGTATTATTCAATAATCAAGCTCCCCAAGGCAAAGATTTTATTGTTTTATATGAGTCGCTTCTCAAAGCCTATCAGTTAGGAATGCAGTTGGATTATGCTATCAACGACAAACTGAGTATGCGTGCGGAATTGGATGCGTATTCTTTTTATGATCAGCAGCGATACGAATTTGCATTTGGGATGCTTCCGGTTCAGCTGAATGCATCTCTGCGCTGGTCACCGTTCCCAGCGCTTCGTCTTGCCATGGGACTTAACACCTGGAATGGTGCCCTGTTTGAAAAAACAGATGGGACGTATGCACGAACAGCGGGAGGAATCGATTTAGGAATGGATGTGGAATACCAGTTGAATAAAAAATGGTCATTCTGGGTGGATTTGAATAATATTGCCAATTCCCGATATCAGCGCTGGAACCAGTACACCTGCCTGGGTTTCAATGCGATTGGAGGAATACGGTTTTCTCTTGTAGGAAATAAGAAGTAAATGAATACAGCTGATCAATTGCCGCATTACCTGCTGCGCTACTTGCATCAACGTGGACAGGTCACTGTTCCGGGGCTGGGTAGACTAAAGCACACCCGCATAGCTGCATCCCTGGATGTGGCTGCGCGCTGTGTAATGCCTCCGGCTGAGCAATTGATCTTTCAAACGAATTTCACAGAACTGACTCAACACGAGCGAGAGTACCTTATCCGAAAGATGGGTGTGGAGGATGGTGATTTAGAGAATGGGATTGCTCAGGTATCCCAGCAGATTCAAGATAAGTTGTCAAAGGAAAAAAAACTGGAATGGATAGGAGTGGGTTCATTTGTGGTGGATAAGCATGGTGCAATAAACTTCAATGCAAAGTCTCCATCCCTTGAATTATTCAAATCCATCCCTTATGTGCACGTGATCAGGGAGCATACCCAACATGAAATCCGTGTAGGAGATGAGCAGCGGTTGAATACTGAAATGGAATCATTCTTCGAGGAACAGCGCATGGAGAACAAAGAGAAACAGTGGAAGAAAGCGACTATGGTTCTCTGGCTATTGGCAGCAGCTATTTTGCTGGTGCGATTCACCATGGGAAGTTTTTCGTTGACCGAGGGGCGGCATGCATCGTTTTCAGCCCAAGAGCCTCGAACCACTACCTATCAAGAGCGCTAACCCGTTACCATGCAGCTTTTTCAAAATTGTCCCAGTTGTGGCTGTGCGCATTTCTTAAATGTTCTTTCGGTCTGCGATCACAGCATCAGTGGTGAAACGTTTCAGATTGCTTCGTGTTCTGCATGTGGATTAAAGCTCACGTTGGATGCTCCAGGTGAACACGGCATTTCCCCTTACTACCAGTCAACCGCCTATATTTCCCATACGGATGGAAATGCAACGTTTTTTGAAAAAACCTATCAATGGGTGCGCGCTCTCGCTCTTCGCTCAAAACGAAATCTGATTCAGCAGTATACCCGGCTTCCAAGGGGTACTTTGTTGGATATGGGTTGTGGGACTGGCGCTTTTCTCTCTACCATGAAGAAGGCGGGGTGGACGGTACATGGAATGGAACCCGACGCGGGTGCACGAATAAAAGCAGCTCGGGCTGCCCAGCAGGAGGTTTTGGACCCATCAGGACTCCAAGCCTTACCTGATCATGCGATGGATGTTATTACACTTTGGCATGTACTGGAGCATGTTCATGACCTGGACCACATGCTGCATACCATCAAACGGTTGCTTACGAAAAATGGAGTCGCCTTTATAGCTGTCCCCAATTCCGATTCTTCCGATGCACGCTGGTACGGATCGAACTGGGCGGCCTATGATGTCCCGAGGCATTTGTATCATTTTACGCCTTCTACTTTGTCGGATTTACTCAATCGATATGGGTTGCGTGTTGATCGCATGTTGCCCATGCATTTTGATCCGTTTTATGTTTGCCTTTTGAGCGAAAAGTATCGTTCGGGGAGTATGCGCCCGTTGCGCTCCCTCACCCTTGCCACCGCCTCTTTTCTGATTGCCTTATTCCAGAAACAACGATCCAGCTCTTTGATCTATGTGGTTCGTACCTTTATGCCCGGTAATTGAACATCATGGGCAGAACAATTCTTTTGGCAGATAGTGGAGCAACCAAGACAACCTGGGCCCTGTTGACTGGGAAAAAAATCACTCATTGGCACACCCAGGGAATCAGTCCCTATCTCATGGATGTTGAAAAAATTGAAGCCATCATTCGTTCTGAATTGCCTGCTTCACTGACAAAGAAAACCATTCAGGCCATTTATTTCTACGGTACTGGATGCAAGGCCACCTCAAAAGCCCGCATGGTCAAGTCTGCTTTGCAGCATATCTATCCGGATGCGGAAGTTCATGTTACGCATGATTTAATGGCTTCAGCAGTTGCGCTGTGTGGAACAGACTCTGGTATTGCGTGCATTCTGGGAACGGGGTCGGGATCGTGTTATTATAATGGCAAGCGAATTGTAGGTCAATCTCCGGGACTCGGATATGTTCTGGGAGATGAAGGCAGCGGAGCGTATTTTGGTAAGATACTGGTGCGTAATTTTTTATATGCTTCTTTCGATGAAGACTTGCATCGTGCATTTTCATCAGCCTACAGGTTGGATCGCGACAGTATCCTTCAGTCCGTTTACCGGGAGCCATTGGCCAATCGCTTTCTGGCGGGTCTTTCCCCATTTTTATCAAAACACCGGGGCCATTATATGATCGAAAACATTATTGAAGATGGACTGCGTGAATTTTTCGAGTTGCATCTCAAGCCGTATTCCCGCATCCATGAAATGCCAGTGCATTTTGTAGGCGGCATAGCCTGGTCATTTCGCGACATCCTTCGGGAACTCTGTTCGGAATATGGGTATACAATGGGAACAGTTATGAAACAACCCATTGAAGGGTTGATTAAACATCACTTACGGGCCAGCCATGGAAAATAATTCAAAAATAACGGAGTCGACTTCTCTGTATCGACATCTGGAGAAAATGTCAGTGCAGGAAATATTAACGGTCATCAACCAGGAAGACCAAAATGTACCAATGGTCATCGCATCAATCATTCCGCAGATTCAACGACTCGTTGAAGCATTGGTCGATAGGATGCTTGCGGGGGGGCGGCTTTTCTACATCGGTGCCGGAACCAGTGGGCGATTAGGAGTAGTAGACGCTTCAGAATGTCCACCGACCTATGGGGTAGATCCTGGACTGGTGGTGGGCATCATTGCGGGTGGTCGACATGCCATGTTTGAAGCAGTTGAATTTGCTGAAGATGATCCCTCACAAGCTTGGAAAGATTTACAGGAACACGGTATCCGCTCCAATGATTTTGTGATTGGCATTGCAGCAAGTGGGTCCACTCCTTATGTGGTTGGAGGCTTGCAGCAGTGTAAAGCACATGGTATAGCAACAGGAAGTATTTCATGCAATCCGAATGCAGGGGTATCCCGCGAGGCTGATTTTCCCATTGAGGCCGTTGTTGGTCCCGAGGTGGTAACCGGAAGCACTCGAATGAAAAGCGGGACAGCGCAGAAATTGATTTTGAATATGATATCCACTGCTGCAATGATCCAGCTGGGAAGGGTGGAAGATAACCGCATGGTCAACATGCAGCTCACCAATGAAAAGTTAATTGAGCGAGGAACGCAAATGGTCATGGAGCAACTCCACATTGAAAAAGAGGATGCGAAACAACTGTTGCTTGCTGCCGGAAGTGTTAAAAAGGCGGTAGAGCAGTACAATCGAGATCGCAATGCATGAGATAGAACCTTATTTCAATTGGCGCCACTTGTATGTTTCAGAAGAAGATAAGCGTTCTCCTTTTTTTGGTAAAACATACTCGGAGTTTCAATTTTCACAAACCGTATACAACTACTATATCCATCCCCAGTGGGATGACTTTGGTTCTCAAACCCTTTACATCAAGGTGTTGTACACAGATTATGAAATTGGGTATTGCATCATTGAATTCATCGGGGAATGGAATGATGCAATTGAAAATGACATCATGACGCTCAAGCGGGAAGTGATCGATAAATTCATCCGACAGGGAATCAGAAAATTCATTCTCATTGGTGAAAATGTGCTGAATTTTCACAGTGGCGATGACTGTTATTATGAAGAGTGGTTCGAAGATGTGTCCGAAGAAGGCGGGTGGATTGTGTTGCTGGGACTACCCGAATCTTCGGTTCATGATTTTAGCCAAGCAGGAATTTACCGCTATATACAGCGCTTGGATTTACCCGATTGGCGCCCCTTTTTACCTGCCAGTCTGTTCACCAAAATCGACACTATTTTACTCAAAAGATTGAACAGTAGTTAGTCGGGAGTCGACCTCAAAATGCCCATCATTTTTACCCACAAACATTGGATATTGTGATGTAAATTTGCACATCCTTAAACAGCAATTTTAAACTATGAGTTGGAGCAATTTGTTCTCGACGTCTATTGGTAAGAAATTGATCATGTCGCTCACGGGAATTTTTCTCGTGATCTTCCTGGTTGTTCACTGTTATGTAAATGCCAATGTCTTGTTCACCAATGGGGAAGAAAATTTCAACCGAGCGGCCCATTTCATGGGAACGAATTTATTGATCCGCGTAACGGAAATCGGGCTCTTTGCCGGTTTTATCCTGCACATCATTCAGGGTTATAAACTGGAATGGTTGAATCGTTCCAAACGGGCTTCCCGGTATGCAGTAACTGCAGGCAATAAAACGTCCAAGTGGTATTCCAGGTCAATGGCCTTGTTGGGTTCGCTAATTTTAATTTTCCTGATTGTCCATCTTGCACATTTTTGGGTGCCTTCCCGCATAACCGGCCTAGAAGAAGTCACCTATGATGGTAAGCCCTATCATAATCTTTACCTTGAAATGCAACATGTTTTTGCTCAACCTTGGGCTGTGGCACTCTATCTTTTGGGGTGTTTTTCACTTTCATGGCATTTGCTGCATGGCATTCAAAGTGCTGCACAAACCATGGGATGGACCTCAAAAAATTATTTTCCGATCATACGATCAGTCGGACAAGCATTCTCGATTGTAGTTCCACTGATTTTTGCACTCATGCCCGTCTTCATGCATTTTGGATGGGAAATAGATTTGGGCAGCATTACTTTATTGTTCTAACATCCTAAATGAATGCATATGCTTGATTCAATGATACCGGCTGGACCCCTCGAAGAGAAATGGACCCGATACAAGGGAACTGTCAAGTTGGTCAACCCTGCAAACAAACGAAAACTGGAAGTGATCGTTATTGGAACGGGTTTGGCCGGATCTTCTGCAGCCGCCAGTTTAGGAGAAATGGGGTACAAGGTGAAAGCCTTTTGTTTTCAGGATACTCCCAGGAGAGCACACTCGATTGCTGCACAGGGAGGAATCAATGCTGCAAAAAATTATCAGAATGACGGGGATTCTGTCTACCGTCTTTTTTACGATACCATTAAAGGCGGTGATTACCGGGCACGTGAAGCAAACGTTTACCGACTGGCAGAAGTAAGTACCCATATCATCGATCAGTGTGTCGCGCAGGGGGTGCCCTTTGCACGCGAGTATGGTGGTTTGTTGAGCAACCGCTCTTTTGGTGGGACACAAGTCCAACGCACGTTTTATGCAGCCGGTCAGACCGGTCAGCAGTTGCTGATTGGGGCCTACCAGGCACTGGAGCGACAAGTCGCGCTGGGTACGGTTGAAATGTTTTCCCGACACGAAATGGTCGAGCTGGTCATCATCGATGGGAAAGCCCGTGGTGTCATTGTTCGGGATCTGGTAACCGGGGAACTGGAACGCCATTTTGGTCACGCTGTGCTGCTATGCTCCGGTGGCTATGGCAACGTGTTTTATCTCTCTACCAACGCCATGGGTTCCAATGTCACAGCAGCATGGAGGGCCCATCGCAATGGTGCCTATTTTGCCAATCCCTGTTTTACGCAGATCCACCCCACGTGCATTCCAGTATCGGGTGATCATCAATCTAAACTCACGTTGATGTCGGAATCGCTCCGTAACGACGGACGCATCTGGGTTCCCAAGCAACAAGGAGATAACCGAAAGCCCAACCAGATTCCAGAAGAGGAGCGGGATTACTACCTGGAAAGGAGGTACCCTGCTTTTGGTAATCTGGTGCCCCGCGATGTTGCTTCCCGTGCTGCGAAAGAGCGTTGTGATGCAGGCTACGGAGTGGGTTCATCCAGGCAGGCAGTTTACCTGGATTATGCTGCGGCGATCCAACGCTATGGAAAGGCAGAAGTGAGCAAGCACAACCTTGGAAATGTTTCCACAGAGGTGATTACCAATTTGGGAAAGGAGGTTGTGAAAGAGAAATACGGTAACCTCTTTGCGATGTACGAAAAAATAACCGGTGAGAATCCCTATGAAGTGCCGATGCGGATTTATCCGGCAGTGCACTATACCATGGGCGGACTCTGGGTGGATTATGAACTGAAGACCACCATTGATGGACTTTATGCGCTGGGTGAAGCCAATTTCAGTGACCATGGTGCAAATCGTTTGGGAGCTTCTGCGCTGATGCAGGGGCTTGCGGATGGGTATTTTGTAATTCCCTACACGTTGGGTAATTATTTGGCCGATGAAATTCGGACAACCCCCATTTCACTGGATCATCCTGCATTTGTCGAAGCAGAGAAAAAAGCAAACGATCGTATCCAACGTCTCATGTCTATACAGGGTAAGCAAACGGTGGAAAGTTTCCACAAGCGGTTGGGTAAGATCATTTGGGACCAATGCGGAATGGCCAGGAGTGAAGAAGGCTTAAAGAAAGCCATTGCCGATGTGCAAGCGTTGAAAAAAGAATTTTGGTCCGATGTGCGCATACCCGGTGAAGTCAATGCCATGAACCCTGAGTTGGACAAGGCAGGTCGCGTTGCAGATTTCATTGAGTTGGGAGAATTGATGTGTGTGGATGCATTGAACAGAAATGAAAGTTGTGGAGGGCATTTCCGGGAAGAGTTTCAAACCTCGGATGGAGAGGCGTTGCGCGACGATGAACAGTACATGTATGTTTCTGCGTGGGAGTACAACGAGAGCGGATGGGATTTGCACAAAGAGGAATTGAACTATGAAAAAGTGAAGCCCAGTCAGCGCAGCTATAAATAACCATTTGAAAATCGATTTATGCAGCACTATACCATGAATTTGAACTTGAAGGTGTGGCGTCAGAAGAGCGGAACAAGCACCGGAGGATTTGAAACCTATTCGGTCAGTAACATTTCATCTGAAATGTCGTTTCTGGAAATGATTGATGTGTTGAATGAGCGACTCATCAAAGAGGGAGGTGATCCTATTGCATTTGATCATGATTGCCGTGAGGGTATTTGCGGTATGTGTTCCATGGTCATTGATGGTCGTCCGCATGGTCCCTGGAAAGGAACCACCACTTGTCAGTTGCACATGCGGGCATTCAAGGACGGTGATACCATTACCATAGAGCCGTTCAGAGCCAACGCCTTTCCTGTGATCAAAGATTTGATGGTCAGCCGCAGTGCATTTGACCGCATCATCCAAGCGGGAGGGTACGTTTCGGTGAATACTGGAAATGCAGTAGATGGAAATGCCATTCCCATCGAAAAAGAGAAAGCAGACGATGCATTTGCAGCTGCAGCCTGCATCGGGTGTGGAGCCTGTGTGGCGGCTTGTAAAAATGCTTCCGCTATGCTGTTTTTATCTGCTAAAGTTTCTCACTTGGCCTTGTTGCCGCAGGGAGAGCCTGAACGCAAGCAGCGGGTGGTCAGCATGGTGGCCCAAATGGACAAGGAAGGATTTGGAAGCTGTACAAATACGTATGCATGTGAAGCGGAATGTCCCAAGGAAATTTCCGTATTGAATATTGCGCGGTTGAACAGGGAATATCTTAATGCCAGTCTCTCCGGAAGCTAATTATAGGTTCCTCTCAAAAAAACCTTTTGTTGCGCTCCCTTCGGGAGCGCTTTTTTTTGCTTTCAAATCAGCAATGTCTTAATTTTAAACAAATCGCAAACAACTCTTTTATGTCAACTCCAACAAGAAGAAAATTCCTGCGCCAATTGGGTGGAACTGCCGCCTTGTTTACAGGCAGCACAATGGGTGCATTGGCACTGGATGAGGGAAAGATCCATTACCTGCAGCCAGAGAAAAAGCATTTGTCCAACGACAAGATCCGCGTTGCGGGTATCGGCATGGGAATCATGGGATTTGGCGACATGCATGCTGCGCTAAAAGTTCCAGGAGTTGAGATAGCAGGTGTCTGCGATTTATACACTGGACACCTGGAACGCGCTAAGGAAATTTGGGGGAAGGACCTGTATACCACTCGGGATTTTCGTGAACTGCTTCAACGCCCTGATATAGATGCAGTCATCGTTGCAACGCCGGATCATTGGCATGATCATATTTCTATTGCAGCCATGAAAGCAGGAAAGCATGTGTATTGCGAAAAACCAATGGTGCAGCATTTGGATGAGGGTCATGCTGTCATCAAAACTCAAAAAGAAACAGGGAAAGTGCTCATCGTGGGTTCTCAAGGAGTAAGCAGCATCACGTTGGCAGAAGCAAAAAAGCGCATCAAGGCTGGTGACATCGGGGAGATCAATTTAGTGGAGGCAGTCAATGATCGATTCAGTTCGGTTGGCGCCTGGCAGTATGCCATTCCATTGGACGCGTCGCTTGAAACAGTCGACTGGGACACTTTCCTGGGAGATGCTCCCAAGCTTCCCTTTGATGCCACCCGCTTTTTCAGATGGAGGAATTACCGAGATTATGGAACCGGAGTGGCTGGGGATCTGTTCATCCACCTGATTTCGGCCGTGCACCATGCGCTGGATTCCTATGGACCCAGTCGGATATTTGCCAGTGGACAATTGAGCTTCTGGAACGATGGCCGGGATGTGCCCGATGTACTGGCGGCTGTCATGGATTATCCCAAAACCGAACAGCACAATGCTTTTCAAATGATGCTTCGTGTAAATTTTGCAGATGGTTCAGGCGGAAGCAACCGCACCCGTATCGTCGGCTCCGAAGGTGTCATCGAGTGGGGAGGTAACCGGTTCACCTTGAAAAAGCAAAAACTTCCGAAAGCGCCTGAACTAGGGGGATACGACAGTTACCTTCATTTCTCTGCACAACAAAAAAGCGAGTACGTCAAATGGTACAACGAAAAGTTCTCCAAAGAAGACAGAAAGCCATTTCCACCAGAAGAAGTCAAATATGCTGCTCCTGCCGGGTACGATGAGCGGGTGGACCATTTCGCTAACTTTTTCCAAGCCATTCGCAGTGGAGGCACTGTAGTGGAGGACGCTTCTTTTGGATTGCGCGCTGCAGGTCCTGCACTTGCCAGCAACCTCAGCTACGAAAAACGCAAAGTGGTCAACTGGGATCCCGTCGCCATGAAACTGCTTAAATAAAAGCCAAAAGGTGATTTTATTGAGGTCAGGATTTTTCTTGATCATGGTGTTCCATGTGGGGGGGGTCTTTGTGCTCAGCACATGAGTAATTTTCGTTCAAAACTGATCTCTACCGAATCAAAAGTCATTCAAATAGATACTTTAAGTATCGTTCCAGGTACATTTACAATTAATGGATTAAATACAATTCATTATTCTGTTGATCCGCTTTCATCCCTGTTGAAGTGGAAAGAAACGGCTCCTAGGGGGACCTATTCCTGCACCTATCGGGTATTTTCATTTCGGTTGGGATCACCGGCTCGGTCGCTCTCCTTTGACTCTGTGTTCAATCGTACAGCTATAGCCGGTGCGCCGATGCTTCGATCGGGTTGGGGCGACAAAAAAATGGATGGGGGAAAATTGACTACAAATGGAAGCCTCGGTCGCTCACTCGCTTTTGGAAACCGTCAGGATGCAGTCCTGAATTCATCGCTGAACCTTCAATTGAGCGGGTACATCGGCGACAGTATTTTACTCAATGCAGCCATATCCGATAACAACATCCCAATACAACCCGACGGAAACACGCAGCAACTGAACGAGTTTGATCGGGTCTACATCCAGTTTTCCAAGCCACAGTGGAAGGTGTTGGCAGGCGACCTCGACATTCGTCAAAGCGGGCTGCATTACCTTAATTTTTACAAGCGCCTTCAGGGCGTCTCTTTTGAATCCACTACCCGAACCGCATCGGGCAATGACAACCATCTTATTGCCAGCGGAGCTATTGCCAAAGGAAAATTCACGCGCAATGTTTTCCAGGGAGTGGAAGGCAACCAGGGACCCTATCGGTTGAAAGGGGCCAATCAGGAACTTTTTTTCATTGTACTGGCCGGAACGGAGCGGGTATTCATCGATGGAGAAATGATGCAGCGGGGAGAGGATCAGGACTACGTCATCAATTACAATACCGCTGAGATTACATTCATGCCCAAGCAAATGATCACCAAGGATAAACGAATTCAGGTTGAATTTGAATACGCCGACCGGAATTACCTCAATTCACAGCTCTTTGCCGTGAACCGCTATAGCGTGAATAAACGACTTGATGTGACCTTGGGCGTCTATTCCAATACGGATGCCAAAAACTCTCCGATCAATCAGACCTTGAATGCGCCGCAAAAGAATTTTTTATCGGAATTGCCTGATGCAGTTACCAATGCATTGTATCCTTCTGCACTGCCCGACACATTTTCCAGATCTGCTATTTAGTACCGAAAAGTCGATACTCTCTTTGGAGCGGGACAACGCGATACCGTATATGTATATGCTTCTCAGCCAACAGGAGATGTCTATCGGGTCTCGTTTCAGGATGTAGGGGAGGGACAAGGGGATTATCTTCTCGATACCAGTCTTGCAGCGAACGGTAATGTATACAAGTGGATCGCTCCGGACCCAGCATCCGGAAAACGCAAAGGCAGATACCTGCCGGTGGTGTTGCTCGTTGCCCCTCGCTCTCAACAAATCGTCAACTTAAATGCCCGATGGCAAATGAGTCCGTCCACTCGCTTGGAGTCTGATATGGCCTGGAGTACATTCGACTTCAATACATTCTCATCGGCTAAAGGTTCAAGGGAAAGTGGTGCTGCAGTCAAGTTAATGGTCCACCACGAGCAGGTGTTGAAAAAAGAAAAAGACCGACGATTGATTGCTGGTGCGGGTGTTGAATGGACCGACTCTTCCTTTCGGCCCGTCGAGCGGTTGCGTTCGGTTGAATTTGCGCGTGATTGGGGACTGGATCTCTTGCCCTCACGGGCTACTGAAAAAATTGCACAAGCGCAGATTGGTTTGCGTGAATCCGGTCATCGCATCAGTTATGGGCTCTCGCATTATGGTCGAAACAAGGATTTTAAAGGTTTTCGTCATCGATTCGATCAGGAGCTCAATTCCCGGAATTGGATCATGGTCAATTCGCTCTCCATCACCCATTACACAGATGCACTGCGAAAAGGATCGTTTATTCGCCCTGTGGTCGATGCAATAAAAAAAATACCGAAGTGGAACAATCAAGAATTTCAAGTTCGCTATACGGTGGAGCGCAATGTAGCCTATCAATTGGACTCATTGATTGCATCGAGTTTTTCATTTTCTACATTTCAGTTAGGAACACACTCCAATTCGCAGCGTGCCAATCGTTGGGGACTCAAGTACTTTACGCGTGCCGACCAACTTCCCGGAAAAACAACAATGATCCGTGCTGACCGCAGCCATAACATCAACCTCAACGGTGAATGGATGGAGAATGCCCATCATCAGGTCCGCGCCAATGTCACGTTTCGTCAGTTGAATGTATTGAATGACATTTCCCCTGAAAATCCTGATCGTAGTTTATTGGGTCGAGTAGAATACTTTGCCGATGTTTGGAATGGAGGCATTCAGGGCAACGTTTTATATGAATCGGGGAAAGGGCAGGAGCCAAGAAGAAATTTTACGTTTGTGGAAGTTCCCGCTGGCCAGGGTGAATATGCCTGGATCGATTACAATAAGGATGGGATTCAGCAAATCAGTGAATTTGAAATTGCACGTTTCAGGGACCAGGCCAAGTACATCCGGATATTTACACCCACAACTGATTTTATTCGAACCGACTATCTCCAATTCAACTACCAGTTAACTGTTGATCCTTCCGTTGCGTTGGGTGCACAAAACAAAGGCACATGGAAAGCATTTCTCACCAAGTTGTTTTGGCAATCTTCCTATCAAGGGTATCAGAAGCAAGTGTCAAGTGGATTGGGGCTGTATGATCCATTTGCACGGTCTTTTGAAGATTCACTGCTGATTGCCATGGATCGGATATTTAGCAATACGATGTCATTCAACAAATACAGCCAGCGTTGGGGCATTGATTTCAATGTATTGAACAGCGCGCAGCGTGCCTTCCTATCCTATGGAGTAGAATCGAGGCGCACTGTTGATCAATCTGCTCGTATCCGCGTCAACCTTGCAAAAAAATATACCCTTGAATTGCTGATCAAAGAGGGAAGGAATCAGCTTGTCACACCCGCATTCAGCAATCGAAACTATAACATCTCTATTCGTTCCATTGAGCCACGATTTTCCTATGTGCACGAAACTGTTTTTCGCCTGCAGTCTGGTTTTCAATGGCAACAAAAAAAGAACAGCGCAGGAGAAGCCGCTCAAATCGGTCGTGTGCAACTGGATGCAAAATATAATTTGGTTGCCAACTCTTCAATTGGTGCACGATTTTCGTACAACCAAATTCAATTCAACGGAGATGTTTCCTCAACACTGGGGTATGTGATGCTGGAAGGATTGAATAAGGGAAAGAACTACTTATGGTCGTTTGATTTTACAAAGCGCCTTAGTTCGTTCATTGAACTCAGCATTCAATACGATGGTCGTGTATCGGGGACAGGACCCGTTATTCATTTGGGACGCGCCCAAATCAGGGCCTTGCTGTAATTATTTCAGAACTGCAATGCCTTCGCCGATCTTGAAACCATTTTGGTAGACCACTACTGCATAATTGCCCTTCACGTATTTATCACTTTGGCGCAGGTCGAAGCTGACTCCTTTTGATTCACCCTGCTTGTAATCCACATCAATTTTTGTGGTGAAGTCGACCTGACCATCCTGGCGGGTAGTGATGGAGCCGGATGCAAGAGCTTGTTCTTTAATGGTCTTTCCACCGGGATCTTTGGCAATGATGAACAATTGTTTAGGACCCGAAGTCGCAATTCTGTTCTCATCTAAGTTGAATGAAATCCGAAGTTTATCGGCGCGCTTTGCAGATGCAGTAGAGCGCTCTTTACCAGAACTTTTTTCATTGATGGGAACGATGCTGAATCCTGAGGCATGGAGGGTAGAACCCACGTCCACTTTGTTTTCTGCTTCTTTCTTGGCAGCCTCGGTGCTCGCTAAATTTGTTGAAAGGTTCTTGTTTTCGGTAGTCAGATTTTGTTTGTCAACATTCAACTGTTTATTTTCTGTTTGTAAACGCTCAATTTCCATCACGTATTCAGCAATTTTTCCATTGAGTTCTCCAACGAGTTGTTTGGCCGCAGCGAGGTCTGCAGTGGTGGCATTTTGTTTGTTGACCAATGACTTGAATTTGCCTTTCAGTATGCTCATTTCAGCATCACGGCGTTTCACGATGCTATCCAGCGAAGCATTGGACGCCGTCATATCTTGGAGACGAAGCAAGGCATCATCAAATTCTTTTTGAACGGCATTCTTGGTAGAATCCAATGAAGCATTCTCCATTGTTTTTTCTTCGATAACGGCATTGGATTGATTCCTTGAGTAGAAAAAGTATCCCCAGGAACCGACCAGTAGGACTGCCAGTAGGATGATGATGCTGTTCTTGTTGTTCATATCGGTTGAATTAAGGTGATTTTTGTTCGGTAAATGATACTTTTGTCTTACAAAGGAAAAGAAAATCTCATCCTTCCTTCCTTTGCATATGTTAAAATAATTGATTTTTTGACAAAAGGCATGCACATGGAGGCCCTGGACATTGTGTCGGATTGGAAAAAAGGAAAATTTCAGCCGGTCTACTGGTTGGAAGGAGAGGAACCGTATGCCATTGATAAGGTGACTGAATATGCTGAGCAATTCTTATTGTCGGAAGATCAGCGGGCATTCAATTTATCTGTTTTTTATGGAAAGGATAGTCGCATTGAAGATGTGTTGAATGCCTGCCGCCGATATCCCATGTTTGCTGATCGGCAAGTGGTGATCATAAAAGAAGCGCAACTGCTTAAAGACCTGGATCGACTGGAAGGGTATATCACACAGCCCTTGGCTTCCACCATTTTTGTGGTGGCACACAAAGACAAGAAACTCGACGGCCGCAGCCGATTATCAAAGGTGCTCAAGACACATGCTGTGGTAGTGACCACCCGAAAGCTTTACGACAATGAACTGCCTGAATGGGTAGGCGAGTTGATACACTCCAAAGGTCTTGAAATCCGGTCCAAGGCCCTGCACATGCTGGTGAATCACATTGGAAACGACCTGCAGAGAATCGAAAACGAACTGGATAAGCTCCGCATTAATTTAGAAGGCAGAAAACAAATTGATGAAGACGATATTGAGCGGTTCATAGGTATCAGTAAAGAGTTCAATGTGTTTGAATTGCAGTCGGCTATTGTCCAGCGAGATGCCAGCGCTGCATTGAATATCCTTAACTATTTTTCTTCGAACCCCAAAGCAGGTCCCATTCAATTGATACTGCCAACGCTGTTTGGTTTTTTCAGTAAACTATATGTGGCTTTTGCCAGTCCTTCCCGCGATGAGCAGTCGCTAGGGGCATTGCTTGGCATACGACCTTTCATGACCCGTCAGTACATTCAGGCCATGCAGCGGTATGACTTTCGTGAAGTGGAAAAGGCGCTTATTTTGTTGGAACGTTATAACGTAATGAGCGTTGGAGTAGGAAGGGGAGATGCAGATGATGCAGCACTCATGAAAGAGTTACTCCTTAAAATGATGATCAAGGATTGAGGCCATTGAAAAACTCAGAAATTGTTAGTTTATCCAACTTTAGCTGTTCTTTTAATGCCTCCAAACCTGAAAATTTCAATTCCTTTCGGGTATACTTGATGAGGGTTACCTTTAAAATTTCACCATAAATATCGTCGTCAAAATTGAAGATGTGCACTTCAATTCTGCGTTCTTTTCCATTGACGGTTGGACGATAACCAATGTTCATCATTCCGATTTCATGTGTCACAATCGTATTCCTGAACAATTCGATTTTTACGGCGTATACACCCGATCCGGGAATGAGTTTGTCGCTGTCCACCAGGGATAAGTTGGCTGTAGGAAATCCAAGGGTCCTTCCCAGCTTATCACCAGTGATGACAACCCCTCGGAGTTCATAGGGGTAGCCCAGCAATTGATTGGCCTGAAGTATGTCACCCTGTAACAATGCATGCCGGATATGGGTTGAACTGATACGGGAAGCATTGAGAAGCTGTTCGTCCAGTTCTTTCACTTCAAAGTCCAATTCAGTACCCATTTTTTCGAGCATGGCGTAGTCGCCTGTGCGATCCTTTCCAAATCGATGGTCGTATCCAATCACAATCACTTTCGGACGAAATAATTTGACCAGAAATTCATGCACATAGGCTTGTGCCGTCAGCTCGGCAAATTGAGGGTCAAAGGGTACCACCACCAAATGATGGATGCCAAGCGACTGAAATCGTTCAATTCGTTCTTCCAGACTGGTCAGCAACGCAGGCGCATCTAGATTATTGAGTATTCTTCTGGGATGAGGATGAAACGTAATGACCACCGTCTCTCCTTCAAAACGAGCAGCCTCTTGCTTGAGCAATTCCAAAATGGCATAATGACCGCCATGGACCCCATCAAATGTTCCAATGGTGATGGCGGGGGATCGGAATGCTGGAAGTTGATCCAATTGAAAATGTACGTGCATTGGGAGGCAAAATTAATCCAAATCATGCAATCAACATGTTGTTGACAGAAATCGGATGCTGCCTTGTCATCTCATGGTTCTGGGTTAGCTTTGCCCCAGTTTTATCGAATGCATTTATACCAAAAAAGAGGAGTCTCTGCACAAAAGGAGGAAGTGCACGCAGCGGTACAAAACCTCTCCCAGGGATTGTATACCCATGCTTTCTGTAAAGTGTATCCGGATCATCTCGCCGGTGATGCAGACTTTGTCAATGTCATGCATGCCGATGGGGCCGGTACAAAAAGTATACTGGCATATTTGTATTGGAAAGAAACAGGAGATATCTCGGTCTGGCGTGGCATTGCTCAAGATGCAGTTGTCATGAACCTGGACGACCTCTTGTGCATTGGCGTTTTCAAAGACATTGTATTCAATTCAACCATCGACCGAAACAAGCACCTGATACCCGGCGAAGTTTTAAAAGCCATTATCGATGGCACCAATGAGTTGTTTGCTGATTTGTCGACTAGGGGCATTACAATTTCTTATCTGGGGGGAGAGACGGCAGATGTTGGAGATGTGGTGCGCACCATCGCTGTGAATGGAACCATGGCTGCCCGGTGGCGCAAAGACAGATTGATCACTAATGATCGCATTTGTCCGGGTTTGGTGATTGTTGGATTTTCCAGTGCTGGTCAGTCGACCTATGAATCCGAATACAATAGCGGGATCGGCAGCAATGGGCTGACCAGTGCTCGGCACGATATGTTATCTTCGATTTATGGAAAAAAATATCCTGAATCATTCGATCCGAATCTTCCATCGGATGTAGTGTATATTGGTCGGCATGCCCTTACAGATCCTATTTCAGTAGGAGATCAACTCATTCCAGCGGGAAAGTTGGTGCTGAGCCCAACGCGCACCTATGCCCCTTTAGTCAAAGCCATGCTCACCGAACATTTTGATGCCATAAAGGGAATGATTCATTGCAGCGGAGGAGGTCAGACCAAATGTTTGAAGTACCTGCCTTCTGCTATGAAAATTGTCAAGGATAATTTTTTTGACATCCCCCCCGTATTTGATTTAATTCAAGAAGCCAGTGGAGCGACACTTCACGAGATGATTCAAGTCTTTAATATGGGGTGTCGGTTAGAAGTGTATACTGATGAGCAGCATGCCGACAGCCTAATTCAGATTGCTCGTGCATTCAACATTGAAGCGCGTGTAATTGGGAGAGTAGAGCCGGCGACTGAAAAATCAGTCGAAATATACATTAGGGAGCAACGGATTTGCCACAAATTGTAAATTGATTACCATGGGAGAAGAAGTGTTAAAGATTGAACATGCCAACATCTATCAGGGAGATTCCCTGATTTTAAGTGACGTGTGTATAACGGTGTCCAAAAGTGAATTTGTGTACCTGGTGGGTAAGACCGGAACCGGTAAGTCCAGTTTATTGAAAACTCTGTATGGTGAACTTCCCTTAAGAAAAGGCACAGCGCTTGTCGCCGGTTTTGACCTAAAAGGGATGACATGGAAAACAGTTCCCTATCTCAGAAGAAACATCGGAATCGTCTTTCAGGATTTTCAATTGTTGACCGACAGAAATGTTCATGATAATCTTGAGTTTGTCCTCAGGGCTACTGGATGGACCAATGAAAAGGAAATGGAAGACAAGATCAATGATGTATTGGGAAAAGTTGGACTTAAAACAAAGGGCTTTAAGTATCCGTATGAACTTTCCGGCGGAGAACAGCAACGTGTAGATATTGCCCGAGCGCTGTTGAATTCACCTCGACTCATTTTGGCCGATGAGCCTACCGGTAACCTGGATCCGGAAACCACCGATGAAATCATGCATCTGCTGATCCAGCTGGGCCGTGATCTCGGAACAGCCATTGTAATGGCCACGCATGATTACATGGTGATCAATAAGTTTCCAGCCAGAGTGATTCGAACAGAAGGGGGGAAGGTCATTGACAATGCGACCATACATGCTTGATGAGGGTATCAGCGACCGCATCATCACTGCACAAGTTCTGAATCACGGATTGTCGTTGCTGTTTTTCTTGTTCAGTCAATTCACAATCAAAAAGTGTTTGGGTCATTTCGATGAACGCCTCAGGAGTATCGGCAATATTCAGCACCGATCGAAGAAGAGGGTTGTCGCTGCTTTTTTTATTTCCAAGCAAGTGTCGTCCAAAGGATAAAAGATGAGAAAAGTCAAAACCGCTACCGGGCTCAAGAAAGGAAGGAGTCAAAATGACTTGCGATTTTTTAATCAATTCTTGCAGTTCCGTCAGTGATGGGTTGGCGACCAAGCAAGTGTTTGCCCGCACGTGTGCTGCATTTTCCAACTCGAGGGATGGATGGTCTCCAACAATTACAAAGGGAATATCCAGCGTGTTGAATACATGTTCCAATAACCAGTATGCGGCAAACTCAGTATCTTTTTCAGCGAGGTTACCAGTAAAGATGCAAAATGTGCCTTTTCCAGGTGTGTACTGCACAATTGGGTTTCCCACAAAAGCTGGCAGATGAATGGCCGCCTCTGCTTTGGTGCTGAACACGGAAATTCCTGAGGCAACAATTTCTTGTTGGATTTTACTCAACTCTGAAGATTTCCCGGTCAGCGAAATCTTTCTCCATCCCAGCGAATGAAGATCGGCAAGTTGACGATGAAAGATAGCTTCGTCGCGGAACTCTCGGATCCCGATGAACCGATTGGGTGCTTCCAGCTGTTGTTTATGATGCCCATAGGCGATGCCTCCAAAAAATAGCACCGGTGTATCATTCTTTTTAATCCGTAACAGTTGTTCTGCATCAGTGTAGGTCAGCAGGTTAATGTGTTCAGCTGAAGTTTGCGACATGAATGCTGCTCCTTCAAGTGAAGTATGCAACGAAATGCGGACGCCTTTTTCCGAAAGGCTACGGATGCAAAACCATGCATCCGACTGGATACCGTTTGACAACCCGGGTGCATAATCAAGGGCAACAATGTGCAGTTCTTTTGCCATTATATCTACTAATGCATTTTAGACGTAAATTGTTCTTTTTACCTTCGTAAAAATTCTATCCATGACCGATTCTGGTGATCAACAACCTGCTGCTTTCAGCGTTCCCTGGTTCTTACGGCTATTGTGCTACCTGACCATCTTCGGGAGCACCTATTTCATGTTTTCCGCCATTTCCGGGTTGTTCAGCCCAGAAGAGGTGAGTAAAACCATGGACCAGGCCATGCAATCATGGATGACGATCTTTGAACCTGCCCTGAAATCCGACCCTAAAGCCGAAAAAGATTTTGAGGCCATATTGGAAGACATCTCATTTGCCAATTCGGTCTCCAATATCCGGGATTACAGTTTTTTTTCCCTGGTTGCAAACGGATTGACCATGATCGGCGCGTTTTTAATGCTTCGGCTCCGTAAAAACGGGTTTCGGTTGTACTTACTGGGAACACTCATCGGGATCATTTCACCGTTGCTCGTCTTTGGAAGTGATAATTTTTTGGGTTTTTCCTATGCCTTCATGGGAGCCATCATGGGTATCCTGTTTGGTATCCTCTATGCATTGAAAATGAAGCACATGCACTGAAAATATGGGGGTAGGTACCTGGCTGCTCTCTTTAACAAAAAAACTGTTACCTTTGCAGCGAAAATTTGGATGTAAATATTTTAGATGAATTAAAAATTTTGAGATGTCAAGCGTAACGAAAGAAAAAAAGTCCTCCATTGTTGCTGAATTCGGTGGCAACGCAAAAAACACCGGATCCATCGATGCACAAATTGCTTTGTTAACTGAGGAAATCAATGAAATTTCAAAGCACCTGCAAGTCAATAAAAAAGATTTTTCCACCCACAGGGGACTCATGAGAAAAGTAGGTCAGCGCAAGCGGTTGCTCACCTACATGAGCAAGCACAATCTAACCGGTTATCGTGCGCTCATTGAAAAACTCGGTTTAAGAAAATAATATTCACTGAACAGTTGTATTCCCAACACCGGTTGGGAATACTGCTTTTTGGTAAACTCCAAAAACGAATTCATGCTACAACAACCTTTTCAATCAAGTTTTGATCTTGGTAACGGCAGGACCGTTACCATTGAAACCGGTCGACTGGCCCGTCAAGCCGACGGCTCAGTGACTGTTCGCCAAGGCAATTGCATCTTGCTTGCCACTGTATGTGCCAACAAAGAACCCAAAGAGGGACAAGAGTTTTTCCCTTTGTCGGTCGATTATCAGGAAAAATTTGCATCTGCCGGTAGAATTCCGGGTTCATTTTTTAAGCGCGAAGGACGCCTCAGCGATTATGAAATTTTGGTGAGCCGTCTCATCGATCGTGCTCTTCGTCCTTTGTTTCCAGAGGATTATTTCTGCGACGTTCAGGTGTTGGTCACCTTGGTTTCCTCTGATCCTGAAATCATGCCCGACTCACTGGCATGCCTTGCCGCATCTGCTGCATTGGCCGTATCGGATATTCCCATCAAGGAAATCATTTCTGAAGTTCGCGTTGCCCGTGTGAATGGTCAATACATTGTCAATCCATCCCGTTCTGAATTGGCATTGGCCGACATGGATTTCATGATTGGCGCCACCGAAAAAAATCTCATGATGGTGGAAGGAGAGTCAAAAGAATGCCTGGAGTCGGACGTAGTCAAAGCCCTGGGCATTGCCCATGATGCCATCCGCGTTCAAATCAGCGCACAGGAAGAACTTAGACAAAAAGTAGGAGTGAAGGCAAAGCGCGATTATACCAAACCACCTCAGGACGATGCGATTCAGTCTTTCGTTACTGCTTTTGCTAAAGACCGGATTCATGCCATTTCTAAGGCAGCCAGCAGCAAAAATGACCGTAGCCTTGCGTATGACCAATTGAAAAAAGAGGTCGTCGCTTCATTGGGCGCGGATGCAACGGATGCTCAGGTAAAATTGGCAAAAAAATATTTTGAGGACTTGAAATGGGAGGTGGTGCGCAACATGATCCTGGATGAGCGTGTGCGCTTGGATGGAAGAGTATTGGATCAGGTGCGGCCGCTCAACATGGAAGTAGACGTGCTTCCTGGTCCACATGGTTCTGCCTTGTTTACTCGCGGTGAGACGCAGTCGCTCACCACCATCACATTCGGAACACCGCTTGATGAATTATTGATTGAAAGTGCAGCCAAGTCTGATTACAATAAATTCATCCTCCATTATAATTTCCCTGCTTTTTCAACTGGAGAAGTAAAGCCGATGCGTGGACCGGGAAGAAGAGAAGTAGGTCACGGAAACCTGGCCTTGCGTTCGCTGAAACAAATGATGCCGGGTAATGACTATGCCTACACCGTGCGTGTGGTTTCGGATATTCTTGAATCGAATGGATCATCGTCCATGGCTACTGTGTGTGCAGGTTCTCTTGCCTTAATGGATGCAGGTGTTCCCGTCCCTAAGCACGTAAGTGGGGTGGCCATGGGACTCATCACCCGCTCAACCGATGGAAAGAATGCAATTCTTACTGATATTTTGGGGGATGAAGATCATCTGGGCGATATGGATTTTAAAGTGACCGGCACGCGCGATGGCATTTGCGGTATTCAAATGGATATCAAAATCGACGGACTCAGCATGGAGACCATGATGGAAGCACTGGAACAAGCCCGAAACGGCCGCTTACACATCCTGGATGAAATGTACAACTGCATAGATGCTGCTCGTTCAGAAGTCAAAGCCCATGCTCCTCGGATGCAAAAGCTTTTCATCGACAAAGAATTCATTGGTGCAGTGATTGGTCCTCAAGGCAAAATCATTCAGGAAATTCAGCGTACAACTGGAACGACTATTACCATTGAGGAAATTGGCAACCAGGGCGAAGTCAGCGTATTCAGTCCTGCTAAAGAAGGACTGGACAAGGCTGTTGCCTGGATCAAAGGAATTGTGGCCATGCCAGAAGTGGGTGAGGAATACGATTCAACTGTCAAGTCCATCATGCCCTATGGCGCTTTTGTTGAGTTCATGCCCGGCAAACAAGGCTTGCTGCACATCAGTGAGGTAAGCTGGAAGCGCCTGGAGAACTTGGATGGAATCCTCAAAGAAGGAGATACCGTGCGGGTTAAATTGATAGGAATTGATCATAAAACCGGCAAGTTCAAGCTCAGCAGAAAGGCCTTGATACCTAAACCTGATTTTAAACAAGATTAAAAACGATAGAGCCGGCTCAAGGGCCGGCTTTTTTTATGCCCTACACGGCCTTTCATATCACCGTTGACGCCCATGACAACCGAGAGGCACTATTGGGACTACTTCCCGAATGGGGTATTGATGGAATAGAGGAAACAGACGATCGGATCATCGCATATGCCAAACGTGGAAGCATCAATTTGGAGCATTTTTCCGAACACATGGAGAGATTGCATTTCCAGTATACCATAGAAGAAGTCGAAGACCAAAACTGGAATCAGGCTTGGGAATCAAATTTCGAGTCAGTACTCATTCCAGGTAAGATTCAGGTTCGTGCATCTTTTCATGCACAAGATGATTTCGTCCCTTTTTCAATTCTGATCACACCTAAAATGAGTTTTGGAACCGGTCATCATGCCACAACCCGAATGATGCTCTCCCTGATGCTTGAGCACACCCTTCAGGATAAATCTGTGTTGGACTTCGGTACCGGTACGGGGGTTTTGGCCATTTTAGCAGAAAAAATGGGTGCACGCGAAATTGTGGCTATCGATAACGACGAATGGAGCATTACCAATGCTGCTGAGAATGTGCTCTATAACCATTGCACCCGTATCTCGGTGATGAACGCCAATTCGGTCCATTTGCTTGGTATGTTTGATGCAGTTCTGGCCAACATCAATAAACATGTGCTGCTGGAACAAGCCGAGGCGCTGGCTCAACGGCTGGCATCAAAGGGTACTCTCATAATAAGTGGTTTATTATCAAGCGATTACGGTGAAATTTTGAAAAAATATTATCCGTTGATGGGTCATCCTGTGGTGCAAGTCGTGGAAAATGACTGGTTGGCTCTGGGTTTTTCCAAGCCCTGACCGTGCGGACTGTCTTTATTTTTTCATTAATTTTACTCCCTATCACACTTGATTCAATGACCGAATTGTACCTCATCCTTTTAGCCTATTTAATTGGGTCGATACCCACCTCCCTCATTGTTAGTCGGATGCAGTTCAACATTGACATTCGCGACTACGGCAGTGGGAATGCAGGTGCTACCAATACCTTCCGGGTGCTGGGTACTAAGTGGGGCTCTTTTGTGATGGTGGTAGATGTTCTGAAGGGGATGATGGCGGTCAAGTTGGCCCTTTTGCTTCCTGCATACAATGGAAATGAATTTGAACGGACCAATTTCCAGATTGGTCTGGGATTGGCTGCTGTGCTGGGGCACATCTTCCCCATTTGGGCTGAATTCAGGGGAGGCAAGGGGGTAGCCACACTTTTTGGATTGATAATTTCGATATCACCTTGGACGGCAATCAGTTGCGCAGGGGTATTTGCATTGGTTCTTTATTTAACCCGATTCGTATCGCTGAGCTCTATCTTGGCCAGCCTCGCTTTCCCCGTATTCATACTCATCATCTTCAATGTAGACAACATAGCCTACCGGATATTCGCCATTGCAGTTGCGCTGACGGTGATTTTGACCCATCAGAAGAATATCGGTCGCCTTTTGGCCGGTAGTGAGAATAAAGTTCCCATTTTTAAGAATAGAGACCGTAGAAAATCCAAGCGCCTCTTTTAATTCTTTGTGTATTTTTTTACAGCAGGCATGATTTGCCTCAAATCTTCTATCCATTTTAATTTTTTGTGGAAAAAATGTTAATTTTGACGTCCCGCCAAAACTAACCCATCATGCTGATCAACATTCTTGAGAAATTGCAGCTTTCCGAAGAAAAAAATCTCCTGATTCAAGGCATCCCGTCAACACTGGAGAAGCATTTTTCAAAGTTATCATTTGCCAAGAATGTAACTCCTTTACTAAAAAGCCGAAAGATTGATTTTGCGCTGGTGTTCGCGTTGAACTATAAGCAGCTTTCAGGAATCATGAAGGATGTTCTCCCGGCACTTAAAGACAAAGGAAAATTATGGATTGCATATCCAAAACCAACCTCAAAAATTGTCAGTGACCTGAACCGGGATTGCAGCTGGGATTGTTTGCACACCAATGGATTTTCGAAATTTGAAGAGCTTGTTATTGACCACGTTTGGACGGCTCAACGGTTTTGTACATCAACTCCTAAGGGTTCATTTTCCACTATGGAAGTCAGTAATATGGAATTGGAAATTACTGTAAAAGACGTGAAGTTTAGAACGGCTGTTTCTTAAATCAGTACGTTAGCGTCTCGCAAAACTGAATCAATTTTGACAAGCTTCTGATCGCTGTTGTCTTTTCTGGAAGTGATTTTGCCTCGCCAAATCCGGGTCCGGCTACAACCAAGTTTGTTGGCTGACATGTTTTATGCATTTGATTCACCAGTTCAGTAGGGTTATTGTCGGTGAAATTTGTAATCAGGTAACACAATGCAACAGAAGGACGAGCGGCAGCAATTGTCTGTTCAATAGTATCTGTAGTAGCGTTGATACCCAAATAGATTGTAGCAAATCTATTCTTCCTCAGTAAATAATGACAGAACAAAAGAGGCAGTTCGTGGTGTTCTTTGAGTGGACAGAACAAGAGTACCTGTGGACCCGTATAGCGTTTAATCCGTGGAAGTGCATCAATGGCAGATATGAGTTCATTTCGGACCATGTTGCTGGCGAAGTGTTCCTGGACAGGAGAGATGCTGTTGATGGTCCACAATTGTCCCAGCTTGATCAAAAACGGAAACAACACATAGGTCACAAGATTTTTCTCGTCCATAGTCTCTTTAAGCTCCGAGACCAATTGTCTAAAACCGGATTCATTTAAATCAATGGTGAATTCAATAAGTCGGTTGATGAAGACTTCAAAATTTGATTTCTTTTCGATCTGTATGGTTGCTGCAATCATTTCCTCTACACTCATGTCTGCAATTTTTGAAATCTTAAAGCCGTAATGGTACAGCAATGAAATTCTTAAAATGTGTTTGAGGTCGTTGTTGTCGTAAATACGGTGTTTACCCGGAGGCGTTGGGGGAATGATGATGCCGTATCGCTTCTCCCATGTGCGCAGGGTATGCGCCTTGATTCCGGTAAGATTTTCAATGTCTCTAATGCTGAATTTATTCAACCAAATGAATTTGTCCTTGAATTTAACCAATCATATTTGATTTTATTCGATAAACGCATACAAATATTTAAATCCTGCTTTATTGTTATATTTTTGACGTAAAGTATTAAACAATGCATATGGGATGGATGATTTTTATAGTGGCTACACTGCTTTTTCATATTGGATTGTATGGAATGTTTAAGAAAGCCAACATTGCATCATGGAAGGCGCTGGTCCCCTTTTATAATACCTGGGAGATGACCAATAAGATGGGACTCCCCATTCATTGGTTTCTCTTGCAATTCATTCCCATCGTAGGACAGTTTATCAGCATTTGGTTGTGCATCAAATTCGTAGAACATTTTGGAAGGTTTTCAGTACTGCATCACGCAATGACCGTTTTTATTCCCTTCATTTATTTTCCTTACTTGGGTTTTTCTAACAATGAGCGATATGCTGGTACTGTCGTTGTAAAAAACTATAAAAAATCATCTTTCCGTGAATGGGTTGATGCTGCTGTTTTTGCAGTTGTCGCGGCCACCATCATCCGTACATTTATTTTTGAAGCCTATGTGATCCCCACAGGATCCATGGAAAAAACACTCTTGGTCAATGATTTTCTTTTTGTCAGCAAGACCAGCTATGGCCCACGCATACCCAATACTCCTTTGTCTTTTCCTTTTGTCCATCATACCCTGCCTTTTGGAAGTGCTAAATCCTATCTCGAGTGGATCAGCCTCCCATACCAGCGCATTTTTTCTTCTCCTGTAAAGAGAAATGATGTGGTGGTGTTCAATTATCCCGTTGGGGATACAGTTATTGCAGAGTTTCAATCAGAAATTAATTATTATGATTATTTCCGGGCCTATGAATCAAGGGGAGGAACCCGGGAAATGTTGATGGCAGAGCGGGATGATATTTTAATTCGACCCGTCGATAAGCGCGAAAATTTTATCAAACGTTGTGTGGGAATACCGGGCGATACGTTGAAGCTGAGAGATGGAATTTTGTATGTAAATAATTCCATTGCAGAAATTCCCGCTTTTTCAGAAATGCCGTATTGGATAAAACTCAATGGAAAGGGTTTCTTTTCCGATGCCTTCATTCGTGAAGAGCTCAATGTCGATCCTGAAGATCCAGAGCAACGTGATCTGCTTCAGTACCAGGACAGTTCAAATCTTTACCGGATTACATTGACTCCCCGACAAGTCGAATTGGTGAAATCATTTGATTTTGTTGAAAAAGCTGCTGTTCGTCCCGATCTTAATTCCGCAGGTTTTGGAAATACCTTCCCGTATGATACCACCTGGTTCAAGTGGAGTGAGGATAATTTTGGACCACTCTGGGTTCCCGGTAAAGGAACCAGTATAGAGCTGACTCCCCAGCACCAGGCACTGTACAGAAGAATAATAGAGGTATACGAAGGCAATACCTGGGAGTTGAAAGACGGAAAGGTGTACATCAATGGAGAGTTGTCTGATCGCTATACATTTAAAATGAATTACTACTGGATGATGGGCGACAATCGCCATAACTCACAAGATTCCAGATTTTGGGGATTTGTTCCGGAAGATCATATTGTAGGGAAGGCAACACTGATTTGGTTCAGTTGGCAAAATGGTCCACGGTGGGATCGGATTTTTAAAGCTATCAACTAACAACCATGCACAACGATCGCATTACCATTGAATATACTTCATACGCTGATGTTTCCGAATTGGATCCATCTGACCGGTCACTGATTGAACATGCCCGGACAATTGCGTCAACAGCCTATGCTCCCTATTCTCGTTTTAGGGTAGGTGCTGTAGCGGAATTAACCGACGGTTCGCGGGTTACCGGAACCAATCAGGAAAATGCTTCGTATCCAGTGGGACTCTGTGCTGAGCGGGTATTGCTGGCCGCGTTATCTTCCATTGCACCAAATGGTGCCATTTCCAAAATGGCAATTTCCTATGAAAGCGATGCGGTCGCCTCTAATGAGCCCGTTGCTCCTTGCGGAATTTGCCGTCAATCACTTGTTGAATACGAAACCAGAAATGGTTCACCCATGCGACTGATTTTATCGGGATCAGCCGGAACGGTGATGATTTTCAATAGTGCGTTGGAATTGTTGCCCTTGGCCTTTCATCCTGCCCACCTGGGCCGCTAGGCCAGCAGATTTATTTTGATATTTCTCCGCTCAGGAATTTTAAGGTGTTGACTGCCACTTGCGCTCGGAACTGAGCATTGATGTACCGGTTCTGTGCTTCAATCAGACTCAATTGTGCCTGCCGAAGCTCAATCGAGTTGCTGAATAATTTTCTAAATCGCTCAATCGAAATGAAGTTATTCTCCTCTGCCAGCTTTACATTTTCTTTTTCTATATTAGTGACCACTAGGGCGTTTTTATAGTCCTGATAGGCCATCATCATGTCACGCCTCAACGTATTGCGAAGCTGCTCGATTTGTAAATCTTGCCGTTTTTGCTGAATGGAATTAGCCTTGAGTTGTGTTTTATTGATGTTGCCATTGAAGATGGGTATGCCCACCGATAACCCAATGTTGGGTCCAAATGTCTGGTTGGTCAAGAAGAAGCCTGCAGTAGAACTGGAACGGTTCAGTACCGTGTTAGAATTCAAACTCAGAACGGGTAATCGCTGCGAATTGATGATCTTTCGTTCTTGGAGTAAATTATTTTTTTCCTGTTGTGCAATCAGCAGCTGATAGTTTTGGTTTTCTAGATTAGCAATGAGTTTGGCCAGATCTACTTCTACGATGTTAAAGTCCTGGTCGGTCACATGAATGATTTCTTCCGGACCTCTTTTTAAAATGGCATTGAGTTGTGCTTTTGCGTTTGCCAGCTGATTGAACGTGTTCTCCAGGTCTACTTCCTGTGCGTTGAGGTCGATTTCCGCTTGAAGTAAATCGGTTTTTGCACCACTTCCCACATTGAAACGGGTTTCTGCAATTTTTTGCCGCTCTTTTGAAAGGTTGATGATGGCTTCTGTGGCAATGATTTCTTTATTCAGGCGAACAATGTCGTAATAGAGGTTGGAAACATCAAATACTATCTGATCAATTTGTTGTTGCAGAGCGATGCTTCCCATTCGCTCCAAAATTTCAAAGCGTTCTTTTGTCGATCGGATACGCATCCCATTGAAAATCCTCCAATTGATGCTTACATTTGAATTGATAGCATTGTTGGATACATTGTTCCGTTGAATTGTGTTTCCATTTACCAGTTTTTGGTTGATATTGGATACGGCTTCCGTATTGGAAAGATTTGCAGCAACTATTGGCAGCGCTCCGGTATTTCCCCAATTATTATTGATTTGTGCAATTTCAAGATCAGAGCTAGCCATTTGAATTTCGAGATTTTGAGCAATCGCCAAATCGATGGCCTGCTTCAGGGTGAAGCTCGTATCCTGAGCTGTTGCATACGTGAAAAGAAGCAGGAAAATTATGGAGAACCGACTAGCTTTCATGAACCATCCTTTTTTTCCGGGAAATGTAGAGATAGAGAGAGGGGACAACAAACAGCGTCAGGATCAACGAGAACAGAAGTCCTCCTATAATGACCATGCCAAGGGGAATGCGACTTTTCCCTGCTGATCCCAGGGCCAGCGCAATGGGAAATGCACCCAAGGCGGTTGCCAGTGTCGTCATCAGAATAGGGCGAAGCCGGGCAACCGAAGCCTCCAGCACAGCTTCGAATTTTTGCAGTCCCTGTTCCCGTTTTTGATTTGCAAATTCAACAATGAGAATTCCGTTCTTGGTCACCAATCCTATGAGCATGATGATCCCAATCTGTGAAAAGATATTCAACGATTGATCAAAGAGGTATAAGCTGAGCACCGCACCGGCCAAGGCCAATGGCACGGTAATCATGATGATGAGTGGATCGACAAAACTTTCAAACTGTGCAGCTAGAATGAGGAAAATCAATACCAGCGCAAGCAAGAATGCATTTTGAGTATTGGACGAACTTTCCGCAAAATCTCTTGAGGTGCCACTCAATCCGGTAGTGAATGTATCGTCTAGCAATGTTGATGATATCCGCTTCATTTCAGCGATGCCTTCTCCCAGTGTTTTTCCTGGGGCAAGTCCCGCAGAAATCGTAGCACTTTTCAGCCGATTGAAATGAAAAATAGTAGGGGGGTTGGCTGTTTCTACGATCGTAACCAAATTATCGAGTTGAATGAGCTGACCATCGCGGCTGCGCAAGTAAAACGATTTCAAATCCAACGGCGCGTCGCGGTCTTTTCGATCGACTTGTCCAATCACCTGGTATTGTTTCCCGTTACGGATAAAGTATCCAAATCGTCTACCACTCAGTGCCAGTTGAAGTGTATTGGAGATATCCAGAATGGAGATACCCAATTCGCTCGCTTTTAGTCGGTCGATGCTGATCTGAATTTCCGGTTTATTGAACTTGAGGTTGACATCGTTTCCTTGAAAAACGGGACTTATCACGACCTCGTCCATGAACTGCGGGACTTTTTCCTTGAGTTTATCAAAGTTTATGTTCTGCAAAACAAACTGAACCGGTAATTGTCCCCTTCCTGCCATTCCTACCGAAATCGTCTGTTCCTGGAGCACCAGTACCCGGACATTGGTATAGCTGCGGAACATCTTGTTTAGATTTTGGGCGATATCGTTCTGACTTCTTTTCCTGTCCGATGCATCTACCAGTCCCAAGCTCACCGATGCATTATTGGCGCCTCCAGCTCCTGCAAAATTGGGAGCAAATGAAAGCACCACATAGCGCTCCGGGACTGAATCCATAATGGTTTGTGTAATTTGATACACTGCCCGATCCATATAGTCAAAGTCAGTGCCCTCCGGAGCCTGAATGCTGGCCCGGAGCCTGTTTCTGTCCTCCATAGGGGCCAATTCAGAAGGAAGCTGTTTCCCAACAAAATAAATGATGGACATGCACACGGCAACAATGACAAGCGCGATCCATTTGCGGTGCATGAATGCCTGCAAAATACGCTTGTACCCATTCTCCAGTCCAGCATAAAATGGTTCTGTTTTGGTATAGAACCAGGAGTGCTTGTGGACATTCTTTTTGGTCATGTAAATATTCAGAACAGGTGTCAACGAAAGGGATACAAAAGCAGAAATCAAGACGGCGCCTGCTACAACAATTCCGAATTCCCGAAAGAGTCGGCCCACAAATCCTTCCAAAAATATAATGGGTAAGAATACTATAGCCAGGGTAAGCGAAGTGGAAATGACCGCAAAGAAGATCTCCTTTGATCCCTCTCTTGCAGCAGTCCATTTATCCATGCCCTGCTCAATCTTCTTGTAAATATTTTCGGTAACCACAATGCCATCATCCACGACCAATCCGGTTGCCAGCACCAGAGAGAGAAGTGTCAATACATTTATTGAAAACCCCGCCACATACATGATGAAAAAGGTACCCACTAACGCAACCGGAATATCGATGAGTGGGCGGAAGGCAATCGACCATTCCCGGAAGAACAAATAAATGATGATAACGACCAGCAGAATTGCAATGATCAACGTTTCTTCTACCTCTTCTATGGCCTTTCTCACGAACAAGGTTTTGTCGAATCCGATCTCAAGTATAATATCCGGTGGAAGATCTTTCTTGATGATATCCAACCGTTTATAGATTTCATCGGCAATGGCAACTTGATTTGAACCCGGTTGAGCTACGATGCCCAGGTTGACGGACCGCACATTGTTTTTGCGGGTTGCCGATTCCTCATTTTCCGGTCCCAAAATCGCATACCCAATATCTTTTAGCCGGATGATATTCCCCTCTGTTTGCCGAACAATCAGGTTATTGAAATCTTCCTCACTGGTTAGTTTACCGTATGCCTTAACAGTCATTTCTGTCGTGTTCCCCCTTACTTTACCTCCCGGAAGTTCAATGTTTTCTCTGTCCAGTGCCGATTTTACATCCTGGATGGTGAGTTGGTAAGCGGAGAGGCGCACCGGATCAAACCAGATGCGCATGGCCGGGCGTTGACCGAATACATTTACACTGCTGACGCCTGTGATGGTTTGCAGTCGTTCCTGAACAATATTTTCAGCCAGATCCGACAAATCCAGGTACGTACGCCTATTGCTTTGCATCTGCATGAAGATGATCGGCTCAGAGTCAGAGTCCTGTTTTGCCACAGTAGGAGGGGCATCCAAATCCTGGGGAAGCTGACCACTGACCTGCGATACTTTTTCACGAACATCATTGGCTGCTCTTTCCAGGTCAACGCCGAGCTCAAATTCAACTGTAATGTTGCAGCTGCCCTGTGAGCTGGATGAGGTAACGTTTTTTACACCTTCTACACCGTTGACGGCTTTTTCGAGGGGTTCGGTTAACTGCTGTTCGATGATTTCGGCATTGGCGCCCACATAAGAAGCGCGCACATTCACAACAGGAGGATCGATGGCGGGATATTCGCGGACACCTAAAAAAGAAAAACCAATGGCTCCGAATATGATGATCACGATACTGCAGACCACTGCAAATACCGGTCGCTTTATACTGAGTTCTGATAGATTCATTTTGCCGCTTGAATTTTGCTTATTGGATCTTGACCAACTTGAGTTTCGAGTCTTTTCGAATGAACAGCAACCCTGTTGTTACAAGTGTATCTCCAACATTGATTCCACTGGTGATTTGAACGTTGTCTTCATTTCGGATTCCGGTGGTGACATCCACAAAAACGGGAAGACTGTCTCGGTATAGAATGACCTGTTTGGAACGGGCACTGGGAATAATCGCCATGGAGGGGATGCTGACTGCCGCGTTGCTGGTTCCCATGATCAATTTGACCTTTGCAAAACTTCCCGGAACCAGCACATTGTTTCCATCACGGACAGTTGCCAGAACACGCAAATTTCGGGTCTCAGACTCAATGGTTGTTTCAGAGGCAAGCACACTCGCGGTAAACGTATCGTTGCTTCCGGCAATGGTGAACTCCACGTTCATGTTTGGACGAATTGACGAACTGTATTTTTCTGGAATGCTGAAGCTGATTTTCTTCATGCTCACCTGACTGATCGAAGTGATGATGTTCGATGGCGTGACATAGGCACCCAGGCTGATGTTCCTCAATCCAATTCTTCCACTGTAGGGAGCTCGAATTTCCGTTTTAGAAATGGCGACTTTCGTCAGTTCTATATCGGCTTTGATGTTGTTTACTTGCAGAAGACTGAGGTCATAGTCTTGCTGACTGATTCCATTGATTTTGAGGAGTTCCCTTTCCCGTTCCTCTGTTTTTTCTGCAATTTGTAACTGCACTTCCAATTTTCTGAGCTGTGCCTGCAGATCCCCATCAAACAGCTTTACCAACAACGTCTTGGCTTCTACCGATGATCCTTCCTTGAAGGGAATGGAGGTGACCCTTCCCGAGATTTCGGGTCTAATTTCTGTGAGCTCAAAGGGTAAAATATTTCCGGCAACTTCCACTACATCCGAGACCGTGGCAGGCTGAATCACCAATCCTTCAACATTGAGTGGGCCCATCTTTCCGGCCTCGGTCGTCTTTTGGTTGAATTTCTGCTCTTTACAGGAAAAAAAAGCGAGTAGAAAGGGGATCGCAACAACAATTTTCTTCATACGGGGCTAAACTGAGCTGGGTTAGGGGTCAATTCTCAGCAATATAGATGATTTTAGCCGCAAAAACCTTCACCAACCGGTATCCAATGAACCTGCAATCCGAATTATTTCTTTTTGACAGAATATCCGCTCCGCGGCCTTCTCTAATTTTGCAATTTCCAGCAACCAGTTTTTTACAAAATCCCGGGTGGGGGATGCCTTCATGGTCATGGGATGAGGGATGTAATCAATCTTCTTCAAGTAGTTCTCAACATCCGTAACGGAATAGACTTGGCCGTTGAGCGGATCTACAAAAAAAATGATTGCATCTTCCCCGTCTTCGTTCAGAAATTGATCTTCATTTACATAACACAGCAGATTCTGTTTCGGGATCCGAGCGGGACGAATGGGAAGGCCCAGCATCTCACCCATGATCAAATAAATTGAAGCCATGGGGAAGGTGTTCGCTTGCTTTACTTCCAATAACTGCATCGGATCGAAATGCGCAGCTTGCTCGTATTGTGTGTCTTCGCCCCGGAGTTTGTAATGTCCCAAGATGACCTTGTTGAAAATATTGATTTCCTCCAGAGGAGTCAGGTAATCATTCAGCTCCAGCCAAATGCTTTTTCGCATTTTTTCAATTTCACGTATGAATGCATCTTTCTCGTTTTCGCGATTCAGGTACTCCGCAACAATAATGGATGCTTCCAGCGTCGATTGTTCTTCAGCTGATTTCCAGTATTCCAGTGAACGTTCCAGTTTGGCAAGGGATATGCTGGATAAAATATGTGAAATTTTTTGAATCAGAACCTCATCGCTGGATACGTGGCGATAGTCCTCCAGTGCAGGCACTACCTCATCTCCGAAATCTATGAACTTTTTGGTGATCGATTCGAAAACCAATTGATCGGGATCTTCAATCAATTCCAGCAGTGCTTTGATCTCTGAGTGCTTGCTCATGAGCAGTCAACTTAAGCGGATTTTTTTGCTGGTCTTCTTCTTCCTTTAGAAGGGTTTGCAATGGCATGTTCAATCATGGCTTGTACTTCTTCAATGGTAAGTTCACCTACTCGCTCATGGTGTTCTTTGGGGATGGGGAAATTTCGCAATCCTTTCTTGATGTAGGGACCGTATGGCCCACGCAGCAATTGAATTTTTTCTTTTTCAAACACCTTGATGGTGCGTTCATTTTTTGCTTTGCGCTTTTCTTCAATAATGGGTATGGCCTGCTCCAAAAGAATTGCATAGGGGTCAAACTCTTTGGAAAGCGAATAGAAGCTTTTGCCATGAGCAATGTATGGGCCAAATCTACCGATGTTGACTTGCACGGATTCGGATTCAAACTCACCCAAAACCCTGGGTAGTTTAAACAGTTCCATGGCCTCTTCCAAACCAATGGTTTCAATGCTTTGATCGGTTTTTAGTTTTGCATACCGTGGTTTGTCGTCTTCCGAAGCACCGCCAATTTGCACCATTGGACCGTAGCGGCCCATGCGTGCGATCACTTTTTTGCCAGACAGTGGATCGACTCCAAGATCTCGCTCTCCGCTGATGCGCTCAGCTTTCTCCATGGTCTCGTCTGCTCCTTTTTTAAAGGGAGAATAGAAGTTGCGCAACATTTCGCTCCAATCTTCGCTGCCTTCTGCTATTTCATCAAATTCGTTCTCGATGCTGGCCGTGAAACCGTAATCCAATATTTTATTGAAGTGCTGAATTAAAAAATCAGTAACAACCCCTCCAAGATCGGTTGGAAAAAGTTTTGATTTTTCAGCACCGGTATTTTCCTGTTCTGTATTTCTGGATATCGCTCCTTGCTGAAGTGCAATTACAGTATAGGCGCGTTTTACTCCTTCCTTATTGCGTTTTTCAACATATCCGCGTTTCAGGATGGTACTGATCGTGGGCGCGTAGGTGGAGGGTCGACCAATACCCAGTTCCTCCAATTTTTTTACAAGGGAAGCTTCTGTGTAGCGGGAAGGTGGTCGACTGAACCGTTCGGTAGCTAACAAACGGACCAGGTCCAATTCTTGCCCCTTCTCCAAAGGGGGAAGCATCCCCTCATGCTGTTCTTCTTCACTCTCTTCCTCGTCTTTGCCTTCGTTGTATACTTTTAAAAATCCTTCAAATTTCAATACTTCTCCCTCGGCCTTCAACAACTCCGAATGGGTGGAAATGGAAATCTCGGCGACTGTTTTTTCCAATTCTGCATCTGACATTTGAGATGCTATGGTTCTTTTCCAAATAAGATCGTAAAGTTTTTGAGCATCAGCCGTTTCTACTTTGGTTTTATCCATATACGTAGGGCGAATGGCTTCGTGGGCTTCTTGTGCCGACTCATTTTTATTTTTAAACTTCCGGGTTTGCAGAAATTCTTTTCCATAATTGGATACGATAGTAGCAGTGATGTCCTTGACGGCCGTCTCACTCAGGTTCACACTGTCGGTACGCATATAGGTGATGTGACCTGCTTCGTATAATTTCTGGGCCAACAACATGGTCTTGCTCACCCCGTATCCGAGTTTTCGACTGGCTTCTTGTTGAAGGGTAGAAGTGGTAAAAGGGGCAGCAGGGGTCTTTTTCGAAGGCTTTTTTTGAACATCATTCACCGTAAAAACAGCGTTCTTGCAGGCAATTAAAAATTGTTCTGCATCCTTATCGGTATTCTTCTTGCTTCCTTCGGCTTTGAATTGGGCTATTTTTCCAGTTGCATCCTTGACGGTGAATATGGCCTCAATTTTGTAACTGGATACGCTATTGAATGCGTTGATTTCCCTTTCCCGCTCCACAATGATCCGCACGGCAACACTCTGTACGCGACCGGCACTGAGGTTGTTTTTCATGCTCATCTTTCTCCACAGAATAGGGGAGATTTCAAATCCAACGATTCTGTCCAATATTCTTCTGGCTTGTTGGGCATTCACCAGATCCATATTGACCGTTCTGGGTGATTCCACAGCAGAAAGAATAGCAGGTTTGGTGATCTCGTGAAAAACAATCCTCTTTGTATGAACCGGATCCAGTCCCAGCACTTCACATAAATGCCAACTGATGGCTTCACCCTCACGGTCCTCATCCGTTGCCAGCCAAACTTCATTTGATTTTTTGGCGAGTTGCTTAAGTTCTTTTACCACCTTTTCTTTCTCCTCGGGCACAATGTAACGGGGCGTAAATCCTTTCTTTACATCGATGCCCATCCCATTTTTTTCGAGATCGCGTATATGGCCATAACAGCTCTTCACCTCAAAGTCAGTACCAAGGATTTTCTCAATGGTTTTGGCTTTTGCCGGCGACTCAACAATCAATAAGTTTTTTGCCATGAATAAAAGAATTCAAGAAAATTTCGTTGCAATATTAAGGCAAACACAATGAATTTTACCAACAGTTTATCCCGAGAGCTGTTTTTGCTGTCACAAAAAAATCTTAAAAATCATTTCTCAAGAAAAGAAATAACAGCCTCAACTGTGCTTTTTTCGCGGTAGATTCTGTTGTGTCCCAAACCTTTGGTGATGCGGATTTCAACGTTATTCAATGGAGCGGAGATCAGTGGTTCTACATCAGCAATTGGAGTTATGCTGTCGTCCTGATCGTGAATCCAAAAAATATTATTGGAAATTTTTTTCGCAATTCTGGTAATGGAATAATAATTCAATGGTTTTCCTCCTCTTTGTTCCAGGTAACGAATCAACGCGGTTTTTTCTTGCTGGGTCAACGACAAACGGCTGCAGAAGATGTCCAACGCAGTAGTGGTTTCCGTCCCGGGGGCAATCAAGATCAAACGGCATTCGGGTTGGATATTCAATTCGCGGTACCAGCACAATGCAATCCCCCCAAATGAATGTGCTATGCAGGCATAAAAAGTCCCCATCTTCTTTTCAAGTACATGGATCATTTCTGCATATTCATTAATAAGAATGGTCGAACCTTCACTCTCGCCATGGGCCTTGGCATCCATTGCAACAATTCCGTACCCTAGCTGCAATAAGGGCTGTACGTACATATAAAACTTGAATGAACGAGACTCAAAACCATGTAAGATGAGTATCTTTTTAGCTGAGGATGGATTCCACTCATAGCCCACCAGTTTGGTTTCGCCCACTTCAAGGATGAACCGACGGGCAGCATCAAATTCTTTTGGTTTTGGATAGGCTTCTTTTCTCAGGGGAGTGGTGAACAGTTGAAACGCCTGTTTGGCTCCCAGTTGATGGGAGATGAAGAAAGCAAGGTTGATTCTTGCTTTCCAAAATGCGTAGGTCAAAAGAAGCTGTACAGTCATCAGTGGTTTTGCTGCACAAAGATAGTTCATCGACCAGCCATCTGAAAGATTCTCTGAAAGGGTTAGATTTGCATGATGAACGCTGAATTTTTGCTGGATAAATTCGCTGCAATTCGATTGCTCATTTTTGACATGGATGGTGTGCTGACGGACGGTAGCCTGTTGTTAGTGGAAGGCGGAAGCTGGGTTCGAACTATGAATATCAAAGACGGATTTGCACTTCAATTAGCCGTTCAGTCTGGTTTTCATGTAGCGGTAGTATCTGGTTCAGGCTCGAAGGAGGTAGCAGACCGACTGCTTGCGTTGGGGGTAGATTGTTTTAAGCAATTTGTTTCTTCTAAGTCGACCGAGGTCAAACAGCTCATGGCATCATTTTCTGTTGATCGGAATCAAACTTTATTCATGGGAGATGATCTTCCGGATTTAGAGGCATTTGATCAAGTTGGGTTGACAGCATGTCCCGCAGATGCTGTACAGGAGATACGTTCACAAAGCGACTATATTTCTCCCATATCCGGTGGTAGGGGGTGTGTTCGGGACGTAGTTGAAAAAACAATGCGTGCGCAACACCAATGGCCAAATCGAACAGGTCTTCAAAGCATTTAATTGAATGAACAACTTACTGATTGGATTTTTTCGGTTGATCCGCGCCCCCAATCTGGTTTTCATTATCGTAACTCAAGTCCTTTTCTATTTTTTGATTGTCATACCTGCTCACCAGCAGCACGACAATGAGCCTCCTCACTTGAATACCGCCTCATTTTTCCTTTTGGTCGGTGCATCTGTTCTCATTGCAGCTGCTGGATATATCATTAATGATTACTTTGATTTGAATATTGATCGCGTGAATAAACCGGACCAATTGGTCATCGGCCAATGGGTCAGTCGAAGATGGGCCATGGTTTGGCATTTTCTGCTTTCCGGAATGGGGTTGATGATGACAGCCTATGTTTCTGCTGAAACAAAAAACGGACTGCTGCTCCTGGCGAATGGAGCGACCGTCATCTTGTTATGGGTGTATTCAACTACGTATAAAAAAAAGATCCTTTCGGGCAATGTGATCATTTCTCTTCTAACGGCTTGGGTAGTAGGGGTCATTTTTGTAGCCGATACGGAATGGAGGTACAACGGTTTATTACCCATACGAAAAAAGTCGATGGTCGATCTGTATACTGCTGCCGTGTTCTATGCAGGGTTTGCGTTTTTGGTTTCGATGATCCGAGAAATTGTCAAGGATTTGGAGGATCAGGAGGGTGACCGACGATACGGCTGTACAACAGTGCCAATCGCCTGGGGGGTGTTTACGACAAAAGTAATTGTTGCTGTCTTATTGGCTGTTTTGACCATATTGCTTGTTTTGGTTTGTTTATATTCATTGATCAGTGGCTGGTTTGCTATTCCTATTTATGGGTTCCTCTTGATGTTGATTCCGGTTTTTAAAGTGGGCAATCGACTGAAGTCGGCGCAAACTGCCTCAGATTTCGGCGCATTGAGTCGATCCATCAAATTCATCATGCTCTGGGGTATCTTATCCATGGTGCTCTATAATTATTATCTGGTATGAAAAAGATCATCCTGGCTTCGGGATCCCCTCGGAGAAAGATGTTGTTGCAGTGGGCGGAAATTGAATTTGAAGTCATTACCAGTGATGTCCAGGAAGATTTTGATCCAAGCATGTCGCCTCAAGAAGTCGCCATATCGTTGGCTGTTAGAAAAAATTCAGCTGTTTTTGGTGCATTGGGTAAGTTGCACGATACGGTTGTCATTGCTGCCGATACGTTGGTAGTATTGAATGGGGTGATTATCAATAAGCCAGTTGATCGCTCAGATGCAATTGCTATGCTATCGCGGCTATCTGGCGCTACACACGAAGTCATTACCGGCGTCAACATTCGATCCATTGATCACAATTGTGTGTTTTATGATCGCACCCGGGTAAGTTTTCATCCATTGACGTCAGATCAAATTGAGCACTACGTCGATACGTATCGGCCATATGATAAAGCAGGGGCCTATGCGATACAGGAATGGATTGGTGTAGTGGGGATTCGCTCCATTGAAGGTGATTTTTATAATGTAATGGGACTTCCCATCAGTCGCGTACTCCAAGAAATCCAACCATTTATTCAATAGAAAGCATTTTTTTCACAGCAATCTTCGTTTTTTCCCTTTGTAGCCGTTTCGTGTATACGATAACTTGAGCTGTGGTAAACGAGTACCAGCTGCAGCAATTTTGGCAATCCGATTATTGTCGGCATTCCCATCTTCAAACCCTATGCGGGCAATCGGTTCGTGTTGAACATCCGGGTATCCACAACCGAAATCAAGGACCTGATTTCATCAACGCGGACCTGAAAATAGACAGGATACGTTGGGTGGGCAATATAGAAATACACTGTCGAACTTCTGATTGGTTTCGGCACCATCATCAATATGATACCCTTTATTCCTCAATTGTTTTGCATGTGGTGTGGGATAACGATGATCACCATTTCTATGGTGCTCCTGTGCTGGTCCTTTCTCATTTTTTTGCCCCCGAGGTAATCGTTCGGTACGGCGAACAGGCAGAATGGAATCTCATGGATCGTTTATCGGGTGCCCATGTATCTGAATGGGCTCGGAAACGTCTAAAACGAAAGCTGGATCATTTTAATCAGGCGACTGACACCGAAACCATTCGCGCTGGAGCACTTTTTTGGTCTTCGTTGTTCAGGTCGATAGGAGGACCTGTAAATGCTGAATCGTTTTATGCTTTGCATGGCACAGTGCCACAGGTATGTTTTCGTCCGAATGCGTTGTCGCATGAGGTCAAGGAATCCATGTTATTCGGACTGAGTCGTCTTTTGGTCCCCCTTGCAAAAGAGTTGTATCCCCGCACCCTGAATCACCTCTATGGCATCTGCTCGCGTGAGTTCAAGCTGAAGCCTATTTTCGAGTCGATGTATTTTCTTCGAATGCAGCCCATGGGATTTCCAACGGTCCGACTCGCTCAGTTATCTTCAGTGATGCATCACCATGTCTCTCTTCCTGATCAAGCAATTGAATCGCATCTCCACGAACTGGAATGGTTGTTTCATCGGGTGAAAATAACCGGGTATTGGGAAAATCATTTTCTGTTCGACAAACCCACAGAAAAAATACCAAAGGTTCTGGGGCCGGCAGTGATTCATCGCATCATGGTGAATACTATTTTTCCCTGGCGGTGCATGATCAAATCCAACGGTATGTTGCCAAAACACTCAAGCTATGGGAAGATATGTTGGTGCAGTATTCAGCCGAATCCAATGGAGTTATCGATTAGATGAACAAATGGGGCGCTCATCCGAATAATGCTTTTGAAAGTCAGGGACTCTTGGAAGTTTACCGTTCCTTTAGTTCTTCCAATTGAAATCGATTGTCAGTTCAATTTCAGGATGAATGCTCTCTTTCACCGGGCAGGTATATGCAATTTCTTCCAACAGTTGTTTTTCTTTTTCAGTAAACAGTGCTTCATCGGACCAATGGAAGTTGATTCGAATGCCTCCAATTTTCCTTCTGGGGTGGGAGGTCATTATTTTTTCCGTTGAAGTGGAACATCCTCTGATCCGGGGTTCAAGATCACGAGCCCGTATCGCCATAGTGGTCAGCATGCAGGCTGCCAGCGCCGTCCCGATCAAGTCTGTAGGAGAAAATCGTTCGCCTTTTCCTTGGTTATCTGTTGGGGCATCGGTTTCAATGACAGAAGACGATTGCAAATGTGTTGCTAAAGTTCTCAGTTCGCCGGTATAGGTTACAGTAGAAGTCATCCTTTTTTTCATAAATTTACGCAACATACGTTCAAGATGTTTAAATCTGCGGTCTTATCGGCAATGATTCTTTTGTGTTGCATGGGCGCTTTCGCCCAACGCAAAATTGGATCGCTTGACCGCAAGCGGGAAGAAAAGATTGAGCGGAGAAACCGCATCAACGAAATGATTCGCAATGAAGAAGAGGGTGTTCCTGCTTTTGCCAAACATTCCCTTTTCAGTATGAAGTTGCACCATGATGGATATGGATTCTTATACGAAAAAGGATGGATGAAGACGCCGTATCGTTCCACGCTCTTGCAAATTGAACTTTCCGAAAAGCAGCACCGAAAAGAAGAGAAGCAAGGAAGTTCCAGTTTTTCAAATTCAGGGTTATTGATTTTTGGTCGTCCGTTCGTATACGGCAAGCAAAATATTTTTTATCAGGCAAAATTGGGGTTGGGCCGACAAGTGCTGATTGGCGGAAAGTCCAATAAAAATGGAGTAGGGGTCTATTGGGTTCTGGTAGGAGGGCTTTCTGCAGGATTGGTACGACCGTATTACATTGAGCTCAATTCCAATCCCGGAACGGAAAAAATTAAGTTTTCAGAAGATACTCGTCGACAATTTCTCAATTCTCAGCGCATCATTGGAGGAACAGGTTTACAGCTCGGATGGAATGAAATCAAGTTCAATCCTGGAGCCTACATCAAAAGCGGCCTTCGGTTTGATTGGGCGCGCTTCAATCAATTGGTTTCTGCAGTTGAATTTGGATTTGGATGCGACTATTATAGTCAAAAAGTGGACCAAATGGTAGATAACCCAGGTCGGTCTTTCTTCCCAAGCGGGTACATCGGACTTGTTTTTGGTAACCGCAAGTAGTGTACTTTTGCCGTCAAGTTGACGAATATGAGTTGTGGAACAGAAGCCATTCTCCCTGAACACGAACAAAGGTTAAAAAAGCCTGATTGGTTGAGGGTGCGTTTGCCCATCGGAGAGGGATACAAGCATGTACGGTCTCTGGTAGATACCCATAAACTTCACACCATTTGTGAAAGCGGAAATTGTCCCAACATGGGAGAATGCTGGGGAGCAGGAACGGCCACCTTCATGATTCTGGGGAATATATGTACCCGCAGTTGTGGGTTTTGCGCAGTGGCAACCGGACGACCTGAAGCAGTCGATTGGGACGAACCTCAGCGGGTTGCAGAAGCCATTCATTTGATGAAAGTAAAACACGCTGTCATTACCTCGGTAGATCGCGATGAACTCTCAGATGGGGGAAGCACTATCTGGCACAATACCATCAAAGCCGTCAAGGCACTCAATCCCGACACCACCCTAGAATCGCTTATCCCTGATTTCAAGGGAAACGACGATCAGATCAAACGAATCGTAGACGCTGCACCTGAAGTAGTGTCCCATAATATTGAAACGGTGGAGCGGCTCACCCGAAAGGTGCGCATTCAAGCCAAGTACTGGAGAAGCATGGAGGTCATCCGGAAATTAAAAAATGGGGGCATGCGGACAAAATCCGGTATCATGCTGGGTTTGGGAGAAACCAAAGAAGAAGTGGTGCAAACCATGCAAGATCTTGCAGATAACGGAACAGATGTGGTGACCATCGGGCAATACCTGCAACCCACACGAAAACATTTACCGGTACAGCGGTTCGTACACCCGGATGAGTTCAAGGAATACCAGGAAATTGGTTATGGCTTAGGACTGGACTACGTTGAAAGTGGTCCCTTGGTTCGTTCTTCGTACCACAGTGAACGCCATGTGATTCCCGGTCTGGGCAGAGCGCAATGGCAAAAGAAGGGTTAGTTATTCTTCTCCCAAACCAACGCGCTAGCACCTAAGATGGCCGCATCGGATTCTTTGAGGTGGCTCACAAGAATCTTAACCTTGTTTTGAAACACCTGTATCAGGTTTTCTTCCATGTGCTTGCGGGTCGGTTTAAGGATCAGGTCGCCGGATTTTGTGAGCCCACCAAAGAGTATTATGGCCTCGGGACTGCTGAACATGACTGCATTGGCAAGTGCCAATCCAAGAATTTTACCCGTGAATTCAAATATTTCAAGGGCCAATTTATCACCTTTTATGGCCGCCTCGTACACCGCTTTGGAGTCGAGTTTATCTTTATCCACCTGACGCAAAAGGCTGTCCTCATTACTATTTTCCAAAACTTCTAGCGTAGTGAGTCGCATCCCTGTTGCCGATGCATAACTTTCCAGTGATCCTCGCTTACCTGTGCCTTCGTGCATTCTGCCATCAGGTATCACAATGGTATGCCCCAGTTCACCGGCAAATCCGTCATGCCCATAAATGAGTTGTCCGTTGGCCACAATTCCACTTCCCACTCCTGTACCAAGGGTAATCATGATGAAATCATTCATTCCTTTGGCGGCACCGTACATCATTTCCCCGATTGCAGCGGCATTGGCGTCATTGGTCAGCGTGACCGGCAACTTGAATTTATCACTGACCAGTTTAGCCAAGGGGATGATCCCTTTCCAGGGAAGGTTGGGCGCATACTCAATCGTTCCACTGTAATAATTTCCGTTGGGCGCTCCCATGCCAATGCCCCGCATGCTTCCGATTCCCCCTACCTTTTCAATCAAGGGTTGAAGGCATTCATACAACTCCTCAATGAACGGTTCTATCTCTTTGTGCTTTTTGGTCGACATCTCACCGGAAAACAACACGTTACCGTTCCGGTCTACAATTCCAAATTTTGTTCCGGTTCCACCAATATCTATGCCAATCGCCAATGGCTCGTTCTTACTCATCATTTATTTTTTAATGTGAAGCAGCAACCTGCGCGTCAACATCCAATCCCTGCTTTTTCAATACTGAACGTGTTTGTATCGCATGCCATGCAAGGTAAGCAAAGCACATCAACGGAACCAGATAGGAGAGTTGTGTATAGGTATGAATATTGGGGTCTGCCGTTAGTTCCATATCTATCACCGCTCCTTGCACGGGAGGGATGATGGCACCTCCCAGGATCATCATGATCAAAAAAGCAGAGCCCTGACTTTGGTATTTACCAATGCCATTCACCGCAAGAGCAAAAATGGCTGGCCACATCACTGAACAGCACATGCCCGTGCTGATGATTGCGTAGTTTGCCAACATCCCCGTGCTGGTCAATGCAATGATCATTCCCACACATCCCAAAACAGAAACCGTCAGCAACAATTTAACGGGCTTCTCCTCTGCATAGAGAAAGGCGATTACGGCAATGGCAATACAAATTGGATACATCTTCAAATCGCTGATGTCGTTTCCTTTGATGAGATTGACACCAATGATGACGCCATAGGCAACGAACGGAACCACAATGACCAAGAATCGCTTCACTTGCTTTCCAACATTGAATACGCTGATGGCACCTGTCCATCTGCCGATCATCATCGATCCCCAGTAAAGGGAAATCAGATGAGAGATATGTGATTCATCGTATCCGCCAAAAGCATTTTTTTTCAGTAAGGCCCCGAAATTATTATCTATGGTCACCTCTACTCCAACGTAAATGAAAATAGCAATCATGCCAAGAGCCAATTGAGGGTAAGCCATGGCGCCCCATCCTTCGGGATTCTTTTTGGCTTGTGCCAGTGCATAAAACAGCGTACCCAAAATGATCAACAAGCATGTGATGATGATGATGCTTTTTTTGATCCCGGTCACACCTTGCATCCAATCGGAAAACAATACCGGTAAAAAGACCACGCCAATGATCAGCAATACATTCATGGCTTTTGGACTTTTATCCAGTTGTTCATCGGAAGTTGTCTTGGGTAAGTTTGCGTAGGCAAAAATCAGGGAAGCGACAATGAATAAACCAGCGAGAAAGAAATAGAGTTTCTGAATGCTTTCAATGGAGGCATCACTTGCGCTGGCCACACTTCCAAAAAGCAAGAAACTGACCACCAATGGTCCCAATAGGGTTCCAAATGAATTCACACTGCCTCCCATGTTGAGTCTGTGGGTTCCGGTTTCAGGACTACCCAAGGCTACTGCGAAAGGCTGTGCAGAAGTTTGTTGAAGGGAGAATCCCAGTGCAATGACAAAAAATGCGACCAACACCAAACCAAACGTGACATTTGCGGATCCACTGATCATGGCAAGGGCAATGGCACCTACTACTGAAATCAGTAAACCGTAGACGATTCCTTTTTTGTACCCTACTTTATTCAAAAGGTCAGTTCTGGAAACCGCAGAATAGAGGTAAAGCAGGAGGGAACCATAGAAGTAAGCACCATAGAATGCAGAACCTACCAGCTGTGACTGAATTTGATCCAGGTTAAAAAACTTTTTGCAGAACGGAATAAAAATACTGTTGGATGCAGCGACAAAGCCCCAAAAGAAAAACACGGTGATCAATACTCCAAATTGGGACCATTTGGTTTGCTGGTTCATGTGCGGTTGTTTTGTTAATGCCTCAAAATAATTATATTTATGAATCTGTAAAACTTTTTGTTCCCACAGCCAATTCTCAATCGATGCATATCGTTCACATCAGTGCAGAATGTTATCCAATAGCCAAAGCCGGAGGCTTGGGCGATGTTGTGGGTTCATTGCCTCGTTTTCAAAATGAAATGGGAAACCGGTCCGTGGTGATCATGCCCATGTACCGTACTCCTTATTTGTATACGCATGAGTGGGATGTGGTCCATAAATCGAGTGCCAACCTGGGCCATTGGTTCTTTGAGTATACCATCATCAAAGAGAGCACCAGTGCTCAAGGATTTGAACTGTATCTGATTGACATCAATGGTTTATTGGATCGAGAGCGCGTTTACGGTTATGAAGATGACACCGAGCGTTTTTGTGCTTTTCAAATCAGTGCTGTGCATTGGATGAATTCCTGGGAGCACTTACCCGGCGTTGTCCATGTGCACGATCATCATGCCGGATTGGTACCCTTCATGATGCAGCATTGTTATGCGTTCAAACGACTTGCAAGTGTGCCATCGGTCCTGACGATTCATAATGCACAGTACCAGGGTCAATTCAGTTGGGATAAATCCATTTATGTTCCCCAATGGGATTCTTGGAAAAGAGGAATGCTGGAGTGGGAAGGCTCGATCAATCCCTTGGCCAGCGCAGTGAAATGTGCATGGAAAGTAACGACCGTCAGCACGACCTATCTGCATGAATTGTGCTCCATGAGCAATGGTCTCGAGCCCTTGTTTGAATACGAGAAAGGAAAATGCATCGGAATCCTCAATGGCATCGATTATTCTGTTTGGGATCCTGAACACGATCGTTATCTGGATCACCGGTATGCTCCATCTTCCCTTGAAAAAGGAAAAGCAGAGAATAAAGCGCTTCTCTGTTCTCAATTTGGATTGAATCCTTCAAAACCACTCATGGTGTTCATTGGAAGACTCGTGGGGGAGAAAGGAGCCGATTTGCTTCCACAGGTCATTCGCGATAGTTTTGAATTTGTCGGTCGCCGGATGTCTTTTTTAGTACTAGGGAGTGGTGAATCTTCCATTGAACATGAGCTGCGCTCTCTAAACGAAATTTCAATGGGGGACTATGCATCCTATATTGGGTACAACGAGCGACTGAGTCACCTGATGTATGCCGGAGCGGATTATCTGCTGATGCCCTCTCGAGTCGAACCCTGTGGACTCAACCAGCTGTATGCCATGCGATATGGAACCATTCCCATCGTGCGCAAAACTGGTGGGTTATACGACACAGTCATCGATTTGGGGGAATGCCATGGATACGGATTTTCGTTTCTTCACGCTGCAGTAGGCGACGTAACCCAAGCCATTTACCGGGCGGTAGAATTCTACCACGAGAAAGCGTTTTTTAATGCCATAAGGCAAAAGATCACAGGATTGGATTACAGTTGGGATCGAAGTGCGGCTGAATACATCCACTTGTACAAGAGTTTTTGAGTATATTGGAACAACTTTGGAACTATGAACAAAAACGTCATAGCAGTGATCCTGGGAGGAGGCGCCGGAACCCGACTTTCTCCACTAACTTCCACGCGCAGCAAGCCGGCAGTTCCTATTGCAGGAAAATACCGCTTGGTCGATATTCCCATTTCCAATTGTTTGAACTCCAATTTAGGGCGCATGTATGTGCTGACCCAATTCAACTCTGCTTCGCTCAATAAGCACATCAAAAACACCTACCACTTCAGTGCATTCAGTTCTGCATTTGTGGATATTATCGCAGCTGAACAAACTCCGGATAATCCTGCATGGTTTCAGGGAACTGCAGATGCGGTCAGGCAGTCGCTTCGCCATATCGCACAGCAGGATTTCACCCATGTTCTGATTTTATCCGGTGATCAACTCTATCAAATGGATTTCCAGGAGATGATTGACAACCATGTTGATTCCAAAGCAGATATTTCCATTGCCACCATTCCGGTTAATGCCCGAGAAGCAACAGAATTCGGCATCATGAAAAAAGGCGAAGGAGGAATCATTGAGTCCTTCATTGAAAAACCCAAAAAGGATGTGTTGGATCAATGGGAAAGCGATACCGGGGAGACCATGCAGCGCCAAGGCAGGAACTACCTGGCCAGTATGGGTATTTATATTTTTAGTCGACGCGTATTGTTTGACTTGTTGCAGGACGAAGTAAAAGATGCTACTGATTTTGGAAAAGAAATCATCCCGTATTCCATAAGCAAGTATTCCGTAGTCAGTTTCCAGTATGAGGGCTATTGGACCGATATCGGAAACATTCATTCATTTTTTGAAGCCAATCTCGCCCTCACTCAGGATATTCCTGAATTCAATCTGTTCGATAATTCAAAAGCCATCTATACGCGTGCACGCATGCTCCCGCCCGCTAAAATCATTGGCACGACCTTGGAGAAAACCATAATTGCAGAAGGCTGCATCATCAATGCATCCCGGGTTGAAAATTCTGTGATCGGCATTCGAACCCGAATAGGATATGGAACAACCATCGTGAGTTGCTACATCATGGGAACTGATTTTTATGAAACGATGGAGGAAATGAATATTTCAATCGATAGCGGACTTCCTCGATTGGGCATTGGAGAACGGTGCAATATAAAAAACGCAATCATCGATAAAAATTGCAAAATTGGAAACGACGTACGCATCAATGGGGATAAACACCTGGCCAATTCTGATCATGCACTCTACACCATTAAGGAAGGAATCGTTGTTGTAAAAAAAGGTGCAGTTATTCCGGATGGTTTTGTCATTTGATAACAAAATGTGTATTTATTACACTTTAACTGAAACCCCCTAGTATGTCGATGCAGTCACCAGCCGGAACGGTTCAGAAACCCCGACTCTCGCTCTCGCAGATTTTTTTGATGAGTACAGGTTTTCTGGGAATTCAATTTGGCTTCGCATTGCAAAACGGAAATGCCAGTCGCATCTTACGTTCCTATGGTGCAGATGTAGAGCATTTGCCCATGTTTTGGATAGTGGCCCCGTTGGTGGGCATGATTGTTCAACCCATTATTGGTCATTACAGCGATAAAACATGGAACCGCATTGGAAGAAGAAAGCCCTATTTTTTAGTCGGCGCCATCTTATCCAGTATTGCCCTTGTTTTATTACCCAATTCCGGACATTTTACTGCGGTTCTTCCAGCTTTGTGGATCGGAGCAGGAATCGTGATGATCATGGATGCATCTTTCAATGTGGCCATGGAGCCCTTTCGTGCTTTAGTGGCGGACAATCTTCCGGTCGACCAAAGCACAACCGGTTTTAGCATTCAGACTTTTCTAATTGGACTGGGGGCCGTTGTAGGATCAGCTTTACCCGAACTTCTTGCATCAAATGGTTTCAGCATGGAAGCTGGCCCAGATGGAATTGCCGATAACATTCGCTATTCGTTTTATGCGGGTGCGGCAGTTTTCATTATAGCTATTCTGATTACAGTTGTATTTTCTAAAGAATATCCACCTGCTGAGTACGAACGTTATCATGGTAAACAAGCGGAAGCCACTTCCTCGGGACTGACAGAAATTTTTAGTGATTTTGGAAAAATGCCCAAAACCATGCGTCAGTTGGGACTGGTTCAATTTTTCAGTTGGTTTGCTCTCTTTAGCATGTGGGTCTTCACCACCGACGCGGTAGCCACTCATGTTTATGGACTGACAGGTGATTATACCGATTCGGTTGAGTACAATGAAGCGGGAAATAAAGTGAGCTCTGCATTTGGCATCTACAACCTGGTTGCCATGGTGTATGCATTGTGTCTCCCTTTTATTGCAAAATGGGTGGGAAGAAGACTCACGCATGCGATATCGCTTATTGCAGGTGGGGTTGGACTCATCTCCATCTACTTCATAAAAGATCCAGCCATGCTCAACTATTCCATGATTGGAGTGGGACTGGCATGGGCTTCGATATTGGCCATGCCGTATGTGATTTTATCCGCATCCATCCCTGCAGGTAAGCTGGGTATTTACATGGGAATCTTTAATTTCTTCATCACCCTTCCGCAGATCATCAACGGTTTCATAGGCGGCTCCATCGTCAAACATTTATATGCCGGACAATCCATCTATGCAATTGTCTTGGCCGGTATATTCATGCTGTGTGCAGCTGTCAGTGTCATCTATGTATACGATCCTGGCGCAAACAAGAAATCTTCTTTATGAGAATCAGCTTACTCATCTTGTGTTTGTTCTTGGTCCGATTGGCCCACTCCGCTATTCATCCTTATCCCACACATTGGTGGACAGGCATGAAAAATCCACACCTGCAAATCATGCTGCACTCCAATTCTGATTTGTCCAGTAAAGTAACATTGAATTATCCCGGGGTTACCATCAAAAAAATTTATCAGCCTGAAAACAAGCACTACTTGTTCATCGATATTCAGATCAGCCCTGCAGCACAACCAGGAGAATTGAAGTTTCTCTTTACCGATGGTACACGCGTTCCCTATTTATTAAAAAAGCGCCAACGCCCACAAACTGAAAAAATTCATCATGGTGTTCGATCTGAAGATCTCATTTACCTGATCATGCCGGACCGTTTTTCCAATGGCGATCCGACCAATGACAGTTTTCAGGACTTGCGCGATACTGAAGTCAATCGGAACAATCCCTATGCCCGCCATGGAGGTGATATCGCCGGTATTATACAGCGATTGGATTATCTAAAAGAATTGGGAATAACTGCTTTGTGGATGACTCCACTGCTGGAAAACGATATGCCCAAGATGCAGGAAGGTCCCTGGTCGATGAGCGGCTATCATGGCTACTGGACTACCAATCATTACATCATCGACAAACGGCATGGAGGCAACGATGCATATCGCAACCTTGTTAAAACGGCGCACGAGAAGGGACTAAAAATTATTCAGGATGCTGTGTATAACCATGTGGGATCGTATCACCATACAGTGCTGGATCTTCCCATGCGCGACTGGTTGAATCAATGGCCAACCTATACCGGTCCCAGTCACCGCGAAGAATTATTTACAGACCCCTATGCGTCTGAACAGGAAAAGAAGGTCATGCTGGGAGGTTGGTTTGTTCCACATTTGCCCGATTTGAATCTTGCTAATCCCTACTGCGCCACATTTATCATTCAAAGCAACATATGGTCCACAGAAGAGTTTGGAATTGATGGCTGGAGAGTGGACACTTATAAGTACTGCGATGAAAAATTCCTCAACGCCATCAATACCGCCTTGCGCAGCGAATTTCCCAAGCTGACCATTTTTGGTGAAGCCTGGACCAACACCGTTCCTGCCAGTGCTTATTTCACTGAAAATAATTTATCGGTGCCCTTTAAGCACACCATTCAAGGCGTCACCGATTTTCCATTGAACAGTGCCATCTATAACGCATTGAATGATCCTTTTGGATGGACTGACGGAGTAACACGGTTATACATGACGCTTTCCCAAGATTTTTTATATGCCAATCCTCAGACCAATTGCACGTTTCTGGATAACCATGATATGAATCGTTTTTTTTCGATGGTAGGCGAGAACCTGCAGAAGTATAAAATGGGATTGGGTCTTTTATTCACCTTGCGCGGAATTCCACAAGTTTATTATGGTACGGAAGTATTGATGAAGAACTACAAAGATCCTAACGATGCCGCTGTTCGAAAAGATTTTCCAGGGGGGTGGAAAGACGATAGCATCAATAAGTTTACTCCGGAGGGACGTACGGCTCAGGAAAAAGATGCGTTTTTGTATTTCTCGCAACTGGCCCGGTTGAGAAAAAATACTCCGACCATATCAAAAGGGCGTACCATTCAATTTATTCCACAAAATGGGCTCTATGTGTATTTCAAGCTTTACAATGACCAAGTAATCATGTGTGTGCTCAATACTGCTGCTCAAACCAATCAACTGGATCCAATGAGGTATGCAGAAGTGGTGAAAGGAAAATTGTCGGCCCACGAATTATTGAACGGATCCACCATTGATTTGACAAAGAAAGTTGACATAGCTCCTCATTCGTTTTATATTTACGCTTTGAACAACCAGTAGTGTCCCATTCCATTGAAACCTCAGGTCCGGTTTGGAGCTTTTCTCTTTTCACGGAAGAAGTCATTCAACATTTTCAGAAGGGAACGCTTTATTCAGCTTACCAGTATTTTGGAAATAAACAATGCGTAGTTGAGGGAACTACGGGAACCTATTTTGCTGTTTGGGCTCCCAATGCAACGAGGGTGAGTGTAGTCGGGAATTTCAATGATTGGAAAGACGGAAAACATCCCTTGTTTGTTCGCTTGGATCGAAGCGGAATCTGGGAAGGATTCATTCCTGGATGCAAGCGTGGAGAAGTCTATAAATATTCCATTCATGGGTTTGAAAGGCGAATCATTCAGAAAGGGGATCCCTATGCACATTATTGGGAAAAGAAGCCACTGACTGCCAGCATTACCTGGAATTTTGAATTCAATTGGAACGACGAGCACTGGATGCGAACACGAGAGCGGCACAATTCGTTGGAATCGCCTTACTCAATTTATGAGGTTCACTTAGCAAGCTGGATGCGACCCGATCCCTTTGACGAAGACTGTTATTTTACTTATTGGGAAATTGCTGAACGATTAGTCCCCTACGTAACTGAAATGGGGTTCACCCACGTTGAATTCATGCCGGTAATGGAATATCCGTTTGATGGGAGTTGGGGGTACCAGGGAACTGGATATTTCGCACCCACTTCACGTTTCGGACATCCGGAAGAATTCATGGCATTGGTGGATGCCTTGCATCAAAAAGGGATTGGCGTGATTTTGGATTGGGTGCCTTCTCATTTTCCATACGATAGCCATGGTCTGTTCATGTTTGATGGGACGCATACCTATGAGTATGCCGATATGCGAAAAGGGTATCACCCCGATTGGAACAGTTACATCTTTAATTACAAAAGAGGGGAGGTACGCTCTTTTTTAATCAGCAACGCACGTTTTTGGTTTGATCAATTTCATATCGATGGAATTCGCGTTGATGCTGTTTCGTCCATGCTTAAACTCGATTATTCCAGAAAAGAGGGGGAGTGGGAGCCGAATGAATTTGGCGGGAACGGAAACCTGGAGGCCATTGCATTCATAAAAGATATGAATGAGATGGTTTACCGAGATTTTAACGGCGTGCAAACCATAGCAGAAGAGGCAACTGATTGGCCGGGGGTATCACGTCCTACCTATGCGGGGGGATTAGGATTTGGAATGAAATGGATGATGGGGTGGATGCACGATACCTTGCGTTTTTTCAAACAGGATGCCTATTTCCGGCAGTTCCAGCAGGATCAGTTGACCTTCAGCATGATGTACTTCTATGATGAAAACTTTGCTTTACCCTTGAGTCACGATGAAGTGGTGCACGGTAAATCTCCCATGATTTATAAAATGCCTGGCGATGAGTGGCAGAAATTTGCCAATCTCCGGTTACTATATACGTATATGTTTACGCATCCAGGGGCCAAGTTGCTGTTCATGGGCAATGAATTCGCACAAACTGAAGAGTGGAAGTATTCAACTGCGTTGCGGTGGGACTTACTTCAATTCGATAGTCATAAAGGCATGAAACAGTGTGTTGCAGCGTTGAATAAACTATTGACTTCCGAAGCATCGCTGCATCAGCATCAGTTTGATCCATCCGGATTTGAGTGGGTAGACCTCAACCATCGGCAGGAGTCGGTGGTATCGTATCGTCGACGCAACGCTAACGATGAGCTGATCATTATTTTGAATTTCACTCCTGTAGAACGAAAGTCATGGTGGTTGCCTGTTGAGGTAACATCCACCTATACGGAACTGTTCAACAGCGATCATCTCCAATTCTGGGGAACGGGTGAATACCTGAATCCAGGTAAATTAATTGCTAAAAAAGAAAAAGGACAATCTCAGTTTAGTCTAAGGTTGGATCTGCCGCCTTTAGGAGGCGTGGTACTGAAGCGTGTGAAGTAACGGATCACATTTTGTCCGGCACGGCGATGCCCAACATCTCCATTCCTGATTTCAGTATGGTCGCTACAAGTGAGGAAAGTTTGAGCCGCAGGTCTTTTTTCTCCTCTGATTCAGCATAGGTGATGCTCAATTCCGTATAAAAGGAGTTAAATGCTTGAGCCAGTTGAAATAAATAGGTGGCCAGTGTTGAGGGATCGAGGGCATCACAGGATTGCTTCAGTGATACACCAAATTGTTCTGCAAGCACTAGCAGTTTTTTTTCAGTGGGCAGCAGTTGGGCAGTGTAGGGAAAATCTGACTGCGGACTTGCTTTTCTGAGCACGGATCGAATTCGGGCATGGGTATATTGTATAAACGGTCCCGTGAATCCGTGAAAGTCAATTGATTCTTTTGGATTGAAGACCATTTTCTTTTTTGGATCGACCCGCAACAAGAAAAATTTCAATGCCCCAAGTCCGATTGTTTCACAAAGTACATTGAATTCCTCCTCGGTGAAATCTTTTACTTTTCCCAGTTCTTGGGTGTGGGTTGCTGCAATAGTGACCATTTCATCGATGAGGTCATCGGCATCGACAACAGTCCCTTCTCTGCTTTTCATTTTTCCGGTAGGTAGTTCCACCATGCCGTAAGAAAGGTGGAAAATTCCATCTGCATAGGGAAGTCCCAATCGCTTGCAGATGAGCTGTAATACTTTTAGATGATAGTTTTGTTCGTCACCGACCACATAGATACTTTTATCCATGCCGAACTCTTCGTACTTTTTTTGTGCAAGGCCGATATCCTGAGTGATGTAAACGCTGGTGCCGTCTTTTCTGAGTACCAGTTTTTCATCCAGTCCGTCGGACGTAAGATCAATCCACACACTTCCATCCTCTTTTTTGAAAAACACATGCTTCTGCAGCCCGGTTTCGATGGTTTCCTTTCCCAACAAATAGGTATTGCTCTCGTAATAGGTTTTTGCAAAATCACTTCCAATGCGCTTGTACGTTGTATCAAAGCCTTCGTATACCCAGCTATTCATGGTTTTCCATAAGGACAGAACCTCTTCATTCCCGTTTTCCCATTCCACCAGCATTTGCTGGGTTGCTTTCATGATCGGGGCCTCTTTTTCTGCTTTGTCTTTGTCCATTCCTGAGGCAATCAGATCACGAACCTCTTGGGTATATGCTTCATTGAATTTAACGTAGTAGTCGCCAACAAAATGATCGCCTTTTGTTTGGGTAGATTGTGGAGTAACACCATTTGCATACCGTTGCCAGGCTACCATGCTTTTGCATATGTGGATACCTCTGTCATTGACAATACAGGTTTTCATCACCTCATATCCATTTGCTTTCATGATTTCAGCGATGCTTCTTCCCAGGAAATTATTTCTCAGGTGGCCCAGGTGCAAGGGTTTATTGGTGTTGGGAGAGGAGTACTCTACCATTACTTTTTGTCCATTCATAGGAGCTTTACCAAAGCAACTGTCTTGGTAGTGGCGATTCAGCAGATCAATCAAAAGCTGCCCGTTAATTGAAAAATTTAGAAACCCTTTGATGACATTATAGTCAGTAAATAAATTGTTATGGTGTTCAACCAGCCATTTTCCCAATTGGTCGCCTAAGGTTGCAGGATCGGATTTGAGTACTTTGATCAGTGAAAAAAGAACAATGGTATAGTCGCCCTCAAACTCCGGTTTAGTCGTATTGACCTGAAAATCTCGTTCTGTCAGGACTAAACCAAAGACGGACTGGATGGCTTCAATTGCTTTTTCTCGTACAATCGTATGCAGCATGTAAGGTAGAGTTGCCGCAAAGGTACGATTCCCCTAATTTTAGCACATGATCATCCGAATTCTATGTATTTTTTTTCAATTGGGTATGATGAATACACTTGTTGGACAATCTGCTGCGTTAGACTTACAAGGGCACCGCGGGTGCAGGGGACTCATGCCGGAGAATACCATTCCTGCCATGCTGGAAGCCTTGCGAATAGGAGTCACTACGCTGGAAATGGATGTGGTGATTACGCGCGATAAACGCGTGGTGCTTTCGCATGAACCGTTTATGAACCCCGACATCGCTACGCCTCTTTCAGCAGACGCATTGAACAATATTTATCAATTGACCTATGATCAGGTTCGGCAATGGGATGTGGGACTCAAACCGCATCCGCGGTTTCCGCAGCAAACCAAAATGGCAGTTCATAAGCCGTTGCTGTCGGATGTTATTGACGCAGTTGAACATTATGTTCAGGAACACCACCTCCCGCCAGTTCACTACAACATTGAAACCAAGATCGATCCCAAAAACGATGACGTTTTTCATCCAAATCCCGGAGAATTTGTGGCTTTATTGATGGAGGTGGTTCAGAAAAAAACGATTGCCAATCGAACCATTATTCAATCCTTTGATCCCCGAACACTGCGTCTGTTAAAGCAACGACCTGGAGGGATTCGGATTTCCTATTTGGTGGAGCGCAAGAGCAGTGGTGATCCATCCACATGGATTGCACAACTGGGATTTAAGCCCGACATCATCAGTCCCGAGTTTTCATTGGTAGACGCTGACCTGATCGGAATGTTTCATGAACAGGGAGTAAAAGTGATCGTATGGACCGTTAATCAGATTCCCGATCTGTTTCGGATGCATGCATTGGGTGTAGATGGCATCATATCGGATTATCCTGATCGGTTTGATGTATTGCCGCGTGATCGGTAACTTTGTCGTTATCCATGCACATCCAAGAAGTATCCCATAAGGCTCAGGTTGACGCATTCCATCAATTGCCGTTTTTTATATATGCGAACGATCCTCAGTGGGTATGTCCGTTGCTCAACAATATAGAATCTGTTTTTGATCCCAAACGAAATAATTTTTTCAGTTTTGGCTCTTGCACTCGCTGGATCCTGGTTGATGAACAAGGTAAAACAATTGGACGCATTGCTGCTTTCGTCAATGAAAAAAAAGCATTTAAAGAATCTGTTCCTACTGGAGGATGTGGTTTTTTTGAATGCATTGATGATCAGTCGGCTGCAAACATGTTGTTTGATCAGGCGCGTACCTGGCTGAAGTCAAAAGGCATGGAGGCGATGAATGGTCCCATTAATTTTGGAGAAAACGATATGTGGTGGGGATTGTTGGTCGATGGATTCTCTGCTCCGTTTTATGGCATGAATTATAATCCACCGTATTATAAAAAGTTGTTTGAGCAGTATGGATTTGTCACGCGTTACGAGCAAATCAGCAATCGAATTGATGTGCCCCGCGGACTACCTGAAAAAGTGATGAAGATTTCGAAATGGGTGATTGAACGGCGTGGCTTTACGTTCAGGCACCTGAATACTTCAAACCTAGCTAAGTTTTCAAAAGATTTCAAAGAGATTTACAACGACGCCTGGAAAGATTTTGAAAATTTTACTCCTGTAACCGATCTCACCATCCAGGAAACACTTCAGAAAGTCAAGCCCATCATGGACCCTCAACTGATATGGTTTGCTTATTCATCAGACAATGAACCATTGGCATTTGTGATGATTTTGCCGGATACCAACGAATTGATACGTGGGCTGAACGGTAAGCTCAATCTGCTTGGAAAACTTCGTTTTGTTTGGAATAAATTGACGGTCAAGCATAAACGGATGCGCGCTGTCATCATGGGGACCAAAGAAAAATACCGGAATCAGGGACTGGAGTCCTGTTTATTCATGAAACTTCAGGAATATGCGCATACGCTGGGCCATTACCAAGAGCTTGAACTTTCATGGGTGGGGGACTTCAACAATAAGATGCTGGCATTGCATGAAGGAATCGGAGCCGTGTATGCCAAAAAACACACGACCTATCTGTATCATTTCAACCGATAATAACTGGCGTTGAAAAAACTCATTGAATTCATACTTGACTTTTTTTATCCTTTTTTTCAACGAATAATGGATAAGAAAACATTTCGCTATGCAGCCTGCGGGGGAGCCAATACCGCTTTTGATATTGTCCTATTTTTTATCTTTTATAATTTTATTCTGGAGAAAGATTTTCTTCGCTTGCCGTTTGTGGTGATCAGTCCACACATTGCCTCATTCTTGCTTTCTTTTTTGATCAGTTTTCCTACCGGTTTTTTACTGATGCGCTACATTGTATTTCAGGATTCCTACCTCCGGGGAAGGGTACAGCTAATTCGCTATTTTATGTCGGTGTGCATCAGCCTATTGATGAATTATTTTTTCCTCAAACTGCTGGTGGATCGTCTTCATGTATACCCGACACCCGCTAAATTGATGATCACCTGTCTGGTTGTGGGATTCAGCTATATGGCACAACGGTATTTCAGTTTTAAGACCCAATCGGTTCCACCCGCTGGTGAGTGAAATATGAAGATTTTACACGTTTTGACTGATTTGTCTTGAAATCAATGGCTTAAATGACAGCCTTCTTTAGAAAAACTGACACAATTTCCTGATTTTCATGGCGGCATAGGGCTTGCACACTTAAGTTATCAAAATAGGAAAACTATGGCAAAGATCATTGGAATCGACCTTGGAACTACCAACAGTTGCGTTTCAGTTATGGAAGGAAACGAACCTGTAGTAATTGCCAACGACGAAGGCAGAAGGACAACCCCCAGTATAGTCGCTTTTTTAAAGAATGGAGAGCGGAAGGTAGGAGAACCTGCAAAACGGCAGGCCATTACCAATCCCATTAACACCATTACCAGCGTAAAGCGTTTCATGGGCAGAAGATACGATGAGGTAACCGAGGAAATTAAACATTGGAGTTATAAGGTTGCAAAAGGCGATAACAATACTGTTCGTATTGATATTGATGGCAGGCTGTATACTCCCCAGGAGATCAGTGCAATGGTTCTTCAAAAAATGAAGAAAGTCGCCGAAGACTACCTGGGTTATGAAGTCAACGAAGCAGTTGTTACGGTTCCGGCTTATTTCAACGACGCGCAGCGTCAGGCAACGAAAGAGGCAGGTGAGATTGCAGGCTTGAATGTTCGCCGCATCATCAACGAACCTACCGCAGCAGCACTCGCGTATGGATTGGACAAAAAAAATGCAGACAGCAAGATTGCCGTATTTGACTTAGGTGGTGGTACGTTTGATATCTCTGTACTCGAACTGGGTGATGGAGTATTCGAAGTAAAGTCGACAAACGGCGATACCCACTTGGGCGGTGATGATTTTGATAAGGTGATCATGGACTGGCTAGCAGAAGAGTTTCAAAAAGAGGAAAATGTTGATTTGCGCAAGGATCCTATGGCTCTTCAACGGTTAAAAGAAGCTGCAGAAAAAGCCAAGATCGAACTTTCCTCTTCAGCAGAGACTGAAATCAATCTCCCATATGTTACAGCGATTGATGGGGTGCCTAAGCACCTGGTGAAAAAGCTCTCAAAGGCCAAGTTTGAGCAAATTGCCGATAAGCTTTTTGAGCGTTGTTTAAAACCGTGTGAGCAGGCCTTAAAAGATGCCGGTATGCGGTCATCCGATATCGATGAGGTGATTCTGGTTGGTGGGTCTACTCGCATTCCAAAGGTTCAAGAAATTGTAGAAAAATTCTTTGGCAAAAAGCCCAATAAGAGTGTAAACCCGGACGAAGCCGTCGCGATCGGCGCTGGTGTTCAAGGAGCGGTATTGACTGGTGAAGTAAAGGATGTGCTGCTGCTGGACGTTACTCCGCTGAGTCTGGGCATTGAAACCCTCGGAGGTGTGATGACGGCCTTGATTCCTTCCAATACCACCATTCCGACAAAAAAATCGGAGACCTTTTCAACAGCTGCGGATAACCAGCCCGGTGTTCAAATACATGTATTGCAAGGTGAGCGCCCCATGGCCAATCAAAATAAAACATTGGGTATTTTCAATCTTGACAATATTCCTCCGGCTCCACGCGGTGTACCACAAATCGAGGTGACATTTGATATCGATGCCAATGGTATCTTGAATGTAAGTGCAAAGGATAAAGGAACAGGCAAAGAGCAAAAAATCAGAATCGAAGCGGGAAGCGGATTGACCAAGGAGGAGATTGAAAAAATGAAGGCGGAGGCCAAGGCCAATGAGGCAACCGACAAAGAAGCACGGGAACGCATCGAGAAGTTGAATGCTGCGGACGGACTGATTTTCCAAACCGAAAAACAACTCAAGGAGTTTGGTGAAAAAATTCCAGCGGAGAAGAAATCCGTGATCGAAGCATCCATGGCCAAATTAAAAGAAGCCCATAAGTCGCAAGACCTTGCTTCCATCGAAGCGGCAACCAAAGAACTCAATGATGCGTGGATGGCGGCCAGTCAAGACATGTACAATTCAACACAAGGTGCACAACCCGGAGCTGAACCAGCAGATGCTGAGCCAAAAGCTGGAGCAGAGAACGTGACCGATGCTGAATTTGAAGAAGTAAAGTAAAGTTCTATTTTCTCAATAAAAGGGCCCAAAAAGGGCCCTTTTTATTTTGTACTGCCTTATTTTGTTTTTCCAATCGATGGTTATGCATAAACTAAATGTTATTTGCTTTGCTCTGCCGTTCATTTTCTCTACTCACTTTATTTCTGCTCAAGACGCTTCGTTGATATCCATGAGAGAGGAGTCTTCAAAAATTGAAAAAAAGCTTGTAGTGGATACGGGCTCCAGACGCTGGGGAAAAGGCGTCATGTACAGCCTTAATTTTTCTCAGGCTTCATTGAGTAACTGGTCGGCAGGGGGCGATAAGTTTTCACTGTCAGTCAACTCCATTTTAAATACCTATGCGAATTATAAAAAGGGTAGAAATAGCTGGGACAATAGCTTTGAATTTTTATTTGGCTACGTCAATTCAACAAGTCTTGGCAGCAGAAAAAATGATGATCGTTTTGATTTTGTATCCAAATATGGGTATAGCTTGAATAAGCGCTTAAATATTGCTTCATTATTCAATCTTAGATCACAATTTTTCAAGGGATATACGTATGATGGGGTATCAAGAATTTTGCATCCAATTTCATGTCGCCTGGCTACGTCTTACAAAGCTTTGGGTTTGATTACAAGCCGCATACCTCTTTATCTTTATATGGATCGCCTTTAACGGGTAGATGGGTTTTTGTTACAGATCCCCTTTTATCAGCAAGAGGTCTTTATGGCGTGAAACCTGGCAGTAATAGTGTTTTTGAAATTGGGGCGTTTGCTAACTTGAATTTTATGAAAGAGGTTGCTCCAAATGTTACCTTGAAATCGAGGTTGGATTTATTTTCTAATTATAAAAACAATCCTAAAAATATTGATGTGTTTATGACCAATTTGCTCACTGTTAAATTATCTAAACTGTTAAATATTACCTGGGGTGTAGATTTGATCTATGATGATGATGCAAAATTGTTTGGCCCTAACGGAAATTCTCCTTCCTTGCAGTTCAAGTCTTTGATTGGGATCGGCGTTCAATTCAAAAAATAGCTCAGTTCACTTCCATCCAGGTGTGATCGGCTAATAATTTTACGGTGGCAACAGTGGATTTAAATGGTTTGCTGGTGCCCCATTCTTTTGGACTCACCATGGAAAGAAAATAGTTTCCATCTTTTTTCTCATACAGATAATATACTTGTCCAATTACAGGTGTAAAATTCAATTTTGCTCCGTAAATCAACAGCGATAAATCCTTTCTTCTTTGTATTTCTTGAGCCTGTAATGCAAGCAATTCTATTTGCTGCCTGATTTGTGAAAGTTGCATATTGGTTTGCTCTTCCATTGCCGTCAGGGCCTTGTGCCGAATCATCCCTTCCTCGGTGGGTTTGATGAGTGCTCCGGACACCGAACTGGCATAGGGGAGCACACTCATCTGTTTATGGTAAACGGAGGTATTCGTATAGGATGTTCCGTCGTCGAGAACCCCTTCTTCAGAAATACGCATATAGCCATTGGGTAAAATCTCGTGGACGATTCTCATTGTGGGCTGATCATCTTTTTTGAACAGCACTGCAAAGCTGATGCTATCAATGAAATTGACACAACCGGATAACTGCGTTTCGTCGGCCTCCAGACGGTTGTAGTCGCCATTGGCCTCCAGTCGGTATTCTGATGAAAAAGCCTGGTTTTCCAGTGTAACCCAGTTCATCTCAAAAAAAAGGTTGTTCCGGTCTTCGGTACTGCTGATTTTATAGGTTCCTGATTTGGGGCGATCTCCTTTTTCATAGGTTCCCTTTTCAGGAAAGAGTTGCCACGAAAAAAGGAAGTTATACGCTTGGATCATGATAATCAAACAATTCTAACGAATTAAGGTTCTGTAATTCAATGATTTTCATCCAACATTGTCCCATTTGGGCTAATTTTGCACCTGCTATGACTACAGAACAGATAAAAAATATGAGAGACCGTCTTTCTGTCTTGAGGAGGTTTCTTTGACGTCGAGAACCGGCAACATAAAGTAGTTGAGGATAAGCAAAAGTCGCTTTCTCCCGGTTTTTGGGATGACAACAAGCGTGCAACTGAAATCCTTAAGAATATCAAGCTGAACGAGTATTGGTTGAATATGTTCACATCCACTACTACTGCGGTGGATGATTTTGCTGTTCTATTTGATTTTTGGAAAGAGGGGGCTTGTGAAGAGGAGGAAGTCAAGGCATCGTATGATAAAGCCAATCAGTCGCTTGACGAAGCTGAATTCAAGAGCACCCTCAATCAGCCCGAAGATGAATTGCCCGCCGTATTGCAGGTCAATAGCGGAGCAGGGGGAACAGAAAGTCAGGACTGGGCTGAGATGCTGGTACGCATGTACCGGATGTACGGTGAGCGACAAGGATGGACTGTTACCGAATTGGATTGGCAGGATGGGGATGGTGCCGGAATCAAATCTGCCGTATTGCAGTTTGAGGGCCCATTCGCTTACGGGTTTTTAAAAGCGGAAAACGGGGTACATCGATTGGTTCGTATTTCGCCATTCGACAGCAATGCACGCCGTCATACTTCGTTTGCATCTGTGTATGTTTATCCTTTGGTGGACGACTCTATTGAAATAGAGGTTAGTCCTGCAGATCTGGAATGGGAATTCTATCGTTCAGGCGGTAAGGGTGGACAGAACGTAAATAAGGTGGAAACGGCAGTCCGACTCAAGCACATTCCGAGTGGAATCATTGTGGAATGCCAGCAGGCACGAACCCAGGGAGAAAACCGGGAGAAAGCCTTAAAGATGTTGAAGAGCAAACTCTATGAAGAGGAGATGCGCAAACGCGAGGAACTGAAAAATGCCAACAATGCCTCCAAGAAAAAGATTGAATGGGGTAGCCAGATTCGCAGCTATGTATTCCACCCCTACAAAATGATCAAAGATCACCGTACCGATTATGAAGTAGGAAATGTTCAACCCGTGATGGATGGAGAACTGGATGGATTCATAAAGGCTTTTTTAATGAATGAAAAAGAAACCAATTGATAAAATAAGTTACCATGAACAACGGACACTACAGCTTGCCCATTCCCGTCAACGAAACGGTATTGAGTTATGTTCCCGGTTCTGCAGAACGCATACGCCTGCAATCGGTTTTACAAGAATTGAAATCGACCGTCATGGATATTCCCATGTACATCGGCTCTAAGGAAGTCAGAACCGGTAAAACACAATCCATTCACCCCCCGCATGAACGTGCTCATGTACTGGGTCATTTTCATCAGGGGAATGCCTCCCATGTGAAAGCCGCGATTGATGCCGCTCTGAAAGCAAAGAAAAGTTGGGAGGAAATGTCCTGGTCTTCCCGGGCAGCAATTTTTTTGAAGGCTGCTGATTTAATTGCCGGAAAGTATCGTCCATACATGAATGGCACCACCATGTTGGGGCAGAGTAAAACCGTTTTTCAGGCCGAGATTGATGCTGCATGTGAGCTGATTGATTTTTTGCGGTTCAATGTTCATTTTCTCAGCGAAATTTATCAGCAACAACCCATCAGCAGTCCAGGCATGCACAATCGCTTAGAGTATCGTGCTTTAGAAGGATTTGTCTTGGCAGTGACCCCGTTTAATTTCACCGCAATTGGCGGAAATCTTCCAGCATCAGCCGCATTGTGCGGCAATACTGTTATTTGGAAATGCGCCAATACGCAGGTGTATTCAGCCAACATGTTCATGCGCATCCTGAAAGAGGCGGGCTTGCCCGACGGGGTCATCAATTTGATCTATGTGGATGGCCCAACATTGGGTGAAGTGTGTTTCAAGCATCCGCAATTTGCGGGCGTACATTTTACGGGTTCAACAGGGGTCTTCAATCAGATGTGGAAGACGATTGGAGAGAACATTTCCATGTACCGCTCCTATCCACGAATAGTGGGAGAGACGGGGGGCAAGGACTTCGTGATGGTGCATCCCAGCGCGGATCCAGATGTGGTAGTAACGGCATTGCTGCGCGGTGCCTTTGAATTCCAGGGACAGAAATGTTCTGCTGCTTCTCGAGCCTACATCCCGTCTAATTTAGCAGATGTTGTGAGGAAAAAGTTGGTCAGCGGCATCAAAGGTTTCAAAATGGGAACGGTAGAGGATTTTACCAATTTCATAACAGCGGTCATTGATGAAAAATCATTTGACAAAATCAAGTCCTATATCGACAACGCAAAAAAATCTTCTGCATCCAAAGTGCTGGCTGGCGGTAAATGTGATAAATTGACCGGGTATTTTATTAAGCCTACTTTAATTGAGACGACCGATCCTCACTACGTCACTATGTGTGAAGAGATTTTTGGTCCCGTACTCAGTTTTTATGTTTACCCGGAAAATAAATTTTCTGCCACGCTCAAATTGGTTGATGAAACTTCACCTTATGCATTGACCGGTTCCATTATTTCTCGCGACCGTTCAGCCATTGAGGAAGCTTCTCGGGTATTGCGACATGCTGCTGGAAATTTTTACATCAACGATAAGCCGACTGGAGCAGTGGTTGGGCAACAGCCATTTGGTGGAGCACGTGCCTCGGGAACCAACGATAAAGCCGGCTCTCAATTGAACTTGTATCGCTGGCTCAGTGTGCGCACGGTTAAAGAGACGTTTGAGCCGCCGCGGGATTATCGGTATCCGTTTATGCAGGCCGACTAGAAGAAGAGTATTGAAATGCTTACTTTTGAAACAAATATGAAAGGATTGAATACCATAATGGACGATGAACAGTTCAAGTTGACCTTGAAACGGTTGGCACACGAGCTGATTGAAAACCATTATCCTTTTTCAGATACTTGTCTCATCGGAATTCAGCCCCGGGGAATCGTCATCAGCGATTTTATTCATGCTTACATCAAGCAGGCGCATCCTGAAGTACAATTTCATTATGGGAAATTGGACATCACCTTTTATCGCGATGATTTCAAGGGCCAAATCCATATGCCCAACATCACCGATCTGGATTTTTCCATTGAGGGCAAAAAAGTGGTGTTGATTGATGATGTGCTGTATACGGGAAGGACCATTCGCGCGGCGATGGACGCCCTGTTGGATCATGGACGTGCTAAAAAAGTGGAGTTGTGCATTTTAGTCGATCGCAAATTCAGCCGCGAGCTTCCCATTCAACCGGACTATGTGGGTAAATCGATCGATTCAATTGTAACGCAGAAGGTAAAAGTCTTTTGGGAGGAAGATAGGAAGGGAGTTGTTTTATATGATAGCATCAATTAACTTTGCATTCTAATGCACTTGGCTACCAAACATCTGCTTGGCATTAGGGACCTCCGGTCGGAGGATATCCAAATCATTCTCGATACCGCTCAGCAATTCAAAGACGTTTTACAGCGACCGATTAAAAAAGTTCCGTCACTCAGGGATGTAACCATTGTCAACCTCTTTTACGAAAACTCTACTCGGACCCGTATTTCGTTCGAACTGGCCGAAAAACGGTTAAGTGCAGATACCATCAATTTTTCCGCAAGCGGTTCTTCTGTTTCAAAAGGGGAAACGTTGTTGGATACGGTCAACAATATCTTGTCCATGAAGGTCGACATGGTGGTAATGCGCCACAGCGCAACAGGTGCTCCTCATTTTTTAGCGCAGCACATTCCTGCTGCCATCATCAATGCAGGCGATGGGATCAATGAACATCCGACACAGGCGCTTTTGGATGCCATGACCATTTCTGAGAAATTTGGATCCCTTAAAGGAGTCAAGGTGGCCATCGTTGGGGATATCATGCATTCACGCGTAGCCTTGAGCAATATTTACCTGCTGACAAAAATGGGAGCGCAGGTAACGCTGGCGGGACCGCCTACGTTGATTCCAAAACACATCACATCGGCCTTCCCCGTGCAAGTGACTTACAACGTTCGGGAAGCCATTGAGTGGTGCGATGTGGCAAATGTTTTGCGCATTCAATTGGAGCGGCAAAATCAGGTCTTGTTTTCGTCCTTGCGGGAGTATAACCAGGCGTATGGGATCTCAAAAACTCTTTTACAGTCCCTGAACAAAGAAGTCATGATTATGCATCCTGGACCAATCAATAGGGGTGTGGAGCTGGATTCCGACGTAGCCGATAGTGGTCAATCGGTTATTCTGGATCAGGTAGAAAACGGAGTTGCTGTTCGAATGGCGGTGTTGTTTCTGTTGTCAGGTCGCAAAGACCCCTCCGCTTAACCATCGCATATGAAAAAAATTTGCGTTTTTCCCGGCACGTTTGATCCCATTACATTGGGGCATGTCGATATCATTCAGCGTGCGTTGCCCTTATTTGACCAGATCATCGTCGCAGTAGGAAAAAATGCTGTTAAATCTCCTATGTTCAGTGCAGAGCAGCGCCAGTTATGGATAGAAGAGATTTTTAGTGGAAATGAAAAAGTGCAGGCAGCTGTTTTTGATGGATTGACGGTTAATTTTTGCCGGGAAGTTGGCGCCCGCTACATTTTAAGGGGCATCCGATACGTCAGTGATTTTGAATACGAAAAAGCCATAGCGGATGCCAATCGCACGCTCGATCCCGGTTTAGAGACGTTCTTCCTGACCTGTGAGCCAAAGTATACGTCTGTTGCCTCAACAATTGTTCGCGACATCATTCGAAACGGCGGAGACGCATCCTTGTTTTTACCCAGCATTGTTTCTGAATCCCTAAAGAAGTAAACGCTGCAGGATTTCCTGAATGGTGCCAAATGCTGATGTGGATTGTTCGGCCAGTTGTTGTTTTGAAAACCATCCAATTTCGGTAATATCTTCTTCGTATTGTGGCTGGAAGGCTTCATTTCCTTGATGGTGCATGACGTACCAGTGAGAGGGCTTCAGTACATGGGTATTGTCGATCCAGTAACTGTGATAGGTTGTCGCAAAGAAATGCGATAGGGAGAGTGTGGTGAGTCCCGTTTCCTCTTTTACCTCTCGCAAGGCACATTGTTCCAGGGATTCCCCTGGATCTCGTTTTCCCTTGGGTAGGTCCCAATGACCTCTTCGAAAGATCATCAATAGTTCTCCTTCCGGGTTGAAAACAATTCCTCCGGCTGCTTCGATGATGGCTTTGTCGCGGCAATACAAAGAAAATGATTCTGGTGTAGTGAACGACAGTTTGCCGGAGGGTTCGTGTACCAAAATGTTCATAAAATGGTTTTCGGATCACAGCGTCTTTTATGAAATTTGTGAGATGACGAATGAAAAGACCGTTGCTGAGAAACTGCTTCAAGTTAATGCAGTCAAACTGAATCCCCAAGACCCCTTCACCTGGGCATCCGGCTGGAAGAGTCCCATTTACTGCGATAATCGAAAGGTGCTGGGATTTCCCTATGTCAGGGATTTTATCAAAAGCGAATTGTGCAATGTGATTTTTGAGCAGTTTCCGGAAGCAGAATTACTGGCAGGGGTAGCTACTGCCGGCATCGCATGGGGGGCCATGGCGGCTGATCAGTTGAAACTTCCATATATCTATGTTCGTCCCAAGCCAAAAGAACATGGACTGGGAAACCAGATTGAGGGCTATTACGATAAAGGGATGAAGGTCCTGATCATTGAAGACTTGATTTCAACCGGAAAAAGTTCTCTTCAGGTGGTGGATGTGGTCCGAGCAGCGGAGTTGGAGGTTGTGGGCATGGTGTCCATTTTTACTTATGGATTCGGCGTAGCACAGCAGGCCTGTGAAGCAGCTGGCGTAAAAACCGTCTCCTTGACCAATTATCCTACGCTGATTGAACTGGCCATAGAGCGGGGACTGGTAAAGCCGGAGGAGCAGAATACCTTGTTAAATTGGAGTCAAAACCCTTCAGAATGGGGGAAATGATGGTATTTTAGTAAAAAGAGTCGGCCATGAAATATTTCAGCGTATTTGTCCTGTCTTTTGTGTTTTGCCTCCATGGATATGCTCAACAGCAAAAGCCCATCACCGTGAACATTTCTACACCCACGGTTCAATGCGACATGTGCAAGAGAAAAATTGAGGATCATCTAAAGTACGAAGAGGGGGTCACCAAAGTAATGGTCTATCCTAAACAGAAAAAAACGACTGTCACCTACCTTACCGATCGAACAAATTTGGAAACCATTAAGACCGCTATTGCAAATGCGGGATACGACGCGGAGGAGGTAAAAGCAGCCAAAGATGCATACGATAAGCTTCCCTCGTGTTGCAAAAAGCCAGGTGGAAAATAAAAAAAGTGAATCAGATAACTGATTTACAGTATTTTCCGTGCATCAATTCATTTATTGATTTAGGTAAAATTTCCCCCATTAACGTGGTTGCTGTGCGTCCCTTTCGGAAATCCGGGTTTACCAATCGGACGATTATAGTCGGCTCAGCAGGTCCACTTTCGCTTTCGATCCCTTTAAAAGGAGGAAGGGGAATACGGTGTAGATTGGATGAAGTTGAAATTGATTATTCAGCTGATTGGCAATTGAACCATTATCGGACGTTATCGACCTGTTATGGGAAATCTCCATTTTTTTATCAGTTTGCCGATGAACTGTCCGCCCTTTACTCCAAAAAGCCAACTCGACTCGTGGATTGGAACCTAGATTGTTACAATTGGTCGGCTGAAAAATTTGGTTTTCCAGCTGCTGAAATGGGTAAAGGGTCAGATACTGGGGGTAATTTAGCAACACCTTCCATTCTAAGGGATTATCGTCCAACAAATTATGGTTCTCCCGAAATGGGACCTTTTTTGAAATATGTTCAAGTTTTTGAGTCCAGCATTGGGTTTTTCCCAAACGTTTCAATCCTTGATTTTATGTTTTGTGAGGGGCCTTCGGTAGGTTTTCCGTTCGGTGAAGCCTAAACCAAATCACTTCTGAAACGTCTAATTTGTGTCTTTTTTTTAATAAATTGAGTGTTCGCATCAATGATTAAAACACGGGTATTCATATCACTGGTTTTTACTGGCTTATGCTCTATGGCATTTGCTCAAAATTTATCGAATAAGGGGAAGGAATTTTGGGTAGGGTATGGAGCACACGTTGCGATGTGGGAGGAAGATCAGATAGGTAACCCACCACGAGTCAACCCCTTGGCAGGTCAGCCAAGAACCAATGGGGGTGCACAAGAGATGGTTTTATATTTTACTTCTGATAAAAACTCAGTCGTCACCGTTGATATCCCCTCAATTGGATGGACACGAACCTACGCTGTAACAGCGAATGCGGTGACCACATCTGATCCTATTCCCAAAAGCACAGCAACCGGCGGTGATGTTCGATTGGTGGAGGAAGGGTTGAGCAATAAAGGAATTCACATTACGGCAACTATACCCATCATTGCCTATGCTCATATTTTTAACCAAAGTGTTTCGGGTGCAACATTACTTTTTCCTGTTAGTACTTTATCCCGTGAGTATTATTCATTGAATTTCACACAGGTTTCCAACCAGAATTACTCCTATTGCTTTGCATATGTTGTTGCAACGGAAGATAATACAACGATTGAAATTGAGCCCAGTGCCAATACAATCCGATTGACACCCAGTGCGACGCCTTTTAGGATTGTGTTGAACAAAGGAGAAATCTATAATATTTTCGGAAGACTCAATGGTTCCGTAGGCGGACCTTTCACCGGGGAAGATCTTACAGGTACCATCATTCGGTCAGTGGCAACCGCGACAAGTCCATGTAAGAAAATTGCAGTCTTTTCTGGTTCAGGTAAGCTCAGTATTTCTTGCAGAAACAATGCTGGGAGTTCGGATAACTACATGCAGCAGGCATTTCCAACCAATGCGTGGGGTAAAAAATATCTAACAGCACCTACGAGCAATCTTCCATCTAATTTTTTTCGAGTTGCCGTTAAGGATCCTACGACGGTGGTGAGGAGAAATGGTGTTCCTGTTCCTGGTCTGATTCGAAATTTTTATTATGAATTTCAGTCTTCTTCTCCGGAGATCATTGAGGCCGATAAGCCTATCATGGTGGCCCAATATATTTCTACTGCTCCTCAAAACAGTGTATGCAATTTCGGGGCTACGGGTAATTTGGGAGACCCTGAAATGATTTATTTGAGTCCAATTGAGCAAACCATCAATAAGGTTACGATTAACTCAACTGGAAGCTTTGCTATTTCCCAACATTTTTTAAATCTGGTGATTCATAAGGAAGGAATAGTGCCTGGAAGAAAATTCTTGTTGGATGGTGCTCCGGTTCCAGGAACACCTATCGTTCATCCAGGAGATCCAAATTATGTTTATTTCCAAATTCCGCTTGTAACAGGATCGCATACCATCGATTCGGATTCTGGATTCAATGCGATTGCCTACGGGTATGGAGCGTTTGAGTCGTATGGATACAACGCTGGAACAAATGTTATTGATTTGAACCAATTTGTGTCTCTACAAAATGAGTTTGCAACTGTCCCATTTCCATCTACTTGTCGAAATTCTCCTTTTAAGTTTTCAATAACTCTTCCTTTTCAGCCGCTTAAGATCCAATGGAAATTCAACAATACCAATAATGTATTATTGAATAATCTAGGTAATCCTGCTACCGATCCTAACCCAATAACGAATACCGCTGTACCAGGAGATCCAATTCCGTCTAACGCAACAATTCCAAGTCCAACAGACCCTAATAAGTTGTTATATGTTTATGAACTACCTGCTACTTATAAGTTTAGTGTTAACGGCGACTTTCCAATTAAACTTTTGTTGACAAATACTACCGGAACAGGATGTACAGGTGAACAAGAAGTCGATTATAATGTGCGAATTTTTGATCCCCCTATCACAAGGTTAGTTGCAAATTCTTCGGGGTGTCTACCTGATAGGGTACAGTTGAACGCCCTCAACGTGTTAGAACCTGACATAACTCCTTTAAAATATGTCTGGGACATTGATGGTACCCTTATTGAACGAACGGTTTCCAATTATTTACTCAGCCCGTTTACAACGGAAGGTCCCAAGCAAATAAAGCTCAGGCTCATTACTAATATTGGTTGTGTAAGTGATATCATGGATACCACGATTGTTTTATCGGCACGACCAAAACCTGAATTTACCCCAGATGCAATTCGCTGCTTACAAAAAGATTTTGCCGTCAAGGATGCCTCGCAGCCAGGGTCTACAACTTCTTTTTCAGTAATTCAGAAGTGGAAATGGCAGCTTAACGGTATTTACCAGGCAGAGACAGCTGCTCCGACTGATTTAACGCTCAATTCAAATAATCCAACTTCCACACTCAAGATGATTCTCACATCTTCTACCGGATGCGTGGATTCTACTGATCGAACCATTGATATTTGGCCTAATCCTGTAATCAATTTACCGTTGCCGGAGTCGTGTGTAAAGGATATTCCTACGTTTACCAGTGGCGCAGTAGTTGACCGAGGAAGAAATTTAGTTAAATACGATTGGAATTTCGGTGATCCGGGTACAACTGGGAATATTCAGTCTGTTGCTTTTGCGGGTCCTGTTAGACATTTTTATGCATTACCGGGAAGCTATTCCATTAAACACACAGTTACTTCCCAGGATGGGTGCGAAACTATAAAAGATACAACTTTCGACGTGAATGGTGCAGATCCTGTAGCTCAATTTACGGTCCTCAATGATGCGGCATTGTGCAGCAATACACTGGTTAACCTGCAGAATAGATCTTTCATGCCAACTCCACCCTTGTCGTTTGGTAAAATAACACGCACTGAAATAAATTGGGATCTGGAAGCAAGTCCGGTACCGGATGTTCGGGATGAAACTTCTACTCCTGATTCAGTCTATGAATTCAAATATGCCAATTTTAATACCAGTGCGAGCAAAACGTTTCGTATTAAATTGCGCGCCTATTCAGGTCAGCTTTGTTTTACCGATTTTGAAAAAGTCATCACCGTAAATGGAAGTCCTACTGTTTCCTATTTACCCATTCCAGGAATTTGTTTGGAAGCAATACCCAGAAGTGTAGATGATCCTTTGACTGGTTTTGTTCCGGTTGCAGGGCTTGCTCCAGGTTCATTTTTACCGGGTATAAAATCCTTCAGTGGACCTGGAGTAAATTCAACCGGTATTTTTGATCCTTCACAGACAGGTGCAGGAGATTTTCCAATTTTGTATACGTACACTTCTTCAAACGGATGCTTTGATACGCTGACACGGTTCATAAAGGTATGGCCAACTCCAAAATCAGATTTTTCTTTTTCTTCTTTGAATTGCGAAAAGAATGATATAGTGTTTACCAGCACCTCCGACCCTGTTTTTCCTGGATCAACGTTTGCTAGTTATAAATGGTTTTTCAGTGACAATCCAAGTGCGCTCTCCTCTGGAAGTACCACGACCAAGCAGTTCGACGTAACCAATTCATACAATGCTACCCTAGAAGTGGTTACCGATAACGGGTGTTTTCATACGCTTACAAAACCCATTTTTATCAATCCGCTACCTAAAGTTGACTTCAAATTGATTCGGCCTATTTGCCTACCCTCGGGATTGGCTGAATTTGAAAACTTGTCCAATGCACCGGATAACAAATCCATGTCCTATACGTGGAACTTTGGCGATCTGGGTTCGGCAGGGAATATCCAAACAAGTATCCGTGGTCAACATACTTTTTCAAGTTTTAAATCATATGATGTTAAGCTGATCACCAAAACAGATCCAACGGGATGTATCGACTCCATAACTATACCGGTACAACCCGATCGAGATATCTTTCAGCAACCCGATGCCAGCATTCAAAGCGTAGATTTCGTTTGTTTGGGTACACCCATCGACTTCACTAGTGTAGTAGACACCCGTTCAACTGGAGCTGCATTGGCTGAGAAATGGAGTTGGGATTTTATTCAGGGAAAATCAACAGATCAAAACCCCAGTTTTGTATTCAGGTCACCGGGGACTTATGAGGTGCGCATGATTTCGACAAGCGACAAAGGGTGTCCCTCTAACCTGGCCACTAAAACAGTGACCGTTCATCCTTATCCGGACATAAGCGCAGGACCGGACCTCAACGTGTTGGACAATGGACAAAAGCAATTGCAAGCTACTGCCAAAGGAACAAATCTGACCTATCTCTGGAGTCCGGGTACTTACCTTAGCCAGGTGGATATTTTAAACCCCATCGTTCAAACACCTGCAGAAGACATTGTATATACATTAAGCGTTACAGGTATTGGAGGATGCACTCGAACAGATAAAGTAGCCATACGGGCGCTAAAATCGATTCTTCCACCCAACACGTTTACACCCAATGGCGATGGTATCAATGATTTTTGGGAGATCAAGAACTTGAAATTATACGACGGTTCGGTCTTGGAGATTTACAGTTCTCAAGGGCAAATTGTATACAGAACTGTCAACTATTCACGCCCCTGGGATGGTACCATGAATGGTAAACCATTGCCTGTGGGCACCTACTATTATGTAATTAATTCAAATTCTGAACGACGCTTGTTGTCGGGATATGTAACAATACTGCGATGATAAAACGGTATATTTTAAACTTTGTTTTCCTTTACTTCGGTACGTTGGCCAGTGCACAACTTCGGCCGCACTATACCCAATACATCTTGAATAATTACGTGATCAATCCTGCAGTAACCGGAATAGAGAATTATGTGGATATAAAATTAAGTGCACGAAACCAGTGGGTAGGAGTGGAAGGGGCACCAAGAACGTATTACCTGACTGCGCATATGCCACTGGGCAAAGGTGATTATCGCCAAACGTCCACTTCTTTTGATTTGGTTGGACAAAATACCCGGGGCAATGAGTTTGTCCAGAGTTATACTGCTGCCAGTCCTCACCACGGCGTTGGGATTACCGCGTTTAATTATTCTACAGGATACATCAATCGCATCACTTCCTATGCTACCTACGCGTATCATATTGGCTTAAACGCCTCTACTTCTTTGTCGGCCGGATTTGGAGCAGGTTTCACATCGTTCTCCATTGACAGAAGCAAGGTGACACTTGCTACCGATCAGGATCCGGCAGTGGATCAATCATTGGCTGCCTTTAAACGGTTTAAGCCCGAATTGAATGCAGGAATCTGGTTATATTCCAATCGCTATTTTGTTGGAATCTCTGCTCAACAAATCATCCCCAGTAAACTTACTTTGATGGATAATGCTGCCAGCCAATCGTCCATGGTCCCTCATATCTTTACCACCGCCGGATACCGAACACGGGTAAGTTTTGATGTTACGCTTTTGCCTTCCATCATGTTCCGTTATGTAGCAGGTTTACCCATGAGTGTGGACGTAAATCTCAAAGCGCAATTCCTAGATGTTTTCTGGGTAGGCGGCAGCTACCGAAATGGAGATGGATTTGCCGGAATGTGCGGTCTCAATCTTTCTCGAAAGTTTCATGTCAGTTATTCTTACGATCTCAACAAAGGGAAATACCTGCTGAGTACCATGAATAGGGGTACGCATGAAATCGTCTTAGGGTTTATGTTGAACAATCGATTCGATGAACTTTAAAATCCTAAACGGATATCTTGAATTCTTTTTTTATTACTTTTACGTAAATCAGATGTTATGTTAAAGCGTTTATTCCTGTCCTCCATCGTGTTTTTAGTCTTTGCAATCGCTGGTTGCGAGAAAGGTGGTGATGGCGGTACACCTCCACCTCCCCCTACTCCAGAAGAAAGCATTGCTTTTTCTTTTGACCCGGACCCTGGATCTGCCAGTGCAGTTTCGACGGTTGATAATTATCCCTATACGGTGAAAGTGTCATCAAAACTGCCAGCGAGTGGAGTGCATGTAGATCATGCCACTCAATTGGATACAGATAATTCTACTCCCACTTACACGCGAGTCAGCTCAACAAGCTCTTCCATTGCGCTCACTACTGCTAAACTTGATCCAGGGAAGTTATACAGGGTAACAGTGGTGGTGACCAGTCAAAACAAATCGTCAAATTCCGTATCGAAGACGTTTAAAGTCGCCAAGAAATAAGTTCCATTAATCACATTATCACGAAGGGAAGCTTAGCTTCCCTTTTTTTATTATTTTTTGTACCTTACGAATATATAAATCACTGATATACATATTACAATACATATGCAATTTTGTATTTCATATTTTTAAAAATTTTCTTGGTTGAGTGTAACAAAAGATTGATTTTTAGTAACTATAGGTATATACCAAACTAATGAAATCCTACCAAAAGTCCCTGAGTCTAGTCCATTTTTTGCTGTTTTGCTGCTTATTTCAAAACATACATGCCCAGAATGTTTGGTATGTTGACTCTGCAAAGGGAAATGATAATTCAGGTTTAGGAACAGAGCAATTACCATATAAAACAATTAGTAAGAGTATTATATCTGCAAAAGATAATGATTCAATTTTAGTCCAACCTGGCACTTATCAAGAGAAGTTAATTATCACTAACAAGAATCTTTCAATCATTTCAACAAAAGGTCCTAATCTAACATTAATTTTAAAAGAAAAACTAGAAGCTACTGCTATATTAATTGCAAATGAAAAGTTTAGTACCCCATACTTAAAATTTACATTGAAAGGATTCAGTATTATTGGTGATAATGGTCCAGGTATGACTAGTGGCATAAATATTGAACGCTTTTCATATGCTGATATTGAAAATTGCTATATAGAAGGATTTACACAAGCTTTAAAAACCTACTACGGTTATTTTAGCATTCAAAATTCAATTTTTAATAAAAATAAAATATGTATCGGTAATGATGTTGGTAACTCCGATCAAATTTGTACCACGAATAATTGTACTATTTTAAATACCAGTGAAGGTATTATTCGCGCGAATTCAATTATTATAAATCAAATATTCAATTCTATTATTTCGAATGATAAATCAATTAAATGGGGTAGTCCTTTTGATGGTCAGAAAGTATTGTTAAGTAATGTTATCATCGATACTGCAATAAAATCATATAATCCACAGACTGGATCAAAGGTATTTTACGCAAATAATGCCAATGAAATGGGATTTGTATCATTTGAAAACAACGATTTTAGACTAGCAAATGGATCTATCGCAATTGGAAATGGTAATTCAATCATCTCAAATAAATTAGATTACCTCAACAATAAAAGACCGAATCCAGCAGGGTCAAATCCTGATATAGGGGCTTTTGAAAACCCAGCAAAACACGCTTCACCGATTATAGTACTGGCAGAGGGGGGTAATGGATCTTCACGGTTAAGGTGGACACAGATTCCTGGTAATCGTATATCACGCTATAAAGTCTTCCGTTCAACCAGTCCGATAGCGGATAATGCAACAGGTGGAGTGGTAACGGATACGATAGGCGTTACAAGCAAGGAGTATGTTGATGGGACTGGTTTAACGAACTTGACGAGGTATTACTACCGGATGAAGACGATAGACAGTGCTGGAGTAGAGAGTGGTATGAGTAATGAGGTGAGTGTTGTACCAAATACGTTGTCGGCTAAGGTGTCTGATTTTAGGGTATCAGGTTCATCACGTGTGGTAGGAGTAAGATGGACAGCTAGAAGTGGGTTTAAATATAATGTTTATAGAGGTACAGATAAATCAGTATTGAATCTTGTTGCCAAGGAGGTAGCTGATTCATCTTATCAGGATAGTTTAGTTATAAAAAACCAACGATATTTTTATAACGTGCGGTCTGTGGACTCGGTTGGGGTACCTGGTGTAGCCAGCGATACGCTGGAGGTGGTGGCGATAGGATATTTTTATGTATCACCAGAGGGAAGTGATTTAGATGGTGGTAGCAGCAATAGTCCGTTCAAGACAATTGGTCGTGCGTTGAGGTTAGCGCAATCTACGGATACGATTATTTTGAGGCAGGGTGTACACCGAGAGCGATTGAACATCCGTCATACGCAGCGACCGTTGACGATTGCATCCGAGTATATCTTTACAGGGGATACGTCTGTAATTAGTAAGACAATTTTAGATGGTAGTACTTCATTAGGATCTTCATTGATATATGATTCTGCTGTTGCATTTGGTAATGCAAATAATTTGTATCACCAGCTGATTGGGTTTACGATCAGAGGTTCTCGAGTACCAGTACTTGAGAGTACGAACCGATGGAATTTACGAAGGATGCACTTTACGGCTAATATCCCTAATAATTCCTTGCTAAATTATATATCTAGGTTAAATATTGATAGTTCGGTATTCTTTAGAAACGGTGCTGAGAGTTCTTTTACAAGTTTGATACGTGTCAGGGATTCTGCTTCGATACGTAATACTGTGTTTTCTGATAATCAGTTAGAGGGTCACTTATTTTTAAGTGAGAGTGGGACAGTGGGAGATTCGGTGGTGTTGGCTGCAAACATGTTTACACGTACGCGTCACAGGTATCCATGGAGTCACCAACTCATGATACATTCTGCGAGCACTTATAATTTTGTTTTTAGGGATAATATAGTATCGGCAAACGTGGGTAATGCGTCTATCTATGTTTATATGGGTGATCGCACGGATTGTCGGGCTAATGTTTATAACAACACAATTGTCAATAACAATACCCAAAATGCTACATGGGGTGCAGTAATGATTTCGTCAAGAGCGCAATCGGATATTAATATTTATAATAATATTATTCAAAATAATCGTTCTGCTGAGGCAAGGTTACAACTGAATGTTACTTCGGATGGCAGTAATACTGTTATAGCTAAACTAAACATTCTGAACAATGTGATCGGTACCGACTCTGCTACTGCAAAAATCAACAACCTCAACTTGTTGGATGTTCGCCGCAACACAGGCAATACGTTTAATGCAGTGAGTTTTGTGGACAGCGCGCGAGGAGACTATAGGCTACAGAACTGGAGTTGGGGCATTGGTATGGGTTATGCTGGCACAGATTTACCAAGATCACCGAGGGATTTTGCTGGCACGGTTCGACCTAATCCAAGTGGAAGCCTACCTGACTTAGGTGCGGTGGAAAATAACAATTCTGTACCATCGCCTTTCTTGGATGATATCCAAAGAAGCGGTGATTCAATTTTTATACCTTGGAACTTCTATGATAAAACCTTAATTGATTCAATTATAGTATATCGGTCGACTAATAAAGCACTAACAATTCTCAATAGTTATAGGCGTTCGTTCGGAAATCAGTCATTTACAGATGTGATTCGAGATACATTGAGTTCAGAAACAGTTCAATACTATGCAATAATTATAAGATTAAAATCAGGTAATTATACCGGGCTTAGTAATATAAAGGCATCTAATGCATTAGTCAAAAAGACCTCTTTCTTACCACAAATGGTCAATCCTCGATTTGTATGGGGCGATATCGATAGTGATGGAGACTTAGACCTTGCTGCAATGGGTGAGACACCAGGGATTTTCTTCCAGCTTTATAAGAACACCAATGGGGTATTTACCGAAGTTTTCGATAGAACTAAAGTGCCCCAGTTGTTCAAAGGTGCAATGAAATTTGCAGACATTGACAACGATGGGGATATAGACTTGATTGCGTCAGGTCAAAGAACATCTGCAACCAATAACCTTGCAACATTCTTATTTAAAAATGATGGAAAAGGAACCTTTACTTTTAATGAAATGATTGATATTGTTTCAACTAGGGAAGGTGATTTAGCATTTGGCGATCATGATAATGATGGAGACTTAGATATGGCTCTTTCAGGTATTGATAATCAAGGGTTATCTCGATTGACCATTTATAATAACAATGGAAAAGGAACTTTTTCAATTGAAAGAAGATTATTCCCTAATCAAGGTGGCCCCTCTGATCCACTTTATTCTGAAATTCATTGGGTTGATTATGATAATGACGGTGACCAGGACTTGATTTTTAGTGGTAGAGCCAGTGGGTCTTCAGCTGGTGTAGTTACCAATACACTCTATAATAGCAATCAAACAAATAATTTTAGTGGATCAAACATAAGATATTACGCTGAGTGGGCTTTGCGTAACGCCTCAATTGAATCAGCAGATATTAATGCAGATGGTTGGACAGACATAATTGCTTCTGGAGGAGTTGAAAGTGGAACGAACATATCCAGGATTTCACGTATTATATATGGAGGCCCCAATGGTTTTCAATCTGTGGTAAATCTTGACAGTTTATCAGGCAAAATACGTGTTGCGGATTTTGAAAATGACGGAGATTTAGATATACTAATTTCTGGAACAGATCAGCAAGCAAAGCCCAGAACGGTATTTTTTATGAATACAGGAAGCGGTGCGGGTTTTGAGAAAAAGTCATTTGCGATTATTCCGAATCTTGACAGATCTGCATTTTCTTGGGCAGATTATGACAATGATGGAGATTTGGACTTAGTAATCAGTGGTCAAAGACCAGCAGCGTTGGGGGGGCAAGTACTTTCTGAGATTTATACATTTGAGCCTGAAAGAAAAAATACGTCACCATTAAAGCCAAATAAACCACAAATTCAAGATTTTGGAGATGGAAGAATTATTGTTTCATGGGAGCCTGGCAAAGACGATCTTACTCCTACAAATTCCTTAAACTACTTGTTAAAAATTGGTACTGTATCATTGACTGGAATACCCGGACAATCCTATACTGTGATAGAAGCGAATAAAAATGGAGGAAATTTATTAAACCCCGAAACTGGTTTAATTATAGGAACGAAATACTTTACTCAGCTTGACCCAGGCAGATATTACTTTATTCTTCAAGTTGTAGATAACAATAAATTGACATCATCGCCATCTGATACATTATTTCTAACACTAACATACCCTTGGAAGTTTGTCAATCAAGGAGGGATAGCCGATGCAACCATATATCCAAACTTTAGGTTGTCGGCTAAATGGGGAGATATAGATCGAGACAATGATTATGACTTTCTTTATGGTGGTAGTATTTATGAGAGTAATAAAATCAATTACACTGTATCAAATTATGATTTCCCTGAAAGCTATCTTCTAAATGGGTCTACTGAAACTTTTGCTTTATATAAACCAAATATTAAATGGCATGATGTTACTCAGGACGGAGTAGCAGACTTAATTGTTTCTTCTACTGATCCCATTAACCCATCTAATGCAACTTTGCCAAAATTCAGATTGAATATATATAAAAACGATCCTCGCTTAAGTGAAACTGGACGGGGAAGACTTTCAAGACTATCACTTGGGCTCGAAGATTCAATTTATCTTGGAAATACTCGATTTAAAATATCTGATTTGAACAACGATGGAAAACCCGACATTTTGATTGCAGGGGTTGATAAATCGGGTCAAAGTAAAATACATATTTTTACAACCGGTCCGCTTTCTACAGATAAAAATACACCACCAGGGTTTAAATTTAGTCGCTTAAAAACCAATCTAGATTCCATTTTAATCGCTCAACAATCATATGATCTAAACTTTGATTTCGGAGATGTAGATGGGGATTCTGACAATGATTTTGTAGCCTTTTATAAAAATGAACAAGGTGATTTGATTTCTCGCACTTATTTAAATACTGGAATTAACTATACTACTGGTAAAATAACATTCGTTCAATCTTCTAAATTTAACTTCGAGCCCCTTGATTTCTCTAGTATAGATTTAATCGACTATGATAAAGATGGTGACCTGGATTTGCTAACAAGTGGTAGATCCTTTACTTCAGGACAGAAATTTTATATCTATGAAAGCAGAAATGGAGATTTTGTTAACATTTCAAATCCAATTCAATCATTTGAAAATGCAAAATTGAATTTTGGTGATATAAATAATGACGGTTATTCTGATTTGATTTATACTGGAACTCGAGAGGGAACAGGGTTAATTTCAAAAATTGCTATTTTCAATCCGACTACAAAAGGATTTGTAGAACAATCTCAATTCTTATTTGGAAATGAATTCAGCGATTTAAATATAGAATTTGGAGACTTTGATGCTGATAGTGATTTAGATATTTTGGTAAATGGTCGGATTAGCTCGACTACTTCGAGGGATTTATTCAGAGTGTATAAAAACGTTCAAAATGAATCCGCACGTGTGATTACTGCCTTAGGATCTTTTACCAATTCCGGAAATCGTCCATTTTATCAAGACAATATTTCTACAGAATCATCAACGGATCGAACTTTTACTTCTGCATTGGTTGAAGCAACTGCATCTGATCAGTTTATTGAAAATGCTGCACCTACTACCCCATCTAACTTAAAACAACAAATCATTAGTCGCGTAGGTGACGTATACAAAGTTCGTTTCAGTTGGGATTCTGCTGCTGATGATCATACTCCTTCTGAAGGCCTTTCCTATGAACTCCGAGTTGGTACTGCCCCTGGCACAGTTGATGAAGTAGTTTCACTTTCACTGCCAACTGGTTATCGTATGGTACCTGAAGAAGGGAATACCGGTCGAAAACGCGTTTGGGATATTGATTTAAAGCCAGGAACCTATTATTGGTCTGTTCAATCAGTAGATGCTTCTTTTGCTGGATCTCCATTTGCACCTGAAATCAAATTCACATTTGATCCCAACGGGCAACTATGTGACCTTGGAGTGCCGACACTTACACTTTCCGGACAATCGACCTTCTGCCAGGGTGATTCTGTGCGGTTAATAGCCACCAGTCGCCAGAACATTCAATGGTTTTTGAATGATAACCTGCTCAGTGCTGCAACCGATTCTGTACTCACGGTATTATCATCTGGTACTTATAAAATCAAATATGCCAGTGCAACCTGTTCTACTGCTTTCTCTGTTCCGATAATTGTAAATGTGACTCCTCGGCCAGTAGTGGGCAGTATAACGGCCTCCGCCACAAATGTATGTGTTGGATCCTCTTCCCTGCTCACGGCCTCATCCGATTCAGTTTTTCAATGGTACAGGAACGATACACTAATGTCGGTTGCGGGTACCAAGTCAATCAGTGTATCACAGAGTGGATCATACAGTTTTATTTCCAAGGTGAACGGTTGTACATCAGCAAAGAGTCCTGGGGTAACGGTGAGTGTCAATCCGCTACCGACGGCTTCGTTTACCATGAGTGCCTCTGTGATATGTGAAGGCTCTAAGGTTACCCTGAATGCAACATCGGGACAGGGCTATGCCTATCAGTGGCAGAGGAACGGGGTGAACATATCCGGAGCTACGTCGTCAAGCTTCTCGGCAGGAGAGACGGGTCGCTATGGACTGATTGTAACCTCAAACGGCTGCAGTGCTACCGCCAAGTCGGATACATTGACGGTGAACCCAATACCGGCACGGCCGACTATCACCAAGGAGGGAGTAGAGTTGATTTCTTCTAATACTTCCGGTAACCAATGGTACCTAGAGGGGAATACACTGAATGGTGCTACATCGCAGCGGTACCGTCCTACGGGCAGTGGAAATCATACGGTCAAAACGACTGTAAACGGATGCACAGCTGAGATGTCGGAAACCTACTACTTTGTGATAACAGCCACTGTTGATCTATCCAATGGACAATACATTAAGGTGTATCCAAATCCGATTACTGGAGCAAGTGAAGAACTAACTGTCGATTGGTCACTGGGTACTGTGTCAAAGGTCAATGCAAAGATTCTGGATATGCAGGGCCGTGTTGTATCAGAGAAGAAATTGACGACTGTGGATAGGAAACTTAAGCTTACCGGAAAATTGGGAATATATTATGTAGTACTCAATTGGGGTGTCAATCAACAAATCGTCTTTAAGGTAATGAAGCAATAAAATTCAATAATTAAGAATAAATCCCTCAATAAAAAAATCCCTCTGTTCAAGAGGGATTCGTTTATACTTAAATTGGAATAGGTTTAATCGATGACGATCTTCGCTGTATCACCGTTCTTCACTTCTGCGTTGGTTGTGGTGGTATCACCAGCGGTTACATCAACTTTAATGGTCTTTTCTTCTGTTTTGATGACCGGGGCATCAGCCTCATGGAGCTGTGCAAGGGTAGGAGCGACTACCAGAGAGACAATCGACATCAGCTTGATCAAGATATTCATGGAAGGACCAGATGTGTCTTTGAATGGGTCGCCCACCGTATCCCCGGTAACAGATGCTTTATGGGGCTCGGATTTCTTATAGAACACTTCACCGTTGATTTCAACACCTTTTTCGAAGCTTTTCTTTGCATTGTCCCATGCACCACCGGCATTGTTTTGGAACATTCCCATCAAGACTCCACTTATCGTTGCACCGGCCAAGAAACCACCCAATGCTTCAGGTCCAAGCAGAAAACCAATCACCAATGGAGACAAGATAGCTATTGCACCGGGCAACATCATTTTCTTGATGGAGGCTTCCGTTGAAATAGCCACGCATTTATCGTATTCGGGCTTACCGGTACCTTCCATGATGCCAGCAATGGTGCGGAATTGTCTGCGTACTTCTTCTACCATGGACATAGCGGCTTGTCCCACAGCACGAATAGCCAGCGAAGAAAATATGAATGGAACCATAGCGCCCACAAACAACGAGGCAAGTACTTTGGCTTTGTAAATATCAATTCCCAGCATGGTGTAGCCGTTGTGGTTGACTACCCCTACATAGGCAGCAAAAAGGGCAAGTGCAGTCAACGCAGCTGAGGCAATGGCGAACCCTTTTCCAGTGGCTGCAGTGGTATTGCCAACGGCATCCAGCACATCCGTCTTTTCCCGGACTTCTTTGGGCAGTTCGCTCATTTCTGCAATTCCCCCTGCATTGTCGGCAATAGGACCAAAGGCATCAATTGCCAATTGCATGGCGGTAGTGGCCATCATTCCGGCAGCTGCAATGGCTACACCATAAAGACCAGCACACTCGTATGATCCCCAGATACCACCGGCTAAAATCAGGATGGGGATCATGGTTGATTCCATACCCACAGCCAGGCCACCAATCACGTTGGTAGCATGTCCGGTGGAGGACTGACGAATAATGGTAAGAACAGGACGCTTGCCCATTGCAGTATAGTATTCTGTAACAATGCTCATTAGCGTACCCACTACAAGTCCAACAACGATTGCACCCATAACACCGTCATTGGTGAAGGTCAATCCCCGAAGACTCATTTCTGCAGGCAGAATATAATAGACCAGTCCTGCGCAGGCAATAGCCGTGAGCACAATGGATCCCCAGTTACCCATGTTAAGGGCTTTCTGAACATTATCGGTGCTGATGCCTGCTGCATCGCTTACGCGGACAAAAAACGTTCCTATGATCGAAAACAAGATGCCCGCACCCGCGATGAGCATCGGCAGGAGGATAGGTGCATAACCGCCAAAATTATCGTTGGACAGTGTTTCTTGTCCCAATACCATTGTCGCCAATACCGTCGCCACATATGAACCAAACAAATCGGCACCCATTCCCGCAACATCACCTACGTTGTCACCCACGTTGTCGGCAATGGTGGCTGGATTGCGTGGATCGTCTTCCGGTATCCCGGCTTCGACCTTACCTACTAAGTCCGCACCCACGTCGGCTGCCTTTGTATAAATACCTCCACCCACACGGGCGAACAAAGCAATTGATTCTGCTCCCAAAGAAAAACCGGTCAGCACTTCAATGGTTTTGACCATTTCTTCGGAAGTGGCTTCACTACCTGGGGCAAACATTTGTTTGAGGATGATGTACAAGCCACCCAGCCCTAGGACGGCTAGTCCTGCAACACCCAATCCCATTACGGCACCTCCGGTAAAGGAAACATTCAACGATTTCGAAAGACTGGTTTTGGCAGCCTGCGCCGTGCGAACATTTGCTTTGGTTGCAATGCGCATTCCAATGTACCCTGCCAGAGCGCTGCTGAAGGCTCCAAATACAAACGCAAGAGAAATAGACCAATGGGAGTTGGGATTGCTTTGCGACATGAAGCCCAAGAGCAGAGCGACAACGACCACAAAATAGGCCAGTATTTTCCACTCTGCCTTCAGGAAGGCCATGGCTCCCTCGGCAATGTAGTTACTGATTTCCTTCATCCTTTCGGAACCTGCATCTTGTTTGGCCACCCAATTGAATTTTACAAGGGTGTAAAGCAGTCCGATCAAACCCATTACGGGTACTAAATAGATCAAATTTTCCATAAACAGTTACCGTTCTTTTGGTCTACGATTTCCGCTCTTTTTTAGGGCGGGTTAGGGGCGGCAAAAATAGGCAAAAACTGTCAAAAATGAAGTTTCAGCGACCTTTAGTCATCTTCTTGAAGATCAATGCCGTATCCATCAAATATCCCGGCAATGCGTTTGGCCTGGTAAATACTCCGATTGAATCGATTCCCCAGGACTATGATGACGGTGGAATCTTGGGGCAGGCGACTGAAAACGGTATTGTTCCCATGCCACCACCCATTGTGGTACACTATTTTTTTACCCGTAGGCAGCTCATATAACCTCCATCCCAATCCATAATTTTTGACCCCCTTGCGTTCATAACTGTATCCTTTGAAGGCTTCCTCTTGCATAGAAAGAGGAAATTGGACGGTGTCATATAAGGCCATGTCCCACCTCACCATGTCGCGCAGGGAGCTATAAATATTTTTATCTCCATACACCGCATCCAAAAACATAAACGTTTCCAGTCGATTGTTATTCTTATACGAAGGAAGAACCTGATCCGATTGATCCATGCTGAAAACAAAGGTCTGGTTCATTCCCAATGGTTCAAAAAATGCTGTCTTTAAATAGTTTTTATACGAAACTCCACTGAGCCGCTCGATGATCAAGGCAAGAATGACATAGTTCGTATTGCAGTAGTCAAAATAAGCATTGGGCCGACCCACATCCAGTTGTGTTTTATACTGAATCATCATCGTCAATATATCGGCATTGGTGATGAACCTATGGGTATCCCATCCGAATTTTTCAACGAAATAGACATAGTTGGGTAAACCGCTTCTGTGGCTGAGCAAATTGCGTACGGAGATTCCTGTAAATGGGAATTCGGGAATAAACGATTGGACCTGCTCGTCTACCGATCGTTTTTTTTCCTGCAACAGTTTTAACATGGCCATCCCGGTGATGGTCTTTGACACGGACGCCAAATGAAAGGAAGTGGCGGAATCAATTGGTTTTCCATACTTGATGCGTTCATTTCCATTATAGGCCTCAAAGACTATTTTCCCATTTCTGGCAACAATGATTCCACCGTTGAACCGTGATCTCAGTAATGTACTGCGATAAAATTTCTCACTGGAGTACCGTAAATCGCGTTCTTTTTTGGATAGCGGTGCATTTGAAACCAGGTTCCTGTATTGACTGACCAGGGAATGGGTGACTACCTGAGGAATATTTTGATCGATGACGTAATAAACAATACCACTACAAAAAAACAGCAATGCAAACAGCTTCAATTTCTTCATACCTAGCTGGATTGGTCGCAGAAAATTAAATCGTAGATTCGTACAAAATTACACTAAAAACCAATGGCCCTCGAATCCAAAACCAGTTATCCCAAAAACAAAATCAAGATTTTGCTGCTGGAAAACATCAGCGATATTGCTGTAGCAGTGTTCAAAGATGCAGAATACACAGAGGTCAAAAAGATTTCGGGAGCGCTCTCTGAAAAACAGCTCATCGAAGAAATAAAGGATGTTCATTTACTGGGCATACGATCCAAAACACTCGTTACCGAAGACGTGCTAAAGCATGCCTTAAAATTGCAGGCCATAGGGTGTTTTTGTATCGGTACCAATCAGGTCAACTTACAAGCGGCTCGCAAACGGGGAGTAGTGGTGTTCAATGCTCCGTATAGCAATACCCGATCGGTTGCAGAGCTCGTGATTGGTGCTTCCATTCTTCTGATCCGTCGGATCCTGGATAAAAATACGGCAGCGCACAATGGCATTTGGCAAAAGGAAGCTAAAGGCAGTTATGAGCTGCGAGGGAAAACACTTGGCATCATTGGTTACGGAAACATTGGTTCACAAGTCAGCATTCTGGCTGAAGCCATGGGAATGAAGGTACTTTTCTACGATGTACTAAAGAAATTACCGTTGGGGAACGCCAGCGCTAAATCATCCATCAAAGAAGTAGTTTCTAAATCGGACGTTGTTACCCTGCATGTTCCCGAAACTTCCCAAACAAAAAATTTAATCAATAAAGCCGTATTAAAGCAATTTAAAAAAGGCGCTATCCTGATCAATTATGCCCGCGGTGAAGTGGTGGACTTGGACGCCCTTCGTGATGCTGTATTAAAGTGCCATGTTTCTGGTGCAGCAATTGACGTGTATCCTTGGGAGCCTGAAAAAAATGGCGATCGTTTTGCGACTCCGCTTCAGCAGTTGCCCAACGTTTTGCTGACTCCGCATGTAGGCGGGTCAACCGAAGAGGCGCAGCAAAATATAGGGGAGGACGTCAGTGTTAAACTCTTGCATTTTCTGGAAATGGGTGCAACCAATGGTTCCCATACCGTCCCAGAATTGAATCTGCCTCCTCAAGAGGGTACGCATCGAATATTGCACATCCATAACAATGTACCCGGTGTTCTTTCTGAAATCAACAGCAGTTTGTCTGAGCATAAAATCAACATCTTGGGACAGTATCTGAAAACTAATGATCAGATTGGTTATGTAGTGCTGGATGTCGATAAAAAACTTTCTAAAAATGCCGCTGAATTGCTCCGCAGCGTTAAAGGAACCATCAAAGTTCGGTTGTTGTACTGATCATGGATCTGAGGAAAATATTAAGACAGTATTTTGCTGATGATATTGATTATGAAATTCAGCCGTTAGGGGCGGGGTTGATCCACAAAACTTTTGGAGTTGGCGTTGATGGTAATGCTCATTTTGTTCTTCAGCAGATCAATACCGAAGTATTTCAAATGCCCGATGCCATTGCGCACAATGTCAATCAACTATTGACGCATGCTCACCAGCACCGCCAGGACCCTTGTTTCCCTGCACCCATATCAACCCTAACGAGTCATGCTTTTGCTCGTGGGGAACAAGGTGAATATTTTCGGCTTACTCCTTTTATTCCCAATAGCCATGCCATCACAACCTGCAATTCATCTGATGAAGCATATGAAGCTGCCCATCAGTTTGGCCGTTTCAGTGCGTCCTACGCTTCATTGGATTGCAATTCATTGAAAGAAACGATACCTGGGTTTCATGACCTTCTATACCGTTGGCAGCAATTCAATGAGGCATTGATTTCCGGTGTAAATAATCGTATTACTGCTTCAAAAAAACTGATTCAGCAGATGGTGCAAGAAGAAATACTGCTCAAACGCTATCTCCATATTATCCAATCGGCTGGATTCAAGAAACGGGTTACGCATCATGATACTAAAATCAGTAATGTTTTATTCAATGCGTCTGTAAAAGGCGTTTGTGTGATTGATATGGACACTACGATGTCGGGTTATTTCATCAGCGATTTGGGTGATATGTTCAGGACCTATTTGTCGCCCGGCAACGAAGAAGAGACGGACCTGGAACAAGTAGGTGTCCGCAAAGAATACCTAGAAGCAATTCTTCAAGGGTACAATGAAAAGATGTCGGACCAACTTACCGATCAAGAAAAAGAGGCACTTTATTATGCAGGAGAATTCATGATGTGGATGCAGGCCCTGCGGTTCATGACCGACTACCTGATGGGGGATATCTACTATGGAATAACCTATGAGGCGAATAACCTAAACCGTGCCATCAATCAGATGCACTTGTTGAATCAGTACCGAAAACAGTTGTAGAATCTTTCCTTGCTTAAAGGGCAGGGTAAATCGTTATTCGAGGTTTTTTTTGTTTGAGTTGAATGATTCCGCTTTCTGTAACAGACGTTGATGTAAGATTGATATAGTTTAATTTTTCGAGTTCCAGCAATAGCGCAATACAAGAGTCTGATGCTCGGGTATGATCCAGCCAAATCTTTTTGAGTGCTGTCAATGAGCGGATGGATTGAAGGTCGGCATTGGTGATGGAAGCATACGAAAGTTTTAATTCTTCGATGTGATCGGGAAAGTTGGACAGTTGTTTCAGTGCCTGTTGAGCAGAACCCTCTATGTTGAAGCCAACAATTCTGAGCTTGCCGTCCCCGGCTGCAATTGGAGCAATGACCCATCCAGCATCTTCAATCGATTTCACCTCTTCGTCTGTTAGCGTTGCAGTGCTGTTTTTTTGATCTTTGTTTGGTTCAACGAGTGCATACAGATACCCTTCTCCGTGTGTCAGTGATCCTCCTTTGTGTCCGGTTGTGATCAGCAGTAATATTCCGCATAGCGTCAGCGTGAGATGTCCAATACGTTTTGAAACCATCCAATTTCTAACCGCTGCATAAAACAAAAAGAAGATGGAGGTGATGTATCCTAGTCGCTTGTGTTGCTCCAATTGATCTATAGGGTAGTCCCCATTTTGCGATAGCGCATAACCGCTCAGAACGGAAAAGATTGCAGCTCCACTTCCAATCCACAATATGAACTGTATATTCAGTGGTGATTGAAATTTGGGATTCTTCCACTCCACGCCATCCAGCGTCAGTGCGAGCAATAAAATCCCAATGGGAAGATGAACCATCACTGGATGCAATCTGCCAAAGAATTCGATCAGGTTCATGCTATAATTTCATCAATGACGTTGCCAAACACGTCTGTTAATCTAAAATTTCTACCTTGAAAAGGGTAGGTTAATTCTTCGTGATGGAATCCCAGTTGTTGCAAAATGGTGGCCTGAATATCGTAGACCGACACTTTTCCACTGATGGCGTTGTATCCAATCGGATCCGTTTCTCCGTGGCTGTATCCTTTTTTTATTCCACCTCCAGCCATCCACATGGTGAATGCATCTGAATGGTGATCCCTTCCCTTGTGGTAGTTTTGTTTGCCATCACGGTTTTCCTGCATGGGGGTTCTTCCAAATTCTCCTCCCCAGACGACGAGTGTTTCTTCCAGCATTCCCCTTTGCTTCAGATCCAGCAGCAGAGCCGTGACTGCCTTATCATTTTCTCTGCATTTTTGTATGAATCCAAGATCGAGAGCTGTTCCAGGATCTGTTCCGTGGCTATCCCAGCCCCAATCAAATAATTGGACGAAGCGAACGCCGCGTTCGACTAATTTTCTGGCCAGTAACGCATTATTCGCAAACGATTCTTGTCCCGGTACAGTCCCATACATTTCATGAATATACGCCGGCTCATCTGCTATGCTCATCACCTCCGGAACAGTGATTTGCATTTTAAACGCCATTTCGTATTGGGCTATTCGGGCAATGATTTCGGGATCTTTGTATTCCTCATAGGATTGTTCGTTGATGCGATTGATCGTTTCAATGGAGGCCTTGCGCATGTCTCTGTTCAACCCATTGGGGTCTTTGAGAAATAAAACCGGATCGCCTTCGGAACGGCACTGCACTCCTTGGTAAACAGAAGGCAGGAACCCGCTGCCCCAAACGCTTTTGCCTGCGTCGGGATTTCTTCCACCGGAAGTCAGCACAACAAATCCCGGAAGATTGCTGTTTTCGGTACCCAGTCCATACGTTACCCAGGATCCCATACTGGGCCTACCCAACCGTGCGGTTCCGCAATGCATCAGCAATTGAGCAGGCGCATGGTTGAATTGATCGGTATTTACCGCTTTGAGCAAACACACATCGTCTACTACTTTTCTGAATTCAGGGAGGTTGTCCGACAACCAAGTTCCACTTTCACCGTACCGGTTAAATTGGGTTTGCGGCCCCAATAAAGAAGGAACACCGCGTATGAATGCGAACTTTTTACCATTCAAAAAGGAGTCGGGACAAGGCAGACCATCCATTTTCGCCAGCTCTGGTTTAAAATCAAACATCTCCAATTGTGAGGGTGCACCAGCCATGTGGAGAAATATTACGGATTTGACTTTCCCGGGAAAATGCGGAGCCTTTGGCCTTAGGGGTTGTTCCGCTGAAGATCCATCGGTAGAAGACCATCCGCATCCGTTTAAAAATGCTCCCAGTGCCATAGCTCCCATACCGGTTTTGCACTGATGAAGAAAATGTCTTCGAGTCTGATAGCAGAGCGATGTGTGGTGTGCTTCGTGTATCAATGTTTCAAGGGACATGATCATTCAATTTTTTGTGATGACCTCATCCAGGTTGAGGATCGAATTGGTGACAATGGCCAATGCGGCCAATTGTTTAGCGTGCGGTTGATTGGAGCTGTCGGACAGCAACTGCTTGAGCCGTTCAGGTTCTGCAGAAATACGCTGTAAACTTGAAGAAAATAAGTCGACAAGCGCCTGTTTTTTCAAGACATTGATGTTTGATCCGGTCGCACGGTGATAACCTTTTTCAATCGCTTGTCCCACATCAGCACCAGCAGCGGGCAATAATTGCCTTGCCCATTGAACCGATAGATCCCAATACGCTGAGTCGTTTAACAAAGCAAGCGCCTGTAATGGTGTATTGGTTCGAATTCTTCTAGCGGTGCAGACTTCCCGTGCAGTGCCATCGAAGCTGATAAAAGAAGGGTAGGGACCTGTTCGTTTCCAATATGTGTAAATGGCTCGTCGGTACTGATCTTCGCCTTCACTTTTCTTCCATGATCGTCCATCATAAGGAGAGGCCCAAATGCCATCAGGCTGATAGGGCATAACACTTGGACCATACATTTTAGTACTCATCTTTCCGGTAATGCATAAAGCTTGATCCCGGATTTGTTCGGCAGTCAATCGAACACGGGGAGCATGCGCATATAATTTATTTAGAGGATCTTCTTTGAGTGCCTGTTGACTGGCAACGGATGATTGTCGGTAAGTAGCCGACATGACCATTCGTTTCAATGTTTTTTTGATACTCCAATCGTCATCGTACATAAACCGATACGATAGAAAGTCAAGCAGACCCTGATGAGTCGGATGCATTCCCTGAGATCCCAAGTCTTCCAGGGTTTCCACAATGCCTTGCCCAAACAGTTGTTCCCATAGGCGATTCACCATGGTGCGCGAAACAAGCGGATGCTGTTTATCCGTCATCCACATCGCCATTTCCAATCGCGACTGCATGTTCTTGAATTGATTGTTTTTCAAAACAGCTGGCACGCCTGCTTGAACTTGTTTGGATTTCATCAGCCAGTTTCCGCGTTCAAATACATAGGTATTGCGTTTCATGTACGCGGGATTGTCCTCCATAATGGGAGTGAACAACGCATCGGGTTCATTCAACAGGTTGATAAAATAGGTGAAGTATACCGTCGAATTGTTTGCACTTGGAAATGCAGGGATAGGCGTAAGCCAATCGACCAGCGTCCCATTCTCATTGTTATTTTTTAACGATGGATTGGTATAGGTAAAGTACACATCGTGTTTTCCGGAAAGATAACCGTTCAGCGGAATCGTCAGGATATCCCATTCTCCTTTTGTGATGGGTATGAAGTGCTGAGCGATGGGTTTCCCGTTAGGCTGATCCAACACAACCGAGAGCTTTCCACCGGCTACTCCCGATCGCATTCGAATCAACAACAGTGGTTTATCAGTGAAATCGACCGATGGGAAACGCGCGAGAGAATTTTTTCGGAACCTTAAAAACTTGGTGTCTTCCAGTGCGGCATTTGACATGGAGTCATTTGCAATGCTGTTGATGCATGGCCGACCTGTTTTGACCATTCGCCTGTAAAAATCAACGGCATCCTTGTTGGTTGATGTTTTCAACCAGGTCATGAGAGAATCGAATTGTTGGCGACTTCTATGCTGAAATTCCCGGAGCAACGGGTATTCATCATAGGTGTCTTCATCCCGCGACTCATTGAAGTATGCCATGAAACGATAGTAATCTTCGTGCCGAAAAGGATCGTATGGATGTGAATGGCATTGCACGCATGCAAAACTGGTTCCCATCAATGCTTCCCAGGTGGTATTGACACGATCAATGACCGCTGCAGTTCTGAACTCTTCATTATCGGTACCCCCTTCATCATTGGTCATGGTATTGCGGTGAAAGGCAGTCGCCAAAAACTGCTCATCACTGGGATCAGGAAGCAGATCGCCAGCTAGTTGTTCAATTAGGAATTGGTCATAGGGTTTGTCTTCATTGAACGCTTTGATCAACCAATCGCGGTAGCGCCATATCGTTCGGATATAATCCCGCTCGTATCCTTTGGTGTCTGCATATCGCGCAAGATCCATCCAAATGGCCGTCCAGCGTTCTCCAAATTGAGGAAGTCGAAGTAGAGAGTCGACCAGGCTTTCATATGCATTTTCCGATGGATCAGAAAGAAACTGACTGGCCAGCGCATCGGGCGCCGGAATGCCAATCAGATCCAAGCTGACGCGTCGCAGTAAGATCGATTTACTTGCTTCTTCGGATCGCGATAATCCTTTTTCAGATAATTGTGCGTCGATGAATTGATCGATTTCATTGGTTGGCTGTGGACTGAACCATTCAAAAAAAGATCGGGTAGGGACCTTGGGCAGTTGAACGGGCTGGTAAGACCAATGGAGATTGAACGGTGCACCTTCATCGATCCATTGCGTGAGGATCACAATTTCTTCTTTGGTTAACGGTGGCTCTTTATAGGGCATTCGTTCCTCCGGATCTGTTGCGTGCAGTCGTTTGATCATTTCACTTTTGGCAGAATTTCCCGGAACGATCGCGGGATGACCTGATTCCGTTGGCGATAAAGCTTCTTCGCGAAACAACAGACTGAATCCCCCTTTTTTCTTCACGCCGCCATGACAGGAGATGCACTTTTGATTCAAAATGGGTTTGACCTGGGCATTGTAATCAATTGGTGTTGGCGTCAGGAATTTCCAAAAAACAATGCCAAGGGCTATCATCACTGAAATGACAGAAAGAGTTCGCTTGTGGTGTATTTCCGGAAAATTCATGATGGCGAAAAGTAGTTATCCAGTGCTTGTTTTATCCGACGAACTTCCATGGGATCAACGGTTGCGTGTTTCAATGCCTCATGCATGTCTGAATTGGAATACTGCATTGCAGAAGAATTGTCAATGCGTGCAGAACTGTGAAAGCAAGTGGCAGTTGTTGAGGAGGCCAGTGATCGGATGTTATCCGATCTGACTTCGGATCCTACCATGATCTGAATGCGTGTGCCTGCACGCTCAACCAGTTCACGAATGAGCAATGCTCCTTCGCTGGCGTGGGGGTGCAAACCACTGGTGAGGATTCTGGTGCACCCCAAAGCGATAATCGACTCCATGGCTTCAAAGGGATCCCGTACACGGTCGAATGCCCGGTGAAACGTTACTTCCATGCTGCCCGCAGCTTCTATGAGTTGGGCGCATCGCTTTTGATCCACTTCACCTTTTGAAGTGAGCATTCCCAATACAACGCCATCGCATCCAATCGACTTACATTGCTGAATGTCTTCACGCATCGCTTCAAATTCAGCAGCAGAGTAGAGGAAGTCGCCTCCCCGTGGACGAATGATTGGAAAAAGCTGTATAGAACAAGCAGATCTGGCAGCCTTGATCATTCCAGCCGATGGGGTAGTCCCTCCTTCCAGCGGATTCGCACACAATTCGATTCGGGTTGCTCCGCAATTCTCTATTTCTGAGCAACTTTGAATATCAAAGGCGATGATTTCCAATTCGTATTTCATCATCGTGGGCGAATAGTAAAGTGGTAATCGCTTTCAACAACCATTTCCTTATCCTTTGTTTTGACGGAATAAGTAAAGCCGTTTTGAAGGGCATAGGCTCCGTAATTGCCTTGCTTATCCAAGGCCAAGAACCCAATTTGTATTTCTCTTGCCTTTTGGGGGTTGCGCTGTGCAATTCGCTCAACCGCCTTCTTACAGGCTTTCGGAGCAGTAAATCCTTGTCGCATTAATTCTACAACTAAGTGAGAACCAACGCATTTGATGACTTCTTCTCCAACACCCGTTGAGGTGGCGGCCCCGACTTCGTTATCGACAAACAAGCCTGCACCGATCACGGGGGAGTCGCCTACACGGCCGTGCATTTTAAAGGCCATTCCGCTGGTGGTGCAGCCACCACTGAGGTTCCGGGATGCATCCAGTGCAAGGATGCCAATGGTGTCGTGATTATCGATAGATCCGGGAAAGTGGTCTGTGGAAGGAGTTTGTTGGTAGCTGGAGTTCTCAATATTGATGACCGGCTTGTAATTGGCTTTCTTCAGCCATTCTTTCCAGGCCGCTTCGCTGTCGGGGGTCAATAAGTTCTGCCGGGTAAACCCATTCTGCAAAGCAAATTGCAGTGCGCCTTGTCCCACCAGGATCACATGGGGCGTCTTTTCCATGACTTTGCGGGCGACCGAAATCGGGTGCATGATATCTTCCAGGCACATGACGGAGCCACAATTGCCATGCTCATCCATGATGCAGGCATCCAGGGTAACATGACCGTCTCGGTCGGGATAACCGCCAACTCCAACCGTTTTATTGCTTTGATCGGCCTCTGTAACGCGTGCACCCGTTTCTATTGCATCAATGGCTTTTCCGCCTGCGGACAGAATTTTCCAGGCTGCTGCATTGGCCGCCTTTCCAAAATCCCAGGTAGAAACCACTACAGGAAACTCAGCTGATGGATCATCTTTTTTTATGGAATGCACCACCGGCAGGGCCAGTGATGAAGTTCGAATGAAATCTCTTCTGCGCATCACAATCGTTTGAGATACAATTTAATGAAAATGCATTCGGCTTACAAACAGGAATTATTTACTTATAATTTATATTATGTTAAGTAGATATTTATGAAAGAATTCAACACAGTGTAAAAAGTTCTTTATGGCAATTGGTAACTCCCCTGATGCTCGATGATGAATTGGATCAGGTCTTGCAACGAAAGGTTGGCGCGTTGGCAGGCATCCTGGATATCGTCGCGGTTTACATTTGCAGCAAAGGTTTTTTCTTTGAACCGTTTCATAACGCCTTTGAGTTCCATGCCGGTGTATCCATTGGGTCGCATGAGGGAATATGCGTGGATCAAGCCTGATAATTCGTCAAATGCATACAGCATATGGTCCATCCTGCTTTCGGGCAGCACTCCAAAATGGATGGGGCCGTGCGAAGCGATGGCTCGAATGATTTCTGGACAAATGTGCTTTTCTTCCAGGTATTCGACAATCCGTTTGCAGTGTTCCTGTGGCCACTGGTCCCAATCGGCATCGTGCAAGAGACCGGCCATTTCCCATTTCCAGGACTGATGGTCATCGAGCTCTTCTTTTTCCCGCGACCAATCCCCCATGAGTCCCCCTACCTGCACCATGTGCAGTTTCAATCGGTCGTTCAAGACCCACTCATTCAATAACTGCATTGCCTCTTCCCTCGAGAGTACCTTGTCGTGGTTATCACTATTCCCAAATGATGACCTTCCTAAAATCATGGACATGTTGTGAAGATAAAAAAAAGAGAGAAGCAATGGCTTCTCTCTGCTAATACATTTGTTCATGAACTTATTGATGGGCCTTATCGGCTTCATCGTATTTCTTCTGATAAAAATCAGCTTTTGCTTTATTTTTTTTACGATCAAAGCAATAGTTCAAAAGCGTACATGCCGATTTTAAATTAGATCGTTCGCTCACTTTCAGTTTTCCCATGGTATCAAAATGCCCAAACACTTTCTCCAGTGGTGGGATTGATTTGTCGATCAATTCATTCATGGAAGCCGTTAGATCAGCTTTCTTTTTTACGTCCTCAGGTTTAGTCCCTTTGATCTTATAGATATCATCTTCGATGAATAAAATCTGATTGTAATAGTGTTTTCCTATGGCCAACATGGTTTCAAATGAATTGGGATTTGCAGACAACGCCTTGGTATATAACCCTTCTATTTTTTTGCACAGTTCGTTGTAATCTGCTGGACGTTTGCTGGATTCTGAAACGTGCGCTACGGAGAACAATTCGCTTGCAAATTCAAAATTAAGATCAAATGATTCAGGATTGAACGCGAGTAATTCTTCAAAACGCTTCATCAATGCAGCCTGATCTCCTTTGTCGCGGGCATGGTCAATGGCCAACAAGGGTAAATAATCATCTTTGGGAAACAAGGTCATACCCGCATTGATGTACTTGCTCATGGAAGCATCGTCCTTTTTATCGTAATAGTGTTTTGCCAAATACCGATAAGGGGTGGCCATATCTGGAGTTCGTCCTACATTGGCATCGGCGAGTTTGGTGAAGTATCCAATGGCTTCATCTTCTTTTTTGGCATTGATGGCGGAGAGTCCCATGTAATATACCAGCGTTGTATCCAATTTATACAACCCCCACCCTTGTGAAAAGATGTAGTCGCCAATCACGCCTGTCGTTTTGAACGTGGACAACGCCTGATCGTATTTCTCCTCATTGTAATACCCTGCTGCTTCTTCAAAGCCACTGGCATAGAGCGAGAAAACAGGTTGATAATTATCGACGGTCAGGAATAAGGTCGCCTGATTTTTATCCATCTCCAACGCTTTTTTAAAGGCATCCAATGCCTGTAACCTGGCTTCCGGCATGGCTGCACGTTCTGTTGCATTGGCTGCGATGGCACTCAACACTTTACCCTTCAAATAGACAATCTCGGGATTCTTTTGATTTTTGGGTTGAGCCAACAGTGCTTCTACTTGTGTTTTGGCATCGTTCAGCTTGTTTGCTGTAATGGCTTCTTTGATTTTGGTCAGGTTCTGCCCGTTGACACTGTATAAGGTGACAGCAGCAACTAGGGTTAAGAGCAACTTTCTCATGTGATGGTATTGAAATAATTATGGTTGTGTTGGGGGTTCTGTTGTTTGATCGTTTTCTTCATCCAACTTGGTGATTGCAGCGATTTCATCTTCCTCATCCAACTTGATGAGTTTTACACCCTGGGTAGCCCTTCCCTGCTCGCTGATTTCTGCAATAGGCATACGGATGGTAATTCCCGATGCACAGGTGATCATCAAATCTTCCTTCTCACTCACATCGAGTATGCCTACCAATTTACCGGTTTTTTCAGTAACGTTGATGGTTTTTACCCCTTTGCCACCGCGATTGGTGATGCGGTATTCATCAATGAGAGTTCGTTTTCCAAATCCTTTTTCCGAAACCACTAAAACGGTGCGGGACTTATCACTTGTGTTCACACAAATCATACCCACCACTCCATCTCCTGTTTCATCCACTTCAATACCCGCTACGCCAATTGCACCCCTACCGGTTGGACGAACTTTTTCTTCAGGGAAGCGAATGGCTCTGCCCGATTGAACAGCCAACATGATTTCGCAGTTACCGTCGGTAAGCCGTGCATCCAACAACTGATCGCCTTCCACAATGGTAATGGCGTTTACGCCGGTTGCACGGGGGCGACTGAATTCCTGAAGCGAGGTTTTTTTGATGATGCCTTGTCTGGTACACAAGACAATATAGTGCTCCTGTACAAATGCCTCGTCGCTTAAATTTTTTACATCAATGATTGTGCGAATCTTATCGTCTTGCGGCAATTGCATTAAATTCTGAATGGCCCTACCCTTTCCTTGCTTATCGCCTTCCGGAATTTCATACACCTTCAGCCAGTAGCAGCGACCTTTTTCAGTAAAGAACAACAATGTATGGTGTGTAGACGCTACAAAAAGATGTTCAATGTAATCTTCCTGACGGGTCTTTCCTCCAATGGAACCCCTTCCCCCTCTTTTCTGTGCCCTGTACTCATCGGCTGATGTGCGCTTGATGTACCCCAGGTGAGAAACTGTGATAACCACATCCTCTTCTTTGATCAGGTCTTCAATGCGTACTTCGTTATCCAGGTAGGTGATCTCTGTTTTGCGATCGTCGCCAAATTTATCCTGTACCTCGCGAAGCTCAGTTTTGATCAATTCAAATCGTTTGGATTCATCCGACAACAAATCTTTCAATTCGGCAATCACTTTCATGATTTCAGCAAACTCTTCCCGAATCTTTTCAATCTCCATTCCGGTGAGGCGTTGCAGACGCAACTCCAATACAGCTTTGGACTGTATTTCGCTCATTCCGAACTGAGTGATCAACCCTTCTTTTGCCAACTCCGGAGTACTTGCATTGCGGATCAGTTGAATGACGGCATCCAGGTGATCCAGTGCAATCAAGTATCCTTCAAGGATATGCGCTTTCTTTTCCGCCTCTTTCAGTTGGAATTGAGCGCGTTTTATCACGACCTCGTGTCGGAAATCAATGAAGACCCCAATCTGATCCTTGAGGTTCATGATTTTAGGTCGACCTTTAACCAGCGCCACATTATTGATACCGTAGGAAGTTTGCAGATCTGTAAACTTGTACAGTTGGTTCACGATCACATTGGCAACCGCATCTTTGCGTATATCGATTACAATTCGCGTTCCTTCTTTTTCAGTGGACTCATTGTTGACATTGGTAATGCCTTCAATTATTTTTTCATTCACCAATTGACCAATACGGGCGGTAAGCACATCTCGACTGACCTGATACGGTACTTCGGTGATGACAATTTGCCCGCGGCCGTTGGCTTTTGTATCGATGGAAACTTTTCCCCGAAGGACAACGCGACCGCGACCGGTATGCATGGCCGACTTAACGCCTTCCATTCCATAAATGATTCCGCCTCCTGGAAAATCAGGTGCTTTCACCAATTGCATCAACTCGTCGATTTCAATGCTGCGGTTGTCGATGTAGGCAATGCATCCATCAATGACTTCTGCCAAATTATGGGGCAGCATATTGGTGGCCATGCCTACTGCTATACCACTGCTTCCGTTGATCAACAAATGAGGTATACGGGTTGGAAGAACGGTTGGCTCTTCGAGTGAATCATCAAAATTGAGTTGAAAATCAACCGTCTCTTTATCGATGTCGTCCATCATGAATCCCGCAAGCCGCTGAAGACGCGCTTCTGTATAACGCATGGCTGCAGGTCCTTCTCCATCGGGAGATCCAAAATTTCCCTGTTTATCGATGGTTGGGTAGCGCGTGTTCCATTCCTGCCCCATGCGCACCAGTGAATCGTAAACAGCCGTATCACCGTGCGGATGGTATTTGCCCAAAACCTCACCGACAATTCTTGCGCATTTACGGGTGGGTTTATTGTAATCCATTCCCAATTCATTCATCGCAAATAGAATGCGACGATGCACAGGTTTTAAACCGTCACGGGCATCCGGAAGGGCCCTTCCAACGATCACACTCATGGAATAATCGATGTAAGCAGCTTTCATCTGCTCTTCGATGTTGATCGGGACTATTCGATTGGTATCGTGGGTCTGTTCAGGGAGATTGTTTTCGTCCATTTTTTAATAAAAAAGAGCCGTTAAAAACAGGATTGATTTATAGATACAAATCTACTGATTTTAGGCCATTCCAGCCATTTTTAGGACGATATTCCATTCGGTTTCCAAGACCGGTTGGACGGAGAGTCGGCCCAGTCGTATAAGGGCCATATTGACCAGTTTTTTTTCTGATTTGATGGAGCTCAGTGAGACCGGATTTTTCAGTCGTTTATGCGGCTTTACATCCACCGCCACCCAGGCCGATTCATCTGTGGTGGGGTCCTGATAGGCTTCTTTTACTACTTTGGCAATACCTACAATTTCCATTCCCTCATTCGAATGATAAAAAAAAGCGAGATCCCCTTTTTTCATGCTCCGTAAATTGTTGCGAGCGGCATAATTGCGGACACCGTCCCAAAAGGTTTGTCCATCCTTTTCAAACTGTTCCCATGAGTACTTAAACGGTTCTGATTTTATGAGCCAATATGCCATAGCAAACGATTAGTATCCACTGGCCAACACATCGGCCAAATGCATTGCTTTAATGGGAACGGATGATTTTTCGGCTACTCCGCTGAGGTGCATCAGACAGCTCATGTCCGAGGAGATCAAAAACTCAGCTTTTGTCTTTTTTGCGTTTTCTATTTTTTGATCCCCCATAGCTGTTGAAATTCCTTCAAATTTTACGGCAAAGGTTCCTCCAAATCCGCAACAGGTCTCTTCTTCTGGCAGCGTTACCAGTTCAAGTCCCCCCACCTTAGCCAGCAACTGCAGGGGTTCCTTTTTCAATGAACATTCCCGCAATGCGGCACACGAATGGTGATAGGTACCAACTCCTTCCAGTCGCGCGCCCAGGTCATCAATGTGTACAACATTGACCAAAAAATCACTCAACTCGTATACCCGTTCTTTGAGTCCTTTTGTTACGCCTGGAGTCGAAGATTTGTCGTAGATCGTCGGGTAATAATTGCGCACAAATCCAGCACAAGAGGCACTGGGCATGACGATGTACTCGGCTTCAGCGGTATCCTGTAAGAACTTATTGCATACTTCGCGGGATTCTCCCCAGTACCCGGCATTGAAAGCGGGCTGTCCACAACAGGTTTGAGCAGGGTTATAGGAAACAGTGCATCCCGCTCGTTCGAGCACTTTGATGGTATTGAATCCCGTTTGGGGATAGAGCTGATCGATGAAACAAGGTATGAAGACGTGTACGTTCATTATCTGACAACACCCAGGCGAGCCAGGTATTTATCGACTACAAATCCCTTATCGGTGCGAGGATACTTTTCTTTGAGCAGCTGATAGAGTTCGATGGCCTCCTCATTTTTGTTGCTCATTTCAGAAAGCAAGGCGCCTCTGAACAGGTATTCAGAAGAGATTGCCTGATCGTCGGGAAACAAGGTTCCTGCTTTTTTATAATGTGCAATTGCTTCCTCATTCTTTTTCAATTCTGCATAGGCATCCCCCAGTAAACCTTCCACTTTGGCTTCCACTTGCTTTGCACCGTTGCTGCTGAACTTTTCCAATTGATCAATTGCCTTTTGAAATTCGCCCAACTGGAGGTAGCATTCGCCTGCATAAAGACGGGCAAGGTTAGCAGATTGGGTTCCGTCGTATTTGCTGATGACTTTTAACAATCCAGGTGTCGCTGCATTGCCATTGAGCGCCAGGTTAAAAGAATCTTTTCTGAAAAAGGATTCAGCCATGAAAATTTCTTCGTTGGCTTTCTGTTCTTTTGGAGCTTGAACGAAACTTCCATAGGCCCAATAACCTCCCACCAATATCACCAATGCAGCGATGCCAATTGAAAGTTTTTTACCATATGCGTTCCAAAAACCGACTGCTTTATTCACTACTTCCTGGTCGGCCTGCTCTAAATTTTTATGTTCTGCCATATATCTGCGTATGAATTAATCAACAATAAAAGGATAATCTTGCTGTTGGTACACATCTTTCAACAGTTCACTGTCGTCAGGCAAAGGGCTCTCTTCAGCGAAGCGGACGCATTCGTCTACTACCGACTTCACCCGATCATCGATCAGTGTAATGTCTTCTTCACGGTATCCAAATTCACTCAGGAGTTTCGACTTACAATGTTCAATAGGGTCTTTTTCCTTGTACTCTTCCACCTCGTCTTTTGAACGGTATTTTTGGGGATCACTCATGGAGTGGCCTTTGTACCGATAGGTTTTCATTTCCAACAATGTGGGTCCACCTCCTTCTCGGGCTCTTCTCACTGCTCGGGATACTGCTTCGTGAACGGCTTCCGGGCTCATTCCGTCAACTTTGTCGGCTGGCATTTCGTATGCATCGGCCAATTTGTAAATATCGGTGACATTGGAAGTTCGGGTGACAGAAGTTCCCATTGCATAGTTGTTGTTCTCGCAAATGAAAATCACAGGCAATTGCCAAATCATTGCCAGGTTGAACGTTTCGTGGAGCATGCCTTGTCGCGCAGCACCATCGCCAAAAAAGGTCAGGCAAACGTTATCGGTGCCTTTGTACTTTTCTGCAAACGCCAAACCTGCACCGGTGCCAATTTGTGCTCCTACTATACCATGCCCTCCAAAAAAATACTTGTCGACACCAAAAAAGTGCATGCTTCCTCCTTTTCCTTTCGAGCAACCGGTTGCTTTACCATACAATTCAGCCATGCATTCATTTGCGGTCATTCCTTTTGCCAATGCAAGACCATGATCACGGTAGGCGGTGATGAACGGATCTTCCTGGCGCGTGGCCGTCATGCATCCAGCAGCTAGGGCTTCTTGTCCGATGTACAAATGACAAAAACCACGGATTTTTTGCATACCATAGAGCTGTCCCACTTTCTCCTCAAATTTCCGGAGCAAAAGCATCATCTCGTACCAGTAATGATAGGTTTCCTTGGTGAATTTGGTTGCCGCCATATTGGACAAAATATTTGTCGTTCAAAAAGTTGTGCAAATATAGTGCGAAAATCCCAAAACAGGGGGGACTGAACACGGGTATTCCCTATTTTTACGCTTCTTCTCAACCCCTGTTTTTCCCTCATGTTCAGGATCTCCACCATATCCCTTGTGCAGTTCAGGAATTATGCTACTGCTGAGTTTCGGTTTACCGAGCACGTTACCGCCATCTGCGGGAAAAATGGTGCCGGAAAAACCAATTTGTTGGATGCCATCCATATGCTTTGTTTGACCAAAAGTTATTTTTCAAAAGGAGATCAACAGTCGGTTCGTCATGGAGAACAAGGGTTTAGACTTACTGGAGTATTCGAGAAAATGAACAATGAGGCAGAAGTTGAACTCATTCTGCGGGAAACCAATAAAAAAGAGCTCAGGGTGGACAAGGAAATGATACCCGTTTTCGCTCATCATGTCGGTCAGCTCCCCGTAGTTTTTATTGCTCCGGATGATATAGGACTCATTTCCGGCGGCAGTGAAGAGCGTCGAAAATTAATCGATTCCCTGCTTTCTCAATTGGACGCCGAATACCTGAATGCGTTGATTCGTTACAACCGGGTTGTGCAGGAACGAAATAAGTACCTCAGGTCAATAGACCCCTATCACATCGATCATTCCCTGCTGGATGCCTGGGATGTTCAACTCGTTCAATGGGGAACACAGGTTAATGCACGTCGTCTTGATTTTCTAAGAATATTTATACCGGTTGTCGAACGCTTGTATGCCGACTTTTCTTCACAGTCGGAGCAGCCAACCATTGAGCACATCAAAGGAATTCCGGAAGATGATTTTGCAGCAGCGTTAAACGCTGCACGGCAGAAAGACATCCATAGTCAACGAACTACCCTGGGCGCTCACCGTGATGATCTGTATTTTGAAATGGACCAGGTTCCCTTCAAGCAAGTGGCCTCTCAGGGTCAAAAAAAGAGCCTGTTGTTCGCCCTCAAATTAGCGTGTTTTCATATGCTCACTGCTCACAATGGGTTTGAGCCCATACTCCTGCTGGATGATGTTTTTGAAAAACTCGATGCAGGGCGTTTGCATCGGTTGCTGGTGCATGTTACGCAAAAAAACGCGGGACAGGTAATCCTGACCGATACCCATCATGAGCGCATGCAACACGCATTGCAGGGTATTTCTGTACCTTTCCAATCAATTGCTTTATAAAATGCCGGAAGCGTTATCCCTGGGAGATGCATTGAAAAAGTTTCTGGAATCCAGTCGACTGAAATCCAGGATGCAATCCCTTACCATCGAAGAACATTGGGAAGCCATCATGAGTGAGACCATTGCACGGTATACCGATTCCATTGAATTGCGCAACGGCACACTGTTCATACGAACATCTGTTGCTGCTTTAAAAAATGAACTCGTCTTTCAAAAAGAGTTGATACTTCAACGCGTCAATGAATCCATGGGGGAAGGAGCGGTCAGAGAAGTGGTCATTCTGTAAATCCAAATGGCTGGAGCATGTTGGCTCTGCCTCGTTTATCCAAGACGACTCCCTGCTGAAGTTGATAAAGGGTTGGATTGGATCGCGCTGCAGTTTTGATGGCTACAAGATCTCCTTTGTAAACAGGAAGTTGAATGTTTGATTGCTGAAACAGATCCGTCACAGCTTCGAATTGTGGTGTAACAACAATGACCGGGCGCTGATTGTCAATTGACCATCCATTGATTTTTTGAATTGAATTGATCCAGGCTTTACTTTTGTTGTCGACTTGACGGATAAAGATGACCCACATTTCTCGGGGATCGTTCAGAATGGCTGCTGTGGTATCCACCCCTTCTGGTGTCATGATGACAAAATCCTTGATGGGGGGTTCTGCATTTCCTTTTCGAATCAACTTGTCGTATCGGCGAACAAACGAATATGCGCTGTCGCTAAAGTCCACTGGAAAATGCTCGGTATCGAACTCCACCTCTTTTCCGTCTTTCTGATAGACAAACGTGATGACGGTGCTGTCCGGTATGGCATTGGAAGGAATCTTCATTTGCTCATAGATGTCCACTCCTTTTTTATAGGGTAGGCAATCCACAGGAGGTAAGTATTCTACAGCATAATATTGAATATACAGTGAAGCGATCGTTGCCAGGATAATCAATGACACCGCTTTAAAACGGGATATTGCAGACTGTATACTTTTTCGTTTGATGAACAGCCAAGCGGTGATGACCAGTAATACAAGATCCTTGGTAAAGGATTGAGCAGCAGAAAGCGGTATGCAATCACCAAAGCAACCACATTCTTTTATGTTACCGGAAAAAACTGCATATCCTGTGAGAAACGTGAAGAAAATGATGAGCAGTAAAACAAGCCAGCTGAATAATCGGAATTGCCATCCGATCAGCAAGGCAACCCCTGCAACAATTTCAAAGGTGATGATGATGACGGATAGGGAGAATGTATACGAGTCCAAGAACCCCATGTGCCAAACTTCAAAAAACTCCTGCATTTTGTAACTGAGTCCCAACGGATCATTCGCCTTGACTAAGCCGCTGAAAATAAACAGCAGTCCTACGAACCATCTTGCTATGGTAAACAGTTTATGCATAGTAGTTAAGCATGATGACCTTCTTTTTCTTCTTCAATGAGGATCAGGCCGAATACTGCATAGTTGATGATGTCAACAAAGTTGGCGTCTATTCCTTCACTGATTAGGGTTTTTCCATCGTTGGAAAGAATTTGGCGGATGCGATTGAGTTTCATGAGGATCAAATCGACAAAACTTTCCTGGCTCATGTCGCGCCAGGCTTCTCCGTAATCATGATTTTTATTGAGCATGGTATCGCGGGCAAGTGTCAGGTGTTGGGAATACAATTGTGAAGCAGTTTCAAGAGGAATATCCTGGATTTCGCTTTCGCCAATGGACAATTGAATCAGTCCGATGACCCCATAATTCACGATGCCTTTGAATTCGCTGATGATATCATCCCCTACCCGTTGGGTTTTCTTCTCCTGAATGGTTCGGATGCGCATGGCTTTAATGAAAATTTGATCGTTAATGGAGATGATGCGCAAGCATCGCCAGGAGGTTCCGTAGTCGCGTGTTTTTTTGACAAAGATTTCGTTGCAGGATTCCACTGCCTTGTCGTATTGTATATTTGTATGCGTCGACATTTGAATTCAGTACGGTCGCAAAAATAAGCAAAAGCATGTACTCACTCTTGGCCCACGGAAGAAAGATGGATTTGGATGTTCCGCGCATCATGGGTGTTGTGAATTGTACCGATGATTCGTTTTATGCAGGAAGTCGTTCGCTCGAAAACGGTAAGCTGGAGGATAAGTTATCATTGATGCATGAGCAAGGTGCAGATATCATTGATATTGGGGGTAGAAGTTCCCGCCCGGGGAGTCGCCATCTCGAAGACCAGGAGGAACTGGATCGGGTTGCCTACAGCATTGAGTATGTGAAAACCCACTACCCACATCAATGGTGCTCCATCGATACCACCAGTGCAGTTGTGGCCGAATTTGCCCTATCCAAAGGTGTTGAAATAGTGAATGACATCAGTTCAGGCAAACTCGATCTCCGACTTTGGCCGGTTGTATCCCATTGGCGCGTACCCTACGTATGCATGCACATGCAAGGCACTCCGGATACCATGCAGTTCAATCCTCAATATGAACACGTCGTTGAAGAAGTCCTACTGTTTTTCAAAGAAACAATGGGCATGCTGAATCACGCTGGAATCGAACAAGTGATCATCGACCCTGGATTTGGCTTTGGAAAGACCCTGGAGCACAATTACCAGTTGTTGAAGAACCTTTCTGAACTCAAGGAATTGAATCAACCTATACTTACAGGCTTATCCCGTAAATCAATGATTTACAAATTATTAGACACCACATCTGAACAAGCACTCAATGGGACTACAGCTCTCAATACGGTTGCACTATTGAATGGTGCGGACATCCTGCGTGTGCACGACGTGCCAGAAGCTCGGGAAGTGATTCAGCTAGTAAAGGCGCTTAATGCCTAACGTTAGCTGCTGGATTAGGATTTGCCGGCAAATCCTTTACTTCTACAACTTCCACATCGAAAATGAGGTTCTCGTTGGGTTTGATTGCAGGAGGATTGCCCTGAGGTCCATAACCTAAGCTCGAAGGAATGAATATCTTTCCTTTGGAACCTTTTTTGAATCGGGTAATGCCTTCCAGCATACCTTGGATTGCGCCTTGTGATTTTGATACAAAGAAGAAAGTATCCAGGCCGTGTCTAAAGTTTTGTTTATTGGTGTCAATGTTGGAATCAAAGTATTTTCCTTCAAAATTGTAGCCATTGTATTTTATTCCAATCAGCTGACCTGAATCGGCTTGCTTTCCGGTCCCTTCTTGTTCAATGGAGACAAAAACATTGTTGTTGATTTTCTCTGCTTTGATATTTTTAAGAGAAAGGTATTTTTCGATCACAGCCATCTCTTTCTCCTTGAACTTCTGAATTTCACTGTTGTAATCTTCAATCGCGAGATCACGACCTGATTTTCCATCTTTGTTTTTGAAAACAGCTAAAATTTTAATCGTGATTTGTTGCTTCTGCCCTTTTTTCACGTATGGAGGAGGGGCAGCTCCCAGGTTGGATAGGTTTTGAAGCGAATCATAATTTTGGTAACAGACAGCACTGTCACCCACCTTCATTTTATTCACAAATTCGGTAATGTCATGATAGAAGCCCACGCTATCGACCATCAGGTACTGGGGCATAAAATCATAGGAGTTGCTCACCATGGAATCCTTATAGGTGAGGCGATAATTGAATTTGATGAAATCGCCATGTTTCAGGGAGTCCCCTTTTTCGGAGGATATTATCTTATACTCCAATCCTGACTTGGTTTTTTCAAAGCCTATGTTCTGACAAGCACCAAGGAGCAATGCAATGAGGGCAAGGCCCAAGATGTGAACGAATGAATTTTTCATGTAATTGATTAATTGATTAAAAACTCTTTTAATGCCTTTTTAAATTCAACAATATTCGCATCAACGGAAAGCGAACTTCTCCCGCCGGATGCGTTATAATGTCCTCCTCCATTAAAGTATTTCCGTGCAAAGGTATTGCAGTCAAACGTCTCTTTGCTCCGAAACGACCATTTTCTCTCTTCGTCCCGGTCAATCAGCAGGGCAGCCATTTCTATACCCTGAATGGAAAGCGGAAAATTAACCAACCCTTCCGTGTCGCCAGTTTTAATCTGGTAACGGAGGATGTCCGCCTTGGGAATGGCAATTAACGCGGTGTTGTACTCATACATTAATTCCATCCTGTTTAACAGAACGTGTCCAATGAACCGCAGCCTGTTTTCCTGAAAATTGTCGTAAATATTGGAATGGATCTTAGGATGGTCAATGTCAAACCCCTGCAGCTCAGCGATCATTTTATGAACGTCAGGGGATGTGGATGAAAAACGAAAGGAGCCGGTATCGGCCATGACTCCGGCATACAGGCAGGTGGCGATATCTTGATCAATCAAATCGGCTTTTCCGGAGAACTTAATAAAGTCGTAAATCATTTCAGAGGTGGAACTCTTGGTGTGATCACTGTAGACGAAGTCGAATGATTCCGATTGTGGTTCACGGTGGTGATCAATCAATACCTTTTTGCAGTCCATCTGGGTTAAAATTCCCTCCATGTAGCGGGTGCGACTAAAATTGTTGTAGTCCAGACAAAACAGCCACTTGGCAGCAAAAAGGTATTTTTTAGCGATTTCACCTTTAGATTCAAAATCAATCACTTCTTCAATCCCGGGCATCCACTTGAGAAAGTCGGCCCAGTTGGTCGGCGAAATGACCACGGCAGGATTTCCCAGTTTTTTGATGAAATGGTAAAGCCCCAGGGCTGAACCCATGGCATCGGGGTCAGGCTTTTGGTGCATGGTGATGACCACCGGGTCGGTTGGTCGGAGCTGCTCAAAAACGCGGGTGATTCTTTTCATGGGGAGGTGCAAATGTAATGCCCCCCTTCCGCAAATCCAATTTGAGGGGGTTTTAGTTGGGCGATGCTGGTTTTCAGAGTAGATTTGCGCCCTAAAGCCATAACACCATGAGCAACAGAACCTTTACCATGATTAAGCCAGATGCTTTTGCCAGTCAGTACACCGGTGCTATCCTGCAGCAGATCGAAGCTGCTGGTTTCAAGATTGTCGCTATGAAAGCCACTCGCCTGAGCGAGTCAAAAGCAGGTGAGTTTTATGCCGTGCACAAAGAGCGTCCTTTTTATGGTGAGCTGGTTGCGTTCATGAGCAGTGGACCCATTGTGGCTGCTATTTTGGAAAAAGAAAATGCGGTAGAGGATTTCAGGAAGCTTATTGGTGCGACCAATCCGGCTAATGCAGAAGAAGGCACCATTCGAAAGAAATTTGCCCGCAGCGTAGGAGAAAATGCAATTCACGGAAGCGATAGCAATGAAAATGCCAAAATTGAAGGCGATTTCTTCTTTTCTGCGTTTGAGCGCATCTAATTAAATCATATGGCCTACCAGTCATTGGAGGAAGCCTTATTGGACCTTGAGCGGCATCATCATTTGGTGCGCATCAAGGAGGAAGTCGACCCCTTTCTGGAAATGGCCACCATCCACCACCGGGTATACGAAGTCGGTGGACCTACCCTACTTTTTGAAAATGTCAAAGGTTCCAAGTTCAGGGCAGTCTCCAATCTCTTTGGATCGTTGGAAAGAAGTCGCTTTATTTTTCGCGACACCCTTGAATATGTCCAGCGCTTGATTGCGATCAAGAACAATCCTATGGATGCCCTTAAACATCCGTTTAAAAATATAGATGCTCTTTTTGCTGCGGTTAAAGCATTGCCGCTCAAAAATCCCATTCAGAGACCAGTCCTGCATGAAGAGATCAAGATTTCTGATCTGCCATTGATCCATCACTGGCCGATGGACGGGGGTGCTTTTGTCACCTTACCTCAGGTATACACCGAAGATCCTGAACAACCGGGTATCATGAAGTCCAATTTGGGGATGTACCGCATTCAGTTATCGGGTAACGACTATCGGCTTGATCAAGAAATTGGATTGCACTATCAGTTGCACAGAGGAATTGGCGTGCACCAGACCAAAGCCAACAAAATGGGCATTCCGCTTAAGGTCAGCGTGTTTGTGGGTGGTCCCCCTTCACATACCGTATCTGCCGTCATGCCATTGCCTGAAGAGTTGAGTGAAATGACCTTTGCTGGGTTGCTGGGTGGAAGAAGATTTCGATATACCTATAAAGATGGATTTGCCGTAAGTACCGATGCCGATTTTGTGATTACTGGAGAAGTCATGCCAGGAGAAAATAAACCTGAAGGCCCCTTTGGTGATCATTTGGGATATTACAGTTTGCAGCATCCTTTTCCTTTGATGAAGGTCCATAAGGTGTATGCCAGAAAAAACGCCATTTGGCCGTTTACCGTTGTTGGTCGACCGCCACAGGAGGATACTTCATTCGGACAATTGATTCATGAGATGACCGACACAGCCATCCCGAAAGAAATTCCAGGTGTGAAGGAAGTCCATGCCGTTGATGCCGCAGGAGTACATCCTTTGTTGCTAGCCATTGGCAGTGAGCGGTACACGCCTTTTTTGCCGACAAAACAACCGGCAGAGTTGCTGACCATTGCCAATCATATTTTAGGAACTGGGCAGTTGAGTTTGGCAAAGTTTTTATTTATTACTGCCGACCCTACCCATCAACTCACAACCCATAACGAGGCCCAATTCTTTCATTACATGTTAGAGCGAATTCATCTGGATAGAGATATCCATTTTCATACGAACACCACTATGGATACACTGGATTATTCCGGGACAGGATTGAACACTGGAAGCAAGGTGGTGTTTGCAGCCTATGGAGATCCAATTAGAACACTAGCGACAGAAATACCCACTTGTTTGAAAGAGGTAAGCGGACTGACAGGCATTAGAATGATCATGCCGGGTGTAATTGCAATTTCAACCAAGAAGTTCCAAGATGCTGCAGAAACAGAGAAGGAAGTCGTGGTACTGAATGGCCAACTACTACCCCATCTATCCGAGCTTCACAACACACCTTTTTTAATTTGGTGTGATGATGCAGCATTTACCGGAGTCAACCTCAGAAACTTTTTGTGGGTTGCCTTTACCAGGAGTAATCCATCACATGATATACATGGCATTGGTGCCTATTACGAAAACAAACATTGGTGCAGTCGCGGCCCCATTATCCTTGACGCCCGCATCAAACCCCATCATGCACCATCTGTTGAACTAGATCCAGCAATGGTCAAGAAAACAGATAGGTTGTTTTCTAAGGGGGGAAGCTTAGAAGGGGTGTTAGGTTAGTGCAATAATTGATTTATCTCATTTAGATTTTTTGCTATAAAGTAACTGACATACTTTATCCATTGCTTTAAAAATGGATGGTTCAAAATTTGGATCTTTTGTGATGAGTATTAAGGTTAAAACAGCCTGATAAAGTAGCTCATTTTCTTTGTGACTGATTCGCTCAATAAGATTGATCCTATTGGTTCCTTTTGGAGATTCAGAAACAATAATTTCTTCAGTTCCTTCATCTATGGCAAATAACATATTCTGATTCATGTTAGGTAAGTTAAATAGTTGGATTTAATGAAGATGACATCTACCACTGGAATTGGTGGTCTTGTTTTTGCATCTTGTCCCTTTTTTAGTTATTCCTGTGCATTGCTTTGACAAATTAGCTGAATTTTTTTTCACTTCATTTCCATCACAACAGTTGATACCGACTTTCTTATTGTGGACTTTACAATAACAGCTATTTGATTTACTGCGATTGCATTTCTGGCATAGAAGTTGAATGTTTGAAACTGTTCCTTGTCCACCACATGAAAAAGGGATGATATGATCGTATTCTAAATTATCGCTGCTCCCACAACATTGGCATCTGCCACCATCTCTTGTAAATACGATTTTTTTAGTCGTTTGTGAAATAGATCGACTTTGTGAAAATGAAAAAACACAAAGAAATGAAAGGAGTATGAGTAGTAATAAGTGTTTCATGGCTAGATGTAAATATATTTGATAAGAATATTATTCATCACTTGTAAAAATTCTGACCTAAAAGTGTCCCAAATGTGACCCAAACTCATGTTATTGCATAAAAAAGAGCCATCAACTGATGACTCTTTCTGGGTCGGGAAGACCAGATTCGAACTGGCGACCCCTTGCACCCCATACAAGTGCGCTACCGGGCTGCGCCACTTCCCGCACGGTGCAAAGTTAATAAAAAGGTTTATTTTTGCCTAATCACCAGCGTATGACAATCCTCTTACGGAACGCACTCATCAAGGATAAATTTTCCAAACATTTCAATCAGCGAAGGGATATTCTCATTGATCAAGGCACCATCATTCAAATAGCTGCAACCATTGATCGTCAAGCCGATACAATAATTAATGCAAAGGGACATTCTGCATCCCCGGGATGGGTAGATGTTTTTGTCAGTGGAACAGATCCTGGTTTTGAGTTCAAAGATGAAGTTCGGACAACGGCACATTCTGCTGCACAAGGAGGCTATACCCATGTTTTTTTAACTCCCAATACCCTGCCGGTCGTTCAAAATAAAACAGCTGTCGAATACCTCGTCGGAAGAGATACCGGATTGCCGGTTGCTTTTCATCCAATCGGGGCAGTCACCCGCAATACCGAAGGAAAAGAGCTGACAGAAATGTATGAAATGAAGCAATCGGGAGCCATTGCCTTTGGCGATGGAAACAAGCCGGTTCAGTCAGCCGGGTTACTCATCAAGGCGTTGCAATATGTGAAAGCCTTTAACGGTACAATCATCCAACTGGCGGATGATCCAAGTGTATCACCGAACGGACTCATGAACGAGGGAATTGTTTCCACACAAGTGGGTCTTCCCGGAAAGCCTGCTCTTTCAGAAGAAATTACCATTAGAAGGGACATTGCGCTGGCCGAATACACGGAATCCAACCTGCACATAACCGGAGTGAGCCTGGCCACCAGTTTGGAGATCATTCGACAAGCGAAAGCAACCAATTCGCGCATCTCTTGTTCTGTTCCCATACACAATTTGGTGTTTACCGATCAAGCCCTGCTCAATGGGTACAACCCATTCTATAAACTCACCCCTGCGCTGAGGAGCGAAACGGATCGCCGGGCATTGGTGGAAGGAGTGAAAGACGGAACAATCGATATCATTAGCACCCATCACACGGCACAACACAACGATGTAAAGTCCTGTGAATTTGAATATGCGGCTTATGGAGCGCTGGGATTGGAATCTGCCTTTGGCACTCTCCTTGCATTGGGCTTCAATACGGATACTGTACTGGATGCGATTTGCTATCGCCCTCGTTCTATTTTTGGATTTAAAAGTTCAATTGAAGAGGGACAATTGGCCGACATCACCCTGTTTACAGAAAATGAACAGCTGGAGTTTACACCGGCTATGAATAAATCAAAATCGAAAAACAGTCCCTACATCGGAACTCAATTGAAAGGACGGGTAATTGGAACGTTGTACCATTCTCGATTCAATGAAAATGAATAATATGAATAATTTATCTCGACAATACAATCGTGAATTGCTTCAGTTTGGGCTGATTTCCGGACTGGCCGCTATTTTTGTTTTTGTGATCATCTATGTGTTGGGTTCTGAATATTTTTTAAGTCCCATCGTTTGGGTTTCTTCATTCGGCCTTCCAATTGTTTTTGCTGTACTCGGAGCACGCGCTGCAAAAAAGAATGGGAATGGCTATTTGCCGTTTTCGGGAGCGCTCAAGATTTGTTTTGGTGTTTTCGTGCTTACCGGATTGTTGTCTACCCTGTTCAGCTTTACCATGTTCAATTTCATCGATGTGGCTTTTGGAGAAAGTGTGAAGCAATTGACCATCGAAAAAACCATGGAATTTATGCAGCGCTTCAAGGTTCCCGATACAGAAGTGGATAAGCAGATTGATCAACTTGTGGAAATGGATATGTTCTCTCTGGGTAATCTCTTCAAATCTTTCGCACAATCCTGTATTGTCTATTTTTTTGAAGCACTGATTGTAGCGGCGATTGTAAAAAAGAAGAAACCAGAAATTGAATTTGGCAATTGATGGATATCAGCGTAATCATACCTCTAAAAGACGAATCAGCATCCCTTCCTGAATTGTGTTCATGGATCCAGAAGGTCATGGATGCCAACGGGTATTCGTTTGAAGTGATTTTAATTGATGACGGGAGCACCGATGATTCCTGGTCGACTATCCAAACCATACATGCTCAGTATTCCCGGTTCAAGGGCATTCGGTTCAAGCGTAACTATGGGAAATCAGCAGCTCTTAACGAAGGATTTCGTCATGCCGCAGGCAATGTAGTGATTACAATGGATGCAGACCTGCAGGACAGTCCGGATGAAATCCCTTCACTCCATCACATGATTATCCATGAGCGATTTGATTTGGTCAGTGGATGGAAAAAGAAACGGTATGATAATGTCTTGACCAAAAATCTTCCTTCAAAACTTTTCAACGCCGTGACCCGCAAAATGTCAGGCATTCAATTAAATGATTTCAATTGTGGTTTGAAAGCGTATAGTCGGGATGTAATCAAGAACATTGAAGTCTATGGAGAAATGCACCGCTACATTCCTGTGCTGGCCAAGTGGGCTGGGTTTAAACGAATTGGTGAAAAAGAAGTAGAACACCGTGCCAGAAAATATGGAGTTTCCAAATTTGGCTGGGAGCGTTTTGTAAATGGGTTTCTAGATTTAACAACCATCATGTTCATCGGTAAATTTGGAAAAAAGCCGATGCAGTTTTTCGGTTTATTGGGAACATTGTCTTTTTTGTTTGGATTCTTCAGCAGTCTTTATTTGATTGGTTCAAAATTGCTCGATCCTGCGTTTGCGTTGACCAACCGACCTCTTTTTTATATTGCGTTGGCGGTAATGATCATAGGAACACAATTATTTTTAGCAGGTTTTGTTGCTGAACTGATATCCAGATCTGCAAGCGACCGCAACAGCTATAACATCGATTCCAAACTCGGCTTTTCATAATTTCAGAAAATGTCCGATAAACTAAAAATTGTTTTGCTCGGACCATCCCACCCCTATCGAGGAGGAATTGCTTCATTCAGTGATCGGTTGGCAATTGATTTGGATCGTGCTGGACATGCAGTAGAGTTGATTACGTTTACGGTTCAGTACCCCAACATCTTTTTCCCTGGTAAAACCCAGTTTGCCTCTGAATCATGTCCCCATTCTTTATCGGTAAAGCGAATGGTTAACTCGATCAATCCAATTTCTTGGATAACCACTGGTCGCTATATTCGAAAACAACAGGTTGATCTGATCATTGTGCGGTATTGGATTCCCTTTCTTGCTCCTGCGTTGGGTTCAATACTGCAGATGGCAAAGCGGGGAAGTGCTACAAAAGTCATTTGTATAGCCGATAACATTCAGCCTCATGAACCCCGTTTGGGAGATCGAATGTTAACCCGGTATTTCAATGATGCAGTAGACGCCTACTTGGTGATGAGTCAAGCCGTTAAAAAGAGCATCGATCAATTAGGCTTCACACAACCCGTGGTCCTTCAGCCTCATCCGGTTTTTGATCATTTTGGAACTGTCCTATCACCTGATGCAGCGAGAGCACAATTGGGAATTCCAGCATCCAGTCGTGTGGTATTGTTTTTTGGGTTGATTCGTGCATACAAAGGGTTGGATTGGTTGATTGAAGCCATGAAATACGATTTTTTCCGAATAAATCATGTGCACTTGTTGGTGGCTGGTGAATGCTATGAGGACAGTGACAAATACCGATCACTGGTTCGTTCCTATGGGATGGGTGACCGCGTTCATTTTTCCGATGGATTTATTCCAGATGACAAGGTGAATCTTTATTTCAGTGCTGCGGATGTATTGGTTCAACCCTATCGGTCTGCGACCCAAAGTGGGGTAACGCCTTTGGCCATGCATTTTGAAACACCCATGATCGTAACCGATGTGGGGGGATTGAAGGAATCGGTGATACCGGAAAAAACGGGACTGGTAGTGTCTCCTGACCCGGAGGCCATTGCAAAAGGGATTGAACGGTTTTTTGAATTATCAGGATCTATTGATTTCAAGCAACAGATCCGTGAGGAAAAGAAACGCTACAATTGGGAACATTTTTCGGATCAGATCCTAAAGTTATTTAAGCAAGTATCCATGAAATCGCTGACGCTAATCATCGTATTGCTATTTTCTTACCTGACACATTTTGGTCAGTCGCCCATCACGTTTCAGGATCAGCAGTCATTAAAAAAGAAGGAGGATAGTCTTCTAGAATTGGGTACCCGGATGATACAGTCGGAGGAAGTGGCCACCCGATTCAGAAGCGATAGCGCGTTTACCCGAATGCTGGTAAGAGCTTTGCGAACGCGGAATTCGTTTTACCATCCGTTTGAGTCACTGTCTACGATTTCGCGTTTGTATGCACCGGACAGTAGTTTTAGGATCTTCACCTGGCAAGTGAGTCGAGACGAAGACACACACCGTCGTCATGGCGCCATTCAATTGCGGACTTCAGATGGCAGTTTACGGTTATTTCCGCTGATCGACCGCAGCATTGTCATTGAAAATCAACAGGACACTGTCACCAATAACGAATGGTGGATCGGCGCTATTTATTATGGAGTGGTTCAGAAAACATTCAATGGTAAACAAGTGTATACCCTGCTGGGATACGATGAATATTCGATCCGCAGCACCCGCAAAATCATAGAAGTGCTATCGTTTGAAAATGGAAAACCTGTATTTGGCGGTTCATTTTTTAGTTTCAGAAACGATAGTGCAGCTCAGTCCGATCGATCCCGTTTTTGGATTGAATACAAGAAAAATGGTAATGGACGTATTCTGTATGACGCTGATCTTGACATGATCATTTACGATCACCTCATTTCAGAAACAAATGAACCTACAAAAAAATACACCTATATACCCGATGGAGATTATGAAGGATTTCGTTGGGTAAATGGCAAATGGATGCATGTATCAAAGGTATTCGACCAAAAACTTGAAGACGGAAAGGCTCCGGTTGAAAAGCCCATGATGGAAAAAAAGCTTCCTACAAAGAAATCCGGGGGCTAATCATCCAATTTCAAGACTGCAAGAAATGCTTCCTGGGGGACTTCCACACTTCCGATTTGACGCATCCGCTTTTTACCCTCTTTTTGTTTTTCCAGCAACTTCCGCTTTCTGCTGATGTCGCCTCCATAACATTTGGCCGTTACGTCTTTTCTAAGGGCAGAGATATTTTCGCGTGCAACGATTTTTGCTCCAATTGCAGCCTGTATGGCGATCTGGAATTGTTGACGGGGCAACAGTTCTTTTAGCTTTTCGCACAGTTTGCGACCGAAGTCCTGTGCCCGGCTTCTATGGATCAGTGCCGACAAAGCATCCACTTTTTCACTGTTCAGCAAGATGTCCATTTTCACAATATCGCTATCGCGGTATCCGATGGGATGATAATCAAACGAGGCATATCCGCGTGTTTGGCTTTTGAGTTTATCGTAAAAATCGAATACGATTTCGGTCAGCGGCATCTCAAAAATGAGTTCTACGCGGGTTTGTGTGAGATAGGATTGGTTTATCAGGATTCCCCGCTTTCCAAGGCAGAGGGTCATGATGTTGCCGATGTATTCCGGTTTGGTGATGATCTGTGCCCGAATAAAGGGTTCCTCGATGCGTTCCATAGCGGTAGGATCCGGCATTTCGGTTGGATTGTTCACCTGTATGCGGGTTCCTTTGGTATCATAGGCCACGAAACTCACGTTCGGGACTGTGGTAATGACGGTTTGATTGAATTCCCGTTCCAATCGTTCTTGGATAATTTCCATGTGCAAGAGTCCCAAAAATCCGCACCGAAACCCAAAGCCCAGGGCTTGAGAGGTTTCCAATTCAAAGGTTAAGGATGCATCGTTGAGTTGTAATTTATCCATGCAATCCCTCAGCTCTTCAAAATCATCGGTGATCACAGGAAAAATTCCTGCAAATACCATGGGTTTCACATCTTCGAAGCCCTTAATGCCTTCCACCGGAAATTGTGCGTGGATGATGGTGTCTCCGACTTTTACTTCTTTGGCATTTTTGATGCCCGTGATCAAATAGCCTACATCTCCGCAGCCCACCTGTTTTTGTTCCTGCATGTTCAATTTAAGGATGCCTACTTCGTCGGCGCCATATTCAATGTCGGTAGAAACAAATTTGATTTTATCCCCTTTTCTAAGGGTTCCATTCATGATGCGGTAATAGACAATGATTCCCCTGAATGAATTAAAAACGCTATCGAAAACCAGTGCTTGAAGAGGTGCTTCGGGGTCACCTTGGGGAGGAGGGATGCGTTGAACAATGGCCTCCAGGATTTCGGGGACTCCCAGTCCAGTGCGACCGCTGGCCAGCAGGATTTCTTCCGGTTTGCACCCGATGAGGTCAATGATTTGATCTTTTACTTCTTCAATCATGGCTCCATCCATGTCGATTTTGTTGATGACAGGGATGATTTCCAGGTCATTTTCCAATGCCAGATAAAGATTGGATATGGTTTGTGCTTGAATCCCTTGTGCAGCATCCACCAAGAGCAAAGCGCCTTCACACGCTGCCAAAGCTCGGCTTACCTCATAGCTGAAATCCACATGACCTGGGGTATCGATAAGGTTGAGCACATAGTGTTGTCCGTCTTTGTGCGAATAGTTGATTTGAATCGCATGGCTCTTGATGGTGATTCCTTTTTCGCGCTCAAGATCCATATCGTCCAATACCTGATCCATCATCTCACGCTCACTGATGGTATTGGTTGTTTGCAACAGTCGATCTGCCAATGTTGATTTACCGTGATCGATGTGTGCGATTATGCAAAAATTCCTAATGTGTTTCATGTGGGATGCGCAAAGTTAATCATTTTCAATGGCTGCAAAACCCTTATTTTCGTCATTAGAATACCTCTTATGAAAGAACAATTTGAGCAAGCAAAAAAAGATGCGGAGTCGCTGACCGATCGACCCAGTAATGAGACATTGTTGCAATTGTATTCCTTGTACAAACAAGCTACCGAGGGAGACAATACCAAAGAGCCGCCTGAAAATCCATTTGATTTTGTTAACAAGGCAAAGCACGAGGCCTGGGCAGCCTTGAGGGGTAAAACAACCGAGGAAGCGATGCAAGCCTACATCGACCTAGTGGGCAAATTAAAATCCTGATTATTGTTTCAGTGCTGCAACAATTTTGAGAAATTCTTCAGCAATCAGTGAAGCACCTCCCACCAGCCCACCGTCAACATCCGGTTGAGAAAAGATTTCTGCAGCATTTGATCCTTTAACACTTCCGCCGTAAAGGATGGATATACTGGATGCAACGGTAGAACCAAATTGTTTTTGCAACACCCCACGTATATGCGCATGCATTTCCTGAGCTTGATCCGAGGAAGCTGTTTTGCCGGTCCCAATGGCCCAAATGGGCTCATAGGCGATGACAATTTTTTGCATGGCCGCTTCATCCAGGTGGAATAAAGATTCGTTGAGTTGGGCTTCGACAAATGTATTTTGATTGTTGGCTTCCCGGACTGCAAGTGGCTCACCACAGCAAAAAATGGGAGTGATATCTGCTGCTAAGCAATGATTGATTTTATCGGCCAATTGGGCATTTGTTTCGTGGAAGTACTCTCTGCGCTCGCTGTGACCGATGATGCAATACGGGACATCAATGCTTTTGAGCATGACAACTGAAACTTCTCCGGTGAAGGCACCTTCACGGGCATGGTGACAGTTTTGAGCTGCAATTTGGATGCTTTTGGAATGAATTTCCAGCTTAAGCATTCCCAAATATGGGAACGGCAAGGCCACTACAACTGACTGATTGGAGGTCAGTTGAGGCATTCCGGTTTCTAGCTCACGCAGCAGGGACTGGCCTTCTCGAAATGTTTTATTCATTTTCCAGTTTGCTGCGGCAATTTGCTTTCTCATGCTGTGTACTGTTTATAGAGTTCTTTGATATGCTCCATGTAACGGGTGTCGGGATGTTGATTTTTCATTTTCATCCACCGTTCTACATCCACCAACAGCTTACTGATCTGGTAGGGGGCACTGGCCTCACCTCCCCAGCTGAATGGCGGGTAATACTTTAAAGATAAAAATCCCGTATTGAAAATATTGGAAAACGATCCAATGACAGTCCCACTGTTGAATTGAGTATTTACGGCCGTTCGAACATGATCACCCATGATGATGCCCATTTTATCACCCGCTTTTTCAAAAGCGCGTTTACCCATGTTCCACACTCCTATTGTTCCGGCTGTATTTTTGAGATTGGAACAGGAGGTACCGGCCCCCAAATTGCACCATTCGCCAATATAGCTATCACCGAGGTATCCGTGATGCGACTTATTCGAGTTATTATGGATGATGGTATTTTTAATCTCACCTCCCACAATACAATTATCTCCAATGACCGTTCCGCTATAGAGTGCAGTACCCATTTTTACTGTGCTGTTTTTCCCGATATAGAGGGGTCCCCTCAGCATTGATCCGGCCATGATGCGGGCACCTGCATCAATAAAAACAGGTCCATCTTCTGTATGGATAAAACAAGGTTCCACACTCGCCAATGGATCTTTGAAAAAAGGATGACTACCCCACTGCTGAACCCCGTTGGTGACGGACGTTACAGCGGTGTGGCCACCCAACAACGTGCAATCATCCAGAATCAGTTGAGGCAACACACGCAAGAGCTCCCAAACCGAATCAAGGGTATAGAAAAAATCGTCCTGCCCTGTTCCGGTCTTTAAGAACTCAACCAAATCAAGACCAGGTTTTGGGATCTTGCAAGCCGGTATTGTGATTGCATCATCTGAAGCATTTAATGCAATAGATAATTCAACTGACTGATTTTTAGCTAATTGTGTCCATTTTTCGTGCACCAATAAGATACCCACACGGAGATCTAAATAAGATCGGGTCAGGGTGAGTGGAAGAAATTGCCGGTGCGAACCTTCTTGATCTAAATAGATGGCTTTCATGCTCAAATGAAAAACCCTCCTGAACGGAGGGCTTTGGTTATTTCTTTGCGTATTTCTTTTTGAACTTGTCGATTCTTCCCGCGGTGTCTACCAAAATGTTTTGTCCAGTAAAGAAAGGATGAGACGTATTGGAGATCTCAAGCTTGATGACCGGATATTCATTTCCGTCTTCCCATTTTGAAGTTTCCTTGGACGGTGCAGTTGAGCGTGTCAGGAACGAAGTTCCGTTACTCATGTCTTTAAAGATCACGAATCTGTAATCTTCTGGATGGATACCTTGTTTCATGTTTCTGAATTTTAGGTTGCATGGATTTTGCCATGCTGTTTGGGGTGCAAAGGTAGTGGTTTTGAGTTGAAAAGCAAGAGCAGGTGTCAACTTCTCATGTTCTCAAACTGAAGAGGCAATTCGAGTTCTGCTGAGCGACAAAGCTGTATAACTGCCTGTAAATCATCGATTTTCTTCCCATTTACCCGAACCATATCGTCCATGATTTGGGCTTGAACCTTCAAACCGGACTCTTTTATAAGCTTGGTTATCTTTTTGGCATCTTCCTGTTTTATGCCATTTTTCACCCCGACTTCCTGTTTTACTGTTTTTCCGCTGGGATAGGCTTTTTTGGATACGTCAAATGCATGGGGTGAGATCCCTTGTTTATTGGCCCGATTAACCAGCACTTCCACCAACTGACGCATCTTCATATCGTCTGCCGCTTCCAACTGGATAAGCATGTCTTTACGGTTCAGTTCGATTGCGACGGGCGTGTCCTTGAAATCAAACCGGTTCGTAATTTCTTTTTTGGTCACATTTACTGCATTATCCAGTGCTTGTGCATCTACTTTGCTGCTGATATCAAATGAAGGCATGTATAGTTATTTTGAAGTGGAAAAGGATCTTTTGCGTGAATTGTAAAAAAGGTAGATACCGGCAATCATCATACAGCAAGAAATCAGCTCTGCCTGAGTTGGATGAAATCCCCACATATCATAGGTTGTATTCACTCTGATTTTTTCAATCAGGAAGCGCTCCAGTCCGTTGAGGACAAGATAGCCTCCAAATAAAGCACCGGGCCAAATGATTTTCTTTCGAACCATCCACAACAGCAGGAAAAGAAATGAACAGGCTATGATTTCATAGAGCGTGGTGGGAAAGACAGGCGGGGTTAGCTGGAAGCAGTAGGGCCCCTCGCATCCGCTGATTGGGGTGCCGACTTCATTTACGTTGTGTGGATAGTTGTAGGCCCAGAACCAATTGGGAAGAAATGATACTCCTTTAAATGACGCGTGAGGAATGCTGTCCAGATGTCCGTATTCCTGGATGAGTTGGCGGGTAAACGCTTGATTGTCCATCAACGTCTGATGATATTCCCATTCTGCGGCTTCTACAATTTTATTTTGGTCGTTGACCTTATAGGCCGAGTTAAAAATTCCCCAATCCCCATCTCCGGAAACATGGCATCCTAGTCGACCAATGGCATATGCAATCATTAAGGCAGGAGCAGCAGCATCGATTAGGTGTCGAATTCCGATTTTTTTTCCTCTGGCAAACAAAATGACTGTGATGGAAGCAACGATTAAACCGCCGTAAAAGGTTAATCCGCTGGGAGAAAGTAGGTTTCCAATAGGGTCTTGTATGAACCTATCCCAATTTTCAAGATTATCAAACACTTTAGCACCGATGAATCCGGATAGTGCGGCATATACGGTAATGTCTCCTACCCGTTCATGCGGCCAAACCATCATCGTTTGTTCTTTAGGCTTGGCTAATGCCTGTTTTTTCTTTTCAAAGTAGCGCAACCCTGCAAACAATCCTCCCAGCAACACTCCACCCAGAATAGAACCTTCTCCGGAGAAAATATAGGCTTGAGGATTGACTTGCTGATCATTGAAAAAAATTCCAATCAGTTTATACCCGACTGCTCCACCAAAAAGAAAATTAACCGCTAATTCGGAAAAAGTCGCGGGTTTACCCACGATGATGCGTTCCTCCATAGGAAGTAAGAGTCCCATTTGCTCTTTTCGTTTGAGTTCTGCACGCAAGAGGAAAGCGGCCACCACAAACGCAATGGCTACGATAAAACCAAACGAATTGATGTATTGCGTAAAACCCCAGGGTTGAATGCCTAGGGTTTCTTTTAGAAAAAAATAGAGATTAGGATACATGCAATCAGTTACAATACTCTTCGTAGGCCGCTATCAAATTTTGTGCGATCAATTGGGCGGGTCGTCCTTCGATTTGATGCCGCTCAATCATGTGGACCAGTTGTCCGTCTTTAAAAAGAGCAACCGCCGGAGAAGAAGGTGGATATGGGAGCAGGTGTTCTCTCAAGCGTTTTACGGCGTCCACATCAAAACCTGCGAATGTTGTCGTTAAGTGGTCGGGGCGTTTTTGTGAATTGTTAACGGACATCAACACGCCTGGACGAGCACTTCCTGCAGAACATCCACACACTGAGTTGATCACAACAAGAGTTGTACCTTTTTTTGCAAGGGTGGTATCCACTTCTACCGGCGTCAACAATTCCTCAAAACCATTTTCAGTCAATTCCTCCTTCATGGGAATCACAATTTGTGCTGGATACATAATGTTAAGATTTTATGCAAAATTACAATTTTGAAACGTTTTCAAGTAAATTCGCCTTAAACTTCCTTTCCTTTGAATAAGGCGTTTGGTTTTGCACTTCTTCTATCCTTTTTCATTCTTACTACAAAGGGCCAGGTAGACACCCTGCTTGTGCAAAAAGATTCGGTTTCAATCCTCCCAGTACCCGTAAAAGACCCCGATTCGCTGCTCCGCATCATCAACCTGAATCCCTATTTTACGCTGCAGGTAGATTCCACTTTGGAGTATGACCTGGAAATCAATCGGCTTACCCACCAGTATTTCTGGTACCTTAAAAATGCTCCTATTGGGGTTCGGATCGATAAAACGACTGGACTACTCTACTTCAAGGCCGATAAAAACTACTTCAAAAGTGGAAAATTAAAATACGATGTTCCCTACCGGGTTGAAATTGGAGTACAGAATTTGCGGGATGCAACTGATCGCGTTGAAAGCCATTTCACCATTCTTTTCTACAGCACGGAGGTTGTGGTTTCCAAACTAAAGCCCACCATTGGGTCCAACATTCAATTGGAAGAGGGAGATTCGCTTCGTTTTCGAATTCTGTGTGAAGAAGGCAGTTTTCCTATTGAGCAGATCACCATCAATTCCAATCTGCCCATCAGCAATTTTCAAAACGTGAGCAAATGTGATCAGGAATTTCGGTGGATGATCCCCTACGATTTTATCCGGGATAACGATACTGCTCGCCAACGACTATTGGTATTGCAGTTCATTGGAACCGACCAATTCAGGAATGCCGATACCGCTACCATTCGGATTTCCATCAGAACAGGAATCAATTACCCACAAAAGAATTTGGAACATCAGCAAGTCGTCACCGAAATCCGAAAGTATATAACCAACCTTAAACTAACGTTTTACGTAGTGAGTAAAAATATCAAGACCAATAAATCAACGCGAACAGGTTTTGATATTACCGGTTCATCGACTGCTATGGTGGGGACAATTCTTTCCACTGCCGGAGAAAGCAATTCTGCCAAAAATATGGGAAAGGTTTTGCCTTCTGTAGGATTGACACTCGTGCCGGTGAAAGAAGCCGTATCCCCAAATAAAGTACAAGAGCAAAACACCGCTTCGCAGGTCAGGGGCACCATCAAGCGCTTGGATTACATGCTTACGGAAAATATGATCATAGGTGACCGCGATCCGGACATTCTCAATAAGACCAGGAAGTTGCGAGATGAACTAAAACAGGCACAATTGCAATTGGTTGATTTACCGCTAGTAGAATTCGATCCCCGTTACAGCCAGCAGGATGCCGATGAATATTTCAACAATCCAAAGGTCAACAAAAACTATAAACTGAAAGTAAAGTAGGAATCAATATCCAAGAATCTTGAGCATGCTCTGAGCAGATTGTTCCTTGGCATGTACCCAGTCCTGCAGCTTTCCATTCTTATCGTACCCAATGATGATGTGCTTGGGGGAAGGAATCATGCAATGCTTGATGCCTCCATACCCGCTGATTTGGTCCTGGTAAGCACCTGTATGAAAGAATCCAAGGTATAGGGGTTCTTTATTCGATCCATTGGTTTTGGGTAAAAAGACTTCATTGACATGCTCCTCGGAGTCGTAATAATCATGGCTGTCGCAGGTCAGTCCCCCCAGCACTACACGCTGGTATTCATTGTCCCACTTATTTATTGGCAAGAGGAGAAATTTTTCACCAATCCCCCATGTATCGGGAAGGGTGGTAATGAACGAAGAATCGATCATGTACCAGATTTCTCTATCGTTCTGAATTTTTTCAGCAAGAACAGAATATACATGCGCCATGCTCTCCCCTACAGTAAAGCTTCCAAATTCGGTGAAAATATTGGGCATGGGGACTCTTGCCTTTTTACACGCTTTTTTAATTACCGAAACGATTTCATTGATTATGAATGCATAATCGTACTCGAAACCCAGTGAGTGTTTAATGGGAAAGCCTCCACCGATGTTGATGGAATCCAACTCGGGACAAATTTTCTTTAATTGGCAATAGAGGTTGATGACTTTATTGAGCTCACTCCAGTAGTAAATATCATCTTTGATACCCTTGTTTAGAAAAATATGCAGCATTTTGAGATGAAATTTTTCTTCGTACCCTTCAATTTGGTCTACATAAAACTCGAGGATATCTTTTGCCCGAATTCCTAATCGTGACGTATAGAAAGGAAAGCTGGGTTCTTCCTCTGCTGCCACTCGAATACCCAATTTAAATGGCTCCTTTACTGTCCGCTTGTAGCGTTCCAGTTCCTCTTTGTTATCCAACACGGGAATCACGTTCTTGAAGCCTGTATTGATGAGACGAGCAATGCGAGAAGTGTATCCTTTTTGTTTGAATCCGTTGCAAATGATGAACGTATCCTTGCTGATTTTTCTACGTTTATAGAGATTATTAATGATCTCAATGTCGTAGGCAAACGAAGTTTCAAGATGTATGTCGTGTTGCAATGCCTCCTCTACCACAAAGGAAAAATGAGAACTTTTGGTACAGTAGCAGTAGTAATACTTCCCTTCGTACTTGTGCTTTTTGAATGCTTGTTGAAAAAGGGATTTTGCTTTTTTTATTTGGGTGCCAATCTTGGGAAGATAGGTCAGCTTGAGCGGTGTACCGTATTTTTCGATGATTGCTTTGAGGTCAACTCCATTGAACTGAAGGTTACCGTCTTTGGTTTCAAAGCCTTCTTGTGGAAAATAAAAGGTCTGCTTGACCAGATCCGTATAGGTATTGCTCATCCGATGCCTATCCCTTAACAGTGTTCACCAATTGCTTGAAGCTTTCAGGGTTGTTCATGGCCATATCTGCAAGCACTTTTCTGTCCAATTCGATCCCTTTGGTCTTCAATTTACTAATGAATTCTGAATACGTGAGTCCTTCTTCACGAACGGCGGCATTGATCCTCACGATCCACAAACTGCGGTAATCGCGTTTTTTCAATTTGCGACCTACATAGCTGTAGGTAAGTCCTTTTTCCAGGACGTTCTTGGCTACTGTATAGACATTTTTGCGTTTGCCATAGAATCCTTTTGCTTGTTTGAGAATTCGTTTACGGCGTGCCCTTGATGCAACGGCATTTTTTGAACGTGGCATATGATAATGAGTTTAAAGTGTGAGAATAATCGTGCTTATTTCAGTCGCAATAACCGCTTCACGAAATCAAGGTTCGCCTGACCAACTTGTCCGGTGATGCGGAGCGCTCGTTTGCGTTTGGTGGACTTTTTAGTAAGCAAGTGGCCCCTGGTGGGCTTTCTGAAGGTGATTCTGCCGGAGCCGGTGACTTTAAACGTCTTTTTAGCCCTGGAATGCGTTTTTACCTTAGGCATACATTCTTTTTTGCGTTACCCCTGCTGGTGGCTTTGAACAGACAAAGCGCTTGTGGAACCGTTTGGGAATACCCCTGATCTGGTCAGGGAGTGCAAAATTAGGGGAAAAATATCGAAAATGACAAAATATTGACTTATTGGGTATCCCCCATCCATTCGTTGTTTTTGCTGTTGTAATCGGGAAATACTTTATCGGGATCGATGACCAACCGTTTCAATTTCGATGTAATGGGCAGTCTAACCCGATGGGTCTGCTGATTTTGCCAAATTTCGACGGGTAGGCGGATTCTCCCTTTTTCGCCTTTATCCGACTCGTATTCCAATACGACCGGCATGGCCAGTCTTTCTAAATTGTGAACCTCTATTACTGCTCCCCGGCTGCTATCACCTTCGATATACTCCACTTTCCCAACCCCTTGATCCAATCTCCAATTTTCAATGAACATCCCTTTCCAGTACCAGCTCAGATCCTCCCCCAACCCATTTTCCATGCTCCTGAAAAAGTCCCAGGGAGTAGGGTGCTTATACGCCCAATCGCGGATATACTTTTTAAAAGCAGAATCAAATCTCCTCTCCCCTACAATTTCGTCCCGCAGCAGGCGTAGGGCATAACCCGGTTTATAGTATAGCATTAGCCCAATGTTATATTCCTTCAATGCATCCGGAATTTTCATCAATGTTTCAGAACTATCATCAAATAAATATTTGACCATGTCGTGGACGTTTTCCACAGGGGTGGCATATTCACCTTTGTTAAACGAACGGGTAGAAATTTCATTAATGAACGTATTGAATCCTTCATCCATCCAGCCAAACTTGCGTTCATTACTGCCTACAATCATGGGGAACCATGTATGTCCCAATTCGTGATCGGTTACTCCCCATAGTGCTTCTTGCTGGGCCTCTGCACCGCAAAAAACAATACCGGGGTATTCCATACCGCCCAGGTTGCTTGCCACATTGGTTGCTATCGGGTACGGATATTCCATCCACTGATTTGAATAATGCTCAATACTGGCTTTGACGTATTCCGTACTTCTCCCCCAGCCTTTCTTTCCATCCACACTGCTTGGATAAACGGATTGAGCCACTGCCTTTTTTCCACTGGGCAAATTGATGCGTGCGGCATCCCAGATGAAGGAAGTGGAGGATGCCCAGGCAAAGTCACGCGCATTGGAAAGTTTATATTTCCAGGTCAACAATTTTTTTGAAGGCCGAGAGTCCGCTCGCTTGACTTCTTGTTTAGAGCGAATTAGAATTGTTGTGTCTGACTGAAAAGCTTTTTGATATCGTTTCAGTTGCTCACCCGTCATTACTTCAGATGGGTTGAGTAAATCACCGGATGCCACCACGATGTGGCTGGAAGGTGCTGTAATGGATACCTCAAAATTCCCATATTCCAAATAGAACTCTCCGGCACCTAAATAAGGCAATGTATTCCATCCTTGAAGGTCGTCAAAAACACAGATGCGCGGATACCATTGTGCCATGGAGAAGATTTTCCCATCCTCATCGTACAAGATCCCCATGCGATCTGCGCCATAATCGGGTATTGTAAATTCATAATCAATTTTAATCATGATTTTATCACCAGAAGCACGGACTGCTTTTGGAAGTTCAACCCGCATGCGGGTGTCTGTGATGGAGTGTACAAGTGAAGTTTCGGATGGGTTTCCTCCAACAGTTTGCACCATTTTGATGCCCGTGATGGAGAACCCCCCTTTAAAATAGTTGGCCGCATCACCGTATCGGCTCCTTCCACCGACTGGAAGTTTAGCGAATCCTCTTGATTCAGGATTGAACAGGTTTTGGTCGAGCTGAAACCATAAAAAGGAGAGCGAATGGGGACTATTGTTCGTATAGGTCAATAGCAAAGAGGCATTAATGCTATTCTTTTCATCATTTAGTGTTGCAGAAATAGAATAATCTGCCCGGTTTTGCCAGTAAGCAGGTCCAGGCTCACCATTCCCTGAACGATAGGTGTTTCCATAATGAGGGTAAAACAGGGGTTGAAAAAGTGCATGTGAATCATACACGGATGATTGTCCCACAGTGGAAAATGATAAAACTATAGCAAATACAATCAGAAACAGGTGCTTTTTCATGATTGGGTTGTTTATGATCTAAATTTATTGAAAAGATTCCAGTAATGCTTTAGACTGCTTTTTTATCAACACGTCTTCGGCTGTTTTTGTAGGTAATTTCAGTTGATATTCGAGTAGCTCAATTGCCTCTCGAGGTTTTCCGGTTTTTTTCAGTGCGAGTGCCAAATCCAGGTTATTGGCAAGAAAACTGGGTGAACGTTTACGTACTCGCTGAAAAATTTCAATGGCCACGTCCATTGATGCTGGGGGTAATCCCCCAAACACCAGTTTCATAGCCGTTTTTGCGGCTGGGTTGAGCGAAGATACTTCCATGTTCCACCGTCCCAACAAATGAGCCGCTTTTAGGTGTTGGGGATCGATCAACAGTGCTTTATCGGCATCATCTTTGATGGATTTGGTAGACGCTGCTTTTTCTTTTAGGGAAACATAATCAATGAGTTTGCCGGTAACCAGTGCTTTTGCATAAAAACAATCGGCATGCAATGAATCCAGCTGGAATGCATATTGAACCGCATGAGCGGCACTATCCAGCCATATCTTTTTTTCTGAAGTGGCTTGAACTTCATCTGAATACATGACATAGAGTTCTGCTATGCGAATGGTACACTGCATTTCCGATGGATGCAACTGCCGGTATTGCTGGTAGACAGCAATAGCTTGGAGTGTTTTGTATTGACGTTCCAATGATTTTGCCTCATCCAGCAAATCGCTGGATTGTCCCATCAAAGAGAACCAGTTGAACATAACTAAAACAACCATCAATAGGCATTTCATTCTGCTCGTTGTTTCTGGGTACACACTCCTACTTTCCCGTTAAAATGTGAGATCGGCGCATTCAGCTTTTCAATGGTAATTTCTATTGAGCAGCATTGCTTGAACTGCGAAAACAAAGAGGCAATGATTCGATCAGACAGAACTTCTAAAAGCTGTTCAGTGACGGAAAACTCCTTTTGCAGCAATGCGTAGACCCTTTCATAATCTATTGAATCATTGAGATGCAGAACGGGCTGTTCCGTAAGCTCTAAGACAAGAGCGATTCGAAATTCAGTTCCGATAATGCGTTCCAATGCATGAACACCGTGGTATCCGTACAGGCGCACGTCGTTCAATAAAATTTTTCTCATATGGATCCAAAGAAAAGATATGCCATTAAAATGGCAGTTAAAATCCCCACAAGATCTGCAAGCAGCATGCTGGGAATTGCATACCGCGTATTTTTAACACCCACTGATCCAAAGTAGACAGCCACAACATAGAAGGTAGTATCGCTGGTGCCCTGGAAAATAGCGGAGAGTCGACCTGCAAACGAATCTGCTCCATACGTATTCATGGTATCAATCATCATGGCCCGGGCACCACTACCGCTCAGCGGTTTCATGAGCGCAGTGGGCAGTGCAGAAACAAATTGAGTGTCCCAACCTATCCCTGCAATAATGGCTTGCATGCCACTGACCAAGTGATCAAATACACCTGAAGAGCGCAAAGCGCCAATGGCAACCAGCATGGCAACCAGATAAGGAATGATCTTTATCGCCACCTCAAAACCTCCTTTTGCTCCATCGACAAACGACTCGAATAAATTGATTTTCTTGTAAAAACCTCCTAGCAAAAAAACCAAAAAAATCAGCAAGATGAGTCCATTGCTCAGTGCAGTGGAAAACGTCGCTATTCCCTCTTGATCAAAGCTTGTTTTAAGAAAAGTAATGAGTCCTCCTACCCCTGCGGCGATGCACAGGATCCACGTCAGAACCACGGGTTGCAACAAGTTGATTTTTTGGCGCAGGGAAACAATCACCAATGCAGCCAGGGTAGCCACCAGCGTAGTGATCATACAGGGTATGAAGATGTCGGTCGGATTGGCGGCAGGAGGAATAACGGCAGCTCGCATGGCAATGATGCTGATGGGAATTAGGGTGAGTCCGGATGCATGCAGAGCCAAAAACATGATTTGTGCATTACTGGCACGGTCTTTATCGGGGTTAAGGCTTTGAAGACTTTCCATTGCTTTCAACCCAAAAGGGGTTGCTGCGTTATCCAGTCCCAAGAGATTGGCCGAGAAGTTCATCATCATGTGACCAAAAGCGGGATGTCGGTGAGGAACTTCCGGAAAGAGTCGACTAAAAAACGGCTCGACCCATCTGGAAACAAATCGAATTGCACCTGCCTTTTCGCCAATGCCCATGAATCCAAGGAACAGTGTCATTACTCCGATTAGCTTGAATGAAATATCGACACTGTCTGATGCGGATTTAAAAATTCCGTCAGTTACGGTCTTAAAAATGGTACTGTCTCCTGTCATTACCCACTGGACGCAAGCAGTTGCAAAAGCGACGATGAAAAAAAAGAACCAAATGTAATGTAAGCTCATATGTATCTTTGCCACTCAACATTTTGAAATGGCGTTACAGGCAGGAATTGTTGGTCTTCCAAATGTAGGAAAATCGACCTTATTTAATGCGCTCAGCAATGCAAAAGCACAGGCAGCGAATTTTCCATTTTGTACCATAGAACCCAATGTTGGCGTGATAACGGTCCCCGATGATCGGTTGATACAACTTGAAAAATTAGTTCAACCTCAAAAAGTGGTACCCACCACCGTTGAGATCGTGGATATCGCAGGACTGGTAAAAGGAGCCTCAAAGGGAGAAGGTTTGGGCAACCAATTCCTGGGTAATATCCGGAATACGGATGCGATCATCCATGTGCTCAGGTGCTTTGAAGATGACAATGTCATTCACGTAGACGGTTCAGTGAATCCTATTCGCGATAAGGAAGTCATTGACACTGAACTCCAGCTCAAAGACCTGGAGAGTGTTGAAAAGAAGCTGAGTAGAACCGAGAAGATGGCCAAGACGGGTGACCGGGATACCCAGCGTGGAGTTGAATTGTTAAAAGAGCTTAAACTGCATCTGGAGCAAGGCAAAAATGTTCGCTCCTTACCAGTAACCATTGAGGAACGGCAAAAGCACATCGATGATATGTTCCTTCTCACCGCAAAACCGGTTATTTATGTTTGCAATGTGGATGAGAAAAGTGTTGTTACCGGAAATAAACATACGGCCTCAGTGACCGATGCTGTAAAAGATGAACATGCTGAAATCCTCTTGGTCAGTGCTGCCATCGAGAGTGAAATTGCCGTAATGGAGCACTATGAAGACCGAAAGCTGTTTTTGGAAGATTTGGGATTAAAAGAAAGTGGTGTCGTGCGGCTGATCCGATCTACGTATAAGCTATTGAACCTGGCTACCTATTTTACTGCTGGTGTTCAAGAAGTTCGAGCCTGGACGATCACCAAGGGAATGCTGGCTCCTCAGGCTGCAGGGGTAATTCATACTGATTTTGAAAAGGGGTTTATTCGCGCGGAAGTCATCCGCTACGATGATTTTATACAACTGGGGTCTGAGCATGCCTGCAAGGAGGCCGGTAAAATGGCTGTACAGGGCAAAGATTATACCGTGCAGGATGGCGATATCATGCATTTCAGGTTTGCAGTATAATGCATAAAAAAAGACCGATTTGAAATCGGTCTTTTTTTTACGAAAGTAGTTGTTGCCTATTGCGGCAATAATACCTGATCAATTTTGTGGTAAACACCGTTGATGGCATGACGGTCAAATCCTCCAGCAATAATCTTGGAATAGGTAGGATTCTTGAATCCTTTTACTCCTTGTGTGGCATCAAAAACCAGTGGCGGAGCTACCGGTAAGGACGAAGACAACAACGAGTTAACTGGTGTGGGCGTCGTAGGAAGATTGGCGGCAAATGCCCTTGCCAGCAATAAATGATACGCGACAATTCCACGCACGGTTTGTGCTGGGAGCAGCGCGAAGGTGGATGGACTTGCCGGCAATCTCAAGGCGGTGAACAGATTGATGAACGCTTGATTGGTGGGGGCCATCACGGTGAAATTCGCCAATGCATTGGCAAGAAAATCCTGGAAGCGTGATCCGGCAGGAACACCCGCATCGGCAGCTATCACAGCTGCTACCAGGTATTGAAGATCCGCATCCCTTGACATGGTATCCAGCAATACGCGTGTAGGAGGAGCAACTACTGCAGCAGTTACATGGATGGTTCCATTGGCCACTGCAACGTCTGCAGCAGTTACCGGAATGTTATTCACCCAAAGGTTAGCACCCCTTTTCGAAGGGAAATTGCTGAATCGAACCAATGGGTTGGTATTGGGTGCAGGAATGATAAATGCTGTTGGCATTTGTACATTTGGAAATGTAGTGGGTATTCTGTCGGAAGTCAGTTTCGCACCAGGAATTACATGGTACTGAACAATGCTGGCCACAGAAGCCGCTGGTAATGCATTGATTGCAGCCAATGGAATACCTGAACGAAGAAATGCGGCATCATCTGGAGCAAACACTGTGAAAACGGAGTTCCGATCCGATACAGCCGTCAACAGTCCCGCTTTAGTAACAGCAGCTTTCAAAATGGAGAAGTTTGCGTTGGAGTTCAACACTTCACCAATGGTGCTTCCTGAAGGGACTGGATTTGGTAGGGGTTCTGGCTCCGGTACATTTTCATTCTTTGTACAGGAGCTGATCACTACTACCAGCAACACCGGCAGAAAAAACCTGGAGAATAATTTATCTTGTTTCATAATCTTTTATTTGAATTGATCAATCAATGGTTCGTTTAGAAGATGTTGTACCCAAATGAAACGTAGTACAATCCACCAATGGATGGATTTGCAAGTGCAGTAATGTAATATTGGTTCAACAGGTTATTCGCCCCTACCCTCACCATTGAGCTGATTTTAGGAAGCTTATAGCTGATTTGGGCATCCAAAACCCTGTATGCAGGAACTACACCATTGGCCAGATCACTCTGGTAGTCAAATTCAGACTGCCAACGGTACACCAAGCTGAATCCAACACGCTTGTTTTTACCCATTCCGTAATTACCAAACGATGCATTTCCTCTGAATTTAGGAGCATTGAAATAGGTGATGAATGCATTTTCTACTTCGCCGAGTTCGTCGGATGACATGTTTGCAGTAACAAAGAATCCTTTGTTGAAGCGGTATTCCAAAGACGCACCCCAACCATTGGTTTTAACTTGGGTTGGTGAGTTGATGGGAATGGAAAGAATTCTTCTTTTTGAAGGAACAGCAATGTCAGCAGGACTTGGATTGTTGGTGATGGACTGTGCCACTACTACACGGGTAATGAAATCCTGGTAATTTCCAAGGTAATAGTAAGCGTCAATCAATAACCGTGAGTTGAACAACAACCCTTTGTATCCTACTTCATAGGACTTTACCGCTTCTGGTTTGAAATCATCAAAGGTCTGCACTTTCAGCTGACCTTGCGACAACGCTGCAACGGAGTAAACGGGATTGGCCACGATGTTGTAATGGCGTTTCATATCTGGAACACCACCAATGAGGATGGCTCCACCTGCTGCCAGGTCTATGTATTGTTGCTGTGTAGAAGGGAAACGATACGCTGTTTGATAAGAAAAACGCAAATGGTTGTTTTTTGCAATTCGTACCAAGGCTGTAGCGCGGGGTGTAAACCGGCCTTTAAAGTTGCTGTTTTTGTCGTAGCGACCCGAAACAGTGAACTTGATGCGATCATCCGCAAAACCTTTTACGATTTGAATATAAGCTCCATATTCATTGATGGGAATTTTACCAGCCGAATCGGCAAAGAGTGTTCCTTCAGAATTCAATAAGAACCTTCTGAAGTTACCGCCCACCAGAATGTCAGCAAAGTCCCCGGTCAGATGACTCAGGTTGTATTGGCCTTCTACAGCGGTCAGGCTGGTTTTGTCGATAAACAAACCACCCCCTGCAGAAATTGGACGCGCACGCACCGAATCATACAAACGCTGGAACAAAGGTGTTCCCACGATGGGTCGACCGATATCCGCTTGTGAACGGGCAAACGAATGTGCATTGGACTTGCTCAATCCGTTGAGAAGTCCGCCCAGGTATGCCTGACCATATTCAGTATACCATTGGGTGGATGGCTTCCAGGCCTCGTTGAACAGTCGTGTGGTAATGGTTGTGTTATAGGACTGTCCTGCATTTTCACGGGTGGTATAGGCTCTCAGGTTCCAATTCTTATGACGCAATTCTGCTTTGTATTGGCCCATTTTCAAATCCAGCAATGAGTAACGATCACTTCCCGTGTAAACGGTATTACCCGTTCCCCAGAACCCTGAAACAACCGCTTCAATGGAATTGGTGACTTTATAGTGAAACGCTGCACCCATCTTGAAATTGATTGTATTGGGATTGGTCACCTCTTTCTCCGTAAATCCTGTTCTGGAAACTGGATTGGGTGAACCCGTAAGCGTAGAAATATACGGAGCCAGGAACGGAGCCTGACCCGCAATACCATTTAAGACAAGGTTGAGGTCAATGGTGGTTTCATCACCATATATGTTCATGCCATCGTAATTGGGATCGGTACCTCTTGTTCCGGGTATGATGCTGCCCAGAAAAGGACCGGAACGCAAAACGTTGCGATTATCTGCTGCCAACCAATCCTTGGCTTGGATCAGTCCCGCTGTGATTTTATAAGCAAATTTTTCGCTGACCTTTTTGGCCCAGCGAACATCCCAATTGTAATAAGGCGATGGATCCCGGTACTTGCCATCTACGTGCATCATACCGTTTTTCATTTGAAAGGAAAGTCCCTGGTATTTGAACGGGTCCTTGCTGTTGATCAGCAATGTACCATTCATGCCACCGGGGCCATAGAGTGCTGAAGACGCACCTTGCAGCAATTCCATGCTCTCAACATCAAGCTCACTGAGGCCCACGATGCTACCTACGGCAAAATTGAGACCAGGAGCCTGATTGTCCATTCCATCTACAATTTGTGTAAACCGGGTGTTACCACTGCCTGCGAAACCGCGGGTGGTCACCGTTTTAAACGTAAGACTCGAAGCGACCATGTCTACTCCCTTGAGGTTGTAGGTCATATCGAAATAGTCGGCAGCAGGCGCATTGCGCAGAGCCGTATTGTTGATGCGCTCAATGGAAACAGGAGATTCCAAAATACGAGTTGGGGTTCTGGTCGCAGAAACCACCACCTCTGATCCCAAGACCGAAGACTGGGTCATCACGACACTGGAAACTGCTCCAGCACCAGAAGCCTGTACTTCCAAAATTTCATATCCAACGGAAGAAAAGATCAGGGTTGCTGGAAATTTAGTTGAGGAAGGAACACTCAGGTTAAAATTTCCTTTGTTGTCGGTAAACGTTCCACTGGGACTGCCTTTCAAGGTTACCGAAACGGCACCAAGGCTTTCACCTGTAGCACTTTTTACCTGTCCACTGATCGTAACGTTTTGAGCCTGTAGAAATGCCGGCAGCATCCATAACAGGGTGACTGCAAGGCAAACCAATCTTTTCATAAGCGATTATTTTGGTCGATTTTGGGTACAAATTAGTTATTGTTCCCCTCATAAAAAAAAATTAACCCCGAAACTTGGCCGTTTCAGCCAGTAATCGGAAAAATTGGCAGTCTCCCCTCCTGACGTTATTTTCGAAGCATGAATAGCCTTGATTTCCATGGAATAACAGCCATTTACAGCGGCAAAGTCCGAGATGTATACACCATTCGGGATACATACCTGGTTATGGTGGCATCCAATAGAATATCCGCTTTTGACGTCATCTTACCCCGACCCATTCCTTTCAAGGGTCAGGTACTGAATCAAATTGCCGCATATATGCTGCAACACACACGCGATATTTGCCCCAACTGGTTGATCGCCACTCCTGCTCCTCATGTTTCCATTGGAACGAAGTGCATTCCTTTCAAAATTGAAATGGTCGTTAGGGGTAATCTGGTTGGTCATGCCTGGAGAACCTATCAAACCAGTCGAACACTTTGCGGGATTACCCTCCCGGATGGATTGAAAGAAAACGACTATTTCACTACTCCCTTGATTACCCCCAGTACAAAGGCAGCTGCCGGTCACGACGAAGACATTTCTGCGGATGAAATCATCAACAGCAGACTGGCAAGCAAAGAAGAATGGGAACAATTATCGGCATACAGTCTCCAACTTTTTGAGAGAGGAAAAAAAATAGCCAAATCAAGAGGATTAATCCTGGCTGATACGAAATATGAATTTGGTAAGCTAGGTGATCAGATCGTTTTGATGGATGAAATTCATACCCCCGATTCTTCCCGCTACTTTTATGCAGATGGCTTTGATGAGCGCCAGGAAAAAGGTGAGCGACAAAAACAACTCAGCAAGGAATTTGTCCGAGAATGGCTGATTGCCAATGATTTCATGGGAAAAGAGCATCAAGTCGTTCCGGAAATGAGCGATGAGTGGATCAGCACCATTTCAGGAAGATACATTGAACTGTATGAAAAACTGATTGGTGAACCTTTTGTACCCGCTTTGCTCAGCGACGAGGAAACTATACATCAGGTCAATGCAGCAATTGATGCCCTACCGTAAGGGTCCGGCTTGCTGCTTTTTCTTACGTGACTTATTGAAAATATTCTGGCCCTTATCCACCCCCCTTCGGATGCTTTTTTGCTGTTCCTCAGGAAGCTGAACGACATCGAGGCATTCGCTGCTGCAACAGCCTTTTAATTTCTGCTGGCATTCATCGCATTGAATCAATAACAGATGACAAGCACTATTGACACAGTTCACGTGTGTATCAGAAGGTTTACCGCATGTGTGACAGGTAGATAGAATGTCTTCAGATATGCGCTCACCCAGTCGCTCATCAAACACAAAATTTTTTCCAATGAACCGATTCTCTAAACCAAGTTCCCGGGCCTGGTTGACGTAGTGGATGATCCCTCCTTCTAAGTGAAAAACATTTTTGAATCCGTTGTGCAACATCCACGCACTGGCTTTTTCACATCGTATCCCTCCTGTGCAGTACATGATGATGTTTCGGTCTTTCTCGGCTGTAAACATGTCTATAGCCATGGGCAGTTGCTCTCGAAAGGTATCACTGGGAATTTCAACTGCATTCTTGAAATGACCAACTTCATACTCATAATGATTCCGCATGTCGATGATCAGGGTATTGGGGTCATTTGCGAGTTCATTGAATGCCCGTGCATTTACATACCGGCCTTTATTGGCCATGCTGAATTCAGGATCTCCGATTCCATCGGCGACTATTTTTCTGCGCACTTTGATGTCGAGCACATAAAACGAATTTCTTTTTTCTTCAACCGCCTTATTCAATCGAATACCCTTCAAAGCTGGATGGGTATTTAGAAAATCAGTTAGGTTGATGAGGTGATGATCGGGACAGCTGATCTGCGCATTGATGCCTTCATGAGCGATATAAATTCTTCCATACACATCCCATTGCACCAATTGATTGTACCACGAATCCCGAAATTCACCAGGATGCTCGATTTCAAAATAGTGGTAAAAAGAAAGGGTCACCCGCGGTGTAGGATCTGCAAGGGCCCGTTCTTTTAACCATTTACGGGAAACACGGTTATGATGGGTTGGCATGATGCAAAGTTACAAAAACGTTCAGCTCAGTAATCGGTGAAGAGGGTTGAGAATCCCCGTATACCTAATTTAAATCCATTCTGTGGCTGAATACTTTTCCCAAATCCCCAAACATAATCCACTCTGAAAATCTTCAGAATATTGTCAACACCAAAAAATAATTCATGATAACGGACATGTTTAAAGGCTATCGCGTTGAGGCCGGTGATCAACCGAAGATTTAATTTTTGAATCAATGGAATTTTATTAGTCAGCAACCCATTGAGCCGGTATTCAATATTGGTCTGAAGAAATATTTTTTCACGATTGGACAATGCATAAAAAGGGGCTACCTGGAAACTTTCTACGTAAGGAGTTAATTTTCCCGTGAGGTTGCCAATGAAATGATGATAATCTGGAATTTCTAATCGTTTGGAACGAATAAAGCCTCCTAATTCAACTCTGTATTTCAATTCTCCTGCCAGTTTAAAGTTAGCATCTCCTGTGGCGGCAAACCGCCATTTGTCGTAGTCCACTGCACTGCCCATGATGTCCGGGATTCCTTTTGTGTATTGAAAACTGAAGACGGGTTTATTGGTAAACGACGATACAATCCGATCCGGCAGTTGAATGTATTTGGTCCCGGGTCGGTACACAATGCGGAACGTAGTGGAGAATGCTCGGTGACGGGGCATGGGAGCAGATGATATTTCAGTCGGATAATTGGGGGTGAGGTTTTTAAATACGGTAGTTGATCGGCCCCACGAATAGGAAGTATCTGTATTCCACAGAGGTGTGCGATCTTGATACGAAAGGGACCATTGCACCTCAATGCCGTTTCCAATGACCCGAGCATACCGGCCTTGAAAAAAATCAGCCTGGTATAATTTCATATAATTATTTCCCGTCATCAATGTAGAAAAGGTGTTCATGATCTGGGGTATGGGATTGGCATTGTTGAATTGATAGATTCGTTTCCCAAATGAAAAATTGAGGTTGTTGACATCGGTTTTTCCAAAACGATAGCCCAGTCTTAAAAAAGCTGTGAAATGCCGATTGGTTGTTCCATATCGAAGCACGGGTGTAATGGAAAGTTCGTCCCTGCCCTTCCAATCTTTTTTGATGGTCCCGGATAGTTGAAGGGCTATTCCTTCCACCGTATTGTAACTGACCGATTTCAAAAGTGGATCGTATTCATAGGACATTTTCTTTCTTCTGAAGATCATGGTTTGTCCGTTGAATATTGCACCAAATGGTGTGATTTTATTCTGGATACGATCCAATGAGTCCAGGTACAAAGGGTCTTCTCGAAGATGCTCCAGGGAATCTTTTTTTCTAAAATCGAGTAGTTCTGCATTGAGCAGAGGGACGGGACGAATACTGTCCCATGATTCAGCAGTTTTTTTGTTGGAAGTGGAGTCATAAATCAGGAGTGTATTGCCAAAAAAGTTCTTGGGGAAATTGGGCTGAAGGTTATACTTGGAGTAGACGGTTGTAAAGTATCCTCCCGCATCAAAACCGAGGAATTTCACATCCGGGTAAATGGTTTGTGCCGACACCAACCAGATTCCTTTTGCAAATTCCTGGTGGTATTGTTCAATTTTTATTTTGTCGGCAAATTCCAGCAGCGACCGTTTGTTGAGTGAAAGGCTCACAGAATGGATATTCCAGGTATCCTCAACAATTTGAATATAGCCGGAAAATAAGGGTTCATAGTCGCGCTTTGGGGTGACTTCAATTCTATTTACAAGTCGGTTATTTTCAAAGAAAGCTCCCAGGTAGCGGTACGAATAAAAACTCAACGCGCCATCTGCAATGGGTGAAACAAAACCTCGTGGGTTGAAGGTCTTTGGGAGATTGACGATGTTTTCATAGAACGAGATCAGCAGTGGAGTGGCCAATCCCAAGCCGTTAGTTTGTCCACTCACGCGTGTAGAGCGTACAATCACTTTGGTTTGAGCAGGATACTGTACGTATACATCTGAAATGGATTCTGAGAGGTAGATGATTTTTTTCTTAGAAGTATCCCCATCTTCAAAATTGATTACTTGTCCCAGCAATACATCTGGGTAATCGTTGGTACGGATTAGACCTTTGATATATGCCTCGCATTGAAATTGTTCTGTACTCCGGGCATTGTTTTTTCGTTCTCGGATCGCATTGCGAATAATTGCATAGGCTGGGTCTTTAGAATTTGCTTTGATCACCACTTCATTCAGGAGCAGTACATTGGGCTTTAACTTGACTTTCACGTGTTGGTCAGTGGCACCCATTTCCACAAGGAGGGTATCGGTTTGATAACCGACATGCTGAATGGCCAGTCGGTACTTCCCAGGGCGTAAGGGGATGGCGAAAAGGCCATTTGGATTGGTAATGTGTCGGGTTTCAGATTTCAATACCGCAACGGTACAAAAACCCAATGGCTGACCCTTTTCATCAGAAACCTTTCCCTGAAGCAATTGCGCATGAGAACGTGTACACGAGCAAAGAATAATAACCAATGCACCCAGAATTCTTACAAGCTGTGTATTCATTGATTAAAAGCTCATTTCCGAATCAGTAGCGTGAAAAGTCGACCTGTCATTGCAGAAATGCCAGCCAAAAGTCCAGGTATAAGAGCCGAAATAAGGATAATGACTGAAGGACCTGGTTGTTTGGTCACAAGTTGTGAAATCCGATTGGCCAGGATATGATCATTGTTGTAGCTGACCAGCCCAATAAGTATTCCGTATACAAGAGTTGTTCCCAGAAAAGTCGACAAGAAGGTGAATCCTACTTTTTGGGGAATGAACCCTCCTACCAGGAGTCCGGCCACGGCAACTGACCACCAGGGTAGGAATAAGCCCATGGCATAGGCCATGATGGGACAAAGAATAAACGAAGTAAAGAATTTCATGGCAGGGAATTAGTTTGCGTTAAAAGTCATTTTCCATTTCCACTGATTGGTGTTCCTGTCCTGTTGCTGCATAAAAAACAAGGAGTAGTATTCTCCTTTCCCCCAGGTATCGACAAAATTGTCATAATACCGGCTTCCGGGATTACCGCTTTGTCCACCCGGATACACTCCCACTGCTTGAATTGGACTATTCATTTCAATGATCATTTTCCAACTCGGACCATGATCGTGCTGTGTTGCATTCACAATTCCATGTCCACCCCCAATCGGTATTCCGCTACGTGCAAATGGCAACGTATTTGTTTTGAGCAGATGGTAAATGGTTGTGTTTTTAAAAACGCTCCAGGTTATTCGGTTTTCTTTTTCCAACACACTAAGAGCCTTTGCAGCTTTTTTGTATGCAAGAGTAACCTGAGTGGTCAGGTCTTCCAAATCGGGAGTGCGGATGTCGTCTACAAACTTGTATTGAGGATCCCGCTTCAACGCTTCCAGGAGCACAAACTTTTCGGGCTTTATGATCGGAACTGTTTTTGAAGTGAGTTCATCATGAAATACTCCTGTATATAAACTATCCCACCATGCATTGAAACATACAACTGCTTTATCGTTGGCTTCATTTCTGAAACTCCAATCCTGTATCCATTCCAGGTATTTCTTTTCTTCCACATCGATCATCGTTCGATCCAAATAAGCATCCAGAATGGGCCAGGCTTGCACTGCAAAAGAATTTTCATTGTTGTTTTGCAAGGTTTTCATATCCTCTATGGTAATGCTGTTCAATTCAGTGAGCCGGCGATTAATGGGAAAAGGTCGATACACCTCATACACACCCGGAATAAAATAAGGATAGGTGCTATCAGCCGGTCGTTGATTGGCACTACTGAGGAAGCCTTGTGTCGGGTTCACACTATGGGGGTTTTCATCTTCCGGAATGTACCCTTTCCACATGTATGATGAGTCGCGCCCTGGCATTACAAATAAGCCCTGATCTTTCCAGCGTAAGGGGAAAGTGCCTTGCTGCCAGAGTGCGATATCGCCCGTTGCTGAAGCAAAAATCATGTTTTGCCCAGGCGCATTGAAATATCCGATGGCTGTCCGGTAATCAGCATAATTTTTAGCACGGTTCAACAAGATCCACATTTTCATCACATTGGACGAGTCGTGTGCTACCCATCTGAGTGCATAGGCTTTATTGTTCGTCAAATGATGTTGATACTGATGGTCAAACATGGCGGGGCCAAAAACAGTGTACGCAACGGTATCCAAATAATCCGCTGAATCTTTCACCCCTATTGCCTCAATTCGAATAGTAGAAGGCACCCATTGTCCATTGAAATAGTATTCTTTTTTGCTATTGTCTCTGAATTCAATTTCAAAATAGTCCTTCACATCTCTTCCTGAATTGGTGAATCCAAAAGCAATGCTATCGTTGAAGCCGATGACTACCCCAGGGAGTCCGGGAAACGAAACTCCATAGGCATTGTACAGTGGAGTATTAATTTGCAACTCATACCAAATAGATGGAAGGGTCAGTCCAAGATGTGGGTCGTTGGATAAAATCGGTTTTCCACTTTTTGTTTTTGAACCGGCCACCACCCAATTGTTACTTCCGTTGGATGGATCAGGCTTGAATTCTTCTTCTGCTGTGATAACGGTGTTGCGCTGGTAATAAAGAGAGTCAACATCAGCTGGAGGGGTCAGCGATTGAGCGGGCTCGGTATATTCTGTACCTATAGGGATGATAGGATCAAGGGAGTCGGGAATTTCAGGAAAAAGCAATCGAAAATCATTCTCGCCCAAAAGCCGATAGGCGTTGGTGAGCTCAAAATCGCGGTCGTACCCTGCCAGGGTATTGGTCATTTGCTTGATGAATAAGGCACATTTCAGATTGTTCCATTTTTCTGGTGCATAGCCCAGTAATTTATACTCTATTGGAAACTGAGCGGGCTTCAGTGTCTCAATGTACGCGTTCACCCCAGCGGTATATGCATCCAATACTGCTTTGGTGGTTGAATCTTTTTCCATTTCCGCCAACGCGTTTTCTGCGGAGAACACCATGCCCATTCTGCGTTGGTTGCGATCAAAAGATAGCGCTTTACTGCCCACCACCTCGCTGAGTCGTCCCGCAGCAGCATGGGTTTGAAATTCCATTTGCCACAGTCGAAAGGAAGCATGCAGGTATCCTTGAACGAAATAGGCATCTTTTTCCTGCTCGGCGAATATGTGCGGGACTAACCGATCATCAAAATATACATCGATTTTACCGCTCAATCCAGTGATGGCCAATTCTTGATCATACGAATGGTTTCGGTGTTCTGCATTCTGCCATACTCCTTCTTGAAGACTTAAAAATGCTCCGAGGTCAAGGGGCAGAAACTTTCGCGTGCCCAGCGTATACAGCATCGCAGTATTTAGAATCGCTACCACCAAAAACCAAAAAAATTTCATAGCCTCAATTGTTTTTTTAAAGGTAACACTTAATGATGGAAATCAGGCTCTGGAAAAGTGAGCAAGTTCTACAGAAAAATCCAATCCGGGATAGCGTTTGGACAACTCGTGTACCATGGTGAGGTGCCGTTGCTTGAATTGTTTATGTTCAATGGATTCAGGATGAAGAGGACGATGCTGGAGCGCTGTGTTCAACTGCCCGATGCGTTCCATTCCTTCTCGGGTTTCTCCATCAATAGCGGCAATTAAGAATTTGTCCCAAACATATTGAGCCGCCTGATCATTGGGATGCACCAGGTCTTCTGTAAAGAAGCGATAATCGCGCAGATCGTCCACGACCAATTCAAAAGCGGGAAAATAGTGTACGCCGGGTAGTTGAATCATTTGCTCTACCGCTAGGAACAGTACCGACTTGCCTCGGTTATTTTCGATCAAGCCGTCTCGCTTGTGGCGAACTGGGCTAATGGTTACAATAAATTTTAGTCGGGGATTGAACTGCTTGAGTCGATTGTAACACACTTGGAATGCATGAGATACCTCCTCTGGATGAAGCAATCGTTTGGTGAACCGATCAGCAGGATGCTTATGGCAATTGGCAACAATTTCACTGTGATCCACTTCATATACCCATCCTGAACCCAACGTCAAAATGACCCAATCTGCCTTTTCCAGAAAAAGATGAGCAGCAGTTATTGACGAATTGATTTTTTGAAGTGTCACCTCTGGATCTGGGTCGCTGAAAGAAGAATGAAATTGCCAATTTGACCACAATCCTTTGTGTTCAGTCAGTGTAGAGTACCCCACATGTTTATTGTCGGCATAATTCACCAAAGCATTGAACATGCTGATCGGATTGAAGAGGGTGCCATTGGGATTGCAACAACAAGAAAATTTCGATGCTCGCAAAAACCGATTCATGTGTTCCGTGAAGCATGAACCCATAAGCAGCACCGACTCTTTCCACTTCAATTTTGGCTCAAGTGAAGGCGGATCAAAGGATAAATGAAAGTGCATGGTTGAACTCAATTAGTGTTGCATCCGCTGCCGGGTTGCCTCGTAAAGAAAAATTCCGGAAGCCACGCTTACATTGAAGGATTCAAATCCGCCTGGCATTGGAATTGAACACCTCATGGTGGCTGCCTTTGCGATATATGGTTGAACACCTTTGTCTTCACTTCCCATGACCAAACAGATGGGCTGAGTGAGATCAGTAGCATAGATAGGATCTTTCCCTTGCATCTCCGTTACGACGATTTCAATTCCATTCATACGAAGTGTATCAATGGCTTTGAGCAAACTATTTACGCGTGTGATCATGATTTTCTGAAGTGCCCCTGCAGAAGATTTCATTGCTTCCTCATTTAAGGCACCTACTCCTTTGTCAGGAAGTATGATCATTTGAGAACCGCAGCATTTGGCCGATCGGGCGATGGCGCCGATGTTCCGAACGTCTGTGATACCATCCAGCATCACGAAAAGTGGAACCTGACCTTGTTGATTGACCCAGTCTATCGCATCTTGTAATTCAACATATTCGATGATGGAATTGATGGCAACAACCCCTTGATGCTGAATGCGGGTCATGGCGCTTAGTTTTTCATGAGGTACCAGGTTCACTGGGATGGCCTGATCACGTGCCAATTGTCGGATGCGATCAATTGCTTCGCCTATAGCATTCTTTTGGAGATAAATTCTTTCCAGTCGAATTCCTTCCATCAGCGCCTCCAATACGGGTTGACGCCCAACGATATTGGTCGACTTATTTCCCATGATTTCTCTTTTCCATGTGTATCAACTTGAAGCGAAGCAGTGCTGCAACCGTCATGGCGTCTGTTATTTTACCATCGAGAACCAATTGGTATGCTTTCTTCCAATGCATCTTGATTACACGTACATCTTCTGTTTCTTCTGGAGAAGCTGCGCCAAATGAAAGTTCAGAAGCAAGATACACGATCGCCCGTTCATCTGTAACGGAATTGGACAAATGCATGTCCAACAGCTTTTCCCACCGCTTAGCAACAATCCCAGTCTCTTCCTTCAATTCGCGTTTCGCCTCACTCAATGGTCGCTTACCGATGAGACACCCTCCTTCTGGGATCTCTAAACTCTGCTGATTGAGAACAAACCGAAACTGACGAACCAGGTAAAGTTGTCCCGTAGAAACATCATAGGGAATCACGCCCACCGCTATGTTCTTGAAATGCACTTTACCATAGAGTCCTGGATTTCCAGATGGGGTGATCACATCGTGGTGAGAAACGGAAATCCAGGGATTGTCATACGTGAGGCGCGTATTTTTTATTTTCCATTTTCCCATACGTTCGATGTGCCGTTAATAAACAAACCCTCCAAGTGGAGGGTCTGAAAAATTGATAATGAGGTGATTATGTCAATTTAAATGCTGCTTTAACCCGACCAAGGTAATCCAGTTTCTCCCAGGTAAACAGTTCAACTTCCACGGTCTTTTTTCCTCCACCGGGAACATCAAAGGATTTCTTCACGGTTTCGTTCTTTCTACCCATGTGGCCGTACGCTGCAGTTTCTTGATAAATAGGATTGCGCAATTTTAAGCGGGTTTCGATGGCATAAGGTCGCATGTCGAAGATCTGCTCAATTTTCTTTGCAATTTCACCATCGGTCATTTTAACGTTTGCAGTACCATAGGTATCGACAAAAATTCCCATCGGTTTTGCAACCCCAATGGCATAGGAAACCTGAACCAGCATTTCAGAAGCAACTCCTGCTGCAACAAGATTTTTAGCGATGTGGCGAGCTGCGTAAGCTGCACTGCGGTCTACTTTTGAAGGATCTTTTCCGCTAAACGCACCACCGCCGTGTGCACCCTTTCCACCATAGGTATCGACAATAATTTTTCTCCCTGTCAGTCCAGTATCACCGTGAGGCCCACCGATTACAAATTTTCCAGTTGGGTTAACATGGTAGGTGATCCTGTCATTGAACAAGTGCTGAACGCCTTTTTTGCATTTTGATTTTACTCGCGGCACTACAATATTGATCACATCGCGCTTGATTGTATCCAGCATTTGTTTATCATTTTTGGAGAAGTCATCATGCTGTGTGGATACCACAATTGTGTCAATGCGGAGGGGTTGATCGTTGTCATCGTATTCAATGGTTACCTGACTTTTTGCATCAGGACGCAAGTAGGGCATTTTTGAATTTTTTTCACGACGAATCGCAGCCAGCTCTAAAAGGATTTTGTGTGCAAGATCCAATGCCAACGGCATGAAATTTTCTGTTTCGTTGGTAGCATAGCCAAACATCATTCCTTGGTCGCCTGCACCCTGATCCTCTTTTTTCTTGCGTTCAACACCCCGGTTGATATCGGCTGATTGTTCATGGATGGCAGATAAAATACCGCACGAATTGGCCTCGAACATGTATTCACTCTTCGTGTAGCCAATTTTAGAAATGACATCCCGCGCGATCTTCTGAACATCCAGCGTAGCTGTGGATTTGACTTCTCCCGCCAGAACGACCTGACCAGTGGTCACCAGTGTTTCGCATGCCACTTTGGACATGGGGTCAAAAGCAAGAAAATTGTCGATCAACGCATCAGAAATCTGGTCGGCTACTTTGTCCGGGTGTCCCTCGGATACACTTTCAGAGGTAAACAGGTATGGCATGAAAAGATGATTTTTTGCAAATATAGAGCAATATCAGAGTTTTGAATACACTACTCTGACCTTCATGCGTTTTTGTGCATGATTACCGCCACCGAGCACAACATGTCCTCTGCCGAGTCCATTGAGCACAAAATTGACAAGCAGGTCATTGTATTGCACGTTATGAGGAGCATGCAATTTCAGGGTTAGATTGGGCTCTTTTCTGGTAATGATTCCCTGTATGTATCGCGTGATATTGAAATCATATGTGGAAACAACTGCATTTGATGCATCAGTTATCAATTTTCGTTGGCCGCCAAAAACAAAGGGCTCGTATTTACCACCCAGATATGCATCGGTGAAAAAAGGTCGGATGACTGTACTGGGGGAATCTAATCGTTCCAGGTAGAGAAAATTTGGCGTTGAAAAGACATTGGGTTGTCGGCCGGCCGTTACCACTTCTTCGGTTTTGAGCTGGGCCAGGTGAATCATTACATTGCCTTTTTTAGAAGCGAATTCAGTCAAAGCAGGTAGTCGCAGTAAGGCATAGGTTCCTGGGTCGGCTTGAATATACACGAGACTGTCCCCTCTTGGGCGAACACCGAGGTGCCGCGCTGCCTCGCTGCCATTGTAGGAACGGGCTATATTATTGATGGCTGCACCTGTATTGAGGTTTTTGTACTCAAAGTCTCGGTATGTTGTGTCGCGTTTCCCGTTTTTATCGTATCGGTAATAAATGCGAAGATGGGTAGATGTATCGCTAATATCGAAGCTCATGAGAGCATTGGCAGAGGTGCCGGACTGTGGAACAACAGCGAATCCTTTGAAGATATTTCGAAAGGCGGTATCGTTGTAGTAGGGACTTCGGGTACTGGTATCAAAAGCCAGCAACGACTTTGCAAATAGCTGATTGAGCTTGATTCGAAGTTGATTGTTGATGGTTTGACGAAACAAGTAGAGTGAATCGTTCAGTTCTTTTGGAGCAAAGCTTTTTGTCCCAATTAAATCTCCGTATCGTACCGTCTTCCCTGTTGAATAGATGGTGTCTGTGCGAAGCGTCTCGGCTACGCGATGAACATTAACCGTTTGAATTGCATTGGTGTCACCAAATGTATGGGTCCATTTTAGACAGAGCACAGCAGAATCGAGGTAAAGGCTATCTGCAGTATTTTCAAAATAGTAGGGATAACTGGGCGGCTTGAGCTCAAAAAACATAGAGGCCGATGATTTGCCGAACTGGGGGTCATTGGTGATTTGTCCCAACACGAGATCACCGATGGTTCCATTATAGTCCTGATTGAGTCGCGGCAAGAGCGAATCTTCGGTTGGAAAAACAGAAGCGATGACTTCTAAAGTTGTGTCGAATGTAATGACATTGTCAACGGCCGGTAACAAATCGGCTCCAATATCAGTTCCCTTTATTTTGGTGCAGGAAGCCGCAAAAATGCAACACAATAGAATAACGGAGAAGAATGGGTTTTGCGACAAGGTTCGGTATCTCACTGGCAACGATTTGTAATGGGATGCGTTACTTACTCGCAAGGTCGCCATACAATTGTAAATACTCTGTTAAATCAGAATCATTTGAATAAGGAATAACTTTTTTACCCTTCACCTTTGAAAAAGCTTCCACCAGCTTTTTATCGACTTTGGCGTCTCCAAATGAGATGGCATCAGCATACGTGGCACCCCCTTTCAACATGGCCAAATTATTGGCATCTTTAAAGGGTTCAAGATCTTTTTCTTTAATTGCGGGATGGATCATGCAATTCTTCACAAAGTCAGCACCAAACTTCTCTTTGAAGGTTGATTGCCCTAGTGTAAATAAAACCTTACTGTTGCTGAACACCGGCTCTTTTTTGTAGGCGGTTTTCAATAGCATGGGAATGAGACCGGTCATCCAACCGCTGCAATGGATAATATCTGGTGGCCAGCCAAATTTCTTGACCGTCTCCAAAGCTCCCTTGCAAAAGAATATGGAACGGATACCATTGTCGTCAAACCACTTATCGTTTTCGTCGGTAAAGACAAATTTTCGCTTGAACATGTCTTCATTGTCCAAAAAATACACTTGAAGTCTAGCGTTGGGAAGTGATGCGACTTTGATTTGCAATGGATAATCATTGTTGTCGATGGAAATGTTGATGCCCGATAAACGGACTACTTCATGCAACCGGTGGCGGCGCTCGTTGATGGTACCGAAGCGGGGCATGATGCACCGAACCTCGAAACCCGTTTCATTGGAGCGGATCGCCAGTTTGTTTACCGTTTCTGAAAACTCTGTGAGTTCCAGATAAGGCGACATCTCGTTGGCAATGAAAAGTATTCTTTTCTTACTGACCATTTTAACGATTTGCTATTCAGTGTGCAAAGGTATTGAAAAAACTCCAAGTGTCTGAATTGACTAACTTTAACCTGAATTTCCGTATACATGCTTTCGCAACGAGTAAAAAATACAATCCAGTGGGTGATTGTCATCGCCCTTGGCCTCTTTCTTCTTTGGGTAACTACCCGGCACCTGACGGATGAGGAAGTTAGCCGCGTTAAGCAACTCTTTCTCAGTGCAAAATGGATGTGGGTGGTTCCCTGTATCGGTGCCTTGATCTTGAGCCACTATATCCGAGCGCTGCGGTGGAAAATGCTCATTGACCCTCTGGGTGTTCGTCCCCGAGTGCATAATGTTTTCCTTTCGGTACTGATTGGTTATTTTCTCAATCTGCTTCTTCCCCGATTGGGTGAAGTCATGAAATGCACATTTCTAAACCGATACGAAAAAGCACCAGTGGATAAGCTGATTGGAACAATTGTCACGGAGCGGGTCATTGATCTGGCCTCTTTGGTGGTGGTCATTTTCTTGACTATTTTACTTCAACTAAAGATGGTCAGTGGCTACGCTCAGGAAATCTGGCTCAACATCAGTTCCGACGGAAACAATACCCTTAATCTTCTTTTTATTGGGACAGCCTTTTTGGTGGGAACGTGGATCTTTTTTCGATTGTTTACCCAAGGCACACACCCCATTCTGATTCGAATCAAGAGGATATTGAAGGGACTACAAGAAGGAATGCTTTCGGTACGCAACGTTCGCAACAAAGGTCTCTTCATCGCCTATACGGCACTTATCTGGTTCTTGTACCTAACCAGCATTCGACTTGCCTTCTTTAGCCTGGAGGAAGTCGATGTGCTTTCCTGGGCGCCCGCACTGACCGTGCTGACATTTGGAAGTTTTGCCATGATTGCAACCCAAGGAGGGATCGGCGCTTACCAACTGGCTGTTCAAAAAACACTCGGTTTATATGGTATTCAGGAGGTTCCAGGACTAGCGATGGGCTGGTTGCTGTGGTCAACTCAAACGGTTTTTCTATTGGTGGCCGGTCCAGTCTCCATCCTGCTCATGCTGCTGCTCAATCGAAAACGCAAAAGCACATCCATTTCTTAATCTTTTACAAAAATTAATCAAGAGTAGCCTCTCGTGATCAAATCGCATAAATTGCACTCAATACTTTAATTATGAAGATCCGTTTTACTTACCTGCTTTTAATATGCATCGGCATCTCTCTTGTAACGTTCGCCCAAGCGCAATCAAGCATGGAGCCCTACAGAAAGGGCTGGCACCTTGAAGACTTTACCGAGAAGGGTAACTATGGAATCAGCGTAGAAAAAGCCTATGCCGAATTGCTCTCTGGGAAAAAGCCGAAAAAAAAGATTGTCGTTGCCGTGATTGATTCCGGTATCGACACAGCACATGAAGACTTAAAACCAGTCCTTTGGAATAACAAAAAAGAAATCCCCGGCAATCAGATAGATGACGATAAGAATGGGTATGTTGATGACGTACATGGATGGAATTTCATAGGCGGGAAAGATGGAAAAAACGTGGGAAAAGATAGTTATGAAGCCGCTCGGGTATACTACAAGTACAAGAAACTTTTTGGAGATTCAGTGGTAAATGAAACCCAGCTCACAACTGAGAAAAAAGAAGCCTATCGCCTGTATCAGCGCGCAAAGTTTCAACTGGAATCTCAGGCAAAGGAAGCAGCCATGTATGTCCTGGTATTGAAGGACATAGTAGAACGACTTCCTGCTGCCGATAGCATTTTGCAAGTGGCAATGGGTAAAAAAACATTCACAGGTGATGATCTCCAGCAATTCACAACCAGCGATCCAGCTGCTACTAAAGCACGTTCTAATTTATTGGGACTGTTTCAACAAACCCGACAGATGGAAAGCACGAATACTGCATTGGTGTCCGAGTTGGTTCAGTTTTACTCCGGAGAAAAATCTAAGGTGGAAGCCTTGGAAAAAGAGCCATTCCCCTACCGCGCCTCGATTGTTCAGGACAACTACACTGACCCCAAAGACCGATTTTATGGGAACAACGACATCATGGGCACAGACGCCTCACACGGAACCCATGTTTCAGGAATCATTGGTGCTGTCCGCAACAATAACCTCGGCATCAATGGAATTGCCGATCATGTTGAAATCATGACGGTCAGAGCCGTTCCGGATGGCGACGAGCACGACAAGGATATTGCAAATGCCATTCGTTATGCAGTGGACAACGGTGCCTGGATAATCAACATGAGTTTTGGGAAAAGCTTCTCCCCCGAAAAGGCCTGGGTAGACGAAGCCGTGCGGTATGCTGAATCAAAAGGTGTGCTGCTGGTGCACGCTGCCGGAAATGATGCTAAAAATATTGATACCGAAGAACAGTACCCCTCTATCAATGAAAACAACGATACCTCAAAGACTTTTACCAATTGGATCAATGTTGCGGCCAATGGAGCAACTGATGAAGAACTTGCTGCACCTTTTACCAATTATGGTCGCAGAGAGGTAAGCTTATTTGCTCCTGGAGTTCGGATTTACTCAACTGTTCCGGGTGGAAATACCTATGCAGAAAAAGACGGTACCAGCATGGCCAGTCCAGTCGTTGCCGGTGTGGCTGCATTGATGTTATCGTATTACCCTGAACTCACGGGTCAACAGGTAAAGCAAATCCTGGAAGCATCTGTTCAAAAACTACCCGGAAAGAAACTGGTCCGCCCTGGAGCAGAGGATGAAAAGGTTGGAATGGATGAGCTCTGTTCAACGTCAGGAATCATCAATGCATATGAGGCATTGAAACGCGCTTCGGTTACAAAAGGCCTTCGCAAATAGTCCTTACTTGTTCATGACCAGAATTCCCTGCTGAATCATGTCATTGATGACCAAGCAGGTTTCTCCAATGTAAATGTCTTTGGATAAATTGGTGACCCATTGTTTTCTGCGTTCTAACTTATCCTTGTCGGCCGAGAGACGCTTCTCATCCACGCCAAGGATAGAAACCTGCAGGTTCCTTACATCTTTGGAGGAGGCATCAATTTTTTTGAAGGCTTCACGAATTTCTTTTTGTTCCTGTCTGTATTTTGATAGCTGCAAGGAATACACTTTATCATTGGATTTTTCCAGCATCATGTAAGATTGCCGTATTGCAGAAAAGGTAGGATGGGCACTTATCCGACTCAAGCTTTTTGCACGCACATTTTCCAAATCAAAGGATGGTTTTACCCGTAGAAAAAATGCCTTTTGGATGGAATCGTAGGGCAGTGCATCCGGGTTGTCTTTTTCCCTGTATTTCAGGGTTTCATATTGATCGGGAAGAACGATGTGAGGAACAACACCGTTTAGTTGTGTTGATCCTCCGTTGATGCGGTAGAATTTTCGCAAGGTTAGTTTCAGCGTTCCAATATCAGTGGTCTCTTTTTTAAACAGGTTATTGTGCGGTTCCAGTCCAAAATTTTGTTGAACGGTACCCTTACCATACGTCGATGTACTCCCCAATACCACCCCTCTTCCATAGTCCTGAATGGCAGCAGCAAAAATTTCAGAAGCAGATGCGGAAAATTCATTGACCAATACGGTTAGCGGGCCATCATAAAGTACAGATCGGTCCGGATCTCTTAACACAGAAGGATTGCCCTCTCTTCCCTTTACTTGCACGATGGGTCCATCGGGAATGAATAAACCGACCATCTCTACAACGTCTTGCAAAGAACCTCCCCCGTTGTTGCGCAAATCCATAATGATGCCTTCCACTTTTTCCTCTTTGAGTTTCATGATTTCTCTGGCTACATCTTGAGCGCAACGAGGACCATTGGGACGTTGCCAGTCGGCATAAAACTCCGGTAGAAAAATGTATCCAATTTTTCTACCGTTTTCCTGAACAATAGCACTTCTGGCATAGGTTTCATCCAATACCACTTCATCCCGGATCATGATCACTACTTTGAGTGTTCCATCTGCCTTCTTGAGCGTGAGCCGAACCTCAGTGCCTTTTTTTCCACGAATCAGCTTTACGGCCTCTTCGGTTTCAAAGCCGGTGAGGTCTACCGGTTCTTCCGAACCCTGTCCTACTTTCAAGACTTGATCACCCACATCGATTTGCTGAGATTTCCAGGCAGGGAGACCAGCAACCAAGGTCGCAATGCGAATGGCTCCCCCTTCATCACTGCGCAACGAAGCACCTATTCCAAAAAATCTTCCACTCATTTGTTCATCGAAAGAGCGCTTTTCTACGGGAGGGAAAAAGGTGGTATGTGGATCCATGTGCCCGGCAATGACATTGATGAACAGATCAAATCGTTCGTCAGGATTGGCTTTGGTTAAGAGCCGGTCGAAATTTCGACTCATGATCTTCATCACCTTGTCGCGCGCATCTTTTTCAAGAACGGCATCTGGCTTATAGGCTGTATCACCTTTTTTCAATTGATCCCGCTGATCCAGCATATCCGCATAGCGTTCCAACGACATGAACTTCAACCGTTTTCTCCAGTTGTCTTTTCGGGCTGCCTCATTTTTGGGATAATCGGATTTATCCGTATCGAAATCGACCAGTTCGTCACTGGTGTATTGAAAAGGAGATTGCAATAATTCAGGATATAGCTTTGATGCTTCGACTGAGCGTTTGACGTAAATCTTATCGACTGCATAAAAAAATTGAATCGGTGCTCCATGCATTTCGTCGTCGATGAGCGATTCAAATTTTTTTAACTCTTTGATATCGGATTGCAAAAACATATTTTTTTCCGGATCCAGCGCTTCCAGGTACTTGTTAAAAATTTGTTTAGAGAACTCGTCATCAATTTTCTTGGGACTGTAATGCACTAATTCCAGCATATCCGTTACCTGTTGTAAAATCACCTGGTACTTATCCGGAGGATTGCCAATCCCGGATGAAGTAAAGGTGAACAGGAAACCAATGATTACTAACAGCACAACAACGGGGATGGATCGTTTACTCAGCATAAACTGTGTGAATTTTGATGACATGCTCAAAAATAAACTTTTTGCACTCCAAAGAATTGTTAAGAAAAGAAAAAGGGCCTTTTGGGCCCTACTGTCGGGAGGCTAATGGGTCTCGAACCCACGACCTTCTGAACCACAATCAGACGCTCTAACCTACTGAGCTATAGCCTCCGTGAACGGAGGGCAAATTTAACGTATATGCCAAGCATTTCAAAATTCAATTTCCATAGTCGGGATGCAGTAACTTTGCAGAAATCACGCTATGTCAACCGTTCTTTTGTTGATTCCTCTGATTTCTGCTTTCATTGGTTGGTTCACTAATTGGATTGCAATCAAAATGCTGTTCCATCCAAAGCAACCGACCCGCATCCTGTTCTTCACGATTCAGGGAATTTTCCCAAAACGCCAGCAACAATTTGCAGAAAAGTTAGGAAAACTGGTCAGCGCAGAGTTGATCTCGTTTTCAGATATTGAGCAAAAGCTTACTCATCCGGACAATCTCAAAAAATTGATGCCGTTGGTCGACCAAAAAGTAGATGATTTTTTACGGGTGAAACTAAGCGATGTATTCCCCATCATTTCCATGTTCATTGGAGAGAACACCATCCAGCAATTGAAAGGAATATTCATGAACGAATTGGAGGAAATCCTACCGGAATTGATCCGTAATTATGTTCGTAATTTAGAGTCGCAACTGGATCTCGAACAAATTGTGGTGGAGAAAGTCAGCCGTTTCTCCAGTGATAAAATTGAATCGTTGTTGAACCAGATCATGTCCACAGAATTCCGTTTCATTGAAATCATAGGGGGCATCTTAGGCTTCCTGATCGGAATCATTCAAATTCTGATCACCCTCATCTCCCAATGAACAATCCCGTTTAATACGTGTTAACCTTTCTTTATGAAGGGTTTCCGAAGGCATTTTCACCGTTAAACATCCAATTCTCCATAATCTCCTCAATATGCGTCAATTCTTGACTTTTGCGTTCATTTTTCTCTGTTTTCATTCTTTTGCACAATTTCCCACTGGAGGCAGACCCTCTGGCGCCAACATGAATATGGGAAGATTTTATGGCAAAATCGTGGACAGCAAAACAAACAAGGCTGTTGAAGCGGCTTCCATCCAACTGATTCAAAATAAACTCGATACGGTTACAAAAAAACGCAAAGATGTCGTGATATCGGGTCAATTGACCAAAGGAAATGGTGATTTTAGTCTTGAAGGCCTTCCGGTAATGGGACAATTCAAATTGCGCATTACGGCCATTGGCTACCTGCTGTATGAGCAACCCCTCAAGTTCGATATCAAAATGAACGGGAATGATTTTTCTTCCATGCTCAACAATATTGATGTGGATTTGGGAAATATCCGACTGGAAGTAGATGCTAAACAACTGGAGGAGGTAAAGGTAGTAGCCAGCAAGCCCTTCATGCAGATGGGAGTTGACAGAAAAATTTTCAATGTCGAGAAGAATCTGGTGTCAACCGGACAAACCGCATCGGAACTCATGAAAAACATCCCAGGCGTAGATGTTGACATTGATGGAAATGTTTCATTGCGAAATGCCTCCCCTACCATTTTTGTTGATGGAAGACCCACCAACCTTACACTGGATCAAATTCCTTCCGATGCAATACAAACAGTGGAATTGATCACCAACCCCTCTGCAAAATACGATGCTTCGGGCGGCATGTCAGGCATCATCAACATCATTTTAAAGAAAAACAGAAAAGCAGGATACAATGGTAACCTTCGGGCGGGTATTGATTCCCGATTGATGCCCAATGCAGGTGGGGATATCAACATCAAGCAGGATAAAGTGAACCTCTTTGCCAGCGCAATGTATAACCAACGAAAATCAATCGGTCAAGGAAATTCCATACGGGAAGAATTCTTTGCCACCCCCACCATTCGCTACGATCAGACCAATAACCCCAGAAGCACAGGATTTTTCAATTTCAATCGAGCCGGATTCGATTATTTCGTCAACAACCGAAATACATTCACCTTATCAGGTACCTACGTTCAGGGAAAGTTTGACAACACTGATCTTCTCTCCATTCGTACCGATACACTCCTCAATAGCGGAACAAAATCAATCTTTTCTGAACGCAGCACCGGATCGAGCTTCAATTTCAACAACGCAGGAGCTGCATTGGGATACAAACATTTGTTCAGTAAAAAGGGAATGGAGCTGACCGCAGACTTCAACTATAACAACAGCACCAATAAAAGCGACGGAGGATTCAAAACACAATATTTTGATTTGACAAAACAGCCCAAAGGGTTATTGATCGACCAAACGCAAAACGGAAAGGGCAGCAACACGTTTTACACCTTGCAAACCGATTTCACCCTTCCTATTTCTGAAAAATCAAAAATGGAGCTTGGCGCGAGAGCAGCGATTCGGGACTTTCAAAGCAAGAACCTTAATTATATTTTCAATTTTGCACTAGGAGATTATATCTCCATCACTTCCATCAATGCCAATTATAAATTCAACGACAAGGTATTTGCAGGCTATGCTACCTATAGTGGTGTGATCGGTAAAAAATTAAACTTTCAGGCGGGAATGCGCACAGAAAGTTCTACGTATTCTGGGGTACTGCTGGATAGCCTCGATCAGCCAACCGATAAAGCATTCAGCAACAGTTATCCCTTTAGCTTATTTCCAAGCCTCAACTTAACGTACCAAATCAGTTCATCCCAGGATCTACAGTTTAGTTATGCACGAAAGATCAACCGACCGAATTTCTTTCAAATCTTGCCGTTTGTCGATTATACCGATTCGCTCAACATCAGCAGAGGAAATCCAGGGTTGATTCCTGAATTCACCAATTCAGCAGAAATCAATTACCAAGTTTCATTCAAAGGAAATCACAGCTTACTCGTCTCCGGTTACTTCAAACAAACCGATAACCTGATCACACGCTACCAAGTAAAGGAACCCAGTTCCATTCCTGGAAAAGATATCTTGGTGAATACCTTCATCAATGCGAACAGCAGCCGAGCATACGGACTAGAGGTAACATCCAGAAACCCTATAGCCAAATGGCTGGAGTTGACCACCAATTTGAATTTTTTTAACTCCAGCATCAACAGCAGCAACCTGGACGTGAATCTGAACAATTCATTGTGGAGCTTTTTCGGCAAGATCAACGCCAATTTTAAGCTGCCGTCGAATTTCACGCTTCAACTTTCGGGCGACTACCGAAGCAAATCGATCCTGCCACAAAGCAGTGGTGGGGGTTTTGGTGGCAGCGGCGGAAGAGGCGGCGGAATGGGTGGACCTCCCGGAGGCGGAGGATGGGGCGGTTTCGTTCAAACGTCAGCACAAGGGTATATCGTCCCCAACTATGGACTTGAATTCGCACTCCGAAAAGATTTCTTGAAAGACAAGCGAGGTTCGATTACCCTGAGCATGAACGATGTGCTCAAAACCAAAGTATATGGTTCGTTTTCAGAATCGCCTTTTTTCACACAAACCAACTCCAGAAGACGCGATTGGCAGGTGTTCCGACTTAATTTTAGCTATAGATTTGGAAAAGTAGACGCTTCTCTTTTCAAACGCAAGAACACACGTAGCGGCATGGACGGCATGCAAGAGGGCATGCAAATGCAGCAATGATTGGTCAACCTGAATTCAGCGTTTCCCGACCAACATGGGAACGAAGGAGAACTCATCAAATTTTTCCTGGACATAGGATTGATTGTCCAGTTTGATTAATCGATGCATTCGCTGGTTCTCGCCTTCATCTAAAGGAAGCACCATGCACCCACCTGGTTTAAGTTGCTTGAGCAAAGCGTCGGGAATATGCGGTGCCGCAGCCGTGATTAATATTTTATCAAATGGGGCAAAAGTTGGAAGTCCTTCAAACCCATCTCCGTAAAACAATCGAAGTGCAGGGTATTGTTTAAGTAAGGCAAACCCCTTATTGGAATCGTACAATTTTTTTTGACGCTCTATGGAATAGACCTTTGCTTTTAATTCGGCTAAAATGCATGCCTGATAAGCACTACCGGTACCCACTTCCAATACTTTTTCAAAAGGCCTGATGTCCAATAACTGCGTTTGATAGGCTACCGTATAGGGCTGCGATATGGTTTGATCTTCACCTATGGGAAAGGCACGGTCTTCATATGCTTGTTTCTCAAAAGCAGAATCCAAAAAAAAGTGCCGTGGAACGGATAACAATGCGCCCAATACCGATTCGTTGGTGATCCCTTTGCTTCGGATGCTGTCGACCAGTTTCGAACGAAGTCCCTTATGCAGATAAGTATCCTGTGAAGTTCGCATATCGCCTTAGAGGTTCAGATCTTTCACAATGGCATCAATCCGATCTCCCAGTGCTGCATATGCCTGATCAAAGTGGGATGAGTCATCTAGTTTACCTTGAACGCTGAAATAAAACTTTATTTTGGGTTCTGTCCCGGATGGGCGAGCACTGATTTTGCTGCCATCTTCCAATACAAATTGCAATACATTGCTTTTAGGCAAATCGATTTTGCAAACTTGACCGTTGGACAAATCCTTAGCTTCTTGGTTTTCATAATCATAGACCCCTACTACTTTGGTTCCTGCCAGATCCAGTGGTGGTGCTGTTCTGTATTGCTGCATCATTTGAGCAATCTGTTCTTGTCCATCCCGTCCTTTTTTCGTGATGGAAATTAGGTGTTCTCGGAACAATCCATATGTATTGTAGATCTCAATTAATTTTGAATACAAACTTTTGCCTTGATTTTTTTCGAATGCCGCCATTTCACACAGCAATGCCACAGCACTTACGGCATCTTTATCGCGGAGCTGATCTCCTATCATCAATCCATAAGATTCCTCACCCCCTATGACATAATGCTCCTCGTGTTCTTTTGATTTGATGAGTTCTGCAATCCACTTGAATCCGGTGAGTACATTATAGCAATTGATGTGATTTCGGGAGGCGATGATGTCGATCAAATCCGTGGTCACTATCGTTTTAACGACAAAATCATTCTCTTTGGCAATTCCCTTTTTCTTTCGGGCTTCGATCAGATAATTGAATGCCAGGACGGCTGTCTGGTTACCGTTGAGCAGTACCCAGTTGCCATGGAGGTCTTTTACGCCCACCCCAACGCGGTCTGCATCGGGGTCTGTGCCCAGCAGGATATCGGCATCGATTCCTTTGGCTTTTTCCAGTCCCAGTCGCATAGCCTCACTCTCTTCCGGATTTGGATACACCACCGTTGGAAAGTTTCCATTGGGTTCCATTTGCTCTTCCACCACGTGAATCTGTTCAAACCCAAAAGCCTGTAGTACATCGGGCACCATTTTGAATCCTGTGCCATGGATGGGGGTATAAACAATCTTCAGGTCTTTCTGCAGCTGGATGATATCTGGGTAGACACTGAGTTGCTTGACCATTTGGATATAGGCATCGTCTGCTTCTTTGCCTAGTATATGAATGCGGTGAGCTCCACCCGACCATTTTACTTCATCAACACTGGAAATGGCGTTGACTTCTGTGATGACATTTTTATCGTGGGGAGGCACCAGTTGTCCCCCGTCATTGAAATACGCCTTGTATCCATTGTATTCTTTTGGATTATGAGAGGCGGTGCATACTACTCCCCCCTGGCAGTTGAGATTTCGGATGGTAAACGAAAGCTGAGGCGTAGGTCGAAGGGCTTCAAATAAAAAAACGGTGATCCCGTTAGCGGCCATCACATTGGCGGTTATTTCAGCAAATGTTCTGCTGTTGTTTCGGCTATCATGGGCAATGGCCACTTTGATTTCCTGTTGAGGAAAACATTTCTTGAGGTAGTTGGCAAATCCTTGGGTGGCCATACCGATGGTGTAGGTATTGATCCGATTTGTGCCAACGCCCATGATGCCTCTAAGTCCACCGGTTCCGAACTCAAGGTTTTTATAAAAAGCATCAATTAGCTCTGTAGGGTTCTCTTGTTGCAGAGAACGGATGGTGTCTTTTATAGAAGTGTCATAGCTGCCGTTCAACCATGAATCAATCTTTTCCTGGATCGCTGTTTCCATTCCGGTTATTTTTGCAAACATAATGAAAAGAGGAATCTTGATTCTGTTGCTGACCATGATCATCTTTGCCATTCATGGTCAAGACAGTACGCATCG